>Ga0181536_10000404_pt1 | contig 51539 bp, 39 predicted proteins | sample PEATcosm2014_Bin_41_FD_121105 | JGI IMG/M metagenome (GOLD analysis project Ga0181536, IMG submission 121105) | Peatland microbial communities from MTU Mesocosm Facility, Houghton, MI, USA - PEATcosm2014_Bin17_60_metaG | ecosystem: Environmental > Terrestrial > Soil > Wetlands > Peat | place...
CGCTTTCGATCAATTCGCGCGGCAGGGCGGCGCAATTGATTTTGATGTGCGGCCCCTTGTTGCGCGAGCTCAGGTTGTGCAGCAAATCGGCAATGACTTCCTTGCCGGTGCCGCTTTCGCCGGTGATGAGAATGGGAACCTCGCTCGGGGCCACCCGTTCAATGTCGCGGACGACTTTCTTCATGGAGGGGCTTTGGAAGACGGGGGCGTCACCGCCGGTCATGGTGGCCAGGGCCTTGCGCAGGGAAACGGTCTCGGTGCTCAGGCGCTTGTGTTCCAGGGCGCGCTGGATGGACAGGAGCAGGGTCTTGGTTTCAAAGGGCTTGCTCTGGAATTGGTAGGCGCCGCGCTTGGTCGCCTCCACCGCCTTGTCCAGGCTGGCGAAGCCGGTCAGGACGATGACTTCGGTGTCGGGCCATTGTTTCTTGATTTGCGGGAGCAGTTCCAGGCCGTCGCCGTCGGGCAGGACCAGGTCCAGCAGGATGACGTCGGGCTGAGCGAGTGGAAAGGAGGCGATCAATTCCGCGGCGCTGGTTTTGAGGATGGTTTCGTAGCCTTCCTTTTCCAAAATGGTGCTCACGAGGTCCCTGATGCCCTCCGTATCATCAACTACCATGACTTTGGGTTTCATAAATCAATTCTTATTTTGCCGCGCGCAGGCCCGCACAAAACCGCGGAACAGCCGCAAAAAAGTTCCCTGACCGTCGAGCATGCGCTCGGGGTGGAATTGCACCGTCAGCAGAAAGGGCAACCGGCCGGGGTCTTGCAACTCCGCCGCCTCAATGATTCCGTCCTGGCTCCGCGCCACCGCGCGCAGCGGGCCAGCCAGCCGGCCAATGGCCTGATGGTGCGTGCTGTTGACGCGCAGGGTCCGCGCACCCGTTATTCTGGCCAGGAGGCTGTCCGGTGTCACGCTTGTATCATGCACCGGTTTGGTTTTATTTGCCATCTGATTGTGATTGAGCGCGTTGGGAACCTGGGTGGCGATGTCCACCAGGAGCGTGCCGCCGAGCGCCACGTTCAACATCTGGTGGCCGCGGCAGATTCCAAACATGGGCTTGCGCTGCTGGAATACCTCCCGGATCAACACCGATTCCCAGAGGTCCCGTGGCGCGTCGTGGGAACCGGTGGTTTTGGCCAGGCGCCCGGACAATTTCCTGGCATACAATTTGGGATCAATGTCGTCTCCACCCGTGAGCAGCACGCCGTCGCAACGGCGCACGGCCTCGGCGATCACTTCCCGGCGGGTGGTGGCGGGCAGAATCTGGGGCAACCCGCCGGCGGCGATGAGGGCGTCGGTGTAACGATTGGACAAACTGACCGACCGGTCGGCGAATTCGGCCCCGGCCCGTTCGGTGGCCGGGGCGACGAGAATGAGCGGGGCGGCGGAGAAGGGGCGATGGGAGCGATTCGCTTTTTTGGCGTTGGGCATCTTAATCTAAATCCTAATCCTGATCTTAATCCTAATCTCAAACCGGATGCACGAAGATTACGATGAGGATTAAGATTATGAAGCAAAAAAAAGCGGCAATCTTCCCTGGAACGATGTTTGCGCGGAGTTTTCATGGGGGTTGGCCGGGGCCGGGCAGGGGGGCGCTGGTTCGCGGGTATTGTTCGGAGATCATTTTGAGGAGCTTGTCCTCCTCCTCGGGGCGGAGGAGGCGGCGGTTGATGCGGCGGCGGACCGAATCGAGCAACGCCAGCCAGTCTTCCAGCGGCGGCTTCTGGACGGCGCGCCATCGGTCGAAGCGTTTTTGGCGGTGGAAGAAGCGCCACTGCTTGCCGACATGCTGGGCGTAACATTGCAAGTCCGCGCCATCGGGGGTCTGTCGTCGCCAACTGATTTCCGCTTTTGGCATGAGGTCACTCGGGTAAAGCCACGCCGGCCACGGCCAGGGCGGCGATGCCTTCCTCGCGGCCAATGAAACCGAGGCCCTCGTTGGTGGTGGCTTTGAGGCCGATTTTTCTGGCGCTGATGCCCAGGGCCTCGGCCACGTTTCTTTTCATCGCCTCGGCGTGCGGCATCACTTTGGGCGCCTGGGCGATGATGGTGGCGTCCACATTGACGATCCTGCCGCCGTGGAACCGGACCTGTCGGGCCGCCTCCTCCAGAAAGACTTTGCTGGCGGCGTCTTTCCAGCGGCGGTCGGTGTTGGGGAAGAAGGTGCCGATGTCGCCTTCGCCGATGGCGCCCAGCACGGCGTCGCAGATGGCGTGCATGAGTACGTCGGCATCCGAATGCCCTTGGAGTCCCTTGGGATGGGAGATGGCGACGCCGCCCAAAATCAGGGCGCGCCCCGGCGCCATCGAATGCACATCATAACCGATTCCAACATGGACCATGCGGGCATCTTAAAGAGGCGGCGGCGCATTTTCAAGGAAGGGTTTAAGAGCCACTTTTAATGAACTTGATGGCAGAAATATCCCAGGTTTCAAGGAGCGGCTCCGATGGCCGTCGGCTGGAGCGGCAAATCACAGGTGGATGATGTATTTGGCCTCATCGCCCGGACGCGGGAAGATCAGGCGCTTTTTGCCGTCGGGGGTTTTGATCAGGCCGACCGGGGTGTTGGGGAACAGCGCCAGCAATTGGTCGTCGGTGAGATATTGCACCTGCTCCTCGCCGGGAGCGGTTTTGGGTGGCAGGGCACACGCCTCTTTGGGGGCGGCAGGGTACCGATGGACCGCCAGCGCGGCCAGAATGACCGCGGCCAGCACGACCAAAGTGCGCGCGGCGAAGCGGCAGGCTCTGCGGCGGCGCATAATCCTTCCGCCCGCCCGCAAGATGGCCTGGCGGCGGGCATCGCCGGGGGTGGTGTGGAGCACATCGTCAAGTAAAATTCTTTTGTCAGGTTGCATCGGTCATCCTTTTGGCGAGGAGTTCGCGCAGTTTGGAGCGGGCGCGCTCCAGGCGGCTGGAGACGGCTTTGGGCGTCGTTTCCAGGCGGGCGGCGATTTGCTTGTGGCTGGCGCCGTCGAAGTAAAACCACTCGACGATCTGGCGGTCGTCCGGCTCCAGCGACAGCAGGGCGGTGTCAAGACTTTGCTCAAGGGCGTCGTCGGTCTGTGGAATTTCGGCCTCACGGGGGAGGTCCGCCAGGGCGGTGTGTTCGGGCCGGCGCCGGCGCTGGCGCCAGATTTTTTGCGAATGTTGCCGCGCCACCTGGGCCAGCCAATTCCACAAATGATCCTCGCTTTGCGCCGGCTTGAGCTTGGCGGCGGCGGTCAACATCACGGATTGGACGATTTCATGCGCCACGGTCTCGTCGCCCTGGTGGAGCGCCACCGCCATGCGGAAGAGCCGCCGGTGATAGCGATCATAGAGCAGTTGGAAGCCCGCTTCATCACCCTGGGCGACGGCCGCCGAAATCTGGCGGGCTTGAGCGTCGAGCGCCGCGCCGGGGGCGGTGGCCGGGAATGACATGGCGGGAGTGGCGGCAATCATCTGACCATGAACATGGCAGGACCCCCGCGTTATTTCAAGCCCGGTGGCGGCCCCGGCGGGGCAGAAGGGAGACGTTGCCCAGGCGGCTCATTCAAAAATGCTTGCTTCCTGTCATGGTCCACCTTTTGATGCAAGGCGCTGAGAGTTTGCTGAGTCAAGTTGATTTGGTCCTGCGTGCCGGTTACCACCAACAGCCCCGCATCCGGATGAAACGCCAGGCGTGGCGGCTTTTCACCCTTGGCGGCGTCATTCTGGACGACACTAATCGCATCGAAGAGCTTTCCCTCAGCAAAACCGATGCCCTCCTTATCGGGCAGGAGATCGCTGATGTAGAACACGGACGATTGCGCCGGGGATTGCAGGCCGGATTTTGTCTCCAAGACTTCCAGCACCGCGGTGGGCCGGTTGCCGTTCAGAACTAATTTCCAATGGAGCGGGGTTTTATCCGCTTCAAACAACATATTCATCGCGTTGAACACATCGGCCCCTTGCACGTTTTTGAGTTGCAAATTTATTATCGTAGTGTGTTTGTCGTCGCCCTTGGTTGGAAGAATGACGTCGAATTGGTTGCGGAACTGGTCGAGAAGCCAGCGAACGACCTCTGAAAGGGGGAGGTCGCGGAAGTCAATGTTCGTGGCGGTCGGGCCAATGTTCGCCCATGCCTTCAGGACCTCCTGGTCCTCCTTCGCCGCCGGGGATGGTATTGGGGATGCTAACCTTGGCACTCCGCTTGGTGGAGGTTGAGCTGCGGCGCGAGGCGCAGCGGCGGCCAGGGCCAGCCCCGCGAGCAGGGCGGCGACGATTCTCCGAGGGATTCTATTGCTTTGTTTCATAGGCAGTTTGTAATTGTTCACTGTTCCACCCGGATTAGCCCCGGATTGCCGAAATGCCTCGAAAAATCTTTGTCACGACCGATCACCGGCTGCGCAGGGTCAGGTGCGCCGCAGGCAGGCCGGGAGCAGTGACCGTCACTTCGATGGCGCCGGCAACGGGCAGGGTTTGCACGACGGCCAGCGCGCGACCATGATTCAACTGGCGGGCGGGGCTGGTCAGGGGAGTGTTGTCTGTCTGGTTGCCGTTGTCCACGGCGCGCAAGCGCCCGGCGCCGCTGACCTGGACGGCGCAAAGGGCGTTGCCGTTGGGGACCAGGACGCCTTTGGCGTCGAGCAGGCGCAGTTCGATGCTGGCGGCATCTTCGCCGTCGGCGGCAAGTTTGTCCTTGTCGGGCACAAGAGCGATGCGCGCGGGTTCACCGGCTGTGGTGAGACGGTATTCCACGGTGTTTCCGCCGCGCCGCCCGACTGCTTTCAATTCGCCCGGCTGAAAGGCCGCGTCCCAGCGCAGGATGCAGTCGGGCGCGTCGGCCACGTTTTTCAGGCCGAGGGATTTTCCGTTGAGGAAAAGTTCCACGGTTTTGCAGTTGGAATAAACTTCGACAGGCAACTGCGCGCGGGCGTCTTGCGCCCAGTTCCAATGGCTTTCCAGTCCGCCAAACCGGTCGCGTCCGGCATCGCCGCCGCGCGGGGCGGGGCGAACGCCCATATAGACCATCGGCTTTTCGGACCAAAGCGACTGGCGCAACGCGCCGCCCGGCTTGAGGAAACCGCTGGTGTCAAACAAACCGCTGGCCGAGCCGTGCGAGGGCCAGGGGCCGGCTTCGCCAAGGAAGTCAAAGCCGACCCACAAGAATTGGCCGGTCACGCGCGCGTTGGTGACGATCAAATCCACATAGCTCATTTCCAAACCGTCTTCGCTGCCAATAAACTTGCGATTGGGATAGGCGGCCAGGTCGTCGAGCAAGGGCTGCGGCAACTGGTAGTTGTAGCCCACCACGTCCAACGCGTCGGCCAGCCCGATGCGATTGGAAGTGCGCAGGGCCGCCAACCCCGCGGTGATGGGCCGGGTGGTGTCGGCCTGGCGGACGGCCCGGATCAGGCGCTGTCCGTCGGTGGCCAGGACGGCGGCGGTTTGGTCGTTGAAGGGGTCGTCGGGAAAATCCACTTCGTTGCCGATGCTCCAAAGAATGACGCAAGGATGGTTGCGGTCGCGCAACACCATGTCCCGCAGGTCGGCGTCGGCCCATTGGGCGAAGAATTCGGAATAGCTGCCGTGGAGGGAGGGCGTGCCGGCATTCCAGCCGACGAGCCATTTGTGTTTGGAGCCGCTCCATTCGTCGAACGCTTCGTCCATGACGAGAAATCCTAGCCGGTCGCACAGGTCGAGCAACTCCGGGGCGGGGGCGTTGTGGCTGGTGCGAATGGCGTTGCAGCCGATGTCTTTGAGCAGGCGCAGCCGGCGTTCCAGCGAGGCCTCCGGCACGGCGGCGCCCAGCGCGCCTCCGTCGTGGTGGATGCAGACGCCCCTGAATTTGGCGAACTGGCCGTTGAGCAAAAAGCCCCGCTGCGCGTCAAAGAGGATGGAGCGAATCCCAAACGTCGTCTTGACAGTGTCCAGCGTCTTTTTGCCCATCCGCAGCGTGGTCACGGCCGTATAAAGGGCAGGGGAGCCGGGCGACCAAAGCTTGGGAGAAGCCAGCAAAGTGCTTTGGGTGAGAATGAGAGTGGCCGGACCCTTGAGCATGACCTGGTCCGGCGGCACATTGGTCATTTGCGCGCGGCCGCCGGCGATGGTTTGTTTGCTCTGCATTCCGCCCACGCGCCTGCCTTTCGGGTCCAGCAGATCGGTGGTCAACTCAATCTCTCCCGCCTCGCCCTGGTTTTCGATGGCGGTCTGGATTTCCACCCGCGCGCTTTTCCCGGAGACCTCCGGGGTCGTCACAAAAACGCCGTCTGATCTGATATGCGTCTTCTCTGTGGCGATGAGCCAGACATGGCGGTAAATGCCCGAGCCGACGTAAAAGCGGGAATCGTCCATGGCCGAGTGATCCACCCGGACGGCAATGGTGTTGGCGCCGCCGACGATGAGATGGGAAGTCAGGTCGCAAGTGAAGGAGGTGTAGGCCCACGGACGCCCTCCGACCGGCGCGCCGTTGAGCCAGACCTGGCTTTTCTCCGACACGCCGTCGAATCGCACGCTCACCAGCTTGTCCCGCCAATCCGCGGGGACGAGGAGTGTCTTCTGGTACCAGGCGATTCCTCCGGGCAAATATCCCGTGCAACTGAAATTGGTTTGGGAAAAATCGCCCTCCACGCTAAAATCATGCGGCAGATTCAAGACCCGCCAGGATGCATCGTCAAAGGGCGGCCGGGCCGGTTGGGTGATGTCGCCCAAATGAAAGCGCCAGCCGAAATCGAAGTTCTCCCGCACGCGCGGCGGCGCGGCGGCCGGGGAGGAAATAGTGGGTTGTGCCAACAGCGCGGCGGCGACGAGCGCCTGGCCGGCCGGCCAATGGAATCGAAGGTGCATGGCCCATATTATTCACGCCTCCCGCCAACGCGCAAGAAGGAGATGCCCTGGCAATTCCTATGGCCATTTGGATTTACACCGATTAGACGGGGTGCTGGCGCCAGAAGGCTAAAACTCCCCGCCACCAGTCCGGGGATTGTTCCTCGATGTCGTTGTGGCGGGTGCCGGGAATGATCTCGAGGGTTTTGGGGCCGGAATATCCGTCGTAAAGGCGCTGGCCGAACTTTGGCGGAATCACTTCGTCGGCGGCCGCGATGATGAATTTTATCGGGCCGCGATAGTTTTTCAGGTCGCCGGCGGGATCGAAACGGTCGCGCAACAAGAGGCCGGCGGGCAGGAATGGCATGTGGCCCTGGGCGACGGAGGCGAGATTGTTGTAGGGCGCAAAGAGGGCGAGTCCCGCGACGCGCTCGGGATGTTTTTGGGCAAGATGCGCGACGACCCCCGCGCCCAAGGATTCGCTGACGAGATAGACCGGCAGGTTGGCGGGCAGGTCTTCGAGGGCGTCGTCGGCCGCCGCGAAAAAACTCGTTTGGTCCGGGGAACCCGCCCGGGCGCCGTAGCCGGGGTATTCCAGGATGTAAACGTCAAGCGAGGCGGCTTGGTGAATGGGCAGCGCCAGGTAAGCGCGGTCCAGCGCGCAACCCGCGTTGCCGTGGGCGATGAGCACATTGCCCCCCGGCGGGGAACCGGCGGGCAGCCTCCAGCCGATAAGCTGGCCGGACTTGTCGCGCCACGGGAGAAAAGCGGCTTTGGCGGCAGCCTGCGCCGCCGACTCCGGCGAGAGTTTTGTGGGGAAATAAATCAACCGGCGTTGGAAGAGCCCGATCCCAAGAACGATCAAGCAATAGCCGCCAACCAGCGCGCATAGGGCGAGCGCGCTCATGCGGCGCCAAGATGATTTTGGCTTCGTTGTGAGTGCATCGCTGGACATAGTTTGTACCACTTCCAAATTGGGTTTGCACTACTCTAAAGCGATTGGCGACGGTCACAGACCGCGGCTACATTGCAAAAGCAAACAAGAAATGACTTACTCCTTTTTCGCCACTTTCAGTTCGAGGTGGAGTTCGCGCAGTTGCTTGGGTTCGACGGCGGCGGGGGAGCCGGTCATCAGGTCGGCGCCTTTGGCGGTCTTGGGAAAAGCGATGACGTCGCGGATGCTCGAAACGCCGCAGAGGATGGCGATGAGGCGGTCGAAACCGAGGGCGATGCCGCCGTGGGGCGGGGCGCCGTATTTGAAGGCCTCCAGCATGTAGCCAAAGCGGGCTTGGACCATCTCGGGCGGAATTTGCAGGAGTTCCTCGAAGATGGTCTTTTGCACGTCGGGTTGGTGGATGCGGATGGAGCCGCCGCCGAGTTCGACGCCGTTGACGACGATGTCGTAGTGCTGGCCGCGAACTTTCTTCGGCTCGGTTTTCAGCAGCGGAATGTCTTCGGCGACCGGAGCGGTGAAGGGATGATGGCTGGAATACCAGCGGTTTTGTTCGCGGTCGAAGCCGAGCAAGGGAAATTCGACGACCCAGAGGAAATTGAACTGGGCGGGCGGGAAGGCCAGTTTGGCCTGGGCTTTAAGAAGGTCGGCGCAATAAAGGCGGATTTTACCCAGGATCTCACAGGCGTTGAGCCATTGGTCGGCGGCGAAGAGTATCAGGTCGCCTTCCTCGATTTTCAGTTTTTCGGTGAGCGCGGCTTTTTCGGCGGGGCTAAAGAATTTGACGATGGGGGATTTCCATTCGCCCTTTTCGACTTTGATGTAGGCCAGGCCGCGCGCGCCGAAGCTTTTGGCGTAGTCGGTCATGGTTTCGATCTGGCCCTGGGTGGCGCCGGCCAGGCCCCTGGCATTGAGGGCTTTGACGACCCCGCCGGCGGCGATGGCACCGCTGAAGATTTTGAACGCGCTGGCGCGAAATTCCCCGGTGAAATCCGCCAGCTCCATGCCGAAACGGGTGTCGGGCTTGTCGCTGCCGTAACGGTTGAGCGCCTCCTGGAAAGTCAGGCGGGGGAAGGGGGTTGGCACGTCCAGGTTGAGGGCAATTTTCCAGAGGCGCTTGAGCAGGCCCTCGATCAAGGCGTAAATGTCCTCGCGCTCGATGAAGGACATTTCGACGTCAATCTGGGTGAATTCCGGCTGGCGGTCGGCGCGCAAATCTTCGTCGCGATAGCAGCGGGCGAGTTGGAAATACTTCTCCACGCCCGCCACCATGAGGATTTGCTTGAATTGCTGGGGGGATTGGGGCAGGGCGTAAAAGCTGCCGGGATGCACGCGGCTGGGAACAAGAAACTCGCGCGCGCCTTCGGGGGTGGATTTGAACAGCGTGGGGGTTTCCACTTCCAGAAATTCCTGCTCGTCAAAATAAAGGCGGGTCGCCGTGGCGATTTTGCCGCGGAGACGAAGGTTGCGGGCCATTTCCGGGCGGCGGAGATCCAGGTAGCGGTATTGCAGGCGCAGCTCCTCGTTGACGGAGCGGGCCAGTTCCGGATCGTCCACCGGGAAGGGAAGGACCTCGGCCATGTTGAGAACTTCCAGGGCGGAGGCGGCGATTTCGATTTCGCCGGTGAGGATTTTGGGGTTGTTGGTGCCGGCGGGGCGCGCGCGCACCCTGCCGGTCACGGAGATGACGCATTCGCTGCGCAAGGAGGCGGCGCGGTCGAAAAGTTCCTTGGGTAAATCGGAGGGATCAAAGACCGTCTGGGTGCGGCCCTCGCGGTCGCGCACATCAATGAAAATAAGGCCGCCGAGGTCGCGGCGGGAATGAACCCAGCCGGACAGCACGACGGTTTGCCCGACGTGAGCGGGACGCAGTTGGTTGCAGTGATGGGTGCGTCTCATTGGAATGGCGGCGTTGGATGGCGGGCCGTCCCACATCTTCCATGGCCGCCACCGTCGGCGCCGCGAAGCTAGACTTCAAAATCGAAAATGATGATGTTGTCCACCAAGGGGAGCGCCCCCGCCTTGAAGCGTTCGTGCTCGGGGTGAATCGTATAGGCGTCGCGGGCGGCGGCGTCGGCGAAGGTCATGATGAAACCGTGCGTGAGGCCCTGGCTTTTGCCGTCGGCGCTGCAATTGGCGCCGGAGACGTAGTCCACGATGCCGGGCACGGTTTCGGAGAGATCCAAAACATCCTCGAGGAACTTGTTGATCTGCTCTTCCGTCGTTCCTTCTTTGAACTTCAACAGGACGATGTGTTTAACCTTAGACATGGGGTAAGATTAGTTTCTTTTGCGCGCCGCTCAAGACTTATTCCTGGCGGGCGTGCATTCTCCGGCTGGGGAGAATCGCGCCGGTGGTTGTGGCACCCTGGTCACTTGGCGGCGAGGGCGGTTTCGACGGTTTGAACCAGCTCCGGCGCCTCCGGTGTGATCTTGGACTCGAATCGCTGGACCACCTTTCCATCGCGACCGATGACGAACTTGGTGAAATTCCATTTGATGGCGCCCGGAAAAGGGGATTCCTTGCCGGTCAGCGCCGCGTAAAGAGGATGCGCCTCAGAGCCTATGACGTGGACCTTGGCCATGAGCGGGAAGGCGACGTTGTATTTCTCCGTGCAGAATTTCTTGATCTCGTCGGCGGATCCGGGTTCCTGGCCGCCAAAATCGTTGCAAGGCACGCCGATGATGACCAAACCCTGGCTCTTGTATTTCTCGTACAGGGCCTCCAAGCCCTTGTATTGGGGGGTAAAGCCGCATTGGGAGGCAACGTTGACCAGGAGAACGACTTTGCCGGCGTAGTCCTTGAGGGAGGTTGGTTTGCCGTTGATGTCGTTGAGGGGGATGTTCTGGATTGAGGGCATATTGTCAGCGGCCGCGATTTGAGCGGCCAGCAGCGTTAATATCAACGATACGATCCATTTCATCGGCTTATATTACCGTTCCTTGGAGAAAAGGCAAGTCCGGTTATCAAATAAATGGGCGGGAGGGTGGGGGATCGCCCCAGGTCAAAACGAATTAGACGTTTACCTCCGTTCCACCGGGGAATACATTGCCGCCGGTGAATCCCGAACGGTGACCTTTCTGCCTCTCATCGAACGTGAGTTGCGCGTGCGCGCGCGCAGCCGGGCGGTGTACTGGACGCGCTTCGCCGTGGCGCTGGCGGGGATTTTGATTTGCCTGCCGGCCCTGACGGCCTCCGCCGGTCCGTGGGGCTTCACAAAGGCGATGATGGGAAAGTCCGCCTTTAATGGACTCGTCAGCACGGCGTTTGTTTTGTGTTGCTGCGCCGGTTTTCTGGCGGTGGAGGGCATCAGCCGCGAGCGGCGCGAGGGGACGCTTGGGCTGCTTTTTCTCACGCGGGTCGGAGCGTTCGATGTGCTGCTGGGGAGTTTTGGGGCGGTGGGCATCACCTGCGTTTGCGCCCTCATCGCGTTTCTGCCAGTGCTGATCCTGCCGGTGCTGATTGGCGGCGTCACCGGCGGCGAGGCGGCGCGAACGGTGCTTGTGTTGTTCGACACGCTGTTTCTGTCCCTGGCGGTCGGGTTGTGGGCGGCGGCGCGGGGGCGCGGCTGGCTGGATTGCGCGCGGCAGGCCCTTTTCCTGCTGGTTCTGCTCATTGTGGCGCCGCTTTTGATCGGGGTTTTGCCGGGGTTCACGGTCATGGTCAGCCCGTGGTATGCGCTTGGATGTGCGACCGACCCGAGTTATGCGGCTTCTGGCGCGCGCTACTGGTTGTCCCTTGCGGCGGTGCATGGAATGTCCTGGCTGCTCCTCATCGCCGCTGGAATTCGATTGCGCCGCACGATGCGCGGGGACGATAGGACGCTGGAAAGTTGTGCTGTGGAAAGCCGGGAGGCCCGCGAGAAAGGCTGGATGCCCAAAAGCTTCGTCTTGTGCCGTTGGGAGATTTGGCGCGCCTGGTCGCGCCGGAGCGTACCCATTGAGGAAGGGACTGATCCGATCGCGTGGCTCCTGAGCCGGAGGCGCGGCATCAAGGCGGCTATCTGGGCGGCGGTGGTTGTGGAAATGGTTTATTATGCCGAATTGTATTTGGGCAGAAGGGTTACAATGAGGGTGCCTTATGGTTCTTTTGGCTTGGGAGTGGCCGTATCGCTTGTGCAGGGCTGTTTGTTCGCATGGGCGGCCAGCCGGTTCTTTGTGGAGGCGCGGCGCACCGGAGAACTGGAGCTGCTGCGGACCACGCCGCTGGGAGCCGAGAAGATTGTGTCCAGCCAATGGATTTGGCTCAAGCGGGCGATCTTCTGGCCCGTGGTTCTTCTCGTGGCGCCGAATGTTGTTGCGAGCGTAGTTGCTTTCGCGCAAAGCGGGCCGGTCCCTTCCACGGGATACTGGCGCGTCATTCTGTTTAATCACGTCCTGTCCATAGTCAGGGCCATCCTCGGCATCCTGGCGTTGTTTTGGGTGGGACTTTGGTATGGCCTGAAAGCGCGCTCGCAAGCGGGCGCCATCGTGCGAACCATTCTTCTGGCCAAGGGCGTCCCATATTTGGTGAGTAATCTGAGCAGCGTTCTGTTTGCGCTCTTTTCCTTCAACTTCATTGGAAGCGGCCCAGCCCCCTTCCCGGTTTGGCTAAGTCTTGCGCCTTCCATGGCAATTTCCATGGCCATTCTCTTCTATTTCCTTTGGCTGATGGGATGGGCCAAACGCCGCCTGCGGGCGGAACTGGGCCATGAGGGAACCGCCCGGTTCCACTTGGCGGAACACATTGCGCGCGTTTTCTCCTCCAAGGCGCTTTACAAGTGAGCGGGCGCGAATTGAGGGTTGAAAAGGGCGGGGCGATTCTTTAGCGTGCGGCTGCCCTGGCGCGGGCCGGGGCAAAACGAACGCCAATCAACGCAATATGAGATTACGATTTTCAGGCTTTTCCAGCACTGCCAGCCTGGCTTTATCATTAGGATTGACAGTATTCGCCCCGTCGCTCTTCGCGCAGGAAAAGGGCGTGATCAAGGTGGGGGAATTCGCCTCCTTGACCGGCAGCGAGGCCTCCTTCGGCCAGATGTCCCATCACGGCACGGAACTGGCCATTGCCGGGTTGAACGCAAGGGGCGGGGTGCTGGGGAAAAAGATTCAATTGCTCACCGAGGACGACGGCTCCAAACAGGGCGAAGCCAAGACCTGCGCGCAAAAATTGATCTCGCGCGACGGCGTGGTCGCCCTGCTGGGCGAGGTGGCGTCGGGCCGTTCGCTCGAAGCCGCGCCGATCTGCCAGCGCTTCAAGATTCCCATGATCTCGCCGGCGTCCACCAACCCCAAGGTCACGGAAACGGGCAGTTATATTTTCCGGGTCTGTTTTATTGATTCGTTCCAGGGGACAGTGATTGCGCGCATTGCGCTGGATACTTTGAAGGTGAAAAGGGTGGCGCTGCTCACGGACGAAGCGTCGGCCTACAGCGTGGGCCTGGCCGACTTTTTCAAAAAGTCTTTCACCGGCGGCGGGGGACTTGTCGTCATGGAGCAGAAATACACGAGCGGGGACAAGGATTTCAAAGCGCAACTGACAGCCATCAAAGCGGCGGGCGCCGGGGCGATTTTCGTGCCTGGCTATTATGGCGAGGCGGGGTTGATTTGCCGACAGGCGCGCGAATTGGGCATGACTGCCACTCTCTTTGGAGGCGACGGGTGGGAATCTCCGAAGCTCAAGGAGATCGGGGGAGAGGCCGTGGAAGGCACGTTTTTCACGACGCACTTTTCGCCCGAGCAAAAGACGGAGGCGGTGCAGGAGTTCGTCCGGAAATTCAAGGAGCGTTACCAAGAGGAGCCTGATTCCATGGCGGCCCTGGGATACGATTCGGCAATGATGCTGGCCGACGCCATCCAGCGGGCCGGCGGCACGGACGGCCCGGCGTTGCGCGACGCGCTGGCGGCGACGAGGAGTTTTCCGGGCATCACCGGGAGCATCACGATTGACAAGGACCGCAACGCCAGCAAGCCGGCGGTGTTTTTGAAGGTGGCCGGCGGCAAGTTCGACTTTTTGGAGACGATTAATCCGTAGTTTGATATTTATGTCGCAAGCCGCATTCGATGAATTCTCAGGTGCCCGCAGTGCGCAGCTACAAAAGAATGAAGCTCGGAATCCGTAACGACGCCGCACTTCGATATGGTGTACCCGTTCACATTTGGGAGGCAGGCATCCCCGTGTCTGTTTGGGGCGAGTGCCTCCAGGTGAGTCCGCCGACGGTCCCGGCCAAATGAAAGCCTTGCAAGATTGTTTCGGCCGCCAAGTCCGGCTGACCGATGAACGACTGGCCCACATTCTTGAGCATCCTGAAATGAAGGACATGGGCTCGGAGATCGAGCGGGTGCTGCGCCAACCGCAGTTGGTGCGGCGCTCTCGATCGGACGCGGCTCTGCGGTTGTTTTATGAGTTCTACGCGAAAACGATTGTGGGTGGCAAATTGCTCTGTGTTGTGGTTAAATATGGGGAGAACGACGCGTTTGTGGTCACGGCTTACCTGACCGACAAACCGAAAGCAGGAGAGGATTTATGGCCGGCAAAGTAAAAGTGTGGTTCGACGCGGAAGCGGATTTTCTGGAAGTCCGGTTTTCCGACGCCGCAGGTTACGAAAAGGCGACCAAGCATGACGCCCTGATGGAGCGCGTAGATGCGGAAGGTCGCCTCATTGGTTTCAGCATCCTGGGCGTGAGCAAGTTCAAGAAGGATACACCCCTGGACGCGGATCTGGCTGCCGCTTGATGCGCTCAATCCATCATAGAGGGAGCATTTTTCCTGTTCAATTCCAACCAGACACGGTTAAATGCGGATTTGACGGAATTCTGCCAACAACTCATTAACGGGCTTTCGCTGGGATCGGTCTATGCCCTGCTGGCGCTGGGGTACACGATGGTCTATGGCATTCTGCGCTTCATTAACTTTGCCCATAGCGATGTGTTCATGGTGGGCGCCTTTGCGGGTTATTACGCGGTGACGCCTTTCACCATCCGCCTGGCCAGAATCGGGTTCGCGCTTCCGGTGAATTTGGGCATCGGGACCCATTCCATCGCGGGCGGCCTGCTCGCGCTGCTGATCGCGATGCTGTTCTGCGCGCTGCTGGGAATCCTCATCGAACGGCTGGCTTACCGGCCGTTGCGCGACCGCTCGAAATTGACGGTGCTCATCACCGCCATCGGCGTTTCGCTGCTGTTGGAGAGCGCGGGGCAATTGATCTTTGGGGCCGACCCGGAGCCTTTCCCGGAGCTTTTTCCCGTGCGGGAATTTTCGGGGGCCGGGCTGGACATCTCCAGCAATCAACTGCTGGTCATCGCCGTGGCGGCGCTGCTGCTGATCGCCTTGCAGTTGATCGTGCTGAAAAGCAAAATCGGGGTGGCGATGCGCGCGGTCTCCTTCAATCCCCAGGCCGCCTCGCTCATGGGCATCAATAATGACCTGGTGATTTCGTTCACTTTCGGCCTCGGCTCGGCGCTGGCGGCGGCGGGCGGGATTTTTTACGCGATGAACTACCCGTCCATTGACCCTCTGATGGGGGTGCTGCCGGGCTTGAAGGCGTTCGTGGCGGCAGTGCTGGGGGGCATCGGGAACATTCCGGGTGCGGCGCTGGGCGGGGTGCTGCTCGGCTTGATCGAGACTTTCGTGCGCGGCAGCCGCTACTCCACTTACACCGACGCGATCGCGTTTGCCGCGCTGATTTTGATTCTGCTCTTCAAGCCGGCGGGGCTGTTGGGGAAAGCGCAAGTTGAAAAAGTTTAGGCGCCATGAACGGCTCCGGCGAAAATGCACCTTCCCCGCGCGGGCCGACTTTGCGGCCCAAAAGCATGTTGCTGGGCGCACTGCTGGCGGCGGGAGTGCTCGGCTGGTTTTCGGACAAAATCAATCCCTACTATGCCGATGTGCTGACCAAAGTCGGCATCAACATCATCCTGGCGGTGAGCTTGAATCTGGTCAACGGCTACACCGGGCAATTCTCGCTGGGACATGCGGGTTTCATGGCGGTGGGTGCCTACACCTCGGCGGCGATCACCTTGTTTCTTGGGCCGCGACTCCTGCCCCATCACCCCATGGGGGATTTGAACTGGGCCACGGCGGCGGTGTTTGGCGGCGCGCTGGCGGCGGGCGGTGTGATGGCGGCGCTGGCGGGCCTGGTGGTGGGAGCGCCTTCGCTGCGGTTGAAAGGAGATTACCTGGCCATCGTCACGCTCGGATTTGGGGAGATCATCCGGGTGATCTTTTGCAACATCCCGGCCCTGGGGGGCGCGCTCGGCCTGAACGGCATCCCGGCCTGCACCAATCTCTTCTGGGTCTTCGCCGTGGCGGTGGTTTGCACCTACGTGGTGGTGGCGATGGTTCATTCGACCTACGGGCGCGGATTCCTGGCCGTGCGTGATGATGAAGTGGCGGCGGAAGCCATGGGGTTGAACACCACGCGCTACAAGATCGTGGCCTTTGTGGCCGGGGCGTTTTTCGCCGGGATGGCGGGCGGGCTTTACGGCCATTACACCTTGTCGCTGGATCCCAAAGGATTTGGATTCATGCGCTCCATTGACATTGTAGTGATGGTGATTCTGGGCGGCATGGGCAACACGCCGGGGGTGATCGCGGCGGCGGTGGTGCTCACGCTGCTGCCCGAATGGCTGCGGCCCGTGGCGCAGTATCGCATGGTGCTTTATTCGTTTCTTTTGATCGTCCTCATGCTCACCCGGCCGCAAGGGCTGTTCACCTGGCGGCGAAAATGGAAGCAGGTCTAGGCATGGCCGCGACCCAGACATCACCACCGCTGCTGAGCCTAGAGCAATGCACCATTCGCTTTGGCGGCCTGACCGCTCTCCTGGAGTTGACCGGCCATGTCGGCCCGGGCGAACTGGTGGGATTGATCGGCCCCAACGGCGCGGGAAAAACAACCGTCTTCAACCTCATCACCGGCGTGTATCAACCCACCACGGGCAAAATCGAGTTTTGCGGGCATTCCATCGTCGGCAAAAAACCGTATCAGATCACCGCGCACGGCATCGCCCGGACCTTCCAAAACATCCGGCTCTTTCCCTCCATGTCCGTCTTTGACAATGTCCGGGTGGCCTTTCATCTGCATCTCTTGCAGGGCATCGGCCACGCGCTCTGGCGCGGGGGGGAATTCCGGCGCGAGGAACGGGAAATCGCGGAACAAGTGATGGATCTGTTGGAGATTTTTCAGTTGACCAAGGCGCGGCGCGCGCCCGCCATGAGCCTGCCCTACGGCGGCCAGCGCCGGTTGGAAATCGTCCGCGCGCTGGCCACGCGCCCCAAATTGCTCTTGCTCGACGAACCGGCCGCCGGCATGAACCCAACGGAGAAAACCGAACTCATGAAGCTCATCGAGTTCGTGGAGGAGAAATACAAAATCTCCGTCCTGCTGGTGGAGCACGACATGCAGGTGGTGATGGGAATCTGCCGCCGCATCCTCGTGCTGGATTATGGCATCAAAATCGCTGAAGGGACGCCCGATGAAGTCAGGTCCAACCCGAAAGTCATCGAGGCGTATCTCGGCCAGGAGCAGGAGAAATAGGCCGCCCATGTTGTCCATCAAAAATCTGACGGTCAACTACGGCGCCATCGCGGCGTTGCGCGGCATTTCGCTGGAGGTTCCGCAAGGGCAGATCGTCACCTTGATCGGCGCCAACGGGGCGGGCAAGACGACGGCGTTGAAGGCGGTCTCGGGGCTGATCAAGACGCGGGGGCAGATTCTTTACGACGGGCGCGACATCGCCAATTGGCCGCCGCACCAGATCGTGGCGGCGGGGCTTTCCCAGGTGCCGGAGGGCCGCATGATCTTCGCCAACTTGACCGTGGCCGAGAACCTGGCCCTGGGCGCGTATCTCCAAAAGAGCAAGCCCGCCCTCCGGGAGAGCCGGGAGATGGTGCTGGGCCTTTTTCCCCGGCTGGCCGAGCGGCGGGAGCAAATCGCCGGGACGCTTTCCGGCGGCGAACAGCAAATGCTGGCCATCGGACGGGCGCTGATGAGCCGCCCGAAATTTCTCATGCTCGACGAGCCTTCCCTGGGCCTGGCGCCCCTCTTGGTCAAGTCTATTTTTGAAAAAATCGTGGAAATCAACCGCCGGCAGGGATTGACCATTTTGCTGGTCGAGCAGAACGCCAACCTCGCCTTGGAAGTCTCCGCTTACGGCTATGTGCTGGAAACCGGGCGAATCCTGCTGCGGGACGCCTCCGCCGCGCTGCGCCAAAACCCCAAAGTCCGCGCCGCCTACCTGGGGGGCTGAGGTTTTTCGCGAAATGTTCTTGCGCGCGGGGCGGGGCGGAGTTATCCGTCCATTGTTCTTTGAAAGTCCGTGGATGGTTTTGCCATCCCACCGTAGCCAGCGCTGGAAACCCCGTGAAAATCGGGGACGGTTGCGCCACTGTGACGGGTTACAATCTCCCAGGGCCACTGGTTCCGTTTAGCGGAGCCGGGAAGGCGGGAGAAAGGTTTGAAACCCGGAAGTCAGGACATCAGCTTGGCTATGCTCGTCGGGCCGGAAACGTTTCCGGCCACTTCTCCGTCCAAGAGAAGGATGAGGCCAGCCCCTGGAACCGGGTTCCGGGGGGCACGAATGCCTTCATTCTCTGTTTTGCCGGAGTCTGAAGGTTTTTTTATTTTCAGGCTCCCCCGCACTGGTCTCTCAAACCCGTTCCCCCGACCGGAACATATCGAAAGATCAGTCATGAAAATCAAATCGTCCTTGGCGCTGGCCGCGGCCAGCCTGTCCCTCCTGGGCGCCGCGCGCGCGGCCATCCTCACCGAAAACTTCACCAACAATCCGTTGCAGAACGGCTGGCAGGTTTTCGGCGACCCCAATCTGTTCCAGTGGGATTCGACCAATCAGAATCTCAAGGTCACCTGGGATTCATCCCAGTCCAACAGTTATTTCTACCATCCGCTTGGCACGATCCTGGGCACGAACGACGATTTTTCCATGTCGTTCGACTTGCTATTGACAGACTACGCCATCGGCGTAAACCCGTCCGCTCCGGCCACCTTTGAACTGGCGACTGGCTTGCTGAATTATGCAGAAGCGACCAGCACGAATTTTCTGCGCGGCGGCTATCCCACCCAGCCGGACTTGGCCGAATTTGATTTCTTCCAATGGGACGACGTCCAACCATACCCGGACACCAACACGGTGTGGCCGACGTTTGTGGACAGCGAGAATGACTTTTATTACGCCGGCGACAGTTCCTATGCCGTGGTGGAATTGCCCACCAACCTGGTGATGAATGTCGCCATGAACTACACGGCGGCGGATCAAACCTGTGTGCTGACCATCACCACCAATGGAGCGGCGGTTATCGCGCCCGTGGTGGTGGCGCTTCCCGGTCTGTATGGATTCGGCGATTATCATCTGGATACCTTTGCGGTGGAAAGTTACTCCGGGTTGGATTCGGGCGGTTCGCTTCTGGCCCACGGCACGATCGGCCACATCCTCCTGGTGGTGCCGCCGCCGCCGGTCACCTTCTTGCAGGCGGCGCTCTGCGGTGGAGTTGGGCAGGTGCAATTTGCCAGCCTCGCCAATTGGAACTACGTTCTGGAAAGCAGCCCCGACCTGATCACCTGGTCCACCAATGGGCCGGTGGTTCCGGGCACGGGCGGCAACCTGATCTTGCGCGACACCAATTCGATCCAGCGCCAGCAATTTTATCGTGTGGACGCCCTGCGGGAGGACTGATGACTTGTGACTGAACCGGAACAAAAAACCTGCCCGCGTTGCGGGGCGCGGTTCGCCTGCCACGCCCCCAACCGTTGCTGGTGCGGGGATTTGCCGCCCCTGGCCGCCGCCCATAGGGAAACCGACTGTCTTTGCCCTGCCTGCCTGGGCCGGGCGGTGGCGGCAGAGCAGGCCAGGACCCGGTGCCAACCCATGCCGCCTCCGGCAAAACCCGCGCGCCAGGCCTTCACGCTCCTGGAACTCCTGGTGGTCATTGCGGTCATCGCCCTCTTGGCCGGCATTCTTCTCCCCGTGCTGAGCCGGGGCAAATTGCCTGCGCGATCGGCCAAGTGCGGCAGCAATCTGCGCCAGTTTGTCATGGCCGCCCAGATGTATTGGGATGACAACAACGGAAACACCTTTGCTTACGCCGGCGCCACCACCACCAACGGCACCTACTATTGGTTTGGCTTGCTGGGGCAGGGGCCTGAGGAGACGCGCTCCTTCGATCCCACCGCCAGCCCGTTATATCCCTGGCTGGGCACGGGCGTGGACTTTTGCCCCGCCTTCGATTACTCCTCCCCGCAGTTCAAGCTAAAAGCCTCCGTGCCGACCTGCGATTACGGCTATAACGCCTCCATTTATGGGCCTCCGCTCAACCTGCGGAGGCTGGCCGCCCCCGCCCATCTGGCGTTTCTGGCGGACTCGGCCCAGGTCAACACCTTTGAAGCGCCCGCCTCCCCCAGGAATCCCATGTTCGAGGAATGGTATTATATTGACAACGAAGTGGGCCAGCCCAGCCCCCAGCCCAACGCCCAATTCCGCCATCAACAGCGCGCCAACGCGGTCTTTGTGGACGGCCATCTGGAATCCGAGCAGATGGCCCCCGGCAGCTTGGACCCGCGTTTGCCCGCCCAGCTCATCGCCAGCCTCCCGGCGGAAATCCTGCAACCGCTCTAGCCAGGTTTTCCAGCAGACCTCCGGCTTGGGGGGAAGTCGTCAACGGGCTGCGCCTCATTTCGTTTTTGCGGGTTCGGGCCGATATTCCAAAATATCCGCGGGCTGACATTCAAGATGCCGGCAGATGGCTTCGAGCGTGGAAAATCGAATCGCCCGGGCCTTGCCGGTTTTGAGCACGGAAAGATTTTGCGGCGTGATCCCAACGGCCTCGGCCAAGTCATTGAGGCGCATTTTGCGCGTCGCGAGCACGACGTCCAGATTGACAATGATGGGCATGAACTTAAACGGTCAAATCCTGTTCCTCTTGAATTTTCCGGGCTTCGTCCATGATCCAGGCAACAAAAATAATCATCAGACCGGTAATGGGTTGCGTCATGCTCAAATCCATTTGATGGGATAAATACTCCAGTTGATACAGTGCGACCCAATCAATCATCAAATAGTAGCCCAAAAAACGGATGTAGAGGACATTCTTGGCTGAGAACAAAACTCCACGTTCGTAGAGCCGAAACAATTTGTACAATATCAAAAAGCAAAAAACAGCCAATCCAAGTCTTACCAGCGCCAGCGCCAGGACGGCTGCTGGCATTTCAGTTGCCGAGGCATACAATTGGTGCGGCGAAACAAGTATCTTCCGGCCTTCGGGAAGAGGCAACCAGCCCAGATAAACAGCCAATTCGTATGGCGCGCCAATGACAAAACAGACACTAATCAACACACTTAAGATACGACTGGCCGTCTTAATCCGCCCCAGTCGTGGGCCGGCATTTTGAGGAAATTGATTCGCATTCATGGCGCAAGGATAAAGCAACGAACCCTGTTAGTCAAGCTTTTATTATCGAAAAACGATGAATAAATATCGAATTAAGCTGATTTTTTGCTTGAACTAAATGGCAAATCCGCGCTTGACCTCTTGGTCGGGGCAGGTTAGTTTACCCGCAATGCAAATGAATGCGCTGCAAGTTGATGTTGGTTCTGTCGTCGTCGTCGTAACCGACGGCCACGCCGGCGGGATTTGTCGCGCTTGAAGCAAATTTTGACAAAAACCCACGGCTGGCAACGGTCGTGGGTTTTTTATTGCCGCGACCGCCGGCCACAAATAATGATTGTATGAGCACAAAAACTGCCACCGCCAAAAAAACGACCGCAAAAAAATCAACCCCGCGCCCGGAACTCGGCGAGGCCATGCTCGGCCGCGACATCCTGGTGCGGGCCTTGGAACGGGAGGGGGTGGAGTGTATTTTCGCCTATCCCGGCGGCGCGAGCATGGAAATCCATCAATCCCTTACCCATTCGGCCATTCGCACCATTTTGCCCCGGCATGAACAAGGCGGCTCCTTTGCCGCCGGCGGCTACGCCCGCGCCACCGGACGTCCCGGCGTCTGCATGGCCACCAGCGGGCCGGGGGCGACCAACCTGGTCACCGCCATCGCCGACGCTTACATGGATTCTGTGCCGCTGGTCTCCATCACCGGCCAGGTGGCGCAGTCCATGATCGGCAAAGGCGCCTTCCAGGAAACCGACTTTTTCGGCATGACCCTCCCGGTGGTCAAACATAGTTATCTGATCACCGACGTCAACGATATTCCGCGCATCGTCAAGGAGGCCTTCTATATCGCCCGCACGGGCCGGCCCGGCCCGGTGGTCATTGATTTCCCGAAAAATTTGCAGCAGGCCAAAACCCAGCCGGTCTGGCCCGCCGAAGTCCATCTGCGCGGGTATGATCCCGACAAGCGGGCCGACGATCTGGCGCTCAACGAAATCATCGGCCTGATCGAAAAGGCGGAACGTCCCGTGCTCTATTGCGGCGGCGGCATCATCACCGGCAACGCCGCTCCGGAACTGCTCCAATTTGCCGAGGCGACCCAAATCCCCGTCGCCACCACCATCATGGGTTGCGGCGGCTTCCCGGAGACCCATGAACTTTCCTTGCGCTGGCTCGGCATGCACGGTGCCGCCTACGCCAATTGGGCCGTCAGCGGCGAATTCGCCCCCCGCAAGAGCCCCGACCAGCCCCTGGTCAAGCTCAAGCCCGGCGCCGATCTGCTCCTGGCCTTCGGCGTCCGCTTCGACGACCGCGTCACCGGCAAGGTGGACGAATTCTGCAAGACCGGAACCATTGTCCACATTGACATTGACCAATCGGAGCACCAGAAAAACCGGAAAGTCCAACTCGCCGTCGAGAGCGACATCAAATACGCCCTGGCGCGGTTGAACGGCATGATCCGCCAACGCCCCATCCGGAGGAATCTTTCCGCCTGGCACGCCCAAATCGCCCAGTGGAAGGCGCGCGCCCCCTTCCATTACGGCCTGACGGAGGAGCTGATCCGTTCCGAACATATGCAAGACCATTTGCAGGGACGCGAAAGCGAAGTCATCCTGCCTCAGATGGCCATCGAGGCCCTCTACCAGTTGACCCAGGGCCAGGCCATTATCACCACGGGCGTGGGGCAGCATCAGATGTGGGCCGGCCAGTATTACAAATTCACCTCTCCCCGCCAGTTCCTCACCAGCGCCGGCTTGGGCGCGATGGGTTTTGGCTTTCCGGCCGCCCTCGGCGCCAAAGTCGCCTGCCCGGACAAGCAGGTCGTTGACATTGACGGGGACGGCTCCTTCCTGATGAACGTGCAGGAACTGGCGACCGCGCACATTGAAAAAATCGCCGCCAAGGTCATGATCCTCAACAACCAGCACCTGGGCATGGTCGTGCAATGGGAGGACAGTTTTTTCCAGGGCAACCGCGGCCACACCTATCTGGGCGATCCGGAACACCGCCGTCAGATCTATCCCGATTACGTCAGCATGGCCCGGAGCTTCAACGTTCCCGCCGAGCGCGTCATGTATAAGAAAGAACTCCAGCCGGCCATCCAGCGCATGCTCGATTCCGACCAGCCTTACCTGCTGGACGTCATCTGTCCCTATACCGAGCACGTCATCCCCTTCATCCCGGCCAACCGCACCGTGGCGGACATGGTTTATTGAATGAGCCGCGCCGCCCGAACCTGCCAGTGCCTCCTGGCCGCCGCGCTCTTTGGCGTGGCCGGCGTGGGGACTGGCGCGCAAATTCAGTTCAATTTGAGCCAGTTCCCGGAGGGCCGGCTTCCGCCGGGCTTGACCAGCATGGTCACCGGCGGGGGCAAAGCGGGCGATTGGAAAATCATGGACGAAATCGTGGCCCCGATCCTCGCGCCCGTGCTGCCCGGCCCCTCCACTCCCACCGCCAAACACTCCGTCCTGGCGCAGACCTCCCGGGACGCCGCCGCCAATCATTTCCCCCTCTTGCTCTGCACCAATGAGACCATGCTGGATTGCACGGTGACCACCCGCCTGAAGATCGTCAGCGGCGTGGTTGCGCCGGAGGCGGGGATCGTCTTTCGCGCGCAGGACCAGAATAATTACTATCTCCTTCGCGCCAGCGCGCAGGGAAATCTCCTGTGGTGCCGCGTCGTGGGCGGCGTGGCTTACGAGGCCCAGGGGGTTGGCGTCAGAATCCCCGTCCCGCTGGACACCTGGGAGGAATTAAAGGTGGAATGTTCCGGCAACCAAATCCGCTGCTATTGGAACGGACAACTGGCCATTCCTCCCGCCCGGGCCGGCGCGCCCACCAACAACCTGGCGATCAACGACAGCACCTTTGCCATGGGCAAGGTGGGTTTTTGGACCGCCGCCGACACCGTGGCCTATTTTGCCGACACGCGGATTGATTACACCCCGCGCGTGCCTTTGATTCAGACCATCGTGGCGGAAGTGATGAAAAAAAATCCGCGCTTGCTGGGCTTGAAAGTCTATGAAATGAAGAATTCCCCCACGCCGGTTTTGGTGGCCGACGGCCACGAACTGGGCCTGGGGTCGCCCGGGGGCAAGCCCGAAGAGGATGTCCTCCGCAACGGCGCCATCCTCTATCTCAAGCTCAAGGACTCCGTTGAGTTGACCCTGCCCTTGCGCGACCGCAACGGAGACATCATCGCCGCCCTCAAAACCACCATGACCACCTTTCGCGGCGAAACCACCGACACCTCGGTCGCCCGGGCCACCCTGGTCAAAAACGCGGTGGAGGAGCGCCTGAACACCTTGCAGGACATCAACGAGTGAGCGGCATCAACTGTTCAGTAACTGGTGACGTTTTCATTTTGGACCTGGGGTTTGAGGGCAAAGTGCGCCCGGTCGTGGTGGTCTCCCGCGAAGACGCGGATGCCCCGCGCGCGTTATCGGTGGTGGTAGACTAATCAGCCGCAAAAAGGCGCAAAAGACGAACCGCGGCAGAGCCACAACCAAACGACTTGAACCACGGATTCCACGGATCACACGGATATGAAAACTCTTCGGATCTTCCGGCTTCCATCCGTGTAATCCGTGCAATCCGTGGTAAAAAATCTTCGCAAAAGGGAGCGATTCTAACGTATTGCAGTGCAAAAGAAGAGCGGGTTTCCAAAAGCAGGCGAAGGAAGTTTTTAGCGGCCAACCATAAAAGGCAAAATCGGCGATTACTATGCCGATCTTCTGCTGGACAATCGCCTCGTCATCGAGTTGAAGGCGGCCAAAGCTCTGGCGGACGAGCATGTTGCCCAACTGCTTGGCTACCTGCGGGCGTCTCGGATTGAGCATGGCCTTTTGATGAACTTTGGCGCCATGAAGTTTGAAATCCGCAAATATGCCCTGAGTCAAATGGAGGACCCCGGCCATGCGGGTCGCGCTTTCGGCTTGGTCCTCTCCCTTTTTGCGCCTTTTGCGCTTTTTCGCGGCTGATCCTGTCTGGAGAACTACCGGACGGCGGCGAATTCCCGAATGGAAAAGCCGGGCCGTTACTGGGGTGTCATTGGCCGGAAACACCTGCCCCTTGGGTAACGAGGTGAGAGGTCGGAAGTCACAGGTCGGAGGTCGAGGCTGCTTTCAGTTTTCAGCTTTTCAGCGTTTGCCTTGCCACGCCAATTGTGGTCGCAAGATTTCACCTGCAAACCGTGTCGCAACTTGGCGCAAGTAGTCAATTCATGGCCTGGACTGCCAGCCGCGTTCAAGGTGGCGATTCTGGCCATTGTCAAGTCAAACGAGAAGGGGGGCCAGGGAAGCAGACTAAGTCACCTCAGCGTCCGAAACCGGTGCCTCCCAGGTTCCACAACGACGAATGCCGCCGTGAGTTCAGCCTCCGAATAAGTGCTGAGAACTCTTTTCAATTCCTCGTGCGTTGCCGCCAGAGTCTCGGGAGAAATTCGCAGGTAAAGCACGCCTTTGCTCAAACGCTCGACGAATACCAAGCCTCCAAAATTCTTATCGCGCGTGACGAATAGCCGCTTCTCGTCTGCTGCCCGCATCAGCAGGCTCCTGTCCGGCGAGCGAGAAAGATTCAGCTCAGCGGCAGTGACGGCATCGTGACCCAGATCGCGAAGCAGGCGGCAAGTGACCGCGTAAACGTCCTGGTCGAGCAGAAATCTCACGACGGCGCGCCGACATGAATATCCTCCGTTTGAACGACATCAATGGCGTACTGGATGCACGCCTGAATATCCTCCCTTTTGAGATCGGGGTAATAATCCCGAATAATGGATTCAAACGGAATCGCTTCCCGGACCAGTTCGAGAACCGCTTGCACAGGAATGCGTGTCCCGGCAACACATGGTTTCCCAAAATGAATTTCGGGGCTGACCTGAATTCGATTCATATAACCAACCTACACTATTCTCCGCATAAACAGCAAGCAGGAACTGGGCTTCCGCTGTTCGGCGAGCACCACGGCTCGCCGGTTCTGCGGCGCAATGTGGCACCAACTTGGCGAAGGCGAAGGCGAGAGGCGGCGGAGCGGCGACGAGCGCCGCCCCCGTGCTGGCCTCCAAGGGTTGCTTCAAGATGAACTCTGCCCCGATGGAATTGAAGGATTGAAGCCCCGAATCGCCTCCTCTATGGTCTTGCTCGGAGTTTTGAAAGAAACTGCGGCCCGTTATGCGGCGATACCGTCTGGCGAACACGCCCCCGGAAAAGCGGAAATATCTGCGCAAAAGCCAATTGTGGTCGCAAGATTTCACGGCCAAGCTGTTTTGCAACGTCGAGTTCTGGCTTGCCTGCCCACCGAAGCTCACGGAGCGAAGGAGGGAACGTCTGCAAAAATTGATCGAGCCTCAACCGGAATTCGAGCGGGCGGTTGCGGAAGGGCGAAGCCCGGTAGCGCCGGTTTGAAGATGCGGTGAAAGCGCCGGTTTGAAAATGCAGATGGAATTCTCGGATGATCGTAATTCGGACCGCGCTAACCCCGTCTTGTTCGGTCACCGGATTTCTCAGCCCAAGAGTGGATTCTTGAGCGCGGCCCCGCCTCACCGTAATTTGACTGGTTTCCAGTTGCCAACCACACCATTTTCTCCTTCTCCCTCTGGCCCAAGCGAGTAAACATCATATCCATTCGAATTGTGCAATCCTGGGCAAATGTAAATGTAAGGATGGCCCCACGGATCTGCCGGGATCGTCTTCATATCCAGATTGGGGTCGCTCTGCTGGGCTTTTTGAAGATACGGTCCTCGCCACTGATTTGGTGGAGTTGCTGGAGGACATTCGGTCAAGGCTGCCAATCCCTCTGAAGTAGTTGGGTAACGACCACAGTCAAATCGAAACTTTCTAAGAGATGTTTCAAATCCTAACAGATTCTCCACCGCGGCCTTTTTGCGCGATTCTGGTTCGTCCGCGGGTCCCCAATTGCCGATCGCTTCGTCGCCTCCCTTTCCATTCCGTCCCAGAGAATAAACATCGCATGCATTCGGGTTATGCGTTCCGGGGCATTTGTAGATGTAAGGACGGCCCCACGGATCGGCGGGCACCTTTTCCACATCCAGATAACGACGCCAAGCGCCACCGTCCGGAATTGTTGCCGGCCGATTTATCAACGCAGCCAAGCCTTCGGCGGTTGTAGGATAACGACCGGCGTCATTTTGGAACATGCTCAAAGCTGTCCTGAAAGATGCAATATCTGTTTCGGCGTGTGTTAGGCGCGGGTTAAAATCGCCGGAGCCATATTGAGGCACTACGATGTGCATCGCTATCAACAACAGCGCGATAAATGCAGGGTAAAAAACTTTGCGTGAAACGTTCGTGGTTCGCCTTCAATTATAGGCCAATCTCGGTAAAGCAATTAGTGTGCCAATCGAGAACAGGTTCGATTCGCAAGCAAAACGGCGCGTCTCTTTCTGAACGCGCTGTCTTCGAAGCGCAACCTTTGCGCGATGTTGCGCACAAAATGCGCGGCAGTTAATGTTGTCGTGTTGCCAGCAATTCAAGCCCTCCGCTCAATTCTCGCCAACCTCGATTTATGAACCCTCGTGCGCAACCGAATTGGCGCAAGCCCTGTCATGGCGGCGTCGGCATTGGCCCCAATGTTGCGAGGGCTGCCGGGGCGTCCTCCTTCGCATGGCCTACGGAGGACAGGCAATCAATGACACGACTAGGCACTTGTCGGGTCGGCCTGTCGCGCCGTAGCCTTTGCGAAGGCGGACTTGTCCCGCCGTAGCCTCCTGGCGAAGGAGGAAGCGTTCGCGTGTTGGCATTCCGCCGTCGCCGGGCCTATGGCGGACAAGCAAATGAGGTTCCTCGACATTTCCAGTGGACAAACGAGCAGCATCTCTGAGAGCGTGTTTTGAAAATAGATCGGGTGAGGGATTGCGAGCGCGGCGGGGCGGATGGCGAGGCGCGACGAGGGCGCATATTCGAGAGAAATCTGCAACCGAGGAGCAACGAAGCCAGACGCCCCGCCCCGCCGCAAGACCGCCCGAGATATTTTCAAAACACGCTCTGATGGCGTGGCAGAGCATGGTGCTTCAATCCCAAGCGACTTTGCATTTCATCGCCGCCCCTATTCTGTGGAACCTAACGGGTCCCTAACGCCTGCTAACGGCAATTCTAACGGGTCAAACCGCAAAAATCCCCAATGTTTACGGGGGTCCTAACGGGTTAACGGCTCCAGACCCCCAAAGGTCTCCCTCCCGACCCAAACCTGCGTCCCGCCATGGCCGCTTGCCACGTCAAGTGTCCAGCAGCTCCGCGACCTTCGCCGCGATGCCGGCGGGGTTGCGCATCAGCGCTTCGCCCACCAGGATGGCCCCGGCCCCGGCCCGGCGCGCCCGCTCCACATCGGCGCGCCCGTCAATCCCGCTCTCCGCCACCAGCACCATCTCTTCCCGCGCCGCGGCCGGGATTCTGGCGGCCAGCCGCCCCGTCAAGGCGGGGTCCACTTTGAAGGTGTCCAGATTCCGATTGTTGACACCAATCAGCCGCGCGCCCAGCGCCAGGGCGCCGTCCATTTCCGCCTCGTTGTGGACTTCCACCAGCGCGGCCAATCCGGCGGCGGACGCGAGCGCGTGAAAATGCTCCAGCTCGGCGTCGGTCAGCAGGCGCGCAATCAGCAGAATGGCGTCCGCGCCCGCCGCAACGGACTCCAGGATTTGGCGCTCGTCAATCATGAAGTCCTTGCGCAGGAGCGGCAAGGAAACTGTGGCGCGGATTTGCCTCAAGTGATCGAGCGATCCTTGGAAAAACTTCTCGTCCGTCAAAACGGACAGACAACTCGCCCCGGCGGCCTCGTACGCCAGCGCGATTCCAACCGGGTCAAAATCCGGGCAGATGACCCCCGCCGACGGAGAGGCCTTTTTCACCTCAGCGATCAGGGCGGTGGCGCCGCGCCGCGGGCGGCGCAAGGCGGCGAAAAAATCGCGCCGGCCGCCGCGTTTTTCCAGCGCGTCGGACAATGCGGCGGAGGTGATCTTCACCGCCGGCAGGCGGGCGGCTTCCTTCCGTTTGTGGGCCGCAATGGTGTCCAGAATGTTCATCCGGGGGCCGGCGGGCGCCGGGTCTTTCCTGCGGTCATTCCGCCTCTTCCTTCACCCCCGCCATGCGTTTGGACGGGCCTCCGGCGCGCAGCCAGGCGTTGACGAAGAGGTCCAGGCCCCCGTCCATCACCGCCTGGACATTGCTGGTTTCCGCCCCGGTGCGCAAATCCTTGACCATGCGATAGGGCTGGAAGACGTAGCTGCGGATCTGGTGGCCCCAGCCGATGGCGCCTTTCTCTCCGTAGAAACGCTCCAGTTCCGCCTTCTGCTCGTCCAGGCGTTTGGCGTAGATTTTGGAAACGAGCATGCGCATCGCCGTGGCGCGGTTCTGATGCTGTGAACGCTGGCTTTGCGATGCCGCGATCAGTCCGGTGGGCAGGTGGGTGATCCGCACCGCCGTTTCCACTTTGTTGACATTCTGTCCCCCTTTGCCGCCCGAACGATAAGTGTCCACCTGCAACTCCGCTGGCGGCAGCACGATCTCCGCGTTGGTTTCCGCAATCTCCGCGATCACATCCACGCTGGCAAAGCTGGTGTGGCGCCGTTTGTTGGAGTCGAAAGGGGAAATCCGCACCAGCCGGTGGACGCCCCGTTCGGCTTTGCAAAAGCCGTAGGCCCATTCCCCCTCCACCAGGAGCGTCGCGCTTTTGATCCCGGCCGATTCCCCCGCCAGCACGTCCGTCAATTCTATTTCCCACCCCCGCGATTCGCCCCACCGCTGGTACATGCGCAGCAGCATCTCAGCCCAGTCGCACGCCTCCGTGCCTCCGGCCCCGGAGTTGATGCTCAGGATGCAATTGTTTTTGTCGTGCGGCCCGGTCAGGAAAACCCTCAATTCCAGGCCCTCCAGGCCCTGGCCGAACTGGGCCAGTTGGCCTTCCAAATCCTTTTCATGCCGGATCTGCTCGCTTTCCGGCTCCCCTTCCGCCAGCTCCACCATCACCCGAAAATCCTCCATCTGGCCCTCCGCCTTGAGCAGGGGTTCGATCTTCTTGCGCAGGCCGTTGGCCTCGTCAATCAGGCCCTGCGCTTTTTCGCGATTGTTCCAGAACGTTTCCTCGGCCATCAGCCCGTCCAGTTCGCTCAGCCGCTTCTGCGTGCCCGGCACGTCAAAGAAACCTCCGCACATGGGTCAGTTTTTCCCCCGCCGCGGACAACTGCGCTTTAATATTTTCGAACATGGCGCCGGAGTCTAACGGGAAGGGATCCAAGTTAAAAGATTAGATTTCGAAGAATCTCCCGGAATCATGGAAACTTCTTGAGAGTCTCATTGTTTAATTCTCCACAGTCTGTTATCAACAGACCCGCTTGAGTATAAAGGTGAAGAGATTATTTGTCCGCGCCGGGAGTCTGCTCTTGGGCATCCTCTTCGGCGCGGGTTTGACGCCAAGAGGCTGGGCTCAATCCTCAGCCCTGGTCATTTCCAATTACAGCCTCCTGAAATCTGCCGTGGATCATGGCGGCGCCAGCACCTTTGGAAGCAATGTCACCGTTTCCCTGTCCGGCTCGGCGGAGATTTTGGAGGTTTCCACCCAGGTCGTTCTGGATGCCACCACCAATGCCGCCAACATCAACCGCACCGGCGGCTCCGGCCCGATTTTCTACATTCATACCAATGGCTCCCTCACGTTGCTGAATCTGAACATCTCCGGTGGCCTGAGCACCAGCGGCGGCGCCATTTACAACGCGGGCACCCTCATCATCAGCAACTGCGTCTTCACCGCCAATTCCGCCACCAACGCCGCCGGTGCCGCCGGGGCCAACGCCGTCAGCGGCGGCAACGATTACGGGGGCAACGGCGGCAATGGATTGAGCGCCTCCGGCGGGGCCATTTATAGCAGCGGCGTCCTGCTGGTTTCCCAGAGCATTTTCAGCAACAACACCGTCAACGCCGGAAGCGGCGGCAGTGGCGGCAATGGTGTTGCGGCCTTTGTTTTCGGCGGCAATGGCGGCAACGGCGGCAACGGCGGCGCCGCCGAAGGGGGTGCCATCGTCTGCACGGGCAGGACCAACCTGTTCTTCGCGACGGAGTTCTTCGCGAACACTTGCACTGCCGGCGTCGGCGGCGCCGGCGGGGCGGCCGCCTCGGGCCAATTTAGCGGTCAGAACGGTTCCGGGGGCGTTGGCGGCAGCGCCTCTGGCGGCGCCGTCGTGGCTTCCGGTTCCCTCTTCATGACCAACTGCCTTTTCTCCGGCAACTCGGTCTCCGGCGGCGGCACCTCTGGTGATGGCCAGTCGGGCGGTTCGGCCTCCGGCGGCGGCCTTGATCTCGTCAACTCGGCGAAGCCGGCTTGGATTGAGAACACCACATTCTTTCAAAACTCCTGTGTCGGCGGCCCGGGCGGAGGCAGCAGTTCCACCACGGCCAATGCCTCGGCCGGCAACGGCGGGGCGGTCGCCGGGGGCGGTTTGGCCAGTTCGGCCGCGCTTCTTCGATTGCTCAACTGCACCCTGGCCACCAACACCTTGACTCCCGGCGCTGCCGGCGTGGGGGCCGCCGGCGCGAACAACGGTTCCATTGGCGCGATTGAAGGAGCCCAACTGGCCCGCTTGGCGGGCGCTTTGGAGATGGGCAGCTCCATTCTTTCCGGCGGCACCAACGCCACTCTCACCAATCTGAACTCCCAAACCTTCGTCACAAACACCCAGCCCAACTGCTTCGGCGGCCTCACCGACCTGGGTTTCAACATCAGTTCCGACACCAGCGTCGCCTTCACCGAGACCACCAGCACCAACAATGAGGACCCCGTTCTGGACACCGTCCTGAGCACTCCAGGCAACACGGCGGTCGGTTTGCTGGGTGGCGCCACCCTTTCCACCCTGGCCGTTCTTCCAGGCAGCCCGGCCATTGGCACCGATGGAGTGATCCCCGGCGTCCCGGGCCTCAGTTTCCCGGCCACCGACCAGGCCCTGCAACCTCGCGGCACGCCCACGTGCATCGGCGCCTACGAAGCCGATCCATTGTCTTCCACCAATGGGTGGGGTGTGCCCGACCTTTACGAACCACCGGCCGATCAAACTGTCGGCGTCGGCGGCATGGCCGTCTTTGAGGTTGGCGCTACCAACAGCCTCATCATCGCAATCACCACCAATGCCACCATCACCTTGACCACCAACGTCTCCGGGACCACCACCAACATCACCAGCGTCACCAACACCACCATCTCCACCAACCTCGGCCTCAATGATGCCAACCTCGGCTACCAATGGCAATTGAACGGGACCAACCTCTCCGATGGCCCCCATGTCTCCGGCGCCTGGAGCAACATTTTGACCCTCACAAAAATCGCCTTGGCCAACCAAGGCTCCTATTCCGTGATCGTCGGCAATTCGACCCTCATCGGTGTCACCAACAGCGCCCCCGCGATTTTGTCCGTCATTGCCCCTCCTCGCTTCCTGGTGCAGCCGCCCAAGACACTCAAGGCGCTGGTGGGTTCCACAGCGACCATCAGCGCGACTCCCAGCGGTTCAATCCCCCTCACCTTCCAATGGCTCTGCGATGGAACCAATCTCGACGATGGCAACGGCATCTCCGGCGCGACCAACAGCCTCCTGACCATTGACCCGGTCCTGGAAACCAATGCCGGGAGCTATTCCCTCATCGTCGCCAACGCCTACGGCAGCGCCAGCAGCGCCGCCACCAAACTGACCGTGCTGCCCGACACAGTTCCCCCGAAAGTTTCCATAACTCTGCCCGCGGCCAACGCGCGCACCACCGTGCCGACCCTTGAAGGAACCGCTTCCGACAATGCCCAAGTGACCAAAGTGAGTTACTGGCTGACCAACATCAACCACGGTTTCTCCGCCACCAATGGCGTGGCCGCACTGGCCGCCGGCCGCGGCGCCATCTCCAATTGGTCCATCCCCGTGGTTCCATTGCCTGGCACAAATATCCTCACCGTCAAAAGCGTTGATTTTTCGGGCAACGACTCAAAAGCGGATTCCCGCACATTCTTCTACGAAGTGCCGGCGGCATTGCGCGTTCAACCGGCCGGAACTGGAAGCGGCGCCTTTACCGGCAAAGCCGCGGCGCCCGGTGGCAGCCTCCCGGCCAACGGCGCGCTGCTCAACCTGGGCGAAAGTTACTCCATCACCGCCATCCCCGGAAAAACTTCCCTCTTCGGCAACTGGGTCGCCTCCAGCAACTGGGTCGCCGGCTTCGTGGTCAGCAACAATCCGACCCTCAAATTCATCATGAGCACAAACCTGACGTTGCAGGCCAATTTTTCATCCAACATCTTCCTGGCGGGCGCGGGAACTTACAACGGCCTCTTCTTTCCAACCAATTCCGCCAACGCTGTCACCGAGGAAACTTCCGGCATGCTCTACAATTTGCTACTCAAGAAAACGGGCGCTTTCACAGCCACGCTCCTGACCGGCGGCAAGAAATACCCCGTCTCCGCCAATTTCGATGTGTCCGGCCAAAGCTCTTTCAAGGCCGGCCAGTTGAAAGTTGACCTGACCCTGGATATCACCAACCGGCAAATTACGGGCACCGTATCCAACACCCAATGGTCCGCCAATCTGATTGCCGATTTTGCTTCCAGCTCCCTGCCTTCGGCCCAATACACCCTTCTCTTTTCCCCCTCCGGCCAGGTTTCCCCAATTTCGCCCCCGGGCGATGGCTTCGCCCTCGTTAAAGATCATCTGGGCACTGTCACCCTCACCGGCGCGCTGGCCGACGGCGCCAGCTATAGCCAGACCGTCCCCGCATCCGGGACGGGCGACATTCCCGTTTATGCCAGCCTTTATGCCAACACCGGCCTGCTTATGGGCTGGATCAACCTGACCAATCTGGAGGCCCCTTCGCCCGCTAACCAACTGACCTGGATCAAAAAGCCCTCCCGCGCTCCCGCGCTTTACCCCAACGGCTTTACCAACATCCTCACCCTGCAAGGCGCGCCCTGGACCAATCCTCCCGCCAAAGAGCCTGCCATCTCCTTGACCAACGGGGAACTGTTCTTCTCCAACGCCAGCCCGGAGCTGGTCTTCGCCTTTACCAACGTGACCGTCAACAACAAGGATGTGGTGTCGGGCGCCAACCCCGCCCACACCCTCGCGGGCGCCATCAATCCCAGGTCCGGGCTATTGACCTTGACGTTTGAGACCACCAACAAAAGCAGCGCCAAGGCTTACGGAGCCGTTCTCCAGAACCAGGCCGCCGCTGGGGGCTATTTCCTCACCGCCACCAATGCCGGCTCGGTCTTCTTGCAGTCGCCTTGAATCCTGGCGGTCAACTCCCCGGGGGAGGAACCACGGTGCCGTCGCAAACCCAGTTGATGTCCGGCCGGCCGGGATCGGCGGCCTGGCCATTGATCGGGACGCAAATATAGGGGTAGAGGAAATACTTCACATGGGCGTCGCTGAACATGATGTTCGCCCCCCCGTTGTGCCGGGAGGATTCACGCGTGGTGTAGCACTGCGGACTGCCCAGGATGTCCAGATTCACGCTGGTGCTTCCATAATACGGCGTTTCGTTCTCGTGCGTCCGGTTGTCCGAAAACATCACGAATGCCGAGGGATGCGCCACGCCGGACTGCTTCAAGATCGTTCCATCCGGCGCGCTCTCGGGAATCCCCTTGGAATTCATGCCGTAGTTGAAAATGATCTGGCCGTTGGGGATGGTCGGGTCAATGGGCTGAACATCCGACGTGGGGCATTTGAAAATGGACTTGCTGCTGTTGTAAAGGTCCGAGGACCCGGCGATGGCATATTGATATAGGGGCATGGAGCTTACGTAGGGCGGAAGCGCGTTAAACCACGCGTCCATTCCATAAGTCGTGCCTTGCTGCGCGTTCTCAAACTGGATGTCCGTCAGGGCAATCCAGAATGGCGTGTCCTCGTTGTAGGTGGGCGGGGTGATGGGAGGGTCTGCTGGAATTTTGGTGTCCGGGAATACTCCATGGTTGTCATCCAGGTACATGTTTTGGGCGTAGCCCCATTGCTTGAGATTGCTCGAGCAGGCGGCCCGGTTGGCCTGTTCCTTAGCGTGGGCCAGCGCCGGCAGAAGCAGCGCCGCCAGAATGGCGATGATGGCGATGACCACCAGCAGTTCGATCAATGTAAAGGCCTCTCCGGGTCTGGTCTTCATAAATCGTGCGCAATATTCTTTGGCTTTCAGGGTTACAACCAACTGAGTGTGAGTGAACAATTTCGGCTGACCGCAGGCTAACCCACCCGCGTTACAATTAGATGGCTTTATTGTGAAGATTAGGTTACGAATTCGCGCAGGATGTTGCAAAATCGTAACCTCATCGCCCTTGCCACGCCTCATTCCTTTTGCTCTAGTGGCCCGCGTTTGCGCCGGGGCCGGCCGGATCGTTCGGCCGGACGGCGCGCCGGAACAATGATCAAGCCAGGCAAATTATAAATGACATGAAAAAACTCAAATATGCCCTCGTCTTGGGGATCGCCGGTTTAATCGCGGCGACGGCCCACGCCCAATTCTCCCCTCGCAATCTCGCCGTCCTCCGCGCGGGCGACAACGGTACCAGCGCGGCCTCTGACATTCTGGCCGCCCATCAAACTCCCATATTTGTGGACCAATATGATCCGGTCACCCCCATTGTGATTCCCGGCTCCGACACGGGCACCAATGGGCCGGTCTTCTCCGTGGCCATTCCCACCAACGATCCGGCTATCGTCCCGCCTTACCAGGCCCTCTGGTTTAACGGCCATGCCGGCACCGAAGGCTATCTCGCCTTGTCCGGCGATTCCGGCACCCTGGCCTTTTCCGGCTACGGCGGCGATATCCTCGCCGTGTCGGGGACTCCCTCCGGTCTGAATATTCCCCGTGGCATTTGCGTGATTAACCAGGCGGGAAACACCTATATTCCTTATGAAGGCTCCGCCTGGTATGGCCTCGGCGCGGGCTCCCAGACCAATCCCAGGGGCGCCGTTTCGGACAACGGCACCAACAATTTCTTTGGCTCCGGCAGCCTCGATGGCAATGAGTGGTACACCCCCTCCAACCCCAGCACCCCTGAGTCCATCCAGAATCTCGGCAGCACCCGCGCCGTCAAAATCATCAATGGGGTCTTCTACACCAGCCTCCAGGGCAATGACGGCGGGACGCAATATCCGCCGGGGATTTATAATTACTCGCCCATCAATTCGAGCTTCCAACTCCTCTTCCCGGTCGCGCTGCCGGAAGGGGACATTTTCTTCCTCAATTTGGTCGTCCCCGCCTCCCCGCTTTACCCCAACGTGGAATCATTCGATTTAAACCCGCAGAGGAATATCGCCTACACCGCCGACTCCACCTATGGCATTCAAAAGTACATTGAAGTCGGGGGCAACTGGGTCCTGGCGTGCGCCTTCGGCATCACCAACAACACCAGCCCCGGCGTCACCAGCTTCCCGGCCAGCTACACCGGCTGCTTTGGCTTGGTGGTGGATTGGACCGGCAGCTATCCCGTCGTCTTTGCCACCACCACCGAGGGCAATGGCGGATACGCCAACGCCAACCGGCTCATTCGCCTGGATGACGACTACAATTTCACCGACGGCCAGTTGCACACCAACGTCAACGTCACCACCCTGGCCACCGGCTGGTCCCAAAACATCGCCTTCCGCGGCCTGGCCTGGACCCCGGACCTGGCGCCGGTCATCACCGCCAATCCCGCCAGCCAGTCCGTCGTCAGCGGCAAGCCGGTCACCTTCACCGTCGCCGCCACAGCCAAATACCCGGACACCTATGAGTGGCTGGTCAATGGCTCCCCGGATCTCAGCCAGACCACCAGCAACTACAACGTGGCTTCCGCGTCGGCTGACGGTGCCTACCAGGTCATCGTCAGCAACGCCTATGGTGCCGTCACCAGCGCCGTGGCCAGCCTGACCGTCACCTTGAGCCAGGCTCCTCCCGTCGTCACTTCGCCCGTGCCTGCCCTCAATTTGACCAATGCTGTCTTCGATTCCATCACCATTCCCGTCACCGCCTCCGGCACCACTCCCCTGAGCTACCAATGGTGGCAAGGCGCCACCCGCTTGAGCGACAGCGGCGACTTCTCGGGCACAGCCACCGGGACTCTTGCCGTCAACATCTCCTCCGGCGCGGATGCCGGCAACTACTATGTCGTGGTCAACAACGGCTTCGGATCACCCTCTTCCAACCTCGTCGCCACCGTCACCATCATCACCCCGCTGCCCTTCATTTTTGACGAACCGCCGGCCAATGTTACCGTCGCTTCCAATGGAACCTGCACTTTCGCCGCCCAGGCCTTCCCCCTCAACGCCACCTATCAATGGTTTCAGGGAACCACCGCGTTGACTGATAACGGCCATTGGAGCGGAAGCAAAACTTCCGCCCTCACGGACCTGGACGCCGTGGCGGCCGACGCGACCACTTACACCGTCGTCGCCACCGACGCCGAGGGTTCTGTCACCAGCTCGGTCGTCACCCTGACCGTCGCAACCCCGGCGCCCTTTTCCTCCATGCCCTATACTTCTCCGGGCATGGTCTATACGCAGAACTTTGATACAATGCCCGATCCCGGCGTCACCTCCGTCAACAACTCCACCGGCAAGGAGGTCACGATCAATGGCATCAATTACTTTGTCGGCAACCCGTTCGATTTTGCCGCTCCTCCCACCTCGGGCTCTGGAGGCGGCCTGGGTTTGGGGAACATGGCCGGCTGGTTTTCCTCCGACCTCGGCAATGAGCAAATCCAAGCCACCACCGGCGACAACACCACTGGGCTGATTGTCAGCTTCGGCTGCACCAATGCCGTCAATACCGTCAACCCGCTCTATCCCACCAATAACCGCGCCCTGGGCATTATTTCCTCCCCGGCCACCTCTGGCGGCGGTAGCGCGGGCAATGCCGCCGACGCCGTTTTCGCCCTTCGGCTCCTCAATGTTTCCGGCCAGACGCTGACCAACCTCAATCTGAGCTATGTCAGTGAACTCTGGCGCAACACCCTGGTCTCCAATGCCGTGGGCAATTACTATTACGTGGACCCGCTTGGCACTAACAACACCCCCACCAACAATTCCACCGGCTTCCTCACCACGCTCCTCTTCCCCACCAACTCGGGAACGCTTCCGTCAATTTACCAGAAGTCCTACGGCACCAACGCTCCCCTCGCCACCAACCAGATCTCCTTCGTCAATCTGCCCCTGGCCGCCGCCTGGCCCCAGGGCGGCATCCTTTGGATCGTCTGGGAAGAAACCAACGCCGTGAGCGGAGGGCAGGGCATCGGCATTGACAACCTGGTCTTTTCCTCCGGCCCGCCGAGCCTGGCCATTGAGTATGCTAATTCCATGGTGACCCTCTACTGGCCCGCCATGTTCACCGCCGAAACCCTCCAATCCAACAGCAAGGACATTTCCCAGTCGGCCGACTGGCTGCCAGTGAGCCTGGCCCAGCTTGTTGTGACCAATGGCATCAACACCCTCACCCTGCCCGTCAGCGACTCGCAACAGTACTTCCGGCTTTCTCCGTAGCGATGCCCTTCAAACGCTTTCCGCTCCGCTGCGCCTGGCTGGCCCTGGCCGTAACGACTTCCCTGGCCCAGACGCCCGCCACAAACGCGCCCGCTGTCAAAGATCCCGGCGCCCTGCGCAACGTCCTGATTCTGATCGTCCGCCACGCCGAAAAACCGGAGACCGGCATGGAACTCACTCCCGCCGGCGTCCAGCGCGCCGCCGCCTACACCAATTACTTCAGAAACTTCACGGTGGACTCAAAACCGCTGCGCCTCGACTCCCTCTTCGCCGCCTCTGATTCCAAAAACAGCCGGCGTCCCCGCCTGACCCTGGAGCCTTTGAGCCGGGCGCTGGGCCTGCCGCTGGACTTGCGCTTCAAGGCCGCGGCGCCTGGGGAACTGGCCGCCGAACTGCGGGCTAGGCCGCATGGCAAACAAATCCTCATCTGCTGGCATCACGGCCAGATCCCCGCCCTCCTCCAAGCCCTCGGCGCCGATCCCGCCAAGCTCCTGCCCGGCGGCAAATGGCCCGACGATGTCTTTTCCTGGGTCATCCAGTTGCGTTACGATCAGGCGGGCCTCCTCATCCCTGCGGAAACCAAGCGCATCAGCGAAAACCTGTTGCCCGGCGATGCCTCCCTGGCGGAGCCGCCAGTCCCCAGGCAAAGCCAGTAAGAAAGCTGGAGCTGGCCTCCCATTCATCCCATGCCCCTGCCTCAAACGCCCGCTGCTTCTCCACCTCGAGGCCTTCCCCATTAATGCTCAAGGCCAGACCGGCAACGGCTTCCCCGCGCCAAGCAAGAAAACCCGCCTCAGAATCCGCCGGAAAAGCCTCCCGCTTGGACTTACCTTAATTGGCCTCCTAGCGGACAATAATGGTGGATTGACATGCTTTCCACTGGTGGGACAATTGAAGCTCCCGAAAAACTTATGAAAAATATCTCACGTTCACTCCAAACCGGACTCCGCCTGCTCGCCGTTGCCACGGGGCTGCTCTTGTCCCAAAACCTCCAGGCAGCCGTGACCTTCACCGTCACGCCTCCCACGGTCAGCAATACCTACAACGGAACGATCACCCTGCAAATTGCCGGGTTGACCAACGGGGAGACGGTGCTGATCCAGAAATATCTCAACCTCAGCGGCCAGGGTGTCCTTGCCACCAATGACTGGTTGGTGCAGCAATTCAACCTCACCGACGGCCAGCCGGGCATGGTCTTCGGCGGCGTCACCAATTTCAACGTCCCCGGCGACACCGATGCCACGGCGGGACAAATCACCGCCGTGTTGAATTTCCAAAATGGGGATTTTATTCAGAACATTGCCGGCGCCTATTTGTTCAAGCTCTCCAGCCCCGTGGGCCATTTCTCGCCGCTGACCAACCAGCTTTCCGTCACCAATTTTCCCTACGCTCAAAAGTTCACCGGCACCGTGGTCAGCAACGGCTCCAGCACCGTGGTGCCCAATGCGGTGGTTCTGATGGAGCCACAGGGAAGCGAAGGGGGGCCTAAGGCGGGCGTGGTGGCCAACAGTTCGGGCAACTACACCCTTCCAGCTTCGGCGGGGACTTATGGGATCTTCGCCGTCAGCAGCGGTTATTTGTTCACAAGCAGTAAAAATGGCGGGGGGCCGGAGCTTGCCCTGGCCGCGGGCCAGACCCTCACCACCAATCTGACGATCACCAACGCCACGGCCAGCATCACCGGCAGCCTGGTGGATGCCAACAATTCCAGCCTCGGCCTGCCCGGCGTCCTGATGTACGCCCAAGGCGCCAACGGCCTCATGGGAATTAGTTTCACGCAGCCCAACGGCAGTTTCTCACTGGGCGTCCTCTCCAGCCCAGTTCAATGGGACGTTGGGGCCAGCGACACCGGTTTCCTCGTTGACGGCTACTTGAGGCTTCAAGACACCAATGTCAATGTCGGGACGACTGGCCTCACCCTCTCCGTGCCCAAAGGCACCGCGCTCTTTTACGGCAGTGTGCAGGACAATCTGGGAAATCCTGTCCAGGGAGTTGAGGTGCAGACCAGGGACAACACTGGCGCGTACAAAGGCGACTCTTACAGCGACGCCAATGGGAATTATGTCACCGTCGCGGTGGGCGGCTTGAACAACGACACCTGGCAGGTCGAAGTCAACAACAGCCCCGCGAATTATCTTTTTTCAGAGCCGTCCTTTGATCAAAACGGCGGCGCCAACATCAGCGCCGGAGAGGCGACGGAGGTCAACATCACCGCCATTCTGGCGACCAACACCATCTCCGGTTATCTCACCGATGGCGGCGGCAATCCCATCGCCGGGATCAATGTATACGCCTCCACCACCAGCGGGGCGAACTACAACCAAAATACGGACACCGGCGCCAATGGCTATTATTCGATCAGTGTGGCCAACGGCCAATGGCAGGTTGGTGTCAGCAGCGGCGGCGGCGGGGACAGTTTGCCCGCCAACTATCTGGACCCTCAAAATCAAAATGTGGTGATTGACAACAACAATGCCACGGTGAATTTCACCGCCCCCATTGCCCCCTATACCATCTCCGGCTCTCTCAAGGATGGCAACGGCAACCCTCTCCCCGGAATCGGGATCAACGCCTACAGCACCAGCGGGGTGAGCTACAACCAAAATGTGGACACCGACGCCAATGGCGATTATTCGCTGGGAGTGGCCAATGGCACTTGGCAGGTGGGGGTCACTTCTTGCAGCGAGTGCAGCGATAGCTTGCCGGCGGAATACTTCTGTCCCCCGCAAACAGTAGTCATTTCCAACAACAATGCCACCGTCAATTTAATTGCCACCATTTCGCCCTATACCATCTCGGGCTTCCTCAAGGATAACTACAACAACCCCATCGCCGGCGTCAATATCTACGCCTCCACCACCACGGCGAGCGGGGCGAACTTTAACGAAAATGCGGTGACCGGCGCCGATGGCTCTTATTCGCTGAACGTGGTCAACGGCGATTGGCAGGTCGGCGTCAATTCTTGCACCGATTGCAGTCAAGGTTTGCCCGCCAACTATCTGGGCCCCCAAGGTCAATCGGTGGTGGTTTCCGGCAATAGTGTCAACAATGTCAATTTCACCGCCATTCTTGCCCCCTATACCATCTCCGGCTCTCTCGAGGACAACTACGGCAACCCCATCGCCGGCGTCAATGTGTACGCCTACACCACCAGCGGCTCGTCCTACAACCAAAACGCGGTGACCGGCGCCAATGGCGATTACTCGATCTACGTGATCAACGGCAATTGGCAGGTGGGTGTCAATTCTTGCGTCAATTGCGGTCAGAGTTTGCCCGCCAACTATCTGGACCCCGCAAGTCAACCAGTGCAGGTTTCCAATGACAGTGTCAACAATGTCAACTTCACCGCCATTCTGGCGACCAATGCCATCTCCGGCAGCGTCCGCCAAGCCAACGGCTCCATTATCCCCGGCGTCGGTGTGAGCGCCAACGCGACCATCAACAACGTCGGTTATTCTCAATATGTGGACGCCGACCCCAATGGCAATTATTCGATGTACGTGGCCAATGGCAGTTGGAGCCTCAGCCTCAATTGCAACAACGGCGGCAGCGACTCCCTGGACAATATTCTGGGCAGCGGCAACTACGCCTGCCCGAACAACCAGTCCGCCACCATCTCCGGCAACAATGCCACCGTCAATTTCATCGTCCAATCGTGCGGCGGCATTTCCATCCTCGGCGGCTCCCCGCCCAATGGCCAGGTCGGCGTCCATTACGACCAGTTCGCCCAGGCCTCCAGTTGCAACGGCAATTTCACTTGGTCCCTCGTTTCCGGTTCAGTGCCGCCGGGTTTGACCGGGAACGCTAACGGCGAACTCTATGGCACACCCACCACGGCCGGGACATACACTTTCACCATCAAAGTCACCGACGGCGCCGGCCTGACCGCCACTGAAACCGTGTCAATGACCATCATTCCTGAACCCTTGCTGGTGGCCACCACGTATTTGCCGTACGGCGAGGCGGGCGTCTTTTACAGCCAGCAACTGCAAGCCGTCAGCGGGCAGACGCCTTACACGTGGTCTTTGACGCCAGGTTCGGCCAGTCCGCCGTTGAATTTGACTCTGACCACCAACGGCCTCCTCTCCGGCACGCCGGCCAGCAGCGGAACCTTCTCCTTCTCCGTGCGCGTGACCGACTCGGCGGGAGCGACGGCGGATCAGCTTCTGAGTCTGCTGGTGGGCGCCCCAACCGCTTCAGACCTCTTTTTGTGCTATACCAATAACGGCGCGATCACCATCACCAATTACATCGGGGGTTCCGCCCCGGTGTTCATTCCCGCCAACATCAATGGCTGGCCCGTCGCCACCATCGGAAACTCTGCCTTCACCGACGACCGCCTGACGGGCGTGGTGATCCCCGACAGCGTCACCAGCATCGGCGATTCTGCGTTCAGCGGCTGCGTCAACCTGACCAACGTCACGATTGGCAGCGGCGTCACCAGCATCGGCGATTCTGCGTTCAATGGCTGCTCCAACCTGGCCAGTGTCACGATCGGCAGCGGCGTCATCAGCATCGGGGATTATGCGTTCGAACTCTGCACCAGCCTGATCAGCATCACAATCCCCAACAGCGTCACTAGCATCGGAGTCGGTGCGTTCTTTGAATGCCACAGTCTGGCCAGCGTTACGATCGCCAACAGCGTCACCTCCATCGGGGACGATGCGTTCGAATCCTGCACCAGCTTGACCAGCGTCTATTTCCTAGGCAACGCCCCCACCGCGGATTCGACGGTGTTCTATCAAGACACCAACGTGACGGTTTATTACTTGCCCGGCGCCACCGGCTGGCTTTCCTATTTTGCCGGAGTCCCGGCCGAGTTGTGGGGCTCCGGCTCCTTGCAAGTCACCATCTCTCCACAGGGCGCGATCAATGCCGGCGCGCAATGGCAGGTGGATGGCGGCCCCTGGCTCAGTAGTGGCGCGACTACCAATCTGCTGGTGGGCAGTTATACGGTTAGCTTCAGCGCCATCAGCGGCTGGACGACTCCCTCCAGTCAATTGGTCTCCATCACCTCCAGCTCCACGGCCACAGCCACCGGAACCTACTCCGCCATTCCGCAGACGCAAACCGGCGCGCTGGAAGTAACGATTGATCCACCCGCCGTGGTCGGCGACGGGGCCGAGTGGCAGGTGGATGGAGGGGCATGGCAGAGCAGCGGCGCGGTTGTTTCAGGGTTGTCGGTGTCAAGCAGCCACATTGTCGCTTTCAACAGCGTATTCGGCTGGACAACGCCCGCCAATCAAACGGTGTCCGTGACCAACGGCACAACCAACATGGTAACCGAGACTTATGCGCTGCAAACCGGCGCGCTCGAAGTGACAATTGGTCCGCCGGCCGCGGTCAGCGCCGGGGCCGAGTGGCAGGTGGATGGGGGGGCCTGGCAAACCAGCGGAGCCGTTGTTTCGGGGTTGGTGGTGGCGGACAACCACATTGTCGCTTTCACCAACATATCCGGCTGGACAACGCCCGCCAATCAAACCGTGTTCGTCACCAGCGGCACAACGACCATGCTGACGGAGACTTATGCGCTGCAAACCGGCGCGCTGGAAGTGACGATTGATCCGCCGACGGCGGTCAGCGCCGGGGCCGAGTGGCAGGTGGATGGAGGGGCCTGGCGAAGCAGCGGAGCGGTTGTTTCGGGTTTGCCGGTGACCAGCAACCACATTGTCGTTTTCACCAACCTATCCGGCTGGACCACGCCCGCCAATCAAACAGTCTCCGTGACCAACGGCACAACCAACCTGGTGACGGGAACTTATCTCCCGCCGGGTGGTTCTTTGGAAGTCACGATCACTCCCACCAACGCGGTCGGCGCGGGGGCGATGTGGCAGGTGGATGGGGGCGCATTCCAAATCAGCGGCGCGGTGGTGGCGGGTTTGTCCTCGGGCAATCACACGGTTTCATTCAACGCCATCACTGGATGGGACACGCCGTCGAGTCAAACGGTCACGATTACGAATGGAACGGCCACCACGGATAGCGGCGTTTACAAGTTCAAGGAAAAGGGAAGCCCCACCTTGACCATCACTTCGCCCAAGTCCACCACCTCCAGCGTGAGCAACGAGTTTCCGGTCATTACGGGGACCACCAAGGACAAAGTGCCGGTGGCGGGAGTTTATTATCAACTCAACGGGGCGGATTGGGCGCCGGCCAACTCCACGAACTCCTGGGCCACCTGGTTCGCCAGCGTCACTCTGACTGACGGACCGAACACCCTCAGGGCCTACGCGGTGGATATCAGTGGCAGCGCCTACACCAACGCGCTGCTGAAGTTCAAATTCATCCCCAGCGCCGTTTTGGACTTGAAAACAAACGGTCTGGGCTTCGTCACCCCCAATGACGGCGGCAAATTGCTGGCGATCAAGACCAACTACACCCTGACCGCCACCCCGGGCAAGAATTGGATTTTCTCCAGCTGGGTGGCCAGCGGCAGCACCAACTTTGTCTCTAACACTCCGGTGCTCAAGTTCGCCATGCAGTCCAATCTGACCCTGCAGGCCAACTTCGTCACCAATGTCTTCCTGGCTGCCAAAGGAACCTACATTGGGCTGTTCGCTCCGACCAACGCCCCGCGCCGGCAGACCAATTCCGGGGCGTTCAAGTTCACCGTCACCAGCACCGGCGCTCTATCCGGCAAACTTACCATCGGGACCGACACCCCGTCGTTGACCGGACAATTCAACCCGACGGGCTTCGCCAGCTTCTCCACGCCGCGCAAGGGCCTGAGCACCTTGACCAACACCTTGCAACTGGATTTTGCCAATCAATCTGTGCAAGGGACCATCGGGGACGGCTCCTTCCTGGCCTCGCTGCTCGGCGACCAGGAGGTCTTCAGTTCCAGCCACAAGGCCGCCGACTATGAGGGTTCATACACGTTCATCATCCCCGGCACGAACGACTCCACGGTGGGGCCGTTTGGCACCAGCTACGGGACGGCGACGGTGGGTTCGACCGGGACGATCACATATTCCGTGTATCTGGCGGACGGGACGTCAGTCCTCAGCCAATCGAGCGTTCTTTCCGAGGGTGGTTTTTGGCCGTTCTACCTGCCGCTCTATGGCGGCAACGGCTCCCTTTGGAGTTGGAACTACTTCAACGCGGCCAACGGGACCCTTGTTGCCGGGACCAACGCCAGCTGGATTAACGAGGCCAATCCGGCCAAGGCGGCGGTGTATCGCGCGGGCTTCACCAATCAGCAGGTGGGCCTTAGCGGCTCATCATACAATCCGTCAGACAAGCTGCTCCTGAGCTTGACGAACGCGCAAGTGCTATTGGAAGGGGGCAACTTGCCCTTCAGCATCACCAACGAAGTCACCTGGACGCCGAAAAACACGATCCTTCTGACCGCCGCCGATACCAATAAATTGACCCTGACGATCAACAAGACCAGCGGCGTGATCAGCGGCAGCTTTGCCAATCCGTCCAGTCCCAAGGACATCATCAAAGTCAACGGCGTCCTGCTCCAGAACAAAACCAACGCCCAGGGATATTTTCTTGGAACCGATGAAAGCGGGACGTTTCTCCTCGAAAACGAAAACCCGTGAACCACACCGCGGCATAATACATTCTGATAAAAACTGGCGTCCGTTTGCGTTCGGATAATACTGCCCGCAAACGATAAGCGGGCAGGTTTGACGATCAAGCGATTCCGTCCCGGATGCGCTCCTCCACTCTCCCCGAATCCTCCGGCGATTTTCCTTGTTTCAGCCATATGTTTCCCCGAATATCGCGGCAAAGTCGGGGAACAACATGCTAAAGCAAACCCGTGTTTCATTTTTTCCGCTCGGCGTCGTTTCCGTCGCGTTTGGTTTCCTTTGCGGCTGCGCGGGACCTCCTCCGCCTCCTCATCTTCCTCATCTCCCGGAAGTGGCGATGCGGCATGTCAATGGCTCGCAACCCATCGCCTTCCAAAGAGTCGTCTGCGATGTGCCGCCGGGAACCGCGGTTGGCAAGTACTATGCCGGCGTTTATAGAACGCCGCGTCTCACCTTCTTCCAGCGCGGCGGCGTCGTGCCCGATGCCGCCTTTCTCTCCAAGGAACTCAACGGCGAGTTGCGCGACAGCGGTTTTGATGTCGTGGGACCCCAGAACACCCTGTTCGTGGATGACACAGCCCTCAAAGCCCGGTTCCAACTCGGGGGGACCATCCTTGCCTATACGCAAAATGTTTACGACCAGTCTGCGGGAAATTGCACCCAATCCAGCGTGGAAGTCGAATGGCAGTTGTTCGATTCTTTCGCCAAAAAAGTCATTCTCAAACACACCACCGCCGGACAGTCCAGCCTGCCCAACCCGGCGCAGGGGCCTGTCGCCCAGGCCATGCGCAATTCGTTGCGTTCCTTGATCGCCGACAGCGACCTGGCTCTGCTGGTGGCCAAAACCAGCTCCGACATCACCTCCCCCAAGTACACTAACTCCCTGGTCATTTCCACCTTCAAGCCCGCCCTTCCTTTGTCCCTCCCGGAGGATATGGATAAAGTCATCGAAGGCGTCGTCGTCATCCGCGCCGGCCAACTGGTCGCCAGCGGGACCATCATCTCCTCCGACGGTTACATCTTGACTGCCGCCCATGCCGTTTCGGGCGTCAATGAAGTCGCCGTGGTCCTCAAAAATGGATTGCAGTTGACCGCCTCCGTCGAACGCCTTGATCCAGTCGAGGACATCGCCCTCATCAAGGTTCCCGGCTCGGGGCATCATGCCCTGGAGTTGAACTTGGGCCTTCCCGCCGCCTCCGGCAGCGATCTCTTTGCCATCGGCGCGCCCTCGGGCGAACAGCTCTCTTTTTCCGTCACCAAAGGCGTCGTCAGCGGCTATCGCGAGATCGCCGGCGCCAGACTCATCCAAACCGATGCCAGTCTCAACCCGGGCAACAGCGGCGGTCCTTTTTTGGACAAATCCGGAAAAGTCATTGGCATCTGCTCATGGAAAATTGTCCGTCCCGGCTTCGAGGGGCTTTCCTTTGGCGTCCCGGTTGACGCAGTGGCAAAAGAGTTGGGAATTGTTTTTTCGAAGCAACCCCAGTGAGATTATGGTCAATGGCATTGATCACAAGACAACCTGGAGCTTCCTCCTGGGCGCGCTCTTATTGCCCGCCCTGCCGGCGCAAGCCCAATTCGCCTGCGCCACCAATGCCGGCGCCATCACCATTACCGGGTACTCCGGGGCGGGCGGGGCCGTGGCCATCCCGGCAACCATCAACCGCCTCCCCGTCACCTCCATCGGCAATTCTGCCTTCTATTGGATCACCAACATGACCAGTGTCGCCATTCCCCCCGGCGTCGCCAGCATCCAGGACAATGCCTTCGAAAAGTGCCTCAACCTCACCCGCGTCTCCTTTCCCGCCGGCCTTGCCGGCATCGGCGATTTCGCCTTCTTCGACTGCATCCGCCTGACCAACGTGGCCATTCCCGCCAGCGTCGCCGGCATCGGCGACAATGCCTTCGCTTATTGCGCCAGCCTGACCAGCGTCACCTTTTCCAACGGCCTCGCCGGCATCGGCGCCTGTGCCTTCGAAAAATGCACCAGCCTGGCCGCCGTCACCCTTCCCGACACCCTCGCCTCCATCGGCAATGGCGCCTTCGACGGCTGTGCCAGCCTGACCAACCTCACCATCCCCGGCACCCTTGCCGTCATCGGAGACTACACCTTTCATGCCTGCTCCAGCCTGGCCGCTGTGCGGCTTCCCGCCAGCCTCACCAGCATCGGAAGCTATGCCTTCGGCGCTTGTAGCAGCCTGACCAGCCTGACCCTTCCCGCCGGCCTCGCCACCATCGAAGTGCAGGCCTTCGCGGGCTGCCGCAGCCTCACCAACCTCATCCTTCCCGCCAGCCTTACCAACATCGGCGACGGCGCGTTCGAGAACTGTGCCAGCCTTGCCACCGTCTATTTCATGGGCAACGCCCCACGCTCCCCTTCGGCGTTCTCAGGCGACAGCAAGGCCGTGTTCTTTTATCCGCCGGCAATTCCCCCATCCGCACCCCATCCGGCGCCGCCAAAAACCCCCGGCACAGGGGCCGTCCTGGAAAAGTGACCCCTTGCCTTCCCCTCACGGCCCTCTCACATGTTGCGAACGGCCGGAATCCGGGAGCCTCACGTCCCACACCGTCTCGAATGAATCGTTGGTATAGAGCCGCCCCTGGTCGTCTATCAGATCCCACTTCTGCCGGATGATGCCGTTGCCGGTTGTTCCCTTGTAGGTTTTAACCACCTCCCCGGCGGGCGACTTGATTCCGATCGTGTATATTCCATTGGACTCGGCAAGCCGGGCATAGAGCGTTCCGCCTGCCGGGCCAAAGAGGTCATGAGCCTGATCGAACTGGCACAGATTGCTCGAGTAATAGGCAACCAGCGGGCCTTGCACTTCCATGCTCTCCTCCTTGTCTGGGCCTTCGTCGCATTCCAGCCCGGCGCGCACCACATGCTGGCCGGGGGGATAGTAAGTCGTGTTCCATGTCAGCAGGCAATTGCCATTCGTGGCGCGCACGCATGCCAGCTCTTCGCCCGGTTCATCAAAAAGCTCGACAGATGCCTTCAGCGGGGCATCCACCAGCAGGCGCAGTTCGCCGATATTGGTCACCACGTCGTAGCTCACCGGCACTTCAAAGGTCGCCACCTCCGGCTCTTCCCCGGTGATGATCTGCTTGACAGTCAATAATTCTTCCAGCGAACGGCGGCTGTTCCCCATCGCCGCCTTGTTGCCAATCACCCGGCTCAGCGGTTTGCCGTGGTAGGCCGGCTCCTTCACCCCGGTTTTGGCCGTCAACCCGGCCGGATGTTGAATTTGCGCCATCAGTTCCGCCACCGTGGCCTGGCGTTGCTCCTCCGCCTGCCGCGCCTGTTCTTCGTCAGCTCGCAGCGCCGCCTGCATTCTGGCTTCGCGCTGCTGTTGTTTGGCTTCAAGGAACGCGCTCCCCTCCGCCACCGAAGCGGCAAGCGGCCAAACCAGGTCCCCTCCCGCTGGCGCTCCCGGTTGCCATGCGGCCTGTCCGCGCTGTATCTGCGGCATCTTCCCTCCATCGTCTATGCAATCCAGTCCCACCGAATAGAGCCAGAAACGACCGTCCGCCATCAGATGATAGCGAAGTGGCTTGCCGTCCATGAAATCAGAGGGAGCCTCCTTGAGAAACTCGGGGACCAGTTTCTCCAATGTCTCCGGGTATGCGCCGTGGCGGACGCGGTAACGTTCCAAGGCGACCGCCGCGATGACGAGTCTGCGCCGGGCTTCCGCCTCCGCCACGCGGCCCGCCAGTCCCTGGCCTTGCCCCAGAAGGAGGAAAGTCCTTTGCTTCAAGCGGAGCAAGACTTGCGTTCGAGATTGATAGTCCGACTTGAATGCCACCGCGTTGGTGATTCCGGGCATCCCGCGCATCTTGGCCCAGGTTCGGCATTGCCCCGCCTGCTGCAATTCAACTTCTCGGTCCCGATAATAAAGCAGGAGGTTTTTTTCATCCTCGTAGGAGCCGAGGTTTCGATACCGGGCTTGCCGCCATCGGTAGGTCAGGTTCTCCCAACTCGCCCTAGGCGTCTGCAATGCCCAGCGCAAGATAGGGCCTGGAGCCGCCGCTGGCGACTGTCGTTCTTGTTGACATCTGGCCGCCGCTTCGGCCCGGTTGAATGCCGCCGTGTCCGCAAGACCCTTGAAAAAATCAAGCCCTTCCCACTCGCCTTGGAGTTGGGCCAGCCGCTCCTCCGGCCAATGGTGCGCTTGCAGCGCCTGCCAGGCCAGCTCGTAGGCCGTGGCGGCGCAAGTGCACCATGCCAGATGCGAAATCTCCACAGGCTCAACCTCCCACGCGCTGGCCAGCCGCGTGCAAGCCAGCAGGTTTGTCCAGGCCCCGTTCGTGTCCCCGTCATGCAAATCCACCACGGCCCGGGCTGCGAACGCCTCACTAAGGTTTGGCAGCGCCGCCACATGCGGTAGCAGCATGGCGCCGCCCGCAAGCGCGTCCAGGTCGAAGCGAATCGGACCCGACAGCGCCGCTTCGCATCCCGCGTCCAGCTCGGCCTGGTTGGAACTGAGCGAATTGACGATGAGCGGCCCAACCTCCTGCCCGTCGGAAAAACCCTGCGCGTACGGGCCGGTCCAATCCCTGTTCCAAACCACCAGCGCCGAAGTCTCTCCCACCGGATTCATCAGATTCAGGTACTCGCCGTACCGCAAGGCGCCCGTCAGGCTGCGGTTCGCTGCCAGAAGAGCATCCGCCCGCTCCAGATAACCGCCGGAGGCGGAAAGATTGAACTCTGCCAGGTCAATTTTGAAACCCTCTTGGCGCAGTGCCTGGCGGGTTTCCTCCAGGGCGTTCTGGGCCGCGTGACTGGGGCGAAAAAAATGGCCCCGCAACTCGCGCTTGCGCCGGCAATCCCAATGATAATCTTCCATCTCAGCTTCATGGCATCCGCGCCGCCGTCTTGTCGTTCTCGCCCATATCAGGAGGATTATCTCACGGTCGGCAAACTGAAAGCCGCCGGTCGTTTTTCGCCTAATCCCGGAGCAAAACCGGACGCATCACGCCGCTTCCGATGAGCGGCCCTCTGCCGGTTCCACCAGTTTGATCTGCTGCGCATTGAGGATTTTGAAACGTCCTCCCTCATCGTAAAGAACCACCGTCTGGCGGTCAGGGCTGACCATCAGATAATCAGTGTGGGCGACCACGAACGATTGCTGGTCGCCAAGGACAATCCGAACCGGCTGAAAAGGGTCGGCCCGCATCAGTTCCTTGATCTCATCGGTGATCATCTCCTGAAACTTAGCCGCCGACTATGCAATTTGCAAGCCTCATCGTGATTATTGGGTCAATTGATAACCGATGACAAATTCTCAATGACCAATTCTCAATTGAAAGGTCCGAAATCTTAACGCGTTTCTTCGCCGACAGGAGTCACCCAAAAAAGTGAAATGTGCCCCGTCGTCTTCAACCCCCTTTTGAACTTTTTACAAAGTTTCC
>Ga0181536_10000405_pt1 | contig 51506 bp, 43 predicted proteins | sample PEATcosm2014_Bin_41_FD_121105 | JGI IMG/M metagenome (GOLD analysis project Ga0181536, IMG submission 121105) | Peatland microbial communities from MTU Mesocosm Facility, Houghton, MI, USA - PEATcosm2014_Bin17_60_metaG | ecosystem: Environmental > Terrestrial > Soil > Wetlands > Peat | place...
CGTGGGGACGGCTGGCCTCGTCGGTGGAGGCGAGCGCGTACGGGGGTCGGGAGCCGCCACCCGACGTGCAGCGGGCGATGGTGGCCGAGGCCAGGGACGGCCGGGTCCGCCGGCCGCTCAGTGCCGCCGTGCGGGACTGAGCACGAGGGCTCGTCAGGCCGAAGCAGTGAAGCGCAGCGGCAGCCGGGACGGGCCCCAGATGCCGAACGACGAGGGCTTCCACTCGATGTCGCCGGCGCGCTCCAGCCCCGGCATGCGCCGGGCCAGGAGCGGAAGCGCCTCCTGCAGCTCGGCCCGGGCCAGCGCGGCGCCCATGCAGAAGTGGATGCCCGAGCCGAAGGTCATCTGCGCCGTGCCCCGCTCCTTGGTGATGTCGAAGACGTCCGGGTCGTCGAAGGCCTCGGGGTCGCGGTTGGCCCCGGCGAGCGAGGTGGCCACGAGCGTCCCCTGGGGGAACAGCACGTCGCGGTAGACGACGTCCTCGGAGGCGAAGCGCGCCGTGCCCCGCACCGCGCCGAGGTAGCGCATGGACTCCTCGACGGCCCGCGTCGCCAGCTCGGGCCGCTCGGCCAGGAGCGCCCATTGGTCGGCGTGTTCGGTGAACAGTGCGACGGAGCAGGCCAGCTGGTTGCGGGTGGTGTCGGTGCCCGCCATGAGCACAGCTTGCGCCAGCATCGCCATCTCGTCGGTCGAGAGCCGGTCTCCGTCCTGTTCGATGGCGATGAGGTCGCTCAGGAGATCGTCGCGGGGATCGGCCCGGCGCTCGACGATCAGGTCGCTCACGTAGGCGGTGAGCTCCTCACCGGCGCGCTCGATGAGGGGCAGGTCCTCGACCAGGTTGTTGTTGAAGATGCGGAATATGTCCGTGGCCCAGGCCGAGAACAGCTTCCAGTCCTCCGGCGGCGCGCCGAGCAGCTCGCAGATGATCGGGATCGGGTAGGGCTCGCACACGTCGGCCACCAACTCGCACTCGCCGCGGCCGGCCACACGATCGACCAGCTCGCCGACCACGGCCTGCATGGTGGGGCGGAGCCGGTTGGCCGAGGCCGGCGTGAACGCCGGGGCGACGAGCCGCCGCAGCCGTGCGTGGCCCTCGCCCTCCATGGTGAGGATGGACTGGCGGCGCTCGCCGCCGTAGCTCGAGCCCTCGAACTCGGGCGCCTGCTCAATCATGGACAGCGCCGAATGGAAGCGCTGGTCGCGCAGGATTGCAGTGACGTCCTGCAGGCGGGTCACCGTGTAGCCGACGTCGTTGCGGGCCAGCCAGTGCACCGAGCGGACCGCTTCTATGGCGGCCACGGCGTCCAGGCGCTCCAGCCCGACGATGTCGAGGTAGGGGAGCTCCAGCTCCGAGGCCAGCTGTGGCATGGGCACCCCGGTGCCTCCTGCGTACGCGGTGATGGCGCGAGGCTAGCGCGAGCGAGCGGCCCGAGGCGGTGGCGGCCTCCCTGGCCGAACCACCACCGCTCAGGCGTGTTGCAACTGCCGGGTCCCGGTAGCGTTCGCCTCCGGGACCACACGGGAGAGGGGAGCCGCCCATGAGGCATTCCACCGCAGTGCTCGGGTTGTCACTGCTGCTGACAGCGGGCTCGGCCCTCACACTGGCGTCCGTTGCCGGTGCCTCGGGTGCCACATCCGGCTCCGGCTCCGGCTCCGGCGCCGGAGCCGGGTTGACGCTCTCCCATCATCCAACGCCTCCCACGGGCGCAGTGGGACCCGCTCCGTCGTCGTCCCCCGTCCCTCACAGCCTCGGGTCCAAGGTGGTCGTCCCCAGCAACTGGTCCATGGTGCCCTCGCCGAACGCCAGTGCGAGCTCCGATGACAACGAGCTCAACGACGTCTCGTGCGTCACCTCGTCGTTCTGCATCGCCGCGGGTGCCTCCTCCAACGGGGCCGTCTTCGGGACGCTCATTGAGCAGTGGAACGGCGCAGCCTGGTCCATCGTGACGAGCCCGAGTACCTCCGCCACGCTCAACATCCTGAACGGAGTGTCGTGCGTCAGCTCGTCGTTCTGCGTGGCGGCGGGCTACGCCGGCGCAGGCGCCAACGAACAGACACTCATTGAGCAGTGGAACGGAGTGGCCTGGTCCATCGTGGCGAGCCCCGACACCTCCGCCACGCTCGAGAACGAGCTCGACGCCGTGTCGTGCGTCAGCTCGTCGTTCTGCGTGGCGGCCGGCTACGCCCGCAACGGCACCGCCTCACAGACACTCGTCGAGCAGTGGAACGGCGCGGCCTGGTCCATCGTGGCGAGCCCTAGTACCTCGCCCACGCTGGGCAACGCCCTGTTCGGCGTGTCGTGCCTCAGCTCGTCGTTCTGCGTGGCGACCGGCTATGCCTCGGACACCGGCGACAAGGATCAGACACTCGTCGAGCAATGGAACGGCGCGGCCTGGTCCATCGTGGCGAGCCCCGATACCTCCACCACGCTCGACAACGACCTCTACAGCGTCTCGTGCGTCACGGCGACGTTCTGCGTGGCCGCCGGCTCGGCTACCACGAGCACCTCCTACGTGAACCTGGTCGAGCAGTGGGACGGCACGACCTGGTCCATCGAGACGACCCCCGACGCCAACGCCGCCTTCGGGGACGCGCTCATTGCCGTCGACTGCTTCGGTCCGACATCGTGCGCCGCCGCCGGCTACGTCAACACGATCAACAACACCGACGACACGTACATCAGCGAGGTGTTGACCTGGAACGGCTCCTCCTGGACCGTGGTGAACGTCCCCGAGCCGGCCGCGTCCACCCAACAGGACGAGATCAACGGGCTTTCGTGCCTCCCGGGAGCCGTCTGCATCGGCGCCGGCTACGCCTCCTACGGCTCGAGCAACTCGCAGACCCTGGTCCTGTCCGCACCGATCACTCGTCCCGGCTATGACGAGGTCGCCTCCGACGGAGGGATCTTCAACCACGGGGGCGCCGGGTTCTACGGCTCGCTGGGCGGCCTCACCCTCAACGAGCCGATCGTCGGCATGGCCGTGACACCCGACGGCGGCGGCTACTGGCTCGTGGCCTCCGACGGCGGCGTCTTCGCCAAGGGCAACGCCCACTTCTTCGGCTCGCTGGGCGGCCTCACCCTCAACAAGCCGATCGTCGGGATGGCGAGCACCCCAGACGGCCAGGGCTACTGGCTCGTGGCCTCCGACGGCGGCGTCTTCACCGAGGGCGACGCCGGCTTCTTCGGCTCGCTGGGCAGCCTCACCCTCAACAAGCCGATCGTCGGCATGGCGCCCACGCCCGACGGCCGGGGTTATTGGCTGGTGGCCGCCGACGGTGGCGTGTTCGCCGAGGGCGATGCCGTCTTCTACGGCTCCATGGGCGGGAAGCCGCTCAACAAGCCGATCGTCGGCATGGCGAGCACCCCGGACGGTCGGGGCTACTGGCTCGTCGCCTCCGACGGCGGTGTCTTCACCGAGGGCGACGCCGGCTTCTTCGGCTCGCTGGGCAGTCTCACCCTCAACAAGCCGATCGTCGGTATGGCCCCGACACCCGACGGCGGCGGCTACTGGCTGGTGGCCTCCGACGGCGGCATCTTCACGAAGGGTGACGCCGTCTTCTCCGGTTCCGAGGGTGGCACCCTGCTCAACAAGCCCGTCGTCGGCATGGGGGCGTAGGCACCCCCGCCGTTCAGGGCTTCGGTGCCTGCTTCAGCGCCGGGTGGCGCTGGACCATGAGCGGAAGGATCCAGGCCTTGGGCGCCAGGTGGGCGAGCGACGCCGCGGCCCGATTGGCCGCCCCCGGGATCACGACGGCGCGCCCGGCGTCGAGGCCGTCGACGGCCGCCTTGGCGACGTCAGCTGCCGGCAGCCACATGAACTTGGGCAGTGCCTCGCCCGCCTCGTCGTCGGTCATCCCGGCCGCCTCGGCGAAGCCGGTCTCGACCGGCCCCGGGCACAGCGTGGTCACGGTCACGCCCGTCCCCCGGAGCTCGGCCCCCATGGCGCGGCCGTAGGAAAGGACGAAGGCCTTCGACGCGCCGTAGCCGGCCTGTCCCGGCAACGGCTGGAACGCCGCGGTCGACGCGGTGTTGAGCACCGCCCCGCGGTGCCGGGTGACCATCCCCGGCACGAACAGCGTGCACAGGTCGACGACCGCCTCGACGTTGGTGCGCACCAGTGCGAGCTCGGCGGCGCGGTCGGCGCGGTGCACGGGCCCCATCGTCGTGAAGCCGGCGTTGTTGACGAGGATGTCGGCGGTGAGGCCGCGCGCATCGAGCTGGGCCGGGAGCCCGGCGCGCGCGTCAGCGTCGGTGAGGTCGGCGGCGATCACCTCGGCGCGCACGCCGTGCGCGCCGGTGAGCTCGTCGGCCAGCACCAACATCGGGTCCTCGCGCCGGGCCACCAGGGTCACGCCGTGGCCGCGGCGGGCGAGCTCGCGTGCGATGTCGGCGCCGATGCCCGACGACGCGCCGGTGACGATCGCCGTCGTGTTCTCCTTCGGGGTCGGGAGTGCCATCTCCAGAGCGTAGGGGAGCCGCAGGGGCACCACGATGGGTGTCCCTGCGGCCGGTTTGGCCGCATTGAGATGAAGTTCGCGTGACGGCACAATGCTCCACCAGGGGCTTCGCGAATGCCCAGTTCGCGTGGGGTTCACACGACCGCGGCCGGGGTGGATACTGGGATGACACGGGCGGCAGACGGAGCACCCGCCGTTGCCCCGAGTGAAAGGAGCTGCCGATGGCATCGACACGCTCGACCGAGGAGGGCGATCCGCCGGGTTGAGGCGGCGTCACCGATGTCGGCTTCGGTGACGCTCCCGAGCAGTCCGCTCGGCGTGGAGCCCGGCGTACGAACGAGGCCGAGCCCGCGCCGGTGCGTGTGCCGGCCGGCCGACGAGACGGCCCCCGCACCTATTGCGCCGCAGGCCGGAGCCGAGCGATGACTGCGCTCAGAAGCACCTACAAACAGACATATACATACAACGAGTGAAGGACCGGCCGGGAGGCCGGTCCTTCACTCGTGCGGGCTGCACACCGCCGCTGCGGCATGCCATGGTGTGGCATGCCAGGGGTCCGTCTGCCGATGTTCCCGCTCTCTGCGGTCGTGTTCCCCCACGTGTCCCTGCCGCTGCACGTGTTCGAACCGCGCTACCGCGAGATGTTGCGCGAGTGCCTGGCGGGTGACCAGCGCTTCGGGACCGTGCTCATTGAGCGGGGGTCCGAGGTCGGCGGCGGTGACCAGCGCTCCCTCCTCGGCACCCGGTGCGTCGTCACGCAAGCGGTGGAATTGCCGGACGGGCGCTGGTTCCTTCAGGCGCGGGGAGAGGCGCTGATAGAGGTCGAGCGCTGGCTCTCCGACGACCCGTATCCGGCGGCACTGGTCACCGAACCGGTCCCGGTGCCCGATCCGGAGGACCCCGGTCCCGTCCTCGCCGAGGCCACGCGGCGGGTGCGCCGGGCCCGCGCGTTGCTCGCCGAGCACGGCGACGGCGCCGCAGTGCCCGCGGACGTCACGCTCGACGGCGGCGGGGACCCGGAGGTGGCGTCGTGGCAGCTCTGCGCGGCGGCGCCGGTCAGCGCCTACGACGCACAGCGGCTCCTGGCGGCGGACGGGGCGGCCGCGCGGTTGCGGTTCCTGGTGGAGCTGATGGAGGACCTCGAAGGGGACCTGGAGCGGATGCTCACCTCGGAGTGATCCGCCGCCCTTCCCGTCCGTGCCAACCTATCGGCGGTCACGAGCAGTGGGGTGTGACGAACAGGATCTGCACGGGGAGGGAGCCCGATGGCCATCACGCCGACGAGAGAGCAGTTCACCGAATTCGCGCACGGCACTCGCGACGGGGAGATCGTGATGATCAACCTGTTGCACTTCGCCGACGCCGGCACACCGGACGGCGTTGCCGCGGAGGCCACGGGCGCCGGCGCCTACCGCGACTACAGCGACCAGGTGGTCAAGATGGTGGAGGCCCGAGGTGGCCGGGTCATCTGGACGGGCCGGCCCGAGCACGTGCTGATCGGCGACCGGGCCGCCGACGACTGGGACCTGGTGGCGCTGGTGTCGTATCCCAGTCGCGCCGCCTTCATCGACATGGTCACGTCACCGACCTACGAGGCCGCGCACGCGCACCGTGAGCGCGGGCTCGACCGCACGGTGCTCCTGGCCTGCGAGCCGGTCATGAGCATGCTGGCACCCCGGGACGGCAGGGGGGCCGCAGATGCCTGAGGCGCACACGGCCGCCGGATCCCGCCGCCGGAACATCCTCTTCATCACGACCGACCAGCAGCGCTACGACAGCCTGGGCTGCAACGGCGGCACGGTGGCCCGCACCCCGGTGGTCGACCGCCTGGCCGCCGAGGGGATCAACTACCGGCGCGCCTACAACCAGAACACGGTGTGCATGCCGGCGCGCTCGACCATGCTGACGGGCCAGCACGTGCGCACGCACGGCGTGGTGGCCAACGGCATCCCCCTGCCGGTCGACGCCCCCTCGGTCGCCCAGTACCTGCACGACACCGCGGGCTACCGGACCGCGCTCCTGGGCAAGGCGCACTTCGAGCCCGGCTTCGACCCGAAGCTCAGGTGGGAGGAGAACGCCCGGGTCGCCCGGGGCGACGACGGACCCTGGCGGGGCTTCGAGCGCTCGGAGCAGGCCATGCACGCCGCCGCCTGGGGGGACCATCCCATCGCGCACTACGGCCGCTGGCTGAAGGAACACCACCCGGAGCACCTGCACAGCTTCGCCGGGCTGCTCCAGGCCGAGCCGGGTGGCGACACCGGCGCGCCCGAGACGAAGGACAACCCGATCCCGCGCGAGTGGTACCACACCGACTGGGTGGCCGACCTGACCGTGGACTGGCTCTCCTCGCTCGGCGACGACGAGCCCTGGTTCTGCTGGATGTCGTTTCCCGACCCACACCACCCGTGGGACCCGCCGGCGTCCGAGCTCCCCCGGGTGCCGTGGCAGGACCTCGCGCTGCCGCCGGGCCACCCCGGCTCCGACGAGGCCATCCGTGAGGTCCTGGCGCGCAAGCCGGAACACTGGCTCGCCTTCTGGGAAGGGAGGTTCTCCAACATGGAGGGGGGGCCGGCGGCCTTCGTCCCCTCCCGGCTGACCCACGACCAGATCCGCGAGGTCAACGCGAAGGTCCACGTCATGAACGAGCTCATCGACGAGGCGTGCGGGCGGGTGCTGCGACGGGTCGAGCAGCGGGGCTGGCTGGCGGACACCGACGTCATCTTCACCACCGACCACGGCGAGATGCAGGGCGACTTCGGCCTCCTCTACAAGGGTCCGTACCATACTGACGCACTCATGCGACTGCCCTTCGTGTGGCGTCCGGCGCCGTCGGCCGCCATCGCGCCGGCGACCGTCGAGGACCCGGTGGGCCAGGTCGACCTGGCCCCGACCTTCTGCGCCATCGCGGGCGTGGAGCCGGCGCCCTGGATGCAGGGCCACGCTCTCCCGTGCGCCGACGGCGAGCCAGGGCGAGAGCGCGCGCTGTGCGAGTGGGACAGCCAGTTCCCCGGCTACGGCATGCACCTGCGCTCCGTCTACCGCGACGGCTGGCTGTGCACCGTCTACGAGCCTTCCACCGCGGGGCAACCCAACGGCCTCGAAGAGGTCTGGGGCGACGGGGTCCTCGACCCGTGCCCCGTCGTCTACGAGCAGTCTCGCAGCGGGCCGGGCGGCGTGGGCATCGCGACCGGGGAGCTCTACCACGTCGAGCACGACCCCCATCAGTTCGACAACCTCTGGGACGACCCGGCCCGGCGCGCGCTGCGGGAGGATCTGGTGGCCGACCTCTACGCCAGCCTGCCCACCGAGGTGCGCCACCTCAAAGTGGAGGCGCCGGCCTGAGCGTCACACGGACACGGCGGGCGTCGCCCGCTCTATGGCGCCCCACCCGCTCGAGAGCTCGCGGCGGGCCTGTTCGGCCCGGTGGCCGCCCCGCAGCCCGAAGAGCCGCTTGGCCAGGAGGAGGTAGAGCACGACCGCGAGGTTGATGATCAGGGTGACGACCTTGAACACGCTCACGCCGCGCGTGAGCTCGTAGACCTCGTAGGGCACGAGGATGGTGGTGGCGACGAAGGTCAGGTACTCGGCCCATCGCTTGTTGAGCCAGAGGCCGACCATCTCGGTGGCCTCGAGCGCCGCATAGGCCAGGAGCACCCCGCCGAGGATCCGCAAGTGCGACGGGGTGTACTTGAAGGCCCGGCCGAGGTAGCCGAGGACCCCGCGGGCCCCCGAGGCGCCGGGCGCCCCCCCCGCCAGGGCATCCATGATGTTCTCGTAGTCGCGGTGCAGGACCTGATCGTGCGCGGCGAAGGTGAACAGCACGATGGCCAGACTGGTCAGCACCACGACGTGGATCGCCCGGTCGAGGGCGATCAGGCGTAGGACGTACCTGTCGCGCAGGGCCGCGCCACGGAGCGGCAGCGCGATCTCGTCCCGATTCTCCATCCGCTCGCGGCTCGGGTGCTCCGGTGTCGGTCGCTGAACCCAATCGTCGCAGCGCAGGCACCGGTGCCAGCGCACCCCGCCGTCCTCGCGCACGAGCAGCGCGTCGCCGGGTGTGATGGTCGCCACGTCCGTCCCGACCAGGACGTGACCCGACCACGCGCAGGTGAGCAGCTCGTATCGGTTCGAGGGTCGACGACGTCCCGCCACGGCGCCAGGTTAAGCCAGGGCCCCCCGACGACCCTCGTCTTCAGACGAGCCCGGCCAGCGCTCCGCCCAGGAAGCGTCGCGGCGCCTCGACCATGGGGTAGTGGCCCACCCCTTCCAGGCGCGTGGCGGTCGCGTCGGGGCGGGCGTCCAGCAGCGTGTCCACCATGGAAGGGACGGCGATGGGGTCGTCAAGTCCCCAGACGATGTGCAGTGGCGAGGGATCGGTCTCGATCGCCCCGGTGAACCGCCGCTCGTTGGCGCGCCGTTCCTCTATGTAGCGGATCAGGCGCGGCAGCACCCGGTGTCCGTCGTCGTGGACGACCTGCGCGGCGGCGGGGGGAACGGGGTCCACCGTCCAGCCCTCTGGGACGAGCGGTGTGGCGGCGCTGAACGTCTCGCGCAGGCTCTGCGCGACGGTCGCGGCGTCAATTGGGATCGGGCCGGCCAGCACCTCGTCGGGCAACCCGAGCAGCATCTCCTGGCCGCCGGTCAGGTGTGCCTGGTCGATGTAGATGCTGCCGTTGGTCACGACCCGGCGCGTCACCTCCACCTTCCACGCTCCCTCGGCCCGCCGGGCCAGGAGCTCACCACCGACCGTGTCGCCCATGTCGTGGGTCAGCAGGGCCAGGCGGTCGACCCCGAGCGCGGCCAGGTAGGCGGTGGCGATGTCGGCCTGCAACGCAATGGTGTAGGCACGGTCGGGTTTGGCCGAGAGGCCGTAGCCCAGCATGTCGAAGAGAAGGACACGACGCCCGGCCCGCAGGCCGTCGAGCACCGCGGCGTAGTCGAACGACGACGTCGGGAAGCCGTGCAGCACGAGGAGGGGCGCGTGGCGCTCGGGCCCGATGGACGGCGCGTCAATGGTGAAGATGCGCTCGCCGCAGAGCTCACGCCGGGTGCCGATCGCCTCCCAGCCCGTGCCGGTGGTGATGGTCATGTGCCCGCCAGCTTGCTCACGAGGGGCCCCAGGGTCTCCCAGGAGTCGGACTCGATCGACCAGTACGAGATGCCGTACTCGGCCCGTCGCCACTCGAGCTCCTCGGCCATCTCGTCGAGCGTCCCGACCAGGGCCAGCGGGACGTGGAGTGCATCGTCGGGCTGAATGCCGAAGGCGGGCGCCATCTGCGCCGCCAGACCGGCCGCATCGTCGGTGACCAGGACGAAGCCGATGAGGGAATTGAGCTCGAGGTCGTCGAAGCGCTCACCCGCCGCCTCCTTGACCCAGGCCACCTTCTGGCGGGTGCGCTCGGGTGTGGCGTCGGCGGCCGTCTCGGCCCCGCCCGTCCCCTCGCGCAGGTTGACGTTGATGCTGACGATGTCCGCGTTGCGGGCGGCGAAGGACAGCACCCGCCTGCCCCCGCCGCCGATGATGAGCGGGGGACCGGGTCGCTGGACCGGCCTCGGGGTCAGGGAGTGCCCCAGCACCTCGTAGTGCTCGCCGTGGAAATTGAACGGCCCGTCGGTGCGCAGCAGCCCCTGGACGACCTTCACCGCCTCCTCGAAGCGCGCCACCCGCACCGCGGGATGGTCGTAGGGGAGACCGGCCTCGTCGTAGTCGGTGCGCATCCAGCCGGCTCCGAGGCTCAGCTCGAATCGACCGTCGCTCAGAAGGTCGAGGGTGGCCGCCTCCTTGGCCAGCACGAACGGGTGGCGGTAGTCGTTGCAGAACACGAGCGAGCCCATGCGCAGCGTGGTCGTGGCCGCCGCCACGGCGGCGAGCGCCGGCACGGGGGCCAGCTGGTCGCCGAAGTGGTCGGGCATGAGCAGCGCGCTGTACCCGGCGCTCTCGGCCCGCCGGGCCTGCTCGGCCCACGAGCGGGCCGTGCCGTCGGGGCCCCTGCTCAGTTGCGCGGCGAAGCGGAATTTGCGGTCGTGTGCCATGGCGCCATCGTGCCCCACATCGCGCTAGGGATGCGCCGCCGCGTTGGTCGTCGCCAGGACCAGGGCGTTGGTCCGCTCCCGCGATGGCGTTCAGCCGGCGAACTTCCCGGTCACGAACCGCTCCAGCAGGAAGTAACCGCACGGCAGGAACAGGAACAGCAGCGCCCGCTCGCGCCACTGGTGCCGTGCCACCCAGAGGCCCAGTGCGGCGAAGAACGGGAACAGCACGAGCACCTCGCGGCTCTCGGAGAGAAGGATCGTCTGAAAGGTGAACACGCACCACACCAGCCCGAGGAGCACTCCGTAGGAGGGGCGGATGCGTAGGAACGCCAGGACGGCCGCGACGGCGAGCAGCAGCACCGTGACGAGATCGAAGAGCTCCGTGACCGACGCCGTCGAGGTGTCGAGCAGCCTCCAGTGCACCAGGTCGGAGACGGCATGGCCGATGGACGTCCAGGGCCAGCTCACGTGGCGGTGCCACTGCGCCTGGGACCTCACGAAGGCGAGCCACTCGCCGAAGTGCGCCTTCTGGTAGGCGACCCACGCCACGAAGGCCAGCACCGTCGGGGCGGCGACGGCCGTCAGGCGGGCGGCGGTCACCCGGGCCGGGGACAGCCACTCGAGGTCACGCCCCGCCCGCCAGGTGTCCCGCCCGCGTGGCGCGAACCACACCTCCATGGCGAGCGGGACCAGCAGCAGCACGAGGTAGTACTTCCCCATGGCCGCCGCGGCCGCCAGCAACCCGGCGGCGGCGAAGTGCCCCCGCCGGACCGCCAGGAAGGCGAGGGTCCCCGCCGCCAGGGTGACCGACTCGGGATAGGTGGCCACCAGGAAGAAGGCGGACGGCCAGGCGAGCAGCATCACGCACGCGCCGTCGGCCGCCGGGCGCCCGGCCTCGAGGTCGACGAGCTTCCACAGTGCGGCCAGGGCGACGACCAGCCCCACCGTGCTCACGAGCTCGCTGCTCGTCACGTAGCCGATGCCGGTGATGTCGTGGGTGATGCGGGTCAGCGCGGGGTAGAGGGGCCCGAACGCGTAGAAGGCCCGGTTGCCCGTCTGCGCAGCCCCCACGGCGTGGGCGGGGTAGCCGTGCGCGGCGAGGGAGAGGTAGTAGCCGACGTCCCACTGGGCCAGGATGTTGGCGAGCGTGGAGGGGTGCCGCGCCACGATGTGGGGGAAGTTCACCCCGTCGGCGCTGACCAGCGCGACCCAGGTGACGATGAGGCGGAACCCGATGGTGGCGCCAACGGCGATGGTCAACGGGCGGCGCCACTCCGCCCACATGCCGCGCCAGCGACCGGCGGTGCCGGCGACGGTGTCGGCATCGCTGCCGGTGTCGTTGTTGGAACCGGCAACACCGTCGTAGGGCGGCCGCGTCGCGGGGGCGCCCCGTGCCGGACCCTCGGCGGTGGCGACGTCAGCTCCCGGGGACCACTCAGTCACGGCCCCGCAACCGTACCGCAGGGCACCGCGCGCGGGCCGGGGATCCGCCTCTTAGATGAAGCTTTAGATGAAGCTGAAGTCGGGCACGGCCGAGCTGATGCCCTTGAAGAGGTCGCCCTTGGCGGCCACGAGCTCCTCGGGCGTCCAGGCCCTGTCGCGGGTCACCTGGCCGACCGCCTTGAACGCGCTCATGGCGTAGATGTCGGCGCCGAACACGACGAGGATCTGCCCGGTGATGTCGGCCGACGCCGGCGCGGCCAAGAAGGCCACGACGTTGGCGATGTTCTTGGGATCCCATGCGTCGAAGGCGCCCTCGGCGGCGCTCATGCCGTCGCCCCCGAAGAGGGTCTCGGTCATGCGGGTGCGGGCCCGCGGCGCAATGGCGTTGGAGGTCACGCCGTAACGGCCGAGCTCGCGGGCCTCGACCCAGGTGAGCGCGGCGATGCCGGCCTTGGCGGCGGCGTAGTTCGCCTGGCCCGCGTTCCCGAAGAGGCCGGCCTCCGACGAGGTGTTGATGATGCGACCCGTCACGTCCTCGCCCGACTTGGACCGGTTGCGCCAGTAGACGGCGGCGTGGTGGGTGGCGGCGAAGTGACCCTTGAGGTGGACGCGGATCACGTCGTCCCAGTCCGACTCGTCCATGTTGAAGGACATCTTGTCGCGCAGGATCCCCGCGTTGTTGACGAGGATGTCGAGCGAGCCGTAGGTGTCGATCGCCTGCTCGACGACGTTCTTGCCGCCGGCCCACGAGCTGATGTCGTCGCCGTTGACGGCCGCGTCGCCGCCTGCACCCTGAATCAGCGCCACGACCTCCTCGGCGGGGTGCGCGTCACCACCGCTCTCGCCGTGCAGTCCCGCACCGACGTCGTTGACGACGACCCGGGCTCCCTCGGCGGCGAGCAGGAGCGCCTCTTCGCGCCCGATGCCCCGTCCCGCACCGGTGACGACCGCCACCTTTCCGTCGAGCAGTCCCATGGTGATGCCTCCCTGTCGTCGTGCGCCGGTGTGCGAGCCGGGCCGCTCGTCCCGGAGGGCTGGGCCCGGTGCGCGGTGCCGTATGGCCGCCGCGCCGCGCACGCAGTGTGGCCGATGGGCCTGCTCAGGGGCAAAAGCGGGCCACCGCCTCGGCGGTGACCTGGCTGATCAGGGCGGCCGTCTCGCCCCTGGCCCTGACGCGTCCGAACCGGCTGGTCAGGCTCACCACCTCCATGCCGTCGGGGGGCGCGGCCAGTAGGGCCCGGTCGACGCCGCCCGCCACGCACAGGACCGGCAGGGGCCGTCCCGACCTGGCCCGGGCGAGCGCGAGCACGCCGCCCGGCACCTTGCCGTGGAACGAGGGCGGGTCGAGGTGGCCCTCGCCCGTGACGACCAGGTCCGCACGCGCCAGGCGATCCGCCAGGCCGACGAGACGGGCGACGAGGTCGAAGCCCGGCTCTATCCGGGCCCCGAGCGCGACCAGGCCGCCGGCGAGCCCCCCGGCGGCGCCGGCACCGGGCACGCCGGTGACGTCGACGCCCGCCTCGCGCCGATAGCGCGCCGCCACCTCGGCCAGGCGTCGCCCGAGCGCCTCGACCTGGGCCGGGGTGGCGCCCTTCTGCGGCCCGAAGACCGCGGCGGCCTCGAGGAACGGTGTGGTGACGTCGCAGGCCACGACGAGCTCCACCCCGTGCAGGGCGTCCGGCGATCCCACGGCGTCGTAGGCACCCTGGCCCCCGTCGGTGGTCGCCGAGCCCCCGCAGCCGATCACGATGCGGCGCGCCCCGGCCTCGCGCGCCGCCACCAGCAGCTGCCCGACGCCGGCCGTGCCGGCGCGCACCGGGTCGTCGCCCCGTGGTCGCGGCAACAGGGCGCGCCCGGCGGCCCGTGACATCTCGATCACGGCGGTGGGACCGTCGGCGCCCGGCCCCGCCAGCATGCGCCACTCGGCCTCGACCGGCCTGGCGAGCGGGCCCGCGACCGTGGTCGTGCGCGGCGTCCCACCCAACGCGTCCAGCAGGCCCTCGCCCCCGTCGGACATCGGGATCTCGTCGGCCGTCCATCCCGCCCGGCGTGCCGCGTCACCGGCCGCCGCCGCCGCCTCCGCCGCCGAGACGGTCCCGCGGAATTTGTCCGGTGCGGCGACGAGGTGGGGCACGCCGACGAAAGCTAACGGGTCGGGTGCCGGTCAGTAGGGGTGCGGGCGAGAGGACTCGAACCTCCACCCCCTCGCGGGGACCGGGACCTAAACCCGGCGCGTCTGCCAATTCCGCCACGCCCGCAGCGGTCCCGCGGTGCGGGTGAACAGGGAGTGTACGGCCATGTGCCTACGGATGCCCGCTCCGCCCACTAGCCTCGTGGCCATGCCTCACGCATCAGAAGCCCCCAGGATCACGGCTGCCGGGGCCGACCTCGAGTCGGCTGGCCGGGTCTTCCAGCAGCTCCTCAAGGAGCGCATCGTGTTCATCGGCAGCGCGATCGACCAGGTGACGGCCAACCTCGTCTGCGCCCAGCTCATCCTCCTGGAGGCCGAGGACCCCGACAAGGACATCTCGCTGTACATCAACTCCCCGGGCGGCTCGGTCACCGACGGCCTGGCCATCTACGACACCATGCAGTACGTGCGCCCCGACGTCTCGACCATCTGCGTCGGACTGGCCGCCAGCATGGGCCAGTTCCTGCTCTGCGCCGGCGCTCCCGGCAAGCGGTACGCCCTTCCGCATTCGCGCATCCTCATGCACCAGCCTTCGGGATCCATGCAGGGCCAGGCAGCGGACATCGCGATCCAGGCCGAGCAGATCATCTACCTGAAGCGGATGATGGCGGAGCGCATCGCCTTCCACACCGGGCAGCCGCTCGAGCGGATCGAGACGGATTCGGACCGCGACCGCTGGTTCACCGCCGACGAGGCGTGCGAGTACGGCTTCATCGACAAGGTCATCGACCATTCGACGGCCACCGCAGCGGCAGGGAACAAATAGGCATGGCTCTGGACGTCCCGGCCCCCTCTTCGGACGCAGACCGGAGACTCGAGGGGGCCGCCGAGGAGCGGGTGGCGGACAACAGTCCGATGGCGGCCAAGGCGATCGGCGTCAGCGCCGTCGCGGCGCGGCGCGGTTCCACGACCCGCGTGGTCAGCCCGACCATCAGCGTGCGCAAGAGGCTGCGCGAGATCTGGCTGTCCCGCGAGCTGCTGATCTACCTCGTCCGCACGGAAATCAAGGTCAAGTACAAGAATTCGGTCCTGGGTCTGGTGTGGTCGATGATCGCCCCGGCCATGACGCTGGCCATCTACTACGTGGTCTTCAAGATCGTGCTCGGCAACAAGATGCCGAACTTCGTGATCTTCCTCTTCGCCGGCCTGCTGCTCTGGAACCTCTTCTCCCTCGGCGTACTGACCGGCACGGGCGTCGTGGTGAACAACTCGGGCATCATCAAGAAGGTCTCGTTCCCGCGCGAGATCCTCGCGCTGGCGGCCGTCGGTTCGGCCTGCGTCTTCTTCTTCTTCCAGGCCATCGTCATGGTCATCTTCATGGTCGCCCTGCACGCTGCGCCCGACCTGGAATACCTGCCGGTGCTGCTCCTGGCCCTGATCACGGGCGTCGTCCTGGCGTCGGCCCTCGCGGTGCTCCTGTCCTCCATCAACGTGTACCTGCGCGACACGCAGCATCTGATCGAGGTGATCCTCACCGCCTGGTTCTGGGCGTGCCCCATCGTGTACGCCTACCAGGCGTCGATCGGCAACAAGCTCGGGCCCAAGAGCCTGACCTGGGTCTACTTCTTGAACCCGATGGTGCCGCTCGTCCTTTCGTTCCAGCGCTGCATCTACGCCCACCCGACCACCTACGCCTGGGTCAACGGGGTCTACACCACGTTCTACGTCCTGCCGACCAAGGGGATGGGGTGGTACGTCGGGCTCGACCTGGCGGTGCTGTTCCTCTCGCTGTGCCTCTTCCTGGTCGCCCTCGCCGTCTTCGGACGGCTCGAGGGCAACTTCGCCGAGGAGCTCTGAGGTGGGCGACTTCGCCGTCGACGTGCGCGACGTCTCCAAGCGGTTCCAGCTGGCCCATGGCAGGCACAACTCGCTCAAGGAGCGCATCATCCACGGTGGGCGGCGCCAGCAGACAGACGACTTCTGGGCCCTGAACGGCGTGTCCCTGACCGTCAACGAGGGTGAGACCGTCGGCATCCTCGGGCGCAACGGCTCGGGCAAGTCGACCCTGCTCAAGTGCATCTGCGGTGTGCTCCAGCCCACGTCGGGCGAGGTGGCGGTGCGGGGCAAGCTGGCTGGCCTCCTGGAACTCGGCGCCGGTTTCCAGCAGGACCTGACCGGCCGGGAGAACATCTACCTGAACGGCTCGTTGCTCGGCATGTCCAAGCGCGAAGTCGACAAGGTCTTCGACGCCATCGTGGACTTCTCCGAGCTCGAGGAGTTCATCGACGGTGCCGTCAAGTTCTACTCGTCGGGGATGTACGTGCGGCTGGGCTTTGCGGTGGCCGTGAACGTGGACCCCGACGTCCTGGTGGTGGACGAGGTGCTCGCTGTGGGCGACGAGCGCTTCCAGCGCAAGTGCATGGAGCGGATCAAGCAGTTCCAGGAGGAGGGGCGGACCATCCTGTTGGTGACGCACTCGCCCGACACCGTGCGCAGTATCTGCGACCGGGGGATCGTGCTCAGCCACGGCAGGTTGGTGGCCGAGGCCGAGCCCGGCGAGGCCGCCCGCATCTTCCGGGAGGGCCTGATGGCTGAGGGCGCTGGCATCTCCATCGCCGACCCGACGCTCGTTGCCGTGCCGGCGATGCCGACGGCCGACGGCACGGGCTCGTTGCCCGACGCCGAGCGGCCGGTCCGGTTCCGCTCCGTGCACCGCATCTACTCGGGTGACAACACCGTGCCGTACATGCGCACGGGCGACGACCTCACGATCCGTGTGGAGTTCGAGGCGTTGTACCCGACCGAGGACGTGGTGTTCTCGCTCGAGATCCGCGACAGCGGGAACAACGCGGTGATTCGCACCGACACCTCGATCATCGGCGTGGAGATCGACGCCCCCCGTGGCACGAGCGTCATGCACTTCGGGGTCGTCGGGGTACCGCTGCTCGACGGAGTGTTCTCCTTCGCCCTCGGGATCCAGAGCAGGGGTGGCGTCCTCTACGACTGGCTCGAGCAGGCGGGGACCTTCGAGGTCATGAACCCCGGCAAGACGACAGGCCTCCTCCGGCTCGACGTGCATGCGGCGTTGATCTCGACCGAGAGCGACGTCGGCTCCTCCGCCGCGCTGGCGCAGCCCCTCTGAGCACGACTCGGACCATGAGCGACAACGAGGCGACGCTGCCGGCAGATCCCCGGGCCTACGTGGAGCAGGTCATGGCGGAAATCGCAGAGGAGGTGCGCCTGCGCCGCGCCTCGGGCGACCTGCCGCCCAAGCTCGAGCGCGAGCTCGACGAGCTGTTCCTGGCGCATTCCCCGGTCGCCGGCCGGGGGGGCGACCTGGGCGAGGCCCTGCGGATGGTCGATGCCGCCACGTTCATCGATCCGGTCGTGCCGGTCGAGTCGGAGCGCGCCGCCGGTGCCGTCGTCAAGAAGGGCATGCGCTCGCTGCTTCTCTGGTACGTCGGGTGGCTCACCCATCAGATGAGCCAGTCGGCCTCCGCGGTGAGCCGCGCCCTGCACATCGTCGACGATCGCCTGCAGCAGCTGGAGCGCCAGGTGGAGGTCCAGCGGGTCCCGGGCGCGACGGTGGTCGAATTCCCTGACTTGGACGGTCCGGACGCCTGGTGGGTCGAGCCGGCGATCGCCGCCGTGGCCAAGGCCCCCGGACGCGTCCTGCACGCGGCGTGCGGCGACGGGTGGCTGGTGCGGCGCATCGCAGCAGCCGGCGGCGATGCCTACGGCGTCGATCCTCGTTCCCACGTCGTGGACAGGGCCGAGCTCGGCATCCTCGACCTGCGCGGCGAAGGTCTGGCCGAGCACCTGCGCGCCGTGGCCGCGGCCGGCCTGGGCGGCATCGTGCTGAGCGGCCTCGTGGACGGGATGGCCGGTGGCGAGCGCACCCAGTTGCTCACCGCCATCGCGACCCGGCTGGCGCCCGGCGGGACGCTCGTCGTGCACTGCGTGAGCCGCGACACCTGGAATTCGGCCACCGCCCCGCCCGAGGCCGATCTCTCCCCGGGGCGGCCACTGCGGCCCGAGACATGGTGCCACCTCCTGGAGGAAGGCGGCTACGAGGCGGCCGCCCAGCCGGGCCCGGGTGGCGGGGACTTCCTCATCACCGCGGTCCGCTCCAGTGTCGTCACGCCGTACCCGCCGACGGAGCGGTGAGCGCCGCCGCCGGGAGGCCGGTGGCCGTCCACCAGTTCATCCCCGCCCTCAACCCGCACGACGCGACGGGCACGCACACCCTCAAGCTGAGGGACGCCCTGCGCGCCGCAGGATGGCGGTCGGAGATCTTCGCCGAGGCGATCCACGACGACCTGGCCCCCGAGGCCTACAAGCACTGGATGTACCCGGAGCACGCGGCGGAGGGTGACGTCGCCATCTACCAGTTCACCACGTCGTCGGCCGTGGCGGGCTATCTGGCCGAGCACCGGCTCCCGCTGATCCTGGACTTTCACAACTTCACCGGGCCCGAGCTCTTCGCCGGCTGGGAGCCCCGCGGCGAGCAACGGGCGGTCAGGGCGGCCGATGAGCTGGCGCTGCTGGCACCCCAGGCTGTGCTGGGCCTGGCCAAGAGCTCGTTCAGCGAGCGTGAGCTCCGCCGGGCCGGGTGCCGGCGCACGGCGGTGGTCCCCGTCCTGGCCGACTACGGCCGCGTCGCGGGACCGCCCGACCCCCGCGTCGCCGCGGAGCTGGTCGCGCTCGGGGCGGACGGTGGCGCCGACATCCTCTTCGTGGGGCGGATCGTGCCGTCGAAGGCGCAGCACGAGCTCGTCAAGGCGCTCTGGGCCTACCGCCGCCTCTATGACGCGCAGGCCCGGCTGCACCTCGTCGGGGGCACGTCGAGCTTCGAGTACACCAAGGCGCTGCAGGGGTTCGCCCACGACCTCGGCCTCTCGGCCGCGGTCCGCATGACCGGCGAAGTGTCGGACGCGTCGCTCGCCGCCTACTTCGGTGCGGCCGACGTCTATCTGTCGCTGTCGGCCCACGAGGGGTTCGGGGTCCCGCTGGTGGAGGCCATGGTGGCCGGGGTGCCCGTGGTCACCCGCGGCGCGGGCGCGGTGGCCGAGACGGTGTCCGGCGCCGCCCTGGTGCTGGCCGCCGCCGATCCGGCCTACATCGCGGCCGCCCTGCACAGGGTCTGCAGCGACGACCGGCTGCGCGCCACTCTGACCGCCTCGGGACGTCTGCGCGGAGCCGAGCTGTCGGGGGACGCGGCAGCCATCCGGATCGTCGACGCGGTCAGCGGAGCGGTGGCCCGGTGAGCCCCAAGGTGGCGTTCGTCACCCCGCGCTACGGGACCCAGGTGATGGGCGGCGCCGAGACGGGGGCGCGGCGGTTGGCCGAAGAGCTGCGGGCCCACACCGGCTGGGAGTCCGAGGTCCACACGACCTGCGCCCTCGACCCGCACACCTGGGCCGACGAGCTGGACCCGGGGACCACGGAGGTCAACGGGGTCCCGGTGCACCGCCACCGCGGCACGCACGGTCGGCTGCCCGACTTCTACGGGTTGGACGGGCTCGTGCGGCTGGCGCCGCGCACGGCGACCCTGGACCAGGGCAGGCGGTGGGTCGACTACAACGGCCCGGTCTCGGCGGATCTGGTGGCCGCCGTCAGTGCGTCGGACGCCGACGTCGTCGCCTTCTACCCCTACATGTACCACCCCACGGTGGCGGCGATCGGCAAGGTCCGGGCGCCGGCCGTGCTGCACCCGGCCGCGCACGACGAGCCCGCGCTGTACCTGCCCGTGTTCCGGGGCACCTTCGGGGATGCGGACGCCTTCTGCTTCCACACGGCGTCCGAGCGCCGACTCGTCGAGCGGATGTACCCGGTGGCCGAGCGGCCCCAGATCGTGCTGGGCCTCGGTGTGGGGGAGTCGGAGGGCGCCGGCCGGCCGGGCGGCGAATTGGTGGGCCTGGGGGACCGGCCGTACATCGTGAGCGTGGGAAGGGTCGACGAGCACAAGGGCTCGAAGATGCTGGCCTCGTACTTCGCGGCCTACAAGGAGCGCCATCCCGGGCCCCTGGCCCTGGCCCTGGTCGGGCCGGTCTCGGTGGAGCTGCCGCCCCACCCCGACATCGTGGTCACAGGGCCCGTGAACGAGCCGGACAAGTGGGACATCGTGCACGACGCCCTGGTGGCGGTCTCGCCCTCGGCGCTCGAGTCGTTTTCCCTCGTGGTGCTCGAGGCCTGGGTCGACCGGGTCGCGGTGCTGGTCAACGGCGCCTGCGGGCCGACCCGCGAGCACGCCGAGAGCTCCGGGGGCGGGCTGTGGTTCACCTCCTACCCCGAGTTCGAGGCCGTGCTCGAGCGCCTCGTCACCGGCGTCGAGCTGCGCGCGGTGCTGGGCGCCCGTGGGCGGGACTACGTGGACAGGCACTTCCAGTGGCCCGTGCTCATCGCCCGCTACGACGAGTTCCTCAATTCGGTGGTCGAACGCGGGCGGGGGACACCCGGACTGTTCTGAGCGCAGCCCCGGGAGCCCGCGCTCACGCGTCCTGGCGCTGTCCCACCACCGTGTACATGCGCTGCTCAATCGCATCGCTCGCCATGTCGTGGGCGAGGTAGTGGCGCTGGCTGTGCATGGTCGTCTCGGTCCGTCCGAAGCCCAGCCGGGAGAGCATGGAGACCACCGCTCCCGGGTAGATCGACCACCAGTTGGTGACGTGGTGCTCCGCCGACGGTGAAAAGCGCATGACGTTGGACTCGGGATCGTCCACGTCGTCCTGCAGCGGTTCGGTGACGATCATGGTCCCGGTCGTCCGCTGGGCGGCCTGCGACAGCGCCCCCCATGGCTCACGCAGGTGCAGCAGGATCGCCCCGACCAGCGTGATGTCGAACGTCCCGAGGTCGGCCGGCATGTCGTAGATGCTGCCCTGGACGAATTTGGCCGACGACCCGAGTGTGCGGTGCAGGTACCACCACGCGTCGTGGTTCCGGTCGATCGTCTCCTGCATGACGCGCAGCTTCTCGTCGGGCTCGTCGTGCCCCCTGATGGGCAGCACATCGATCGACACGTCGAATCCGGCCTCGAAGGCGACCACCTCGGCCCCCATGCGCTCCAGATAGAAGGTCAGGTACCCGGTGGCCGGGCCCAGCTCGAGCACCCGCTTGCCCGCGACGTCCACACCGCCGAGGTAGGCGGTCTCGTGACCCCGCAGGTCCCACGCACCCGGCAGCACCCGCCCGTCGGGCAATTCGAAGGCGTGGTACCAGACGAAGTCGTCGAGGTCGGCGCCTTCGCGCCGCTTCGACTGGGCGGCCTGGAAGGCAGGGTCGAGCTGGCCGAGATACCCCTTGGGCGGGTAGGTGGGGAGGAGCGGCCGGCGTGGCGCCGAGACCCGGGCCGGGCGGGGGGTCGCTGCGCCGCCGGCCGTTCTCTCGGTGTCGTGTCGCTTGAACATGGGCCGTCACTCTAGGCCAGGGACCTGCCGCCACCCCGGACCAGGTGAGCGAGCCGGCTGGGTCGAACCCGTCCGTGGCGATCGAGTCCCAGACGAAGACTCGGCCCTCCAACGCCGAATGCAGACGCTGGTGGATGCTTTGCCGGCGACGCTCGATGTGGCGGATATCAATGGGTGTTCCCCAACGGCGACGAGCACGACGAGCCAACCATCCGATATTGATGACCCTGGGCGTTACGGTAGATTGTCGCGTGTCATGACGGAGCGCTCCCTCCTGATCAATAGGTTGGAACGATGATCGAATCCCATCATGCTGCGGACCCGGGTGGGCACGTCCATTCGGGAGCCGGTCATCGGGGGAAGCGATGGCGCGGGCCGTCGATGTCTCGCCTGCTCCGCCTGGTGCCTGCCCTTGTCCTCGTGAGCGCACTGGCGTACGGGGTGTGGGGCGTCACGGTCGTGCCACCGGTCGGCGCGAGCAATCCGTCGTGGGCGAGCACTCCGCTGTGGACGCAGATGCTCGACGACAGTGGTGCGCCGGTCGAGCAGTCGTCTCCAAATATCGCGACCCTCGACGGTGGCGGTCCCTCGGTGGTCGTCGGAGACGCGCGCGGCACGGTCTACGCACTTCATCTCAGCGACGGCTCGCCGGTGAGCGGTTGGCCGGCGACCCTGGGGGTGCCGATCGACTCGACTCCTTCGGTGGCCCAGATCGACGGCAGTCCGTACGACTCGGTCTTCGTCGGCTCCGGCACGTCCGGCGATCCGACCGAGGGCGGCTATCAGGCCATCGGGCCCGGCGGGAACGTCGAGTGGTACACCCCGGTCACCGATCCGGGCACCGATAACGAACCGGCGTATGCGGTCGAGGCGTCCATGAGCGTCGGGTCGCTGCAGGGTGGCGGCACCGATGTGGAGGCAGGCTCACTCGACCAGGAGGAGTACGCCCTCGACGCCTCGGACGGGTCCACCCTCCCGGGCTGGCCGTTCTTCTCCGACAGCGTGTTCTCGACCGCTGCGCTCGCGGACCTCTACGGCACCGGGCAGACGGACGTCGTCGAAGGAAGCACGCAGACCGCGGGATTCGCCCTCGGGACCCACTACACCCAGGGAGGTCACCTGCGCATTCTGAACGGGCGCGGCGGGCTCGTCTGCAGTTACGACACGGACCAGGACGTGGTGTCATCGCCGGCGGTGGGTGATTTCCTCCCCGGAGGGGCGACCGGCGCGGTCTTCGGCACCGGCACCTTCTTCGCCGGGGCATCGGACACCGACAAGGTGCTGGCCGTGAACAACCAGTGCAATCTGGAGTGGTCGACGACGCTGGACGCCGCCACCTCGAGCAGTCCCGCCCTCGCCGACGCCCAGGGCAATGGCACCGAGGACGTGGTCGAGGAGACCGACAACGGGACCACCGGGTCGGTGTGGGTGCTGAACGGCTCCAACGGACAGCCCCTGTGGCACACACCGATCGTCGGGAGGGGCCTCGGGAGCGTCACCACCGCTGATCTCTTCGGCACCGGCCACCAGGACCTGTTGGTACCGACCACCGAAGGCGTGGAGATCTTCGACGGAGTCTCCGGTGCACTGGTGGCCGAGCTGAACGCCGACGGGTCCGACGTCAACGGCACTCTCGGGTTCATCAATTCGCCCCTGGTGACCGACGACGCCGACGGGAACGTCGGCATCACGGTCGCCGGGTACACCTACAACACCGACCAGGGCGTCGTCGAGCACTTCGAGATCCCCGACTCGGACGGGGCGCAGGCCGTCGGGGCGGGCTCGTGGCCGGAATTCCATCACGACCCTCAGCTCACGGGCTTCACCGGTCAGGGCGGCTCCACGACCCCGTGCGATGTGCCGGCGGCGGCGTACAGCGGGTACGACATGGTGGCCAGGGACGGCGGCATCTTCAACTTCGGCAATCTCCCCTTCTGCGGGTCGACGGGGAGCCTTTCGCTCAACGCGCCGATCGTCGGCATGGCCGAGGCGTCGAACACGGGTGGGTACTGGCTGGCCGCCTCCGACGGCGGCGTCTTCGCCTTCAACGGGGCCGCCTTCTACGGCTCAATGGGCGGTCAGCATCTCAACGAACCGATCGTGGGCATCGCGGCGACCCCCGACGGCAAGGGCTACTGGCTCGTCGCGTCCGACGGGGGGGTCTTCACCTTCGGGGACGCGTCGTACTGGGGCTCGACGGGCAGCCTGGTCCTGAACAGCCCGGTCGTCGGCATGGCCGCCGCCCCGGACGGTCTCGGGTATCGGCTGGTGGCCTCCGACGGGGGGGTCTTCACCTTCGGGGACGCGCAGTTCTTCGGATCCGCCGGTTCGCTGAAGCTGAAGGCACCGATCGTCGGCATGGCCAACGATCTCCAGACGGACGGCTATTGGCTGGTTGCCTCCGACGGAGGCGTGTTCAGCTTCAACGCGCCGTTCTACGGTTCGATGGGCGGCCAATTCCTGGCCGCTCCGATCGTCGCCATCGGTCCTGCGAACAATGGGCAGGGTTACCAGCTCGTTGCCTCCGACGGCGGCCTGTTCTCGTACGGCATTGCGACGTTCCGTGGATCGATGGGCGGCCAGCACTTGAACCAACCCATCGTGGGCATCGCAGGATACTGAGGGCTCCGACCAGCGGGATCGGATCAGTTCGCGATCTTCTGCAATTCGAGCGAGGTGACGTCCAGGGTGCTGTCGGGACTCACGGCCACGGTCACAGAGAATACGGACGCGGCGGAGGTCGAGAACTCCAGCGTCGTCTGACGAGTGGACGTGGTCGGGGTCAGCACGAGCGTCGAGACGTGCTCCTGGGCGAGGTCGAGTGGCGCGGGCGCAACGACCAGCTGGGTCATCGACGTCGGGTGCGCCAGGCTGAACCAGTTCGAGACGACGATGCGACGGTTGGGGGTCGTCAGGAAGGACATCCGCGACGGGCGACCCGATGCGCTGTCCACGCTCTCGACCAGGGTCACCTCGTAGGTTCCCGTGCCCAGGTTCGCCAGAGCGAGCGGAGCGGTGCGGACGCGCGAAACCCCCGCCTCCCAGGGACTGCCGAGGGAGTGGCCTGACCACGTCAGTGGCGCCGCCGGCGCCGGCCCGGACGGCACGACGAGTGCGACGACCACGATCACGATCAGCGCGGCCGCCCCCGCGACGAGGCTGCGCGCCACCTCGATCGGGCGCGGATTGACGAGCCGTACCAGGAGCCACACGAGTGCTGCGACGAGCACCAGCTCGAACAGAAGCTCCTCCGCCACCACGTGGCTGAACGTCGGCACGACCGAAGGCAGGTACGTGTTGATCCAATCCCACCACCCGGGGTACAGGGTCGGGTCCCAGGGGGCGAACGGGGGGAACGTGGCATTGAAGTAGTTGTGGTCCCCGATGAGAATCGGAACGCCCTGGACGATCCAGAGAACCGCCACGACGATGGCGGCGGCAGCGAGCCGCTGGCGGTAGGCCTCGAGCCGTTTCAGGAAGAACGGAGACCACGCGAGCAGCATGGGCATCACAGTCCATTGGAACCGCCCGGCCAACGCCGTGCCCCCGAAGGCGGTGACGATGGGCTGTGTTCCGTTGATCACCAGGATGGCGACTGCGCCGAGGAGCAGTACGACGTTGGTCACCTGCGTCCTCCGGCGCGAGTACCACAGGCCGAGGAGTCCGAACAGAATGGTGGGGCATTGGACCACGAACCCCTGGTCGCGATCGAAGACGAGACCGAGGGTGTCCTTGAACCCCCGGGTGCCGAGGTTCGGGCTTGGTTGGGGGAGCCCCAGCAGATGGCCGAAGTAGTACTGGTTGTAGACGATGAGGACGGCGAACGAGACGATGGCCACGCCGATCACGACGAGCGCCGGAACCAGCTCGATGCGCCGCAGGTAGAGCAGGACGAGCAGCCCGACGATCGCCACGATGTCGACCGAGAAGTTCTTGATCTGGAACCAGGGTGGAACGGCGAGGGCAACCGTGATGACGGCGACCGAGGTCCAACGGCAGGTTCCAGTGCGTTCCACCAGGGCCATTTCGAGGAGGCCGCAGGCCAGGAATATCCCACTGATCAGGTCGGGGTAGACCTGCGTCGCTGCGAGCCACAGCGCCGGGCACGCCAGCGCCAGGGCGAAGACGATTTGGCCATTACGACCCAAGCTGGCGAGTCGGGATGCCCGCCGATGGATGAAGACGAACCCGATGGCATTGACGGTGAAGAACCCCACCAGAGCCAAGGGGACGTTACCCACTGCGATGAAGGGCGCGAGGAGAGCGGGGAGACCGATGCCCTGGGCGAAGATGACCCCGTGCGGTCCTGAAAAAGCGTGCACCCCCATCGTCGTGAGCGTGGCGCCCGCGGGCCAGGCGTAGATGTAGTGCGACATGAGGTCGGCACGGTATTGGGGAAGCACGTGGACGCTCAGGTGGCTCAGGGTCTCGGCCGCGATGAGGTAATGGGGCGAGTCTCCGGAGATCACAGTGCCCTGGGAGCGAAGCAAGAACCACGTGAAGATCTCGCCGATGACGATTGCGACGACGGCAAGGGCAAGGGTCAGCCAACGAGCCGGATGGAACTGGGTGGCGAACTCGGTGGTGGCAGTGTCGGGGCTCTTACGCTGCGCCGTGGAGTTCAGCGGCCGACCTCTTTGTGGCGCCGCGGCACCACCATGAGGTGTCGTCATACGTGCGACATGATAATGAGCAACAGCCGCACGGTTCGCCATGTACTTGGGCTACGTTCGGGCTGTCCTCACCATGTCTCCTTGGTCCCATTGAGTCCACGGGACCGACCCCTTCAGCCCTCCGGAGATCCTTCCCATGGGAGGGCCTGCCTTGTGAATGTGCATGCGTCAAGGCGCATACTGAGGGGGTCTGAGAGCTCAGGACGGAGCTGGGGCACAGACCCGAGCACCGGCGAGCGGAGCGAGTGGTCGTGCACGCCCGGCCCAACCTTGGCGCGTGAGAGTGCTCAGCTCCCCGCCATGTCCACGACCGGCTTGTTCAACGGTTTCCCGCCCATCGAGCCGAAGAAGGGGTCGTTGTAGGTGAAGATGCCGCCGTCGGTCGCGACGAACCGGTATCCCGAGCCGCTCTTGGTGGCCTCCATGCCGACGATGGGGGCGTTGAGGCGCAGGTTGCCCGTGGAGCCGTAGAACGGGGCGTCGAAGGAGAAGATGCCGCCGTCGGTGGCCACCTCCCAGTACCCGCCCGTCTGCGAGTCGGCGGCCATCCCGACGACGGGGGAGTTGAGGGGCTTGCCTCCCATGGAGCCGAGGAACGATGCGTCGCCGTAGTTGAAGATGCCGCCGTCGGAGGCCACCAGCCAGTACCCCTTGCCGCTCGGCGTCGCTGCCATCCCGACGATGGGGCGATTCAGATGGATGCCCCCGGTGCTGCCGAAGAAGCCGGCGTCGCCGAAGTTGAAGATGCCGCCGTCCGACGCCACCAGCCAGTACCCCTTGCCATCCGGTGTCGCCGCCATGCCGACGATGGGTGCGTTGAGCGGCTTCCCGCCCATGGAGCCGAAGAAGCCGGCGTTCCCGAAGTTGAAGATGCCGCCGTCCGACGCCACCTCCCAGTACCCGCCGCCGTCGGCGGTCAGGGCCGACGCCACCACCGGCTTGTTGAGGTGGATGCTGCCGGTCGAACCGCAGAACGGGATGTTGCCGTAGTCGAACACGCCACCGTCGGACGCGGACAGCACGTAGCCGTCGGGGCCCCCGACCGGTGCGTTGCACGGAACCTCGATGGTCGGTGCCGGCGTGCCGGCGTCCCCGGTCAGCTGGGGGTCGTGGTGGAACTGGGGCCACGCGCCGGTCTCGTTCACGCTGGACCCGGACCCCGCGGTGTTGTCGATCTCCCAGTGCACGATCGCTCCCTGGTCGCCGGCGTAGGTGTAGCCCGCAGCCGTGATGCCGATGTGGCCGTCGGGGTCGTCGGTCACCAGGGGGGAGCTCTGGAACCCGACGGGCCCCGAATCGAGCGTCGCCACCTCGGCGCCTGAACGACCGTCGAAGATGTCGATCCCGTTGATGGTGGGGACGATGACGTCCTGGTAGCCGTCGCCGGTGAGGTCCGCCGTCACCGGTGATCCGTCGACGGCGCCCGAGGTGGGCGCCGACCACTCGACGTTGCCGTTGGTGCCGTTGAGGACGTAGATCGTCCCGGCCGACGTCCCCTCGACGACCTGGAGTTGGCCGTTGCCCAGCACGTCGGCCAGGGCCGGCGAGTCAGTGGTCAGCCCGTCGAGCGTGTCGCTCCAGGCGAGGCCGCAGCCCGTGTTGATGGCGAAGAGCTTGTCGGTGTCCGATGCCCCAGGGTAGAAGCTGCCGTCGCCGATGGCGATGCCAACGGCACCGCCGGAGAGGAACTCGCCCACGGCGGCTGAAGAGGCGGCGATGTTCTGGTTCGTGTTGTACTCGCAGATGAGCCCGCCTGCAGGATTGCCGGTCCCCGCGTTGCCGGCGCTCGACATGATCTTGATGTGGCCGCCGTCGCTGTAGGTCTGCCCGTAGGCCACACCGGCGGTCGATTCTCCACCACCGATGATCTCGTTGTTGCCGTCGGCGTAGAGGTCCGCCACTGCCGCCGTCGAGAACACCGAGTCCGAGAACCACGGGAAACCCTCGAGCATCGCACCGTTCGCCGCCCCGAGCGCGTAGGTGTTCTGTCCGAGCGACCCGGCCTCGACCCCGTAACCACCCGCGTAGTTGCCCACTGTCAGCGACGCCGTCACAGCCGAATGGGGCGTGGGGTCAGTCCCCGGGTTGGTCTCCTGGACGAACCACTGGTCACTCCCGTTGGGGGCGATGGCCTGGTAGCCACCCGACGTCGGGTCGGCCACGTTGCCCGTGCCGACGTAGACCGTGTCGAGCCCGTTGGCGTCGATCGGCGCCACCGATGGGGAGGAGTCGACCGGCGCTCCGGCGTTGTACGGCCAGCCGGCGACGCCCGAGCCGTTGGAGAGGTGGTAGGCGTACACGTACCCGGCCCTGTCACCGACGACGACCGAGGGCTGCCCGTCGAGGTCGGCCACGTTGGGCGAGGAGTCCACGATGGGATTGCCGCCGTCGTTGAGGGTCTGCGTCCAGACCTGGGCCACCGTGAACCCGGCCGCATGCGCGACCTGGGTGGCCTGGGCACCCGGAGCGTCCCCGAGAGCGAGGGTGGCCGTAAGCGCCAGCGCCCCGGCCGCCGCCGCCATGGTTGTGGCCAGGTACACCCTCGGCGCACGACTTCTCACGTCATTCCTCTCGTGTTGTGGGCGGCTGAAGCCGATTGTCCGTCTGCACGCCACCGAACGGCGGACCCCGGGGTCGGGGCACGCAGGTCGGTGGAAACGTCGACCTATGTTCAGTCAATCGGCATCCGGCCGGTCAACCTTGAACGGTCGACGGCCGGGCCATGGTGGCAGGTATCCGGCCGCAGCCGTGGTTGCGGATCGGGTAGAGGCAAGGCTGAACCCGCCCCGGTTCGCCTGCATCGGGGGTGCTGCGGTCCGTCATCCGGGGTCCGCATGTGCTGCCGACGGGCGACCGGAGCGTCGCCCCTCCAACGCACCAGCGCGTCGCCCTCGGCAGTTCGCGAATCAGCGCCTTCGGGCGACCACGGTGTAGAACGTGACCTCATCGGCCAGCTCCGGGTTGGTCTCCGGTACGTAGTATTGCCGGTGATAGCTGACCGTCGAATTGGGGAAGCCGAGCACTGCGAGCATGTCGGTGATGACTCCAGGCGGCAACAACCACCAGCCGTTGGGATTCGTGCTCTTGGAGGGGTTCCAGAACAGGACTGGCCTGTCGATGTCCTCGGGCGGAACGAGGAGCGGCTCGACAACCACGATGGTGTCGTCGGTCACGGCGGCCGCCTGCTGCATTGCCATGAACGGGTCCCTCAAGTGGAGCAGGATCGAACCGAAGACCGACACGTCATAGCGGCCCAGGTCCGGCGGCAGATCGTACACGGGCGCGTAGACGGCCCTGGCCGAGTGACCGTATGCGTTTCGTACGAACCACCATGAGTTCACAACCTGCCCAGCGCGTGCAACCTGCTCCCGACGCGTCTGTTCCAGATCGAACGTCGCCAAAGGGATCAGGTCGGTTGACAGGTCCCAACCAATGTCGATGATGACGACTTCTGCACCCTGTTGGGTCATCCAATGCGTGAGCCAGCCACTTGCCGGGCCGTACTCGAGCACACTGCGCCCGGCCAGGTCGATTCCCCCGAGGTATTGGCTTTCGTTGCCGATAAGGTCCCACGGACCTTTCACGAAGCTGCCGTCGGGGAGCAGCACAGAATGGTAGAAGTAACAGTCCTCGAGTCGAACGTCAGCCCAGTGTGCGGCGAGCTCACGTTGGAAATCTGGATCGAGTTGTCCGAGGTAGCCGGGCGGCGGGTCCGCCGGCCACATCACGAGCGGCTCCCGGCCGGGAATGTGGTGGTCTGGGATCGGAAGGGGTTCGGGTCGGGGTGCCGATTGGCGCCGCGGCGGGACGACGGGCGCCGACATGGAGGGTCCGCCCAGTCGTTGAGCCAACGGTCGCAGCACGCGGGCGATCGATGGCGGCAGGTGGCGGCCGATCGCCCGAAGTCGATCCACCGTCGGCTGCCGAGATGATTGTTGCGGCCCCTTCGTCAAGAATCTTCCCTTCCAATCCGCGTGCAGCCCGGTGGGGTGCCATCGAGCGGGATGATCCTAGACGAGTGATTCCAAGGGCTCGGGGGTCGTCCCGGGTCCACAACTCACGCAAAATGGCGTCGATGCCGTCGTCGGAGTGGATCACGGTCTTGGCAGAGGTGGTCCAAGCCCGCGCGGCCATGGACGGGGAGTCGTTGACCGGAGTGGACTCGTCGTGCCGGCTCGATGGCCCAGCCGACGACGTTGCGAGTGAACAGGTCCAGGCGACGAAGCAGTAGCCCTGGTCGACTGCATCGCCGCCACGGGCTGGCTGAGATGGATGCTTCCCGTCAAGCCGGAGATCTGTGCGCCGAACGAGAAGACGCCGGCGTCGGACCCCACCATCAGCCTGTGGCCGCCCTGGCCCGGGACACAACCGGATGGGAGGCGAGCTCCGGTCCGCACAGGGCATCGCCGGTAGCATCGACCGCCGTGCCCGCAGCTCTTCCCCCAACCGGCGATGACAATCACGCGGACGGCGAGAACCCCGGCAGCTCGCCGGGAGGCGAGGACCAGGCCCGGGCCGCGGATGCGCTGCGCGAGGCGTTCGCGAGGCTGGCACCGCAGGGGAGCGATGCGTGGAACTTCCTGGCAGCTTTCACACATCTCGGCGATCGGTACGGCCCGTACCACCCCGGCGCCTCCGCCCTGTCGGATGCGTTGGACGCCGAGAGCCGCTCCGGTGCGCGGCGCCAGGGCCGCCTCGATCGGCTTCGTGCCGGCCGTGATCGTCGGGCGCGGGTCGCCGAAGGTGACCGGACCGAGCTCGAGGAGGCGATGGGCCACGTGGTCGAGGCGTTCCGCTTCCTCTCGGCCCGTGTCGCCACGCTCGAGGAGAGGCTCGCCGCCCAGGATCGCCCGGTGGAGGGCGCGGCGTGGCTGGTTCCCGCCCGGGAGCTCGGCGACTGGGTCGACCTGGTCGCCGCCCACGTCCTGGCGCGCACACCGGGCGGCGCTGTCGTGCACGCCGACTGCGGTGAGGGCGCGCTCCTCCGGGCGTGTGCCGCCCGCGGCGCGACGGCACACGGGGTCGAGCCCCGGGGTGCCCTCGCCCTCCGTGCGCTCGAGGGCGGCTGCTCGGTGACGATCGGTGAGGCGTCCGAGTACCTGTCGGGTCGTGTGGCGGACTCGCTGGGCGGCATCGTGCTGAGCGGAGTGGTCGACCGCCTGCCGCTCCATGCGCTCCTCCCACTGCTGACGCAGAGCCGGCGCACCCTGGCGCACGACGCGCCCCTCGTCGTCGTCTCGGAGCCCGGCACGGCCACCGGCGCGCGGGAGCCGGCCGCCCTCGACCTGGTCGACGGGCGCCCCCTGCATGCCGCGACGTGGGAGATGCTGCTCGACCGCGCCGGCTTCGTCGAGGTGGCGCCGCTCCCTGCGGGAGACGGGCAGGACGGGCGGTTCGCGCTGGTGGCCGCCACCCCCTCGTGAGCGGCATCCACCACTTCGTCCCCGTCCTGCACCGTGGCGACGCGGTGGGGCGCCACACCCTCCGCCTCCGGGACGCCACCCGCGCCCGCGGCATCCGCTCCGACATCTACGTCGACACCGTCGAGGCGGAGACGGCGGGCGAGACCGTTCCCGTGCTCGACTACCCCGGGGCGGCCGAGAGCGGCGACGTCGTCGTCTACCAGTTCGCCACGGCGTCGGCCATGGCACCGTGGCTCGCCGGCCGGTCCGAAACCCTGGTCGTCAACTACCACAACATCACGCCACCCGACCTCATGGCGCCGTGGGACAACCACCTCGCCCTCGGCCAGCTGCGCGCCCAGGGCGACCTGCGCGTGCTGGCGCCCCGCACGACGCTCGCGGTCGCCGATTCCGCCTACAACGAGGCGCATCTCGCCGGGTCGGGGTTCGCCGCCACGGCCGTGATCCCACCGTCGGCCGCCCTCGACGCCGGCGTCACAGCGGCGGCGCGCGCCAGCCGGCCACCGGCGCCGCGGCCCGCAGGGAGCGGCGCACGCTGGCTGGCGGTCGGGAGGGTGTCGCCCAACAAGGCGCTGGAGAGCACCGTCGCCGCCCTGGCCGTGGCCCGGGCCCACGGCGACCCGGGCGCCACGCTGCAGATCATCGGGAAGCCGGCCACGGAGTCGTACGTGTCCTCGCTGCAGCGCTACGTGGCGGAGCTGGGGCTGGCCGGCGCGGTCATCTTCGCCGGCCACGCGAGCGACGCGACCGTCGCGGCCGCGTACGGCAGCGCGGATGTGCTCGTGGTGACCTCCGAGCACGAGGGCTTCTGCGTCCCGGTGGTCGAGGCGATGTCCGCCGGGCTGCCCGTGGTCGCCTTCGACCAGGGTGCGGTGCCCGAGGTGCTCGGCGACGCCGGGGTCCTCGTCGCCGACAAGGACCCCTACGCCCTCGCGAGCTCCATCAGGGACCTGCTGGCCGACGCGCCGCGCCGTGCGGCCCTCGGCGAGGCGGGACGCCGTCGTCTGGCCGAGCTCGACCTCGACACGGCCGCCGACCGGTTCGTGAGCCTGCTGATCCCCCTGGCGCCGGAGGCAGGCGCATCGACATGAGCGGCGTCCACCAGTTCGTCCCGATGCTGCACCGCTCCGACGCGGTCGGGCGGCACACGCTGGCGCTCCGCGCCGTCCTGGCCGCCCGCGGCATCGCGTCCCGGATTTACGTCGACCTGGTCGATCCCGACACGGCGAACGAGACGCGGCCGTTCGCGAGCTACGCGGACGAGGCCGCGCCGGGCGACGTGCTCGTCTACCAGTTCGCCACCGCGTCGGCCATCGCGTCCTGGCTGGCCGGACGCCCAGAGACACTTGTCGTGAACTACCACAACGTGACGCCGCCGGAGTGCTACGCACCGTGGGACAACGCCATGGCGCGCCATCAGCTCCGGGCCCAGACCGAGCTCAGCGCACTGGCACCCCGCGCCGCGCTCGGCCTGGCGGTCTCCGCGTTCAACGAGGCCGAGCTGCGCCTGGCCGGCTTCGACCGCACTGCGGTCGTGCCGCCGGCAGCCGTCGTCGACACCGGTGCCGCCGCCCACCGCAGAGGTGGTCCGCGTTCGGGGTCCGGTGCGCGCTGGATCAGCGTGGGGCGCCTCGCCCCCAACAAGGGCATCGAGTACGCGGTGATGGCGCTCCTGGTCACCCGCGCCCACCGCGACCCCGCAGCCACCCTCGAGGTCGTCGGGCGGCCCGTGGTGCCCTCCTACACGGCGGCTCTCCTCCGCTTCGTCGACGAGATGGGACTGCACGACGCCGTACGGTTCCGCGGCGCGCTGAGCGATGCCGATCTGGTGGCCGCCATGGCCCGCGCCGACGTGCTCGTGATCACCTCCCAGCACGAGGGCTTCGGGGTCCCGGTGATCGAGGCCATGACGATGGGCCTGCCCGTGGTCGCCCACCGCGGGGGCGCGCTCCCCGAGGTGGTGGGCGACGGTGGCCTGCTCGTGGACGCCACCGACCCGTGGGTGCTCGCCGGCGCGGTGTGGCGGCTGCTGGGGGAGGTGGGCCTGCGGGCGTCGCTGGCGGCGGCCGCATCCCGCAGGATCGCCGACCTCGACCTGGCCTCGGCCGGCGAGCGGGCCGTCGAACTCGTGGCCGCGCTGCGCCCGGGGGCCTGAGCTCGGGCCGGCAGGGTCCACCTCGTGCGTCACCGCCGTCGGTAACCTGCGCAACGCACCGAGGACGAGGAGGTCGACGCCGTGGGCAAACGAATTCGATGTGGAGACGGGTCTCGACGGGTGCGGCGGCTTCTCGTCGGTGCGGCGAGCGTCTCCGCCCTGGTCGCCGGCGGCGCCATCGCGGCGACTCCGGGCGACGCAGGTGCGGCGGCCACGGGAGCCACGGTCGTCAGCTTCTCCACCGTCGGCACGTCGACCTGGACCGTGCCGAGCGGCGTCTGCAAGGCGACATTCGACGTCTCCGGTGCACAGGGCGGCACCGGGGGAACCTATGACGGCGCCAACGGAGGCACCGGGGGTCTCGGCGGCGCGGTGGTGGCGAACGTCGGGGTCACCCCGGGTGCCTCTGTCCAGATCGATGTCGGCAGCGCCGGCGGCAACGGAGGAGCCCTCGCCGCAATCGGCGCCGGCGGTACAGGCGGCGGCGGTGCTGGTGGAACGGGTGAAGGCGCTGCCGGCGGCGGTGGTGGTGGCGCGTCCAACGTTCTGATCGGCGCGAGCGCACCGGTGATCGTGGCGGGCGGCGGCGGAGGAGGCGGTGCAGCCGGCCCCGGCGGCGAAGGCGCAAGCGGAGCGGCGGGCGGTACGGGAGGCGCATCGGCGACAGCCGGTTCCGCGGGTTACGACGCCGGATCCACGCCCCCCCTCGTGTCGGCCCAGGGCGGCCAGCCGGGAACGCTGAGAGGCCCTGGTGGCGGTGGCACCGTCGATCCGGCCGGGCCCGCCGCCGGTAGTGCGGGCAGCGGGGCAACGGGCGGAACGGGTGGCAGCGACGGCGACGGCGGCGGCGGTGGCGCGGGCGGCTATGCCGGCGGCGGTGGTGGCGGGGCCGGTTACGGGGCCAGCGGTGCCGGTGGCGGTGGCGGCGCCAACTTCGGCCCGGCCGACGCCCAGATCACCGATGCCGCGCAGTCCGGGAACGGGCAGGTGACGGTCACGTACAGCCCCTGCGGGTACTGGCTGGCGGCCTCCGACGGTGGCGTCTTCAACTTCGGTCTCGGCTTCTACCAGTCCATGGGCGGCCAGCACCTCAACGCGCCGATCGTGGGCATGGCGGCCACCCCTGACGATGGCGGGTACTGGCTGGCGGCCTCCGACGGCGGCGTCTTCAACTTCGGCGACGCCGGCTTCTACCAGTCCATGGGCGGCCAGCACCTCAACGCGCCGATCGTGGGCATCGCCGCCACGCCTGACGGCAAGGGTTACTGGCTGGCGGCCTCCGACGGCGGCGTCTTCAACTTCGGCGACGCCGGCTTCTACAAGTCCATGGGCGGCCAGCACCTCAACGCGCCGATCGTCGGCATCGCCGCCACGCCTGACGGCAAGGGTTACTGGCTGGTGGCCTCCGACGGCGGCATCTTCAACTTCGGCGACGCCGGGTTCTATCTGTCCATGGGCGGCCAGCACCTCAACGCGCCCATCGTGGGCATGGCCACCACCCCTGACGGCGGCGGCTACTGGTTGGCGGCCTCCGACGGCGGCATCTTCAACTTCGGCGACGCCGGCTTCTACAAGTCGATGGGCGGCCAGCACCTCAACGCGCCAGTCGTGGGCATGGAAGCCGCCCCCAACGGCCTGGGCTACTGGCTGGTGGCCTCCGACGGCGGCATCTTCAACTTCGGCAGCGTGCCGCTGGTCGGCTCCATGGGCGGCCAGCACCTCAACGCGCCGATTGTGGACATGGCGAGCTGACCCGCCGCGACAGGCCGGGAGGGAGCGAAACGGCCCGTCGGGCCTCAGGGGGCCCCGACGGCCTGCCGCACGAGTGACACGAAGCGCCGCGTGGAGGCGCCCAGGTCGAAGCCTGCCGCCCGTTCCCGGCCGGCCGCCGCCAGCACCCGGCGCAGTGTCTGGTCCCCGAGCACGCGGCCGACGGCCGCCGCGAACGGCACGGCGGACTTGTCGGGGAGCACCAGCCCGGCGCCACCGACCGTCTCGGGCACGGCGGTGACGCCGTAGGCGACGATGGGGACGCCGTGCCCCATGGCCTCGGCCAGCGGGACGCAGAAGCCCTCGTGGTCCGAGGCCATCACGAAGACGTCGGCCGCCTGGAAGTACGCCTCGAGCTCGGCGCCGCTGACCGAGCCCGCCAGGTTCACGGCCTCGCTGAGACCGAGTTCCGCGATGAACGCGCGCAGGGCCGGCTCGTAGGCCGAGCCGAGCGGCGACCCGACCAGGTGCAGCCGGGCCGCGGGGTCGTCGACGCGGCGTAGGACGTCGAGCATCTTCACCAGGTCGTGCGGGGCCTTGTGGGGCGAGATCTTCCCGACGTAGAGCAGGTCGGCCCCGCCGTCGCGCTCCTTACGGCGGGCCAGCGCGGCGACCAGCTCGGGGTCGGGGTCGTCGCTCTTGGAGTGCATGTCGATCAGCAGCGGCACCACGGCGGTCCCGTGGTAGCCGAGCGCCTGCAGTTCGGACTCGTTGAACGCGGAGTCGGCGACGGCGAAGCGGCTCTGGGGAGCGAGTCGGGCCAGCTGCGTGCGTCCCAGCGCCGCCTCGTAGGCCACCGCGGGCTCCCAGTCGCGCAGCAGCTCGGCCGGCGTGATGTTGTGGTAGTTGACGAGCTTGGGCTCCGAACGCGCCGCCAGGATGTCGTACACGGGGCTCCCGATCGACGCTTGGTACAGGAGCCACCGGTCGCGCCCGGCCCGCCCGAGCTCTGTCACGGGCCGACCCTCGTGCTCGACGTCGGGGGTGTGGCTGCCGTAGAACACCTCCGAGTCGATGCCCGCGGCGCGCAGACCGTCGCGCAGGTTGAGCGTGTGCACCCCGATGGCGTCACGACTGGCGAGCGACGGTATGACCTGGTCGACCCGCACGGCCGTGCAGTGTACCGGCGCGCTCCACACCCCGATTGCCTCCCCCATGCCACAATCCGCCCTGGTCGCGCCGCTAGCATTTTCGGATCGTGACGGATCGAGCCCATGTCGCGCGCCACGGTGCCCTCCTGCGACGGCGCAGCTCGATGCTGCTGGCGACGCTCTTGGTGTCGCTTGCCTTCGTGGTGCCAGCCGCCCTGTTCGGCCCGGCCTCGCCCGCGGCGGCCGACCTCGGCGCCCCCGACCGCCCGTCCGTGCCGGCGCTGGTCCCGTCGCCCCAGGCCCACGCCGTGCCGTCGGACACGACCGACGTGAAGGTCGCCATGACCGAGAACGACGGGCTCGATGTCATCGTGCAGTCGTCGGGTGGCGTCTCGGCGCCAGGTGTGTCCAGCGCGCCGGCCGTCCGGTTCCAACAGACCGGCGGGACGTGGGCGGTCGACACCGGTCTCACGTGTTCCGGCCCGTGGACCCAGGTCCTGGCCAACCAGACCACGCCCACCGCATCTCCGGTCGGCAACGGACTGCTCACGCTGTGCGTCGCGAGTTACAGCCCGACCGTCCATGGCACGTTGACGGCCCTCTACAACTCGGCGAATCAGGCCAGGACGGTGAACACGCTCCCGCTCGAGCAGTACGTGGCCGACACGGTGCCCGGGGAATCGCCGTCCAGCTGGGCCAACCTGGGTGGGTCCGGGCCGCAGGGCATGGATTGGGGCTTCCAGGAGCTCGAGGCCCAGGCGGTGGCCGTCCGGTCTTACGTGCTCGCCGACCTGGGCGGCTACGGCGGCTACGCCGACACCTGTGACCTCACCTGCCAGACGTACCGCGGCACCGAGTACGAGACGGCGGCGAGCGTGGCTGCGGCCAACGACACCGCGGGCCAGGTGATGGTGATGCCCGGCGGCCAGATCGCGACCACCGAGTACTCCGCGTCGACGGGCGGGTACACCTCGAGCTCCAACCAGGAGTCGCCGTTCACCGCCGTGCCCGACGACGGTGATGCGGTGTGCGTCACCGGAGCGTGCAACCCGAATCACCAATGGACGACCTCGGTCAGCGGCGCCACCATTCAGGGAACCTGGCCCCAGATCGGGACGTTCACCGGTGTGAGCATCTCGTCCGAGGATCCCGGACATCCCAACGACGCTCCGTATGGACGCGTGGACACGATCACAATTGATGGAACCGCGCAGGACATCACGATTCCCGGCACCGAGTTCTACGTCGACCTCGGCCTCAACTCGGATCTCTTCAATGTGACCTCGGTCGGCGGAGGCACGGTGTCCATCGAAGGCCAGGGCTGGGGCCACGGCATCGGGATGGGCCAGTGGGGTGCGCTCGGCTACGCCATCGGCCAGGACAACGACGAGGGGAACTGGACCTATAAGCAGATCGTCGACCACTACTACGGCCCCGCCGAGCTGACCACCCTGGCCGACGCGAGCAGCCAGCTCGACGGCGGGGTCGGCGGCTACTGGATCAACGCCACCGATGGTGGCGTGTTCAGCTTCGGCAACGCGCAGTTCCACGGCAGCACGGGCGGCATGCATCTCAACGCGCCCGTCGTGGGCATCGCCTCGACGCACGACGCCGGCGGCTATTGGGAGGTGGCCACGGACGGCGGGGTGTTCAGCTTCGGCGACGCGCAGTTCCACGGCAGCACCGGGAGCATCCGCCTGAACAAGCCAATGGTGGGCATGGCGGTGACCCCCGACGGCGGCGGGTACTGGCTGGTGGCCTCCGACGGCGGGATCTTCGCCTACGGCGACGCCGGGTTCTACGGCAGCACGGGCAGCCTGCGCCTCAACAAGCCGGTCATCGGGATGGTGCCCACCAACGACGGGTTCGGCTACTGGCTCATCGCGTCCGACGGCGGCGTGTTCGCCTTCGGTGACGCCGGCTTCTTCGGATCGCTCGGCGGCGCGCCTCCTTCCACTGCGCTCGTGGGCGTCGCCCCGACGCCCGGCGGCGGCGGGTACTGGGTGCTGGGTGCCAACGGCACCGTGTACGACTTCGGGGACGCTCCACAGGTCGGGATTGCCACGGGGTCACCCGCGCTGGCGGCCATGAAGAGCCCGATGACCGGGCTGATCCCGGACTTCAGCGGGCAGGGCTTCATCGCCGTCGACGGCAGCGGGCAGGCCTTTGCCTACGGCGACGCGCCCTACTTCGGCGACGTGACCACCGCGGTGCCGGGCTACTCAGGCCATGCGGTCGGCATCGCCGCGACCCCGGGCTGACGCCGCGACGGCGGAGAGCCGGGGGAACCGGCGCAGCCGACCGAGCGGGCCGAGCCGGCCGGCGTCGACGCCGTGGTCGGCCGCGTTGAGCAGCCGGAGGTCGCCGCGGCTGTTGCCGTAGGCCCACAGGATCGGCTGCTCGCCGCCGCCGTTCGACAGCAGGCCCTGCGAGCGGAGGTAGACGACGAGGCCGGCGTACTTCTCCGCCCCCCGGCAGTTCTTGCCCTCGTAGCCTCCGGTCAGCAGCCCGCCCCCCCCGACGGCCAGCCGGGTGGCGACGACCCCGTGGACCCCGAGCTCCTCCGCGGCGGGCAGCACGTAGCACTCGGGTGACGCGGAGACCACGACGATGTGATGGCCCTGCCGGCGGTGCCACTCGAGCCGGCGCAGGGTGTCGTCGCGCAGATGGCGTTGGAGGTGCCGGTGGGCGAACACCGCGGAGCGCCCGTCGACCTCGTCGATCGGGAGGCCGCCGAGCAGGCGCATGAACAGCTTCTCCTTCACGTGGTCGGCCGCATGCCCCCCCGTGACCGCGGCGCGGACAAGCTCGGGGGAGAGCCTGGCGACGGCGCGCAGCACGGGCCAGGTACCACGCAGGCTCACCAGGAACGGGAACACGCTGCCCGAGTCGGTGAGCGTGCCGTCGAAGTCGAAGGCGGCGACGGTCGGGCGTTCCGGCGACGGCGACCCGCCGGTCGCGCCGTCGTCAGTCGAGCGCAGTGCCACCGCGGCCCGCACCCCCTGCAAATCGCGCTGCTCCCTGCAGCGTCTCGCCGCTGCTGACCACCGCACGGCCGCGGCGGGCCTCCCCGACGGCGGCCTCCTCCTCGGTGAGGCCCCACTGCTCCAGTGCGCTCATGCGGTCCGAACGCAGGCACACCTGGGGGAGGGCGGCCAGTTGGTGGGCCAGTCCCACGGCGGCCGTCAGGGCCCCGCCCGGCGGGGCGACCCGGTTGGCCAGTCCGATGGTCAGGGCCTCGGGGGCCGGAACGGCCCGGCCCGTGAGGATCAGGTCCATGGCACGGCCGTGGCCGACGATGCGGGGCAGGCGGACGGTGCCGAGGTCGCAGAGCGGGACGCCGAAACGCCGGCAGAAGACGCCGAAGACGGCGTCGTCGGCCGCCACCCGCAGGTCGCACCAGAGGGCCAGCTCCAATCCGCCCGCCACCGCGTAGCCCTCGACGGCGGCGATGACCGGCTTGGAGAGGGTCAGGCGAGTCGGTCCCATCGGGCCCGGGCCATCGTCGGGGATCGGCCGGCGGTCGCCCTCGGCGACCGCCTTGAGATCGGCGCCGGCGCAGAACGTCCCCTGGGCACCGGTCAGCACGGCGACAGAGCGGGCATCGTCGTGGTCGAAGGCCAGGAACGCCTCGCGGAGCTGATCGGCGCACACGCTGTCGACGGCGTTGCGCCGCTCCGGCCGGTCGATGGTGACCACGGTGACGGGGCCGTCGTGCTCGACGACGAGGGTCTCGGCCCGGTAGGGCACGTAGGATCCCGCGGCGTCCTCGGGTGCGGTCTGCAGGGTGCCCACGGGGGCATTCTCGCACGCACCGGCGACCCCCTTGCTCATGGGTCCCGGAACGATCCCCTGGTGGAGGTGCCTTTCTCACGTCCCGGTCCTGGATGAGACAAATATGACCATTCGTGTCGACAATTGCCGGAGCAGCCGGTAAGGTCTCATCGCTCAGATACGGAACCTCAAGACTTCAGGAGGAGCACATGGCAGTACGTCTCGGGGACACCGCTCCCGACTTCACCGCTGACACCACCGAAGGCACCATCAACTTCCACGAGTGGCTGGGCGACAGCTGGGGGATTCTCTTCTCCCATCCCAAGGACTTCACCCCGGTCTGCACGACCGAGCTCGGGGCCTTCTCCAAGGCCAAGCCGGAGTTCGACAAGCGCAACGCCAAGCTGATCGGCCTCTCCGTCGACTCGGTCGAGTCGCACAAGGGCTGGGCGGGCGACATCCAGGAGACCCAGGGCTCGGCGCTGGCGTTCCCGCTGATCGGTGACGAGGATCGCAAGGTGGCGGACCTCTACGACATGATCCACCCGAACGCCAACGACACGCTCACCGTGCGCTCGGTGTTCATCATCGGCCCGGACAAGAAGGTCAAGCTCACCCTGACCTACCCCGCCTCGACGGGCCGCAATGTCGACGAGATCCTCCGGGTCCTCGACTCGCTGCAGCTCACCGCCGACTACTCGGTGGCCACGCCGGTCAACTGGACCGACGGCGAGGACGTCATCATCGTCCCCGCCGTCAGCGACGAGGACGCCAAGAGCCGCTTCCCCAAGGGGTGGAAGGCCCTCAAGCCCTACCTGCGGGTGACGCCTCAGCCCAACCGCTGAGAACCACCGCGGCGCCCGCTCGCCGGGCGATGTCTCCGACGTGCCGGCCTGCGGGCCGGCACGTCCGCGTCCGCGCTGCGACCTTCCGGCACGGCCCTGTCACAGCGCCTGGCAAGAGTGGGGCGCGGGAGGCCACCGTGCGCTTCCCCTCAGGAGGAGAGGACCGTGAACGAAGCTGAGGTGTTCGTCCTGGCCGACCGGGCCCTGGCCACCGTGGTGGCGCGCATCCGGCCGGAGCAGTGGGACATGACCACGCCCCCGAACTTCGCCCGGCGGGGGGCCGACGACCTGCCCAGCCTGCGCAGCGTCGTGAACTACCACGCCTACGACGATGCCTGGGTGTCCGACGTGCTGGCCGGGCGCACCATGGACGAAGCCGGTGCGACCAAATTCGACGGCGATCTCCTCGGGGAGCGCCCGGCCGAGCGGTTCGAGGCCATCGTCGCCGCTGCCCGCGCGGCAGCCTCCGCGGTGACCGACTTCGACGCCGTCGTGCATCTCTCCTTCGGGGACTACACCGTGCGCGAGTACTTCTGGCAGATCAACTCGTTCCGCGGCTTGCGGGCACACGACATCGCCAGGGCGATCGGCATCGAGCCGGACCTGCCGGACGAGCTCGTGCAGGGAATCTGGGACGAGGTGCGCCCGCACGCCGAGGAGTGGCGGACGATCGGTGTCTTCCCGGCGGCCGTCCCGGTGCCCGACGACGCCCCTCTCCTCAGCCGCCTGCTGGGCCTCACCGGCCGGGATCCCGGCGCAGGGTGAGCGCGGTGCCGCTCAGGCCGTCGGCGGCACGAGCTCGTCGCGCAGCTGGCGCTTGAGCACCTTCCCCTGGGGGTTGCGCGGCAGGGGCTCGGAGCGGAACCAGATGTGGGTCGGGACCATGAAACCGGCCAGGCGTTGCTTGACGTGCAGTCCCAGCTCGTCGGCGGTCACCTTGGCACCGGGGCGGAGGACGACCACCGCACCGACCTCCTCCCCGAGGGTGGGATCGGGCACCCCGATGACCGCGCAGTCGGCGACGGCGGGGTGCTCGAAGAGCGCGGCCTCGACCTGCACCGAGTACACGTTCTCTCCGCCCCGGATGATCATGTCCTTGGCCCGGTCGACGATGTAGATGAAGTTGTCCTCGTCGAGCCGGGCGACGTCGCCCGTGTGCAGCCAGCCCTTGGAGAACGTCTTGGCGGTCTCCTCCGGCCTGTTCCAGTAGCCGCGCACGACGTTGGGGCCCTTGATCCACAGCTCGCCCCGGACGTCGGGCCCACGCGGGACCGTGCCGTCGGGCTCGTCGCCTGCGAAGTCCTCGGGCAGCACGGCCACGTCGCAGACGGGCACCGGCGGCCCGACGCTCTCGGGACGGGCGATGTAGTCGCCGCCGGAGTTCATCGAGGTCACCGACGAGGTCTCGGTGAGCCCGTACCCGTTGGAGGGTTGGCCGACGGGCCAGGCCTCGCGGATGCGCCGCACCAGGTCGGGCGGGGCGGGGGCGCCGCCGTAGGACACCCCGCGGATTGACGAGGTGTCGAACTTGGCGAAGTCGGGGGAGTCGAGCACCTGCATGACCATCGCCGGCACGCCACCGAAGGTGCCGATCCGCTCGCGCTCTATCAGCTGGAGCGCGCGCTCGGGATCGAAGTGGTGCATCATCACGATCTTCCCGCCGGCCGCGATGTTGGAGACCATGACGGAGTGGCACCCGGTGGCATGGAAGAGCGGCACGGAGAGCAGGAAGGCGGGCTGCGCCTTCTCGCTCGTCGACTCCAGGGCCGCGGTGCCGAAGCGCATGGTGCCGCGGGAGTTGATGAAGAAGAGGCTCATCAGGTTGGTCACCATGTTGCGATGGGTCCCCACCGCACCCTTGGGCCGCCCAGTCGTGCCCGACGTGTAGAAGATGGTGGCGTCGTCCTCCGGGTCGATGGTCACGTCGGGCGGCGAGGCGGCCTCGTCCACGGTGCCCAATGCGAGGGCGAACGGCCACTCGGCCACCGGAGCCGCACCTCCCGGCGGCTCGTACACGGCCAGGGGGGTGCTGGGCTCGGCCCGGTGCTCGTCGGCGACGATGACGGCCCCGAGCCCGGACAGCCCGCCGAGGAAGGGGCGGATGCGATCGGCCCGCTCGGTGTCGACGAACGCGACCTTGGAGCCGGAGTCCTCCAGCCCGTAGCGCAGCTCCTCGCCGCTCCACCACGCGTTGAGCGGCACCACGATGGCGCCCGCCAGCGTGGCGGCCCAGAAGGCCATGATCCACTCGGGCAGGTTGCGCATGATGATGGCGACACGGTCGCCCTGGGTGATGCCGAACGTCGACCGGAGCCGGTGCGAGAGCGTGCAGGCAATGCGGTAGTGCTCGGCGAAGGTGGTCCGCTCGTCCTCGTAGACGAGGAAGGTGGCGTCGCCGTGGGCCAATGACAGGTCGATGACGCCCCGCAACGAGGGGGGCGCGTTCTTCCAGGTACGGGTCGCCACGCCGCGGATGTCGAGATCCTCCATCTCGAAGAGCTGGCCGGGCGCAGTGAGCGTCGCGTTGGCCTCCTCCATGGACATCAGCGGCGCGTCGGTACCGGTTGCGCTCACGGGTTCTCCTCCCTGCCCGCCCCGCCCTGGTCGAAGATCGAGGCTCTGTAGTACGAGAGCTCCGCCACGCTCTCTCGGATGTCCTGGAGGGCCCGGTGCCCGCCCTTCTTCTCGGGGGCCGCCTTGTAGACCTCGGGGCGCCAGCGCCGGCAGAGCTCCTTGAGCGTCGACACGTCGACCGAGCGGTAGTGGAGGTAGTCCTCGATCTCGGGCAACTGCACGGCCAGGAAGCGCCGGTCCGTCCCGATCGAGTTCCCAGCCAGCGGGACGGTGCGGGGCTCGCGGATGTGCCGCTTCAGGAACGCCAGTGTCAGCGCCCCCGCATCGGCCAGGCTGAGCGTCGAGCGCTCCATCTCGGCCAGCAGGCCCGATCGGGTGTGCATGGTGCGCACGTAGTCGTCCATGCCGGCCACGTCGTCCGGCGAGGCGTGCACGACCAGGTCGGGACCCTCTTCGATGACGGTCAGATCGTCGTCGGTGATCAGGCAGGCGATCTCGACGATGGTGTGACGGGCAGGATCGAGCCCCGTCATCTCGAGATCGATCCAGGCCAGCATGCTGCGGGCATGCTACCGGTCGCCTCCGGGGCAGGCCGCCGGGTACCGGTCCCTTGTAATGTCCGGCGATGCTGCGCGTCCCCCTCCACCAGCTCGATGCCGCGTTGCCGGTGCCCGGCTATGCGCGTGTCGGCGATGCCGGGGCGGATCTGGTCGCCCGGAGGGACGCCGTGCTGGCCTGCGGTGGCGGGCGGGCCGTGGTCCCGACGGGGTTGGCCGTCGCCATCCCCGAGGGCTACGCCGGCCTGGTGCTCCCCCGGAGCGGGTTGGCGATGCGCCACGGGGTCACCTGCCTCAATGCACCAGGTCTGGTCGACTCGGGGTACCGGGGGGAGCTGCAGGTCGTGTTGGTGAACCACGACCCTGCCACGGACTACGCCGTGAGCCGGGGCGACCGCATCGCCCAGCTGGTTCTGGTCAGGGTGGAGCAGGCCGCCTTCGAGCTGGTGCCCGAGGACGGCCTCGGCGACTCGGAGCGGGGTCACGGCGGCTTCGGGCACACGGGCAGATGACGGGGCCGCAGGGAGAGGGTAAGAAGGTGGCGATGCAGTCACTCGCCGGCATGGACGCCGCCTTCCTCTCCCTCGAGACGCCCACGACGCCCATGCACGTGGGCGTCGCCCTCGTGCTCGACCCGCCCGAGGGCACACGCTCCCTCTTCTCGCCCTCGACGCGCTACGCGCAGATCCGCCGGGTCATTCAGCAGCGTCTCCACCTGGTGCCCCCGTTCCGGCAGCGGGCGCTCAGAGTGCCCTTCGGCCTCCATCACCCGGTGTGGGTCGACGATCCCGAGTTCGAGCTCGACGACCACCTCAGCCGCGCCAGCCTGCCCTCGCCCGGCGGGAGGGCGGAGCTCGACGCGTTCGTGGCGGGGGTCATGAGCCGCCAGCTCGACGCCGACCGCCCGTTGTGGGAGATGCACGTGGTCGAGGGGCTCGAGGGGGACCGCACGGCGCTGGTCGCCAAGGTGCATCACGCCATCCTCGACGGGGTCAGTGGCGCCTCGGTGCTGGCCGCTTTCATGGACCTCAACCCGAGGTCGCGGGTCGTGGCGCTGCCGCCGGAGTGGAGCCCGGCGTCGCTGCCCTCCCACGCGCAGATGCTGCGTCACGCGGCGTCCTCGCTCGTGAAGCAGCCGGGTGACGCGCTGAGCACCCTGCAGGCCGGAGTGGAGGCGGTGGCCGATCTCGGGATGCACAACCGCGAGCTGGTGGGCCGGGGGGAGCAGCCGCCGCCCGGGTTCTTCGCGGCGCCGCGGACGTCGTTCAACGGAGCGGTCTCCAACCGGAGGCGATTTGCGTCGCTCTCGGTGCCGCTCGACGACGTGAAGCTGGTCGGCCGGGTCTTCGAGGCCACCGTGAACGACGTCATCCTGGCCGTCGTCTCGGGGGGGCTGCAGCGGCTGCTCGAGGCACGCGGGGAGGAGCACGAGCAGTCGATGGTGGCGATGGTCCCGGTGTCCACGCGTGCCGAGGGACAGGGGGAGGAGCTCGGGAACCAGGTCTCGGGCATGCTGGTATCGCTGGCGAGCGACGTGGACGACCCGGTGCACCGGCTCGACGCGATCTCGGAGTCCTCCCGCCTCGCCAAGGAGCAGGAGAAGCTGCACCGGGGCCGCTTCCTGGGCGACCTGGCCCAGGTCACCCTGCCGGCGCTGACCACCCGGTTGGCGCGCGCCGTGGCCGGGACCCGCCTGTTCGACAAGATGCGGCCGCCGTTCAACGTGACGGTCTCGAGCGTGCGCGTGCCGGACGTCTCGCTCTTCTGCGCGGGGAGCCGGGTGGTCGACATGTACCCCGTCGGGCCGATGGCCCCCGGCATCGGGATCAACATCACCGCGTTCTCGTACCTCGGTCGTCTGTACTTCGGCTTGCTGGCGTGCCGCAAGCTGCTCCCGGAGCTCGACGAGGTCGCGCTGCACATCGACGACGCGCTGGGCGAGCTCGTGGTGCGGGCGCTCGACGCACAGGGCGCCACGGCCTGAAGCGGACAGTGCCGCCCGCCGAGAGGTGGGCGGTGCGGGCCGCTTGGCGATCCGGCCCGCACCGCCCTCCCTCATGGGGGTGGTGATAGGGAGGTGAGGCTGTTACGAGCCGGAGGTCGACCCCGAGCCCGAGCCGGAGGGCGGGGTTCCGGAACCGGCGGGAGGCGTGCCGGTGTGGGCGCCCGAGCCGCTGCCCATGTTGGGGCAGTTGTGGGTGGAGCCGGTGCCCGACCCCGAGCTCGAGCCGGAGCCCGAGGACGTACTCGACGAGCCCGAGCTCGTGCTGGGCGACCCGGAGTTCCCGGTGCCGGTGCTGGACGACGGGGTGGTCGTCGACGAGCTGGAGGTCGAGCTCGTCCCGGAATTCCCCGTCGTGGTGGAGGTCGTGGCCGCGTTGGCGACCAGCGCTCCGCCGGTGACGAGTCCGGTGGTCAGTGCGCTGATGGCCAGCACAGTGCGGAGGCGGATCTGCATGGGTGGGTGCCCTTTCATCTCGTGTGAAGCGCCGACCCGCTCGGGCCGGTGCCGCACACGTTGCGCCCCGGATCTGTGGGCGGGCGCACAACGACGTGGGCGCGTGCGAGGAGTTGCCTGACGATCCGATGACGGTTCACAGGCAGCCGGCGTTCAGGTGCCTGCCAGCTCCCGGTAATGACGCCGCCAGATCAGCTTGTACACCCTGGTCCAGCGGGGGATGGAACGCAGGATCGGAATGAACGGCAGGAAGATCAACCCGATGGACAGCACCATCATGATCACCCACACCTCGAGGTCCCCGTTGGTCGACGAGTTCATCGGGGACACCTGGTACCACATGGTGTAGAGCCACAACCAGGCCTGGCCGGGGTAGTTCCCGGTCTCGTTCATCATGCCCCACTGGTCGCCCGACAGGTGCTGGGCGTCGGCCTTGTCGGCCAGGTAGGTGCCGTCGGCCAGGAAGAGCAACGGCTTGGTGTAGTTCGTGTTGTAGAACTCGCCCTCGCTGAGCAGCGTGCCGTCGAGACCGCCGGTCTGCGCCATGTCGGTGAGCGAGCCGACCATGATGCCGACGGGACCGTACCGCCCGGCGGGCACGTGGAGCCGGCCATTGACGTCGGTGGCGTTGGCCACCGCCTTCTCGTACGCGGTGGTCCAGGCGTTCTGCTGGGCCCCCGACGCGTTCTGGTAGAGGGAGACCGCCGCCTGCGTCACGGGTTGGTTGGGCAACGTGCGCAGCGGCCCGATGACGAAGTCCTGCGCGGTGTCGATCGGCTGGTGGACGCCGAACCACTGCTCGGGCTCGAAGAAACCGATGTGCTGTGAGGAGTCCGGCGTGGAGTTGTAGGGCGGCCCGTAGGAGGCCGTGCCGCTCGTCCCGTCCAGCTCGGTGATGGCGGTCTGCGCGAAGTCGACCGGGTCGACCGCCGACCAGGTCTTGAGCGTGATGGCCGGCTCGTCGGGGGAGGAGAAGACGACGGCCAGGAGGACGATGAGCACCGCCACGGCCAGGAAGGCGACGAACGCCTCCTTCAGGATGTCGTAGGGGACGTAAGCGCCCTTCCACTCCTTGACGTCGCGGTCGGGCTTGAAGCGCCGAGCCTTCTTGGTGTCGTCACTCATGCCGGCTCCCCGGCGGGGGCGGTGGTGGTGGTGGTCGCCGGGGTCTCGGCCGCTGCATCGCCGTCACCCACGGCGAACGGAGGCACGATGCCATGCCGGCGCACCAGGAGGACGTGCAGCCCGGCGATGATGGCGACGCCGATCGGCAGCAGGACGATGTGCCACATCAGCATCTGGCCGAAATTCAGCACGTTGAAGACCGAGCCGGCGCCGGTCGAGTTGATGCCGTCCTTGGCCTGAGTGGAGATCCACTGGGAGTCGAAGTTCTGCTGCGACAGGTAACCCGTGAACGCGGCGCCCACGGAGACGAGGAACGAGATGACGCCGGTGGCCCACGTGAGCCGGCGGTTGCCGCGCCAGGCCGCCATGAAGAACTTGCCCCACAGGTGGATCACCATGAAGAAGAAGAAGGCCTCGACGCTCCACAGGTGCAGCGAGTTGACGAAATGTCCCGTGGAGGACACGTGCCACCAGCTCGGGCCCATGATGGCGAGGATGCAGCCCGTGATGATGACCCAGGCCAGGCTGACGACGGTCAGGACGCCGAAGACGTAGATCCAGGAGGCCATGTAGGCGGGCTGGCGGTCGGGGAGGAGCTGGTCGGGCGGGAAGGCGGACTCGGCGGCGTGCCGCATCCTGGCGGTCCACTGGCGGGACTCCTCCGGAGTGGACGCGCGGGCCGGTGTCTCGGCGGGAACTCCCGTGTCGATGCTCATTGGCCGTCTCGCTTCCGCTTCGGGAACGGCAGGAGGATCGCCAGCACGAAGACGACGATCATCAGGATGATGACGACGAAGTTCGCGACGGAGATCTGGATGAAGCCCCAATGGATGTAGCGACCGGAGCCGTTGAGGTTGATCAGCGCACCGAGCAACGCAGGGAGGAACATGCGGTCACCCTACGCTGGGGCCTCGCAAATGATTAGGGACCTTTGTCACAACCTCTCAGGTCGTCCACAGTGGGATCGGCCCAGGTCAGCGCTTCGTGGCCCGCCAGCAGTAGGAGCGCATCGGGACGTCGACGACGTTCATTCCCGCGAACGGCTCGTGGGTGTCCAGGTAGCTCACCATCGCTTGGAGGTGCCGCCGGCGAGTGTCCTCGTCCATGATGATCACGGCGCTGTAGGTGGTGGCGAGCGCGACGATGTCCTCTTTCGTCATGGGTCGGCTCCAGCGGAAGAGCGCGGTCTCGGGCCCGAGGAACGGGCTGTGGCCGCCGATGTCGACGTTCACCACGTGGCGTCGTCGCCGGCGGGCGTCCTGCTGGGCCATGTCCTCGGGGGTGAAGACGATGCCGCCCGCCCACAGCGAGCGCATCCAGTCGACGGAGCGGTCGGGCCCGCTCCACACGAGGGAGAGGCGTCCGCCCGGTCGCAGGACCCGTGCCACCTCGGGGACGGCCCGTTCCTCGTCGACCCAGTGCCAGGCCGATGCGGCGATGACCATGTCGTAGGACGACGAACCGACGGGGATCTCCTCGGCGCGCCCGGGGAGGACCTCCACCCCGCGGGCGTGCCTGGCGAGTACGCCGCGCATCCGGTCGTCCGGTTCGACGGCCGTGACGCGGGCGATGCGCTCAGCGAGCAGCCGGGTGAGGATCCCGGTGCCCGCCCCGATCTCGAGCACGTCAGAGGCGCCCTCGGGGATCAGCCAGTCGAGTGCCACCTCCGACGGCCCGGGCCGGAGTCGGTTGTACTCGTCGGCCACCGCGCCGAAGGAGCGGCTCTGGACAGCAGTGTTCTCGTCCTGGCGCACGACGGGCAATCTACCGAGGCCGGGCCTCGATGTGACCCCCGGCGGCGTCACCCGTGAAGGTCCAGGTCGGAGGCCGATCCGCCTCCGGACCCGGCGTGTCGGGCGCGATAGAATGGTTGTTCCACGCGGAAGTGGCGCAGCGGTAGCGCATCACCTTGCCAAGGTGAGGGTCGCGGGTTCGAATCCCGTCTTCCGCTCTCAGGACGGCGCCTTCTAGCTGGGCCGATGTGAGCCCGCCTGTTGATTCAGTTCACTGTTTCTGCCCATCAGTGCCCATCAGTTGCCCATCACGGGGCAAGGCTGGAGCGATGGATGCAGCGAGGGGTTCGATTCGTCAGCGAGGGACTAATTCGTACGAACTCAGGGTCTACGGAGGGACTGATCCAAGCTCGGGAAGGCGTCGCTGGCTGACGCGCACCGTCCGCGGGGATCGGTCAGATGCCCGGCGAGAGCTCAAAGCGCTGGCGGCACACGCCAACATCGCTCCGGCGGTCGGGGCCCACACCGCCGTCGCTGCACTCCTCGATCAGTGGTTTGCCCGCGGTCGGTCAACTTGGTCACCCACCACCATTCGAAATCTCACATCGATCGTCGAACGCCACCTCAAGCCGGGTCTCGGTGACATCTTGGTGGGCGACCTCACGACGGCGATCGTGGATGAATTCTACGAGGACCTGCGATCTGCGGGTCGAATCGATGGCAAGCCTCTGGCGGTTGCCACGGTACGGCGTATCCACTCCGTGCTTCATGCCGCCTTGGCTCAGGCTCAACGCTGGTCCTGGGTATTCGAAAACGTGGCCGACTACGCAACTCCGCCCAGAGATGAGCCGGCCGAAATGCGGCCACCGACACCGGCACAGGTGTCACAGCTGCTCGAATTCGTAGTTTGTGACTCGGCACTCCATCTTTATCTGACCCTCGCGGCCACCACCGGGGCCCGTCGTGGGCAGTTGCTTGCCCTGCATTGGAGACCCGTGGACCTCGTTGGGGGAAGCCTGTCGATCCAACGCTCTTTGGTCGAGGGTCCAGACGGTCCGCTCCTCGTGCCCACCAAAACACGTCGTTCATACCGAGTTGCCCTCGATGCAGCGAGTCTCGAGCTGTTGCGAAGTCAGTACCAGGCCACATCAGCCGGTGGGGGAGTGGAGGCCCTCGACAATCGCTTCGTCTTCAGTTCCGACGATGCCGGCTCCCGGCCGTGGTCTCCTAACTTCGTGACCAAGCGGTTCATCAAAGCGCGACGAGCCTCCGGGTTGGGTCATTTCCGACTCCACGACCTTCGCCATTTCATGGCGACCCAGATGCTCGATGCTGGCGTCCCGATCCCGATAGTGGCGGCGCGCCTGTGCCATGCCCGGGCTTCGACCACTCTCAACGTATACGCCCATGCAGTACCGGGCGGGGACCGAGTGGCGGCAGAAATGCTTTCTCGGCGTCTAGCAGCTTCCATCCTGCGCGACGAGAAGGCCGATGGAGCAACTGACTGGCGAGTGTTCGCCGGGGCGCGATTGGAACGCGCTGTCCAGACGCCTCCCCAATGTGCTGATAACTTCGCACCACGTTGAGCGGAGTCCAGCTCGCCCGTTCGGCCCCTGCGTGCATTGCTGTCCAGGACAGAGTCCGAGACGGCATCTCCAAACCACCCCGGGATGACCTCTGCAAACGAATCGCCGTTGGATGGGGTCAGCAGGCGGGTTATGGACTTGGTTGCTAGTAAGGGCTCACGCCGGATCTGATTGCGCATTGAGCGTGTAGTTCCATTCGCCGTGGAACTTGTCGGGAACGAGGGGCAGGGCAGCGAGTTGCCGGTCGGTGATCTTGACGCCCTTTTCATAC
>Ga0181536_10000406_pt1 | contig 51444 bp, 48 predicted proteins | sample PEATcosm2014_Bin_41_FD_121105 | JGI IMG/M metagenome (GOLD analysis project Ga0181536, IMG submission 121105) | Peatland microbial communities from MTU Mesocosm Facility, Houghton, MI, USA - PEATcosm2014_Bin17_60_metaG | ecosystem: Environmental > Terrestrial > Soil > Wetlands > Peat | place...
ACGCTCAACAAGCCGATCGTCGGCATGGCGGCCACCCCCGACGGCAAGGGCTACTGGCTGGTCGCCTCCGACGGCGGCATCTTCAGCTACGGCGACGCGCAGTTCTACGGCAGCACGGGCAGCATCACGCTCAACAAGCCGGTGGTGGGGATGGCTGCAACCCCGAGCGGGCACGGATACTGGCTGGTCGCGTCCGACGGCGGCATCTTCAGCTACGGGGACGCGCAGTTCCACGGCAGCACGGGCAGCCTCGTGCTGAACAAGCCGGTCATCGGCATGATCACGGGCCCGAACGGGGCCGGGTACTTCCTGGTCGCCTCCGACGGGGGCATCTTCAGCTTTGGCTCGGCGCCCTTCTACGGCTCTCTCGGAGGCCTGCCCCTCAAGAACCCGATCGTGGCGGCGACGGCCCTCAGCGACGGGAGCGGATACTGGTTCAGCGACAGCGCGGGCCTGGTGTCGAACTTCGGTGCCGCCAGCTACTACGGCTCGGCGCCGTCGCCGCTCAACAGACCGATCGTCGGCATGGCCGACGCACCCGGCAACGGCGCCTTCGTTGGCTCGACGTACACCTCGGGCGCCTACGGATACGACATCAGCAACTACCAGTGCTCGAGCTTCCCAACCGGCGACCACCAGATCGGCATCGTGGAGGTCGACGGTGCGTCTGAATCGACTCCAGGTAACGGTAACCAGTGCCTAACGCAGGAAGCGGCCTGGGCGGGTGGCGGGTTGAACCTGTACACATTCCTGACTTACGCCACTTCGACCACTAACGAGCCTGGATGCAACAACGACGTCGCCTGTAACGCCGGTTACCAGGCAGGCGTTAACGCGTACGCGGACGCCCAGGCTGCAGGCGCAGGCTCCACCACAATTCCGTGGTGGCTAGATGTAGAACCCGGTAGCTGGTCCTCGAACACCAGCGAGAACGCTGCGCTCGTTCAAGGCGCCATCAACGCCCTTCACGAGGTCGCGGGCATACCCGATGTCGGGATATATGCCAGCCCAGGAAGCTGGAACGGCATCGTGGGTGATTATCAGCCCGACGTGCCCTACTGGATGGCGGACTGGCTGATCCCCCCGAGTGGAAAGGGCAGCTGCGCCGACTACGCAAATTGGGTGTCGACAAAACAGCTGCCGACAGGTCCGCTCGAGGTCGTTCAGTACGGAAGCCCATCGACCGACCCCACCACCCAGTACGACGAGGACTACGCCTGCTAGTGCCCTGACCACAAAGGTTCGCGCGTCTGGGGATTGGATGGCTGGTGGGCCGGAGCGAACGGCACGAACCGGGGATCTTCTCGCAGGGCGGCTGGTCAGGTGGCACTGATGGCGGCACCTGGAGCGCAAAACGGAGCGCGTGGATCCGTCGTTGGCCTGAAAAAGGCGGAGGTTGTGCGCCGCTATGCGGCGCGGGCTTTGGGCTGACCCCAGCGTCGCTGTGCTTCGCCCCTCATCATGACCCGGTGCTTGCGCTCGAGAGCGAGGATCTCGGGGTCGGTGGTGTGGGCGTTGCGCCAGCGGATGTAGGTGTGGATGGCCTTGGCCAGTTCGGCATGGCTCTGGTGATCCGAGTTGGCGATGGAAAACTCGCGCAAGGGCCCGAAGTGGGCTTCGATGGGGTTGGCCCACGAGCCATAGGTGGGGGTGAAGGCCAGCTCGACGGCGTTGTCAGCGCACCACGCTCGGATCATCGGACCCTTGTGGTGATTCAAGTTCTCCAAGATCACGGAGATCATGTCGCCGTCGGGCACGCTGGCCCGGATGGCCTTGAGGGTCCGCAGCGTCGGGCGCGCACCTTTCTTCGGCTCGATGCGGCCATAGAGGCGGTCGGCTCCCACCGAGTACCAGGCGAAGAGCTGCCTGGTCCCGTGCGGCTTGTGGTAGTTGGCTCGCAGGCGCTGTGGCCTGGACATCTGTGCCCAGCAAGACCCACCCTCGGGCTTGATGGCCAGCGGTCCGAACTCGTCGAAGGCAAAGGTGCGTCCGCGTTCGTGTTCGTGTTCGAGGAGGTACTCGATGCGGGCCAACTTCTGCTCACGAAGCGGATCGGGTGACTCCTTCCAGGTCTTGGTGCGCTGGAAGGTGATCTTCTCCTCGGCGAGGATCTGGCGGAGCCGCTCACGCGAGACTACGACCCGGCGTCCCTTCTTGGTCGCCAGGTACTGGGCGAGCTTGCGCACGCTCCAGCGGGTGAAGGGCTGGCCCAGGCTGCGTGGACGCTTGGTGGCCGTCTTGATGATGAGTTGGCGCTGCTCAGTCGTTATCCGGCGGGGACGGCCACCCGCCCACTGAGGGTCCAGCGCGCGCATCCCCTTGTCGTTGAAGGAATGGATCATCTCGCGCACCCGGTCGGGGCTGGTGTGGACCAGCCGGGCGATCGCCGCCACGTCGTTGCCCCCAGCGGACGCGAGCACGACCAGTGACCGACGCCACTTGACGATCGACTTGTCGGTCTTGCCACCGCCCCGGCGCACGATCCGTTGGAGCTTCCTGCCCTCGTCCTCGGAGAGCCGGCGTACCTTCACTGGAGTAGCCATGGGGCCAGTTTGCGCGACCGGGCTGCTCAAGTGGTGGACGCGCCCCCGTGGTTGGTGGTCAGGGCACTAGCCCGTCCACCCGGTGACTCGGGCGGACGGGACGGTCCGGCGACGGCTGCTACTCGGCCCGCGGCGGCACGACGCGCACGACGACGGCGACCACGATCAGAGCGAAGGCGACAGAAGCGAGAACCGTGATCAGGCTGGCGGTTGAGCTCATGGTGTCCTCCATCACATCCGGTCGGGACCTGCCCGACCCAGGCTTGCCTCCGACTGTGATCCCGTGGACGGCGCCTGTCAAGGGACGTCGTCGAGCGCACCCCCCGCCGGCAGGCTCCCGGCGTCCCCCGGCCGGCCGAGCCGTTCCGCCACGTTGGCGCGCCAGCTCAGCGCCCTCACGGTGTCGGGGTCGTCCTCCCCGAGCTCGACCGTCCGGACGGCCACCACGTGGGCGAGCAACCGGTCGGCGTCCTCGAGGCGTGCCGACCTGACCTGGCAGCCGGCCAGACGCATCTCGGCACTCGCCGTGCCGAGGGTGTCCGGCCCGAGGGTCGAGCGCAGCGCCGCGACGATCTGCTCGCGGAGATCCTCCTCTTCGGCGAACCGGTCCTGCCGGGCCAGCTGCTCGGCCACGTCGATCATCGCCTTGATCGTGAAGGACGACTCGGGTCCGTGCTTGCGCCGCGCCCAGCTCAGCACGTCCTGCGTCTGCCGCAGCTCCGCTTCTGGCGTCTGCTCGGTGCCCCGCAGCATCCGGCGGCGCCAGCGCGGGACCTCCCCGCCCGTCTCACCGGCCTGCGATTCCCGCTTCTCGGACCGCTTCATGGGCCAAGGGTAGGGCGGATCGATCACGCTTTCGCCCGTGGAACCCGGCCTGTGCTGAAGTGGCACCTCGCCCCGACTTCGAACCGAGAGGAGGACGAGGGCCGGCCCCGCCGGATGGATGGCCGCTCCCCGCCGCTGATGGACACCCACGCGTTTCACCCCGACCTGCGCCGTGCTGCCCCCTGGCTGCCGCGCGCCGCGGTCCGTCCGCGGACGCTCAAGGCGATCCGGCTGTCCACCGGCCTGCTGGCCCGGATACCGAGGAAGGGCGTCACCGTCGAGGCGCTCGGGCCGATTTCCGTGCGCGTGCACCGGCCCGCGTCGAGTCCCGGCCCCCTGCCGGCATTGCTCTGGATCCATGGCGGCGGCTATGTGATCGGCTCGGCGGCCCAGGACGATGCGGTATGCCGTCGTTTCGCCGACGGGCTGGGGATGGTCGTCGCCGCCGTGGAGTACCGGCTCGCGCCCGAGCACCGCTTCCCCGTCCCGCTGCACGATTGCCACGATGCCCTGGTGTGGCTGGCCGGCCAGCCGACCGTCGACCCGACCCGCGTCGCAGTGGGCGGGGCGAGCGCCGGCGGCGGGCTGGCGGCTGCGCTGGGCGTGCTGGCCCGCCAGCGCGGCGAGGTGCCGCTCGCCTTCCAGCTCCTGGCCTATCCGATGCTGGACGACCGGACGGCGGCGCGCACCGACATCGACGAGAGCAATTTCCGGCTGTGGAACAACGGGGCGAACCGCTTCGGCTGGCAGTCCTACACGGGTCATCGACCCGGCTCGGACGAGGTCAGCGGCCTCGCTGCACCGTCCCGCCTCGACGACCTCGCCGGACTGCCACCGGCGTGGATCGGCGTGGGCACGCTCGATCTGTTCCACGACGAAGACCTCGCCTACGCCCGCCGTCTCCGGGAGGCCGGGGTCGAGTGCGAGCTGGACGTGGTGGAGGGTGCCTTCCACGGCTTCGACCTCGTGCGCGCCAAGGCGGGCGTGTCGCGGGCGTTCCGCTCATCGCAGCTCGCCGCGCTCGGTGCGGCCCTTCGCTGACCGGGAGTCCGGCCGATACCCAGCAGCCCCCGGATACCCAGCCCTTCGCCAGTCACCTCCGAGCCTGGGTTAAGTCCGACGGGCCATGCTCCGGTCCATGAACCTCATCATTTTGGAGTCGTGCCACAGCACCTGGATCTTCGATTCCCGCCAGTTGCGCTTCTGCCGCATCACCAAGGGGCTCGAGGTCGGCCATCCGCGGGTGTCCACACGATGGCGCCCCTACTGGGACCTGGACATCGATCGACAGGGCCAGGCCTTCACGGTGTTCCTCGACGAAGCCAGGACCCGCCTCATCCGCTCGTCGCGACACACGGCGGAGTGCGTCGAGTGCGCCGGGTCTGTGACGCTCGAGCTGTCGCTCGAGGACATCCGGCGGGCGGCCGCCTAGCGCTGACGTGCCGGCGGCACGTCTCCTCCCCGTGTGTCGTCCGGTCCTATTTCGGATGACCAGGTCGATCGGGGGACGGGCGGCGCGCCAATTCCGAGAACGCGACAGGGGCTCGCTGGTCCAGGCGAGCTCGGATCGCCACCACACACTGCGCGGGCGAATGGACCGAGGTGTCGACTTCGAGGTCGTAGACCCCGGGATCGTGGACCGCCCGCTCCCAGCGGAGAACGGCGTCCGGGACCGCACCGGCCGGCCCGCTCCGGACGTAGCGGCCTCCTCGGCCGGGTTCGCCGGCATCCCGTCGTTCCATGATCACGTCGACCGGGCACCGGACGCCGACGAAGTAGGCCGGGTATCGGGCCAGTTCGCCCGCCACCCGCCCGAGGATCCCCATCGGCCTCGAGTGGCCCTCATGGTGCCCGACATCGACGACCACGTTGAGCCCCAGCAGGCTCAGCGCCACGACCGATCCGTAGAGTGCATCGAACAACGCCGGGAGGTGGGCCTCGAGGTCCGGCCTCTCGCCGCCCGGACGCAGGCCGATGCCAGGCATCAGGCGCGCGGGGGTGACGTACTCGCAGAATGCATCGACCCCCAGGTTCAGCCACATGCCATCGCCGGCGTCCTGGATCGCCCTGGCGATGGTCGACTTGCCCGATCGGGGGGCTCCGTTCAGGACGACGATGACCCCGGGGTCCGACACCCCCACATCTCAGCGCAGTTCGAGCGGGGCAGGCGACATCTCATGCCCGCCCACGTGGGCCCGCCTCGGTGGCGGAGCGGTTGCCGCCAGAGGCCGCGCGACGCCAAATGTGCTGGTGGGCGTGCCCCAGGGGGGGTTCACGCAGGTGCTCGGCGTCCGGCTAAAGGTTGCCCCCGATAGCGACGAAAACGATCCGAGCGGAGGATGCAGCCCCGGTTGGCCCACCAACGGGACCTCACCCCCGTGACGTGTCAGAAGGGATTGAGCACATGGTCACAGAGGAGGAATGGAGCGGAGAGGTTGCCCGGTCGAAGCGCTTCCGCTTGCTGAGCCCGGTCATCGCCCTCGGCGCCTTCGCGCTGATCTTCGTGCCGTGCATGATGGCGGGCAACGCCATCACGTCGGGCTTCGCGAGCTACCTGGTGTCGGTCGGCCTCCTCATGGCCGTGATGCTGCCACTGGCCTTCGTGCTGGTCATCCTCGGAGAACGCCAGCAACGGCTCACCGACGAGAAGATCAAGCACCTGAACACCGAGTTGACGGAGGCGATCGCATTAGCGGACCACGAGGCCGTCATCCGGGACTCCCAGGTGCAACGCCAACGATTCGAGAGCCGTCTGGCCAACGCCCTGGACATGGCCGAGGGCGAGCCCGAGGTCATCGACGTCATCGAGCGGTCATTCGGCGCGGTGCTGGCCGATGCCCCGGCGGAATTGCTCTTGGCGGACAACAGCCACGCCCATCTCGTGCGCATGGCCGCCGTCGGTCCGGGCGGGGAACCGCCCAGTTGCGGCGTGGACTCACCCGACCGCTGCCCGGCGGCGCGGCGCGCGCAGATTCAGGTGTTCGGCGACAGTGACGATCTCGATGCCTGCCCGAAGCTGCGCAACCGGCCGCAGGGGCGCATCTCCGCGCTCTGCGTACCCGTGTCCATCATGGGTCGCACCGTCGGCGTGATCCACGCCACTGGGCAACCTCAGGTGGAGGTCGAAGGCGACAGGATCGACGACCTCGCAACGCTGGCCAAGCTCGCCGGTGCGCGCATCGGGCTCCTCAGGGTCATGGCCGAGACGCAGCTGCAGGCCTCGACCGACACTCTGACCGGGCTGCTCAACCGCCGCGCCTTCTCCGAACAGGTTGCGGCAGTCCCTCCGCACCTCGAACCGATCGCCGTCGCCATGGCGGACCTCGACCACTTCAAGACGCTGAACGACACCTACGGCCACGAGACCGGCGACCGGGCGCTGCGCCTCTTCGCCCGGGTGCTACGCGACTCCCTACGGGGCAGCGACCTCGTCTCGCGCTACGGCGGCGAGGAGTTCGCGATCGCCTTTCCCGACTGCTCCGCGATCGACGCCACCCGGGCGCTCAACACGGTGCGTGCGCAGCTCGACGCCGCGATCACGGTTGGGGGACTGCCCAAGTTCACGGCCAGCTTCGGCATCACCGATGCCGAAGCTGGCGAGGACCTCACCACGGTCCTCCGCCGTGCCGACGGCGCGCTCTTGACCGCAAAGCGGCAGGGTCGCGACCGCGTGGTGCTGCACGACGCCGCGGGCGCAGTGACCCCGATCGACGAGGAGCAACGGCTCGAATCCTTTCTGGACGGTGAGCTGTCGTCAGCCGAACACGGCTGAGCAGACTGCCACCCTCAGCGGGGGGCACGCGGCATGCCGAGGCCAATCATCGCGATGATGTCGCGCTGTACCTCGTTCGTCCCTCCTCCGAAAGTGAAGATGGTCTGACCCCGGGCCTGTTGCTCCAGGCGGCCTCGCAGCACGGCCCCTGGCGAGCCCTCGGCCAGATAGCCCGCCTGGCCCACCACCTCGAGCAGAAGTCGATAGACCTCGAGAGCGAGCTCTGTGCCGTAGACCTTGGTCGCGGACGCGTCGGCGGGGTTCAACCCCTTGTCGGCGGCCCAGGCCACCCTCCAGTTCAACAGCTTCAGCACCTCGACCTTCGCGTGCACCCTGGCCAGGTTGATCTGGACCCATTCGTGATCCATCACCGTGCGCCCGTCGGCGAGACGATGCCGCTGTGCCCATTGCCGCACCTCGGAGAGGCTGCGCAGCAGCCCCGAGGCCGGGCAGATCGCCACCCGCTCGTGATTGAGCTGGTTGGTGATCAGCTTCCAGCCCTGGTTCTCCCCGCCGACGAGGTTCTCGGCGGGTACCCGCACGTCCTCGTAGAAGGTCGAACTGGTGATGTCGCCCACGATGGTGGCCAACGGGACCCAGTGGAAGCCGGGGGTGTCGACCGGCACGATGAACACGGACAGACCCTTGTGCTTGGGGGCATCGGGGTCGGTCCGGGCGGCGAGCCAGACATAGTCGGCGTACTGGATGGCACTGGTGAAGACCTTCTGGCCGTTGATGACGTACTCGTCGCCGTCGCGCACGGCCCGTGTGCGGAGCGATGCGAGATCGGTACCCGCTGACGGCTCCGTGTAGCCGATGGAGAAATGGACCTCCCCTCGGAGGATTCCGGGCAGGATCCGCTGCTTCTGCTCGCTGGTTCCGAGGGCCATCAGGGTCGGACCGACGCTGTTCAGCGTGAGCAGCGGCAGTGGCACCCCGGCCCAGTGGGACTCCTCGACGAAGATCATCTGGTCGATGGGCCCACGGGCCTGACCTCCGTACTCGACTGGCCACCCGAGGCCCAGCCAGCCGTCCTGGCCCATCCGACGGATGTACTGCGTGTAGGTCGGCTCGTCCAGGCCGGAACCTTGCACATCGGCGACGAGTTCCTCGAAGTACGCGCGGAGGAGGTGCTGCAGGTCCCGCTGCGCTGGCGTGAGCTCCAAATACACCGTGGCCTCCCGGTTGACATCGCTTCGCTTCCTCGGAGGCATTCTCCCGAGGATCCATACTCGACTCATGTTCGCGTAACGGGGGTAGTAGCGACCACGGCTGGATCCCGAATGCGTCGAGCGCCGTTGGTTCGACATCCGGTGACGAGAGCAAGTCAGGGAGATCACCCGCTCTCTCAGGGTTCTCCCTGATACCCAGAGACACGGGGGCCGTGCCAGGCTTGCCGGGTGATCGAGGTGCGGGGGCTCTCAAAGCGGTTCGGCAATGTCGTGGCGGTGGACGACCTGTCCTTCGACGTAGGTCCGGGGACCGTGACCGGCTTCCTCGGCCCCAACGGGTCGGGCAAGTCGACCACGATGCGCATGATCATGGGCCTCGACTTGCCGGCGTCGGGCTCGGTCACCGTGCTGGGCCGGCGCTACCACGACCTCCCCTGGCCGCTGCGGGAGGTCGGGGGGCTGCTCGAAGCCAAGGCCATCCATCCCGGTCGCTCCGCCCGCGCCCACCTGCTCACCTTGGCCAGGAGCAATGCCATCGCTCGGCCGCGCGTCGACGAGGTGCTCGAGCTCGTCGGTCTCAGTGCGGTAGCGGGCAAGCGGGTTGGCAAGTTCTCGCTCGGGATGGGCCAGCGCCTGGGCATTGCCGCCGCTCTGCTCGGCGACCCGGGAGTGCTGTTGTTCGACGAGCCCGTGAACGGCCTCGATCCCGAGGGCATCCGCTGGGTGCGCACACTGTGCAAGAAGCTCGCCGGCGAGGGTCGTACCGTGTTCGTGTCCAGCCACCTGATGGCCGAGATGGCGCTCACCGCCGACCATCTCGTCGTCATCGGCAAGGGCAAGCTGATCGCCGAGACCACGGTGGCCGACTTCGTGGCCCGCAGCTCGCACAAGTCGGTCAAGGTGCGCACGCCGGCGCTGCACCAATTGTCCGACGCCCTCACCAATGCGGGCGGGACCGTCATTGCGGATCCCGACGGGTCCTTGACCGTGACGGGTATGTCGGCGCCCGAGGTGGGTGACCTGGCCGCGTCCATCGGCCTCGCCGTACACGAACTGACCCCGGTCGCCTCATTGGAGGACGCCTTCATGGAGCTGACCGACGAAGCCGTCGAGTTCCGGGGTGGGTCGTGACCGTCGTGGCCGGGATGCCGGCCTCCTTCGAGGCTGCGCAGATCCCCGGTCGCGCCGGCCTGCGGCGGGCAATGGCAGCCGAGTGGACGAAGCTGTGGTCGGTCCGTTCGACCATGTGGACGCTCGTCGCCACGGTGGTGGCGGTCGTGGGCTTGTGCGCACTCGGCACCGGCACGATCAGCGCCTCCGAGATCATCGACGATCCGACCCGCCGGAGCCTGATCGGGATCTTCCTCGGCCAGCTCATCTTCGGGGTGCTGGGTGTTCTGGTCATGAGCGCCGAATACGGCACGGGAACGATCCGCGCCACTCTCTCGGCCGTGCCGCGCCGGCCCGTTGTGCTCACCGCCAAGGTCGTCGTGTTCGGAGCTGTGGCGGTCGTGGTGAGCGAGATCCTCGCCTTCAGCGCCTTCGCTGTCGGCCAGGCCATCTTGTCGGCCAAGCACGCGGTCGGGTCGAAGGCGGCCGCCGCGCAACGCGCCCAGCAACTCGGAGTGAAGATCCCCCACAACATTCAGGCCGTTCTCTCCACAGGCTCGGCGTCCCTGGGGCAGCCAGGCGTCCTGCGGGCCGTGGTCGGTGCCGGTCTCTACCTGGCCGTGCTCGGGCTGCTGGCGCTCGGGCTGGCCACCATCATCCGCCACACGGCAGGCGCCATCTCGGCCTTCGTCGGGGTGGTGCTGGTCCTGCCCCTCATCGTCCAGGCGTTGCCCACGTCGCTCAGCAATGCCGTGGCCCGCTACCTGCCCGCCAACATCGGCTTGGTCATGTTCTCCACGAATGGCGTGCCCGCCAGCCGAGAAGTCGCATATGCCTTCAGCCCATGGGCGGGCTTCGCCCTTCTCGCGCTCTACACCGTGGTGATCCTGGGGATCGGCTGCTTGGTCCTCGTGCGCCGAGACGCCTGAGCGCCGGGATTCTCGGGGCCGGAGGGCTACGGCGGTCTCGACGACGGAGACGAAGCGACAGACGACGTCCTCGCGCTTGTCGCCCCACGCGTCGGCACCTTCCTCGCACAGGGGTTGTCCGTCCGCACCGAACGATGCAAGGGGGAGTGTTCACGCCTCGCCATCATGAGAGTAGCGCGCACAAGGCGCTTGCGGCAAGGCCCCGGTCGGTGCGCAGAATCTCCGGTCCGAAGGAGATTCCGCGGAAAGAGGAGGGGGCGTATGGCCACGCATGCGGTCGTGATCGCCGGAGGCGGTCCGACGGGGATGATGCTGGCGGCTGAATTGGCGTTGGCGAACGTCGACGTCGCGATCGTCGAGCGGCGTCCCGATCACGTGCTCGTCGGCTCACGGGCCGGCGGATTCCACTCGCGGACGATCGAAGTGCTCGATCAGCGTGGTGTCGCTGATCGGTTCCTCGCCGAGGGCCAGGTGGCGCAGGCCGCCATGATCGGTTCGACCGTGCTGGACATGAGCGACTTCCCCACGCGTCATCCGTATTCGCTCGGGATCTGGCAGAACCAGATCGAGCGGATCATGGCCGCCTGGATCGCCGAGCTGCCGGTGCGGATCTACTACGGATGCGAGGTGACGGGCTTCGCCCAGGACGACGCCGGCGTCGACGTCGAGCTGTCCGAGGGCCGGTCTCCGCGGGCGCAGTATCTCGTCGGGTGCGACGGAGGACGCAGCGTCCTCCGCAGAACCGCCGGCATCGAGTTCCCGGGGTGGGATCCGACCAGGAGCAACCTGATCGCCGAGGTCGAGGTGACAGAGGAACCGCCGCGGGGCATTCGCCACGACGCGACGGGCATCCATGCCCTCCACCGGTTGGAAGACGGCAAGACGTTCCGCGTGGTCGTCACCGAGCGGCAGCTCGGCCCGAGCAGCGAGCCCACCCTGAGCGACCTGGGCGAGGCGCTCACCGCCGTGTACGGCACCGACTTCGGGATCCACAATCCCACGTGGATCTCCAGGTTCACCGACATGACACGTCAGGCCGCGGCCTACCGCGCGGGACGAGTCCTCCTCGCCGGCGACTCGGCGCACGTGCACTACCCGGCGGGCGGACAGGGCCTCAGCCTCGGTGTGCAGGATGCGGTGAACCTGGGATGGAAGCTGGCGCAGGTGGTCAACGGGACCTCCCCGGACAGCCTCCTCGATACGTATCAGGGCGAGCGCCACCCGGTCGCTGCCCGTGCGCTGCAGCACACGATGGCCCAGGGCGTGCTCCAGCGCCCGGACGACCGCATGAAGGCCCTGGTCGATATGGTGTCGGAGCTGGCGAGCATGGACGAGCCTCGAAAACGGCTCGCCGGGATCATCTCCGGGCTGGACATTCGATACGAGCTCGGGGAAGGCCACCCCCTGCTCGGACGCCGCATGCCCGATCTGGACCTCGTGACCGCCGACGGCCCGTTGCGGGCCTTCACCCTGCTGCACCACGCCAAGGCGGTGCTGCTCAACCTCGGTGAGCCCGGTGCCTATGACATCACTCCATGGGCCGACCGTGTCCAGCTGATCGATGCTGAATATCCCGGCCCGTGGGAACTTCCGGTCCTCGGCGTGGTGACCGCTCCCACCGCCGTGTTGATCCGGCCCGACGGATATGTCGCCTGGGTGGGAGCCGGCACCGATGCCGGATTGCGTGACGCCCTGACCACCTGGTTCGGAACACCATGACGAGACGCGATGCCGGGCGTTTCGTGAGACCGGCTGATGTCACGAGAACGCCGCGATGACCCCTCGCAACCTCTCGGCGTTCTCCCCCAGACCGTCCGTCGCCTGGAGGACCAGATCCACGTCGCCGGGAGGCACCCACGACGCTCTGGAGCGTTCGACGTGGTCCCAGTCGAGCTCGTACCAGTTCGGAATCTGGCGCTGACGGCCCTCGACCCGGGAGCGGTGGATCACCGGATCTGGGCACGTGGTCATGACCACGAGGCACCGGGCGGACTCCTCGGCGGCCACGAGGCGGGTTCCCTCCACCTCCGGGGAACGTGCCACGCCGTCGAGCACGACCGATGACCCCATCCTGAGCTGCGCCCGCGCCAGAGCCCACATGATCGACCACCCGACGACGCGATGTCCCGGCGGATCCATCGCGTCGAGCGCCACCTGAACCTCAGGGTAAGGGCGGAGTGCGCTCATCGCCCAATCGTGGCCCAGCACGGGAGCCCCCAACTCCCGCGCCGCGACGTCCGCCATGGTGGATTTGCCCGTTGCCTGAAGGCCCGTGACCAGTACGAGGAGCATCGTCCGCCTCTTCCATGCTCCGATCGGAAACGGCGGCCGGCGTCGACAGGGAGACTACGGATCGAAACGGGTATGGACTCCGGCGACCCCTGGCTAGTCGGTCTTGACGACGAGCACGGCGCAATGCGCCGCGTGGGCCACCGAGTTGGGCACGCTGCCGAGATAGCGCCGCGCCCCCCGCATGCCCTTGCTGCCGACGACGATCAGGTCGGCCCCGACGTCGGCGGCCGCGCCGAGGATCACGTCGTCGGCGTTGCCCTGCGCTGCGTGCGCCTCGGCCTTCAACCCCTCGCCGAACTTCTCGATGGCGCTTTCCCCCACGGCCTTGGCCGCCTCCTCGACCATGGCCTGGCCCATGCCGGTGTCGACCAGCGGGGCGCCCGTCGCGGCCGCCATGCCGGAGCCGGGTGAGCGCACGGCGGTCACGATGTGCAGCTCCGAGCCCCACGAGCGGGCAATGTCCGCGGCGGCCTGGACCGCCTTCTCGGCGGTGGGAGAGCCGTCGGTTCCGACCACGACAATCTTGTACATAGGTTCGTCCCCTTCTCCGCCGGAGCGCTCAGCGTAGCTGGACCGCACGCACCTGTCCGCTCAATCCGCCAGGGCGCCGTACGCCGCGTCCCAGACGTCCACGAAGTGGACCGGCGGGTCCGGCGAGGTCATTGCCCGCGTGGTCAGCAGGATGCCGGTGATCCCGCGTACGGGATCGGTCGACCACACCGTGCCGGTGCCTCCGTTCCAGCCGAAGCCCCGCGGAATCGGTGGCTCCCCGCTCACGGGTCCCGGCGCGGCCATGCAGTAGCCCCACCCCCCGTGCGCTCCGAGGAAGAGGAGGGCTGACGCCCGCCGCGTTCGGGCCGAGAGGCGGTCGTGCAGGCCGCGCAGGCCGGCGGCGTCCAAGCCTGGGGTGACGGTCACGGCGCGAGCGGCGCCGGTCGGCGAGCCATGCCGGGTGACGCTCACGGTAGGGTGCGGGCATGGCGGCGTTCAGCGACGTCGAGCGGGTGGTCTCGTCGCTGCCCGAGGTGACCGAGGGCCGGCGGCACGGCAACCGGACGTGGTTCGTGGGCGGCACGGCGTTCGCCTGGGAACGCCCGTTCTCCAAGGCCGACCTGAAGCGCTTCGGAGACACCGAGCCCCCACCCGGTCCGATTCTGGCCCTGCGCACCGCCGACCTGTCCGACAAGGAAGCCGTGCTGGCCACCGGTGCGAAGGGCTTCTTCACCATCCCCCACTTCGACGGCTACGCGGCGGTCCTGGTCGCGCTGCGCGCCGTCACGATGAAGCAGCTGCGCGAGACGATCGAGGATGCGTGGCTGGCTGCGGCGCCCGAGCGCCTCTCGAGGGCGTACCTGGCGGGCAGCGAGGCCCTCAGACCCTGGGCACGCCGCACGAGTCGTTGAAGCGCAGCAGCACCCAGCGGTCCTCCGCCGGCACCCATTCCCACTCGGTCATGGACGCGTGCACGATGCGCACCCAGCCCCGCCGGTAGATCTCGGGCGGCACGCCGAGGAACCGGATCATGCAGGCCTCGATGACCCCTGCGTGCACGGCCGCCACCACCAGCTCCCCCGGATGACGGCCGACCACCTCCCGCACGGCGTCGGAGGCCCGCACGACGAACTCGGACCAGCTCTCACCACCCGGCGCGATGGGGATGCCCGGGTCTCGGTCCCAGTCCGGCACCCCGAAGGCCTCGACCACCTCCTCCCACGGCATGCCGTCGCACTGGCCCGGGTGCAGCTCGCACAGATCGCAGCGCTGCACGACCGGCCCGAGGGCCTTGGGCCCCGACCCCACCACCGGCCGCAGGCGCTCCGCCGTCTCCACGGCGCGCGGCAGGACCGAGGAGTACAGGGCCGTCGCCTCGCGCAGCTCGCCGCTCTCGTAGAGGCGGTCGGCCAGCGCCGCTATCTGCCGGCGCCCCAGGTCCGTGAGGCCCGTGCAGCCCTTGAGCCCGCCCACGACGCGGTTGATGTTGCACTCCGCCTCGCCGTGGCGCACCAGCACGATGCGCGACGCGTCGTCGGCGGGCGGAAAGATGCGCAGGACACCGGCGTGGGCCCGGTCGTCGGCCTCCGCGCTGACCGTGCTCACGCCAGGTTCCCGACGAAGTGCTCGAGCTGCCGGAGCGTCCGGCACTCCACCACGTCGTCGCAATGCGCCGCGTACTCGCCCACGATCGAGTCGCCCGATCCCCAGTAGTCACGCGGCTCGGGATTCAGCCAGTAGACGTGACGAGCCCTGGCCTGCAGGTCCTCGAGCACCCACGATCCCGAGGCGTGGTAGTTGTTGCGCGCGTCGCCCAGCACCATGACGCTCGAGCGTGAGTTCACCTGGTCCCCCCAGCGCCGGTGGAACTCGCTGAGCGCGTGGCCGTAGTCGGAATGGCCGTCGACCCAGATGACGTCCGCCTCCAGGTTGATGCGAGCCACCGCCTCGGCGGGGTCGACCACCCCCTCGAAGAACCGAGTCACCTCGTCGATCCCGTCGACGAACACGAAGCTGCGGACCTTCGAGAACTGCGAGGAGATCGCGTAGACCAGGTGCAGGGTGAAGCGGGCGAAGCTGGCCACCGAGCCGGAGATGTCGGCGATCACGAAGATCTCGGGCTTGGCCGGGCGTGGGTGCCGGAAGCGCGGCTCAATGGGGACGCCACCGGTCGACAGCGACCGCCGCATGGTGGCGCGGAAGTCCAGAGGGCCCTTGCGCCCGTGGCGGCGCTTGCGGGCCAGACGCACGGCCAGCTTGCGGGAGAGCGGCTGCAGGGTGCGGTGCAGCAAGGCCAGCTCCTCGCGGGTGGCGTGCATGACGTCGATGTCCTCGGGCAGCGGCTTGCGCACGGAACGGGCCAGGGCCTCGGCGCCGCGGTCCTCCACCAGGCGCCGGCGGATCTCGGTCTCGACGGCCCGGCGGAACTTCTCGATGCGCGCCTTGAACTCGTCCGCTGCCAGGCGCTCCTCGAGCTCGGTGAGCGCCCCGCCCGCGGCGCCCGCCTGCGCCTGGCCCATGAGCTTCTCCAGCACCGCGTCGAGGTCCAGGTTCCGCAGCGTGCGGTACAGGTAGTAGGTGCCTCCCACCGGGCGTCCGGGCTCCATGCCGGCATAGCGGTCGACCGCGTTGCGGGCCACGGCGTTCATGAGCGCAGCGTCGGCGGAGAGCAACGACTTGAAGAGCAGCTCGGCCAGCTCCTCGGGCGTCATCCCCTCGCCCGACCCGCCCCCCTTCCACGAGCGACCCTGGCCCTGCATGCCCCCCTGGCCCGCCTGCTCTCGGTCGCTCTCGGCGCCCTCCTCGCCGCCTTCCTCGCCCTCGTCCCCGGCACCGGCGCCGCCGGTCCGCACGGCGAAGAACACCTCGAAGGCCGTCTCGAAGGCACGCCAGTGCGCCGACGACTTCACGAGCGTGGCGGCCAGCGCGTACTTCAGCGCCTCGCGGTCCTCCAGCGGTATGTGCTTGACCGCCTCGGCCGCATCGAGGTGCTCGGTGAGCGACACGGGCAGTCCGGAACGGCGCAGCTCGGTGACGAACCCGGAGAGGAGGTCGAGCACGTGCGCCTCAGTTCGAGGAGGCCGACAGCAGCTCCTTGGTGGCCCGCTCGATATCGGCTTGGTACTTCAACAGGATGTGCAGCGTGTCCTTCGCTCCCGCGGCATCGATCGTCTCCACGCCGAGCAGCACGAGCGTGCGGGCCCAGTCCAGTGTCTCGGAGACGGACGGTGCCTTGCGGAGCTCGATCGTGCGCAACGAGCGCACGATCCGGGCCACCTGGTCGGCCAGCTCCTCGCTGATGCCGGGCACCTTGGCCCGGACGATCTCGCGCTCGCGGTCGAGCTCGGGGTAGTCGACGTGCAGGTACAGGCAGCGCCGCTTCAGTGCCTCGGAGAGCTCGCGGGTGTTGTTCGACGTGAGGAACACCATGGGCAGCTGCGTGGCCCGCACGGTACCGAGCTCGGGGATGGAGACCTGGTACTCGGAGAGGATCTCGAGGAGCAGCGCCTCGGTCTCGAGCTCGACGCGGTCCACCTCGTCGACGAGGAGCACCACCGGTTCGGTGGCGCGGATCGCCTCGAGCAGCGGGCGGGTCAGGAGGAAGTCCTCGGAGAAGATGTCCTCTTCGAGCTCGGACCAGCTCGGGCCCTCCTCCTCCGCCTTGCCGTGCTCCCCCGCCTGAATCCGCAGCAGCTGCTTGCGGTAGTTCCACTCGTAGAGCGCCTTGGACTCGTCGAGGCCCTCGTAACACTGGAGCCTGATCAGCCGCGCCCCCGTGAGATCCGCCACCGACTTGGCCAGTTGCGTCTTCCCGGTCCCCGCTGGGCCCTCGACGAGCACCGGCTTGGCCAGCCGGTCGGCCAGGAAGACGACGCCGCTGATCGAATCGTCCGCCAGGTACCCGACCCGGGCCAGGCCGCCCCGCACCGCGTCCAGCGACTCGAACCGGGGAGGCCCCGATTCGGGCAGTCCCAATGCTGCGTTCCCTTCACTCACCGGCGTACCTGCCCGTCACCGCGCACGACCCACTTCAACGTCGTCAACTCCTTCACTCCCATGGGGCCGCGGGCGTGCAGCTTCTGGGTGGAGATCCCCACCTCGGCGCCGAGCCCGAGCTCCTCACCGTCGACGAACCTCGTCGACGCGTTCACCAGCACCGCCGCGCCGTCGACCTCGGCCACGAAGCGGTCCGCCACTCTCACGTCGGAGGTGACGATGGCCTCGGAGTGGCCCGAGCTGTAACGGTCGATGTGCGCAATGGCGTCGCCGACGTCGTCGACCATCCCGATCGCCACCACGGGCCCCAGGAATTCCATGGCGAAATCGCTTTCCATGGCGGGCACGGCATCGGGCACCAGGGCCCGCACGCGCTCGTCGGCCCTGATCTCCACCTCGGCGGCGGCGAGGGAGTCCGCCAGGCGTGGAAGGAAGTCCTCCGCCACGTCCGCATGCACCAGGATGGTCTCGACTGCATTGCAGACCCCGAAGCGATGCGTCTTGGCGTTGACCGCGAGCTCGTGCGCCATGGCCAGATCGGCCGCGCCGTCGACGTACAGGTGGCAATTCCCGTCACCGTCGAGCACGTAGGGCACCGTGGCGTGCTCGACCAGCGACTCAATCAGCGACCGCCCTCCGCGCGGGATCAGACAGTCGATCAGCCCGCGCAATTGCATGAAGGCGATCGCCGTCTCGTGGGACGTGTCCTCCACCAGGGCAACGGCGTCCTCGGGCAGCCCCGCCTTGACGGCGGCACGGCGCAGCAGCGCCACGATGGCCCGGTTGGATTCGATGGCGGAGGACGAGCCGCGCAGGAACGCCGCGTTCCCCGCCTTGAGGCACAGGCCGGCAGCATCACTCGTGACGTTGGGCCGGTTCTCGTAGATCACGCCGACCACTCCGAGCGGTACCCGCACCCGCGTCACTCGCAGACCGTTGGGTCGCACCCATCCCTCGGTGACCTCCCCCACCGGGTCCGGCAACGCCGCCACCTTGCGCAGGCCGCGCGCCATGCCCCGTACCCGGTCCTTGCTCAGGCGCAGCCGGTCCCGGGCCGCCTCGGTCATGCCGGCCGCCTCTGCCCGCTCCAGGTCGGCCCTGTTGGCCGCCACCAGCGAGGACCGCTCGTCCTCCAGGAGGTCGGCCGCCAGGCGCAGTGCGTCGTCACGGACGGAGCTGGGCGACCGCGCCACCACTCGCGCCGCTGCGTGGACGCGGCCCGCGAGCTGCTCCAATGCAGGCGAGGTCATCGGGTCAGGTTACAAGGACCAGGTCGTCCCGGTGGACGACGACCTGGCTGCGCCCTCCCATCCACTCCCCCGACCGCTCCGCGTGGAGCCGGACCAGGCCCTTGGCGAAGACCCTCCCGTCGGGCCCGGCGATCTCGACGGCGTCCTCGGGCCGGAAGCTGCCGCTGACCGCAATGACACCCGCGGCCAGGAGCGAGCGCCCACGCTCGGTCAGCGCCGTCCGGGCCCCCTCGTCGACCGTGAGGCTCCCCGAGGAGCCCAGGGCGAAGGCGATCCACAGCTTGCGCGCCGAGAGCCGGGCTTTCCGGGCCCGGAACACCGTCCCGACCCCTGACTCCCCGGCCAGCGCGGCGGCGAGCACGCCCGGGCGCCCCGCGTCCGCGATCACCGTCTGCACGCCCGACCAGGTGGCGATCTTGGCCGCGGCCAGCTTCGAGGCCATGCCGCCGCTGCCGAGCGTGCTGCCGGGCCCGCCCGCCAGACGCTCCAGCTGGTGGTCGATCTCGACGACCTCCTCAATGAGCGACGCCTCGGTGTCCCGGCGGGGATCGGCGGTCAGCAGGCCCGGCGTGTCGGTGAGCAGCACGAGCAGCTCCGCGCCGACAAGGTGCGCCACGAGTGCGGCCAGGCGGTCGTTGTCGCCGAAGCGGATCTCCTCGTCCGCCACGGCGTCGTTCTCGTTGACGACGGGGACCACGCCGAGGTCGACCAGGTGGCGCAGCGTCCCGCGCGCGTGCAGGTACTGGGTGCGGTGCACGAAGTCGAGCGGCGCCAGGAGCACCTGGCCCGCCAGCAGCCCATGGGTGTCGAGACCGTCCTGCCACAGGCGCATGAGGCGGTGTTGGCCCACGGCGGAGACCGCCTGGAGGACCGCCGGGTCCGACGGCCGCTGCTCCCCGCGCCCGAGCGCCGCCCAGCCGGCGGCGATGGCGCCGGAGGTGACCACCACCACGGTGTGACCGGCGACGCGCGCCGCGGCGACCTCGTCGCACAACCTGGTCACCGTCTCCTCCGTGACCGACGAGGAGCCCACCTTGACGACGGCGATCACGAATCCTCCCCCCAGGTGAAGGTCATGGTGCCGACCGTCACCTCGTCGCCGTCGCGCACGCCCGCCCGGGCCAGGGCGCGATCGACCCCGAGCCGCCGCAGCCGGCGCACCGCCTCGGCTTGCGCGCCCACGTCGTTGAGGTCCGACAGCGCGACCGCACGCTCGGCGACCCGGCCGACCACCACCCAGGCGCCGTCACCGGAGCGCCGGACGTCCACGCCCTCGGGCACGGGCCGATGCACGACGATCTCGCTCGAGGCCACCGAGGCCTCCTCGGCCCGCATCTCCTGCACGATGCCCGCGAGGCGCTCGACCAGAACGCCGACGCCCTCGCCGGTCGCCGCCGAGAGCACCAGGTCGCTCACACCCTCGTCGTCGGACGCGACATCGGCCTTGCTGCCCACCACCACGCGCGGGCGGTCGAGCAGCTCGGGACGGTAGGAACCGAGCTCGGAGAGCAAAATGCGCAGTTGCGTCGACGGCGCGTCGCCCCCGAGCGCGGGCGCGGCGAGGTCGAGCAGCACCACCAGCACCCGCGCCCTCTCGATGTGGCGCAGGAACTGGTGCCCCAGGCCCTTGCCCCCGGCCGCGCCCTCGACCAGCCCGGGGATGTCGGCCATGACGAACACGGTGCCATCGCGCACCCCGCCCACCCGGACCACGCCCAGGTGCGGCTCCAGGGTGGTGAACGGGTAGTCCGCGATCTTCGGCTTGGCGGCCGACACGGTCGAGATCAGCGTGGACTTGCCCGCGTTGGGGAAGCCGACCAGCGCAACGTCGGCCATCAGCTTGAGCTCCATGTCGAGCCAGAACTCCTGTCCCTTCTCCCCCTGCTCGGCGAAGGCGGGAGCCCGCCGCTTGTTGGACAGGAAGCGAGCGTTGCCCCGCCCCCCCTGGCCCCCCTCGGCCACCATGAACCGGGCACCCTCGGTCGCCAGATCGCAGACCACCACACCGTCCCGGTCGCGCACGACGGTGCCCACGGGTACTGGCACCTCCAGGTCCTTGCCGCGGGCGCCGTGCCGCTTGGAACCCGAGCCGTGCACGCCGTCGGTGGCGCGCCGGAACGGATGGTCGCGGAAGCCCAACAGCGACGACTCGTTCACCGACGCCACCAGCCACACGTCACCGCCGTGGCCTCCGTCGCCCCCGTCGGGCCCACCGCGGTCCACGTGGGCCTCGCGGCGCCACGACACCGCCCCGGCTCCCCCGTCGCCGGCGCGCGCGTGCAGCTGGGCCTGGTCGACGAATCCGGGCATAGGGGGAGAGCCTAAGAGCCGAGCAGACGGCGGGCGCGCTGCCCGACCTCGGCCCGGGCCTGCTCACCGTCGATCCGGGTGCACCGGCCCCCCTCGACGACGCCGACCCCGCCGACCCAGACGTCGGTCACCAGGTACCCCGCCCCTGCCCAGACGAGGTGACCGAGGAGCTCGGCGTCGGTGACGGAGGGTGTGAACCGTGCGTCGTCGGTGCGCAGGTGGATCAGGTCTGCCGGCCGGCCCACCTCGAGCGAGCCCACCGGGAGGCCCAATGCCTCGCCACCACCCCTGGTGGCGAGGCGCAGCGCCCCGGCCGAGGTCACCGCACCCGGATCGGTCGCGGTGGCGCGCGCCAACAGGGCCGCGAGCCGCATCTCGTCCCACAGGTGCAGGTCGTCGTTGGAGGCGGGTCCGTCGGTGCCGATGCCGACCCGCACCCCCCGGTCGAGCAGCGCGCGCAGCGGCGCGATGCCCGCCCCCAGCTTCCCGTTGGAGCCCGGGCAGTGCGCCACTGCCACGTCGTGGCCGGCCAGGATCGCCAGGTCTGCCTCGTCGAGCCACACCGAGTGGGCCGCCAGGACGCGGCCGTCGAGGGCTCCCTCGGACTCCAGCACGGCGGGCGCGCTCATTCTGTAGCGTTCGCGCACCTGCTCGCACTCGGACACCGTCTCCGAGAGGTGGATCTGCATCAGCGCGTCGCGCCGTTGCGCTTCTCCTGCAATCTCGCGCAGCCCCTCACGCGGCACCGTGTAGACGGCATGGGGCCCGAAGCCCAGGTGCAGCCGGCCCTCCCTGCCCTCCATCGCGTCGAACAGCCGGCACGCCTCCCCGAGGAGATCCTCCCACCCGTTCCCGGGTGCCCCGGGCACGTCGAAGATCCCCGGCGTGTACACGGCCCGGATCCCCGAGTCGATCACGGCCTCGGTGACCGCGCCGGGATGGCGGTACTGCTCGCACGTGGTCGTGACGCCGTTGCAGAGCAGCTCGGCCGCGCCGAGTGCCATGCCCCAGTACACGTCGTCGTCCTCGAGCAGCGCCTCACGCGGCCAGACGGTCTCGCTCAGCCAGCGGTCCAGGGGCAGCCCGTCCCCCGCGCTGCGCACCAGGGTCATCGGGGAGTGACCGTGGCAATTCACGAGGCCGGGCATCAGCAGGCCGCCGAGCTGACGCACCTCCGTCCCCACGGCCGCCGGCACCTGCCAGGGGTCACCGACCCATGTGATCAGCCCGTCCTCGAATTCGACCGCACCCGGGAGCAGCATGGTGTCCCCGGCGTCGACGGTGAAGACGGCGTCGGCCACCAGCCGCAGCGTCATGGCGCGCCGACGAACAGGCGGCCCGACAGATCGTTCGAGACGTGGATCGCCTCCGAGCCACCCTCGACCGTGACCTCGACGTTGCCGTCCGGGTCGCGACCCCCGATGAGGGCGACGACGCCGGGGATGAAGCCGCCCTCGTCGAGCAGCGTCAGCGAGCCCAGATTGAGCTCGACCTCCTCGCTGATGCGCACCAGTCGCACCCGCTCCCCCGCGCCCACCTCGGCCAGGGGTCGGGTCGGGGCCGCCGGTTCCGCTGAATGCGACCCCGGGATCGGGTTGCCGTGCGGGCAGGTGGCCGGGTCACCCAGCAGCTCGACCAGCCGGGCTTCGACGTCGTCGGAGATCACGTGCTCCCACCGCCCCGCCTCACGGTGCACCTTGTGCCACTCGAGCCCGATGACGTCGACGAGCAGCCGCTCGGCCAGGCGGTGCTTGCGGACCACCTTCTCGGCCAGCGCGCGCCCGCTCTCGGTGAGCGAGAGCCGTCTCCCCTCCCGGGTCACGTACCCCTCCTCGGTGAGCCGGTCGAGCATCTCCGACACCGACGGGGCGGAGCGACCCAGGCGCTCCGCGATGCGGGCCTGGATCACGGGCACACCCTCCTCCCCCAGGGCGAGGATGGTCTCGAGGTACTCCTCGACGGGCGGGTGGTACTCCTGCGGCGTGCGCGCGCCGGGTTCAGGCATGGCAATGGTCCCCGTCGGACGACGGGGGCACGTCGAGGGCGGGGTTGCGGTCGAAGAACCCGAAGGGGACGAGCGAGAAACCGGTGTACTCCACCGGCATGACCGGCCAGTCCTCGGGCCGCGGGATGTGGGTGATCCCGAAGGTGTGCCAGAGGACGATGTCGGTGTCGACGAGGTCCCGGTCCTGGGCGGTCCACGCCGGGAGACCCGCGCCGCCCGCGTGCTGGTTGGGATAGTCGCCTGCCGCATGCCGCTCGTCGGGCGAGAAAGGGGTCACCCACAGGTTGTGCGCCGCGAAGGCGGCCCGCCGGCCGATGCTCGACTCGGGCGCGGCGAGCAGCGTCGGCGTGGCGGCCGGCAGGAGCTTGTACGCCGTGGGCTGGTTCAGCCCGTTGCGCCGGCTGCGGTTGGCGATGCGCCACGTACGCGAGCGGGACGGATCCGCGTTGCGCCTGGCCGCCAGCTCGGTCTCGAGCAGTGTGGTCGTCGTGCCGAAGGCACTGCCGACCGGGTTCGCTTCGCCGGGGGGCGAGGGTACCGCGTCGACCTCGTAGACGGTGTTGTCGGGCCCGTCGATCTCGATGTCGAGCCGGACGTTGAACAGGTGCTGGTGGTACGGCGCCGCCAGCCCCGGCGCCACCATGCGCGCGTGGTCCCCGGGATCGCCGCCCTCCACGGCCATGGTCGACATGATCCCGCTGAGCTTCACCTCGAGCTGCATGGTGCCGTCCAGATAGAAGTACCAGTAGAACCCGTACTCGTAGTTGCCGACGGTGGCGATGGAGCTGACGACCAGCCGGCGCGACCGGCGCACCTCGGTGCGGCCCGAGACCATGTCGACGTGCTTCCACAGAATGGAGTAGTCCTCCTCGTGCATGCAGATGGCGTTCGCCTTGGCGTGCGGCTTGCCCCGCTCGTCCGCGAAGACGTCGTCGAAGTAGTGGATCTCACCAAGGCAGTCGCAGCCGAGGGTCAGCGAATTGGCCATGCGTCCGAGCCCCCATTCACCCGCGTCGAACGCGCTCTTCCACCGGTGCATCGGACTGGGGTGCCCGTAGGGCACCACCATCTCGCTGACGGACGCGCGGTAGACGAGCGGACGCACCTTGCCGCCGTCCTCGTAGCCGATGGTCGAGAGGACGAGACCCTCGAGCGGGTCCATGCCCACCCGCAGCGACCACTTCTGCCACCGCACGAGATTGCCGTCCACCACGAAGCTCGGGCCTTCGGGCTGGGTGATGCTGAGCGGCTTGAGATCGGTGCGCAGCGGCCCGTTGTCCTCGGGGTAGTAGCTGCCCGACGTCGGGGGCACGGGGACGGTGCCGTAGTCGAGCACCTCGAGCACCTCGCCCCGCCCCATGTCGACGATGGCCAGCAGCCCCTCGAGCGGACGGGCATAGCCATTGTCGTCGGCCGACTCGCGCAGGTAGGCCAGGCACTTGGTGATCCGACGCCCCTTCTCGTGCTCGAGCCCGAAGGTCCCTGCGGGCCACGGGTCGACCTGGACGAGCGACCGGTCCACCACGCCGCGGCGGTCGAGCGCGGCGTTCCATTCCTCGCACCCGGCCAGCGCGAGCAGCGCGGCGTAGGCCTCTCCCATCTGCAACGGCGGGCGGACGTCCTCGACCACCTCCCAGCGCACCACCTCTCCCCGGGTGACCGAGACGACCGCCTCGACCACGTCGGCCTCGGGGCCCTGCAACAGCACCATGCGCACCTGGCGGTCGATGCGGGCGGCGGCCCCCGGCTCCCCCCGGTCGACCGCCCGCACGACCTCCTTGGGTGGATCGCACAGGGCCACGTAGGCGAATCGGAGGGCGTCGTCCGCCACGGCGGCCCGGCCACTGTCGAAGACGATCTGGCGGGCCGCCATCATCTCGTCACCCGTCAGCGGCGACAGCGGGTGGAGCGACACCGGGGCGGGAACGGCAGTGGTCGACATTGACGCCATGGTACGTGGCGGGCGGCCGCAGGCCGCCTACCATGCCTGAATGGACGATGCGGCCGAGCGTGCCGCCCGCAGCGCCCACGAGCTGGCCCGTCGCACCGGCACCGACCGTCACGACGTCCTGGTCGTGCTGGGCAGCGGTCTCGCCGGCGTGGGCGAGATCCTGGGCGCCGGAGGCCCCTCGCTTCCTCTCGACACCCTGCCGTTCTTCCCCCGCTACACCGCCGCGGGGCACCGGGCCCAGGGCTGGTCGGTCGACCTGGCGGGAAAGCGCGTCCTGATCTTCGGGGGCCGCTGCCACCTGTACGAGGGCCTGCAGCCGGAGGAGGCCGTCCATCCCCTGCGCACCGGCGTTGCGGCCGGCTGCGGCACCGTCATCCTGACCGCCGCCGTCGGCGGCGTGCGCCCGGACCTGGCCACGGGAGCGATCATGGTCGTGGAGGACCAGCTGAACCTCACGGGGTGCAGCCCGCTGCGCGGCCCCGACTTCGTCGACATGGTCGGCGCCTACGCGCCGTCGCTGTCCCGGCTGGCTCTTGCCGTTCCGGCTTCGGTGGCGCCCGGGCTCTCCCCCCGCCCTGGCGTCTACGCCCAGGTGCTCGGGCCCCAGTTCGAGACACCGGCCGAGATCGCCATGCTGCGGACGGCGGGAGCGGACGTGGTCGGCATGTCGATGGCGATCGAGACAATCGCCGCCCGCCGGGCCGGGGCCGAGGTCCTCGGCCTGGCCGTGGTCACCAACGCGGCCGCCACCAGCTCCGTCACCACCGACATCGCCGGCATCGGGGCCCTCGGCGACGCCGCCGCCCCCACCGTGGCCGAGATCGTCCGCCACGTCGTAAGGTCACTCCCGTGACCACTGCACCCGCCGGCGTCGACCACGTGGCGATCAACGTCCCCGACGTGCCGGGAGCGATCGCGTTCTACACCGAGACGATGGGGCTCGTCCAGAATTTCACCCGGCCCGACTTCGGGTTCGCCGGGGCCTGGCTGGACACCGCCAACGGACAGCAGGTGCACCTCATCGAGCTCCCGGCGCCCCCCAACGTGGGCCAGCATTTCGCCCTCGTCTACGACGACCTCGACGTGATCGTGCCCGAGCTCCGGGGACGGGGCCTCGAGGTGACGGACCCCGTCCCGGTGGGTGAGACCGGCCGCCGGCAGGCCTTCACCAGCGACCCGTGGGGCAACGGGATCGAGTTGCACCAGCGACCCCGTTGAAGGCCCGGCGGCTCAGCTCCGCGTGATCGGGATCGCGTCGGAGACCCGGTTGCGTGACACACGCGTGACCACCGACGCCAAGAAGGGGAGCCGCGCCCTCGGGGCGCGTCTCGGTCAGTCGCCCGAGACGACGCTGATCTGCTTGCGCCCGCGGCGCTCGCCGAACTTCACCACTCCGTCCGCCATGGCGAACAGCGTGTCGTCGCCGCCCCGCCCGACGTTGGCGCCGGGGTGGAACTTGGTGCCGCGCTGGCGCACCAGGATGGAGCCGGCGGTCACCGTGGTGCCGTCGAACTCCTTGACCCCCAGGCGCTGCGCCTGCGAGTCGCGGCCGTTGCGGGTCGACCCGCCGCCCTTGGTCTTCGACATGTCGGACTCCTCGGATTCCCTCGGCCTCAGCCGGCCGCTGTGATCGCGGTGATCTCCAGCGTCGCGTAGTGCTGGCGGTGACCCCACCGGCGGCGCTGGTTGGACTTGGACTTGTAGGTCATGGCGTTGATCTTGGGGCCCAGCTCCGAGCCCACGACCTTGGCCGTGACCGAGGCACCCTCCAGCTGCGCCGGCGTGGCCAGTACGGTCGCGCCGTCGACCACGAGGACGGGCTCCAGCGACACCTCGGTGCCGATGGGCTGGCCGAGCAGCTCCACGCGGACGCGCTGGCCCTCCGCGACGCGCTCCTGCTTTCCTCCGGACCTGATGACGGCATACATGAAGGGGAGATCCTAGCGCAGGACCGAATCGTCGAGGGTCACACCCCTGCCCCCGCAGACGGCACACTCGGTCGAAAGGGTCTCGAGCAGGCCTTCCGAGACCCGCTTGCGGGTCATCTCGACCAGTCCCAGCTCGGAAATGTCGAAGACCTGGGTCCGGGTCTTGTCCCGGGCCAGGGCGTTGCGCAGCGCGGACGCCACCCGGTCCCGGTTCTCGCGGATCTCCATGTCGATGAAGTCGATGACGATGATGCCGCCGATGTCCCGCAGCCGCAGCTGGTGGGCGACCTCCTCGGCCGCCTCCAGGTTGTTGCGGAAGACCGTCTCCTCCAGGTTCGTCTTGCCGACGTTCTTCCCCGTGTTGACGTCAATGACCGTCAGCGCCTCGGTGCGCTCGATGATGAGCGAGCCCCCCGAGGGGAGCCATACCTTGCGGTCGAGCGCCTTGTGGAGCTGCTCGTGCACGTGGTAGCGCTCGAAGATCGGGAGGCCCTCGACCTCGGGGTCGTAGTACTCGACCCGGTCCGAGAGCTCGGGGCTCACCGCCCGCACGTAGTCCCGCACCTGCTCGAACAGCTCCAGGTCGTCGATCACGACGCCCCTGTACTCCGCGTTGAGCTCCTCGCGCAGGATCCGCACCGACAGCTCGGGCTCCCGGTAGAGGAGGCCGGGGGCGTCGGACTTCTTGGCCTCGGCTGCTATCGAGTTCCACTGCTCAAGCAGGGTGGTCACGTCGCGCTGCAGCTCGTCGGCCGAGACTCCCTCGGCCGCGGTGCGCACGATCATGCCGTGGCCGGCCGGCTTCACCTCGTCGATGATGCGGCGGAGCCGCCGCCGCTCGGTGTCGCCCAGGCGCTTGGAGATGCCGAACGCGCTGGAGTTCGGGACGAGGACGGCGAAGCGCCCCGGCAGCGAGACCTCCTGGGTGAGGCGTGCGCCCTTGGCCCCGATGGGGTTCTTGGTCACCTGGCACAGAATGCTCTGTCCCGCCTTGAGCACGTCCTCGATCCGGGGCTGCTGCGACGACGCCCCGCCCTCGATGTCGTCGCGGTCGTAACGCACGTCACCCCGGTACAGGACGGCGTTCTTCGGGATGCCGATGTCGACGAAGGCAGCCTCCATGCCGGGCAGCACGTTCTGCACCCGCCCCCGGTACACGTTGCCGTCGATCTGGCTCGTGTCGTCGGCCGCCCGGGACACGTAGTGCTCCACCAGGGTCCGACCCTCGAGCATGGCGATCTGGGTCATGTGGGGCTGCACGTGCACGCAGACCAGGTACCGGCCCACCTGCTTGGAGCGGCGCTCCCGTGCAGCCGGGCGGCGCCTGCTGCGCGCCCGCTTGGCGCTCCCGTCGAGGCTCTCCGGAGCGGCGACGCCCGTCGGAGCGTCCTCACCGGTTTCCGCCTCCTGCGTCGCCGTGGGCCCCGGCCGCACCAGCGGAACCACGGGGGCAGCCGCCGCCGGCGGCGCGGCGGGTGCCGGCCGCGTGTCCCCGATCTTCGGCTTCGGTCGCTGGGGCGCTGGGCGCGGGTCGTCCGGGGGGCTAGTGCCTCCCGACGCCTCCCGGGGGGGACCCTCCGGGGTCTGGCTGAATTCCGTCTCGGACATGAGGGAAAGCCCTCCTCGCGTACTGTGTCGCGTCCGCGCCGGTCCCGGGCCCGCTCACGGAGAGGGGCTCGAACCGTCCGCCGTCGCGTTCGATCCATTGATGCGTTCGACAGGCCCGCCCGAGCACCGCGTCGGTGCCGAGCGACGTGACCAGGTCGGCCGGACGGACGCCACGCGGGTGCGTGGCCAACTCCGCCCGGAGATCACCGTTGGGGCTGGTCACGGACAGTGCCAGGATTGCCGGGCGGATGTCGTCTTCGGCCTGACGACCCTTCCGCTCCCGCCGGACAGCCAGAATGGGGGCAGCGAGCACCTTCTCGACCCGCTCCTGCAGCTCCTCACCTGGCACTCCGAGCACCTCCAGCTCCCAATCGCACGATGCTACCTCCTGCTGGAGCGAACCCTCGGCTTCACCGACCAGGGCGGCCGCCTCGACATCGATCCCCTCGGGCAGCAACACGCTCAGGGCTCCGGGCAACTCGGGCACCGGGATCTCACCGGACTCGACGGGCCCGAGGCGCACGTCGAGGTACTCGCCGAAGGACTCGCAGCCCGTGGGCAGGGCCAACCCGAAGCTCACCAGGGGGTGGGGCACGAAACCCTGCGAGTAGGCCACGGGCAGCCGGCTGCGCCGCAAGGCTCGTTCCCACATGCGGGCCACGTCCCGGTGGCTCGTGAAGCGGATCTTCCCCGCCTTGGTGAAGCGCAGGCGGAGGCGGCGCGGTGCTCCCGGTACGGGGGCCTCAGGAGGCACGGCCGACCAGGCGGACGGGGATGCGGTCCCCGACGCTGAGGTCCTGGCCCGTGCCCTGGCTGCCCCCCGCCGGCGGGACCGGCGAGGCCACCACGTGTTCGAGGCCGAAGCCGGTGCAGGCCCCGCAGTCGTAGCAGGGCGTCCAGCGGCAATCCTCGACGGCCACCCGTGCCAGCGCATCCTGCCAGTCACCCCAGAGGAAGTCGCGGTGCAACCCCGCCGAGATGTGGTCCCAGGGCAGGGCCTCGTCGGCGCCCCGCTCGCGATGGCACACCTCGTCGACGCTCAGGCCCTCGGCGGCCAGCGCCGCCTCCCACAGCGAGAGGTCGAAGCGCTCCGACCATTCCTGGAACGTGCCGCCGGCCCGCCAGACGCGCTCGATCACCGCACCCATGCGCCGGTCACCCCGGCTGGCCAGCCCCTCGGCGACCGAGGCGGACGGCTCGTGCCAGCGGATCGTGAGGCCCCGGGAGCGCCGGGCCGCCTCGCGCAGGAGCGCCACCTTGCGCTCGAGCTCGGCCACGGTGTCCTGCCCGAACCACTGGAAGGGCGTGTGGGGCTTGGGCACGAACCCGCCCACCGAGGCCACGACCGTCACCGACTTCTGGTGACGACGCCCGATCTCGACGCACCGTGCACCCAGCTCCGCGATGCCGAGCACGTCCTCGTCGCGCTCGGTGGGGAGCCCGATGAGGAAGTAGAGCTTGATCCGCCGCCAGCCCTGGCTGAAGGCGGCGTCGACCGCGCCGTAGAGATCCTCCTCGGTGATGAGCTTGTTGATGACCGTGCGCATCCGCCACGTCCCGCCCTCGGGAGCGAAGGTCAGGCCCGTGCGGCGCACCTTCTGGATCTGCGCCGCGGTGCCCACGGTGAAGGCGTCCACCCGCAGGGACGGGAGGCTGACCGAGACCCGTCCGCCGTGCACGGGATCGTCGACGATGTCGCGCACGGTGTCCTCGATGTCCGAGAAGTCCGCCGTGGAGAGCGACGTCAGGGTCACCTCGTCGTAGCCGGTGCGCTCCAGGCCGTTGCGCACCAGTGCGCGGACCTGCTCGGCCGGCCGCTCGCGTACCGGCCGGGTGATCATGCCGGCCTGGCAGAAACGGCACCCCCGCGTGCAGCCCCGGAACACTTCGACGTTGAGGCGGTCGTGGACGACCTCGGTCAGCGGCACCAGCTGGCGCGAGGGGTAGGGCCAGTCGGCCAGGTCGGCCACCGTCCGCTTCGTCACCTCCGCCGGTACCCCCGCGTCGACCGGCTCCGTGGACACGAGCCGCCCGTCCACGTAGGAGGGCGCGTAGAGCGCCGGGACGTAGACGCCCTCGAGCTGGGCCAGCGACCGCCACAGCGCGCCGCGGTCCCGCTGCACCGCGGGGGACCCCTCCAGCCAGGCGGCCATCACCTCGTTGACCTCGCCCACGGCCTCCTCCCCGTCACCGAGCACGAAGGCGTCGACGAAATCGGCCAGTGGTTCGGGGTTGTACGCGCAATGGCCGCCCGCCACGACGAGGGCGTCGTCTCCGGACCGCTCTGCCGCATGCAGTGGAAGGCCGGCCAGGTCGATCAGGTTCACGAGGTTGGTGTAGACGAGCTCGGCCGACAGGTTGAAGGCCAGCACGTCGAAGGCCGCCGCGGGCAGGTGCTGCTCCACGCTGAAGAGGGGCACACCGGCGGCGCGCATGGCCGCCTCCATGTCGACCCAGGGTGCGTAGGAGCGTTCCGCCACCGCGTCGGGCCGCTCGTTGAGGATCTCGTAGAGGATCTGGAGGCCCTGGTTGGGCAGGCCGATCTCGTAGGTGTCGGGGTAGAGCAGGAGCCACGCCACCTTGCCCGGGCCGTGCTCGGGGTACACCGCGCCCTGCTCGCCGCCGATGTAGCGGGCCGGCTTGGTCACCGTGGGCAGGAGGCGCTCGATCGTCGGCCAGAGGGTCTCCATGGGCCACAACCCTACGGGACGCTCATCCCCCGCCCGTCGTCGTGCTCGTCGTCGTGCTGGCGGCCGTCCCCGTCGTGCCCGCGGCCGGCCGGGTCGTCGTCGTGGTGGTGGTCGGCGTCCCGAACGGCGCGTTGGTCACTGGCGCGGTCAGGCTGGGCGGGCTGGCCGGCGTCGGCGTCTTGACCGTGGTGCTGATCGGGTTGGCGAGGATGTAGTTGAAGATGTTGCGCACCAGCGGCGCCGCTGCCTGGGCGCCGTAGCCGCCCTGGTCGATCACGGCCAGCACGACGTACTGCGGGTTGGGGTTGGGGCCGAAGGCGACGAACCAGCTGTTGGGCTCCTCACCCGACTGGTTCGAGGCGGTACCCGTCTTGCCGGCCAGGTTCCACGAGGCGGGGAAGCCCTGGAAGTCCGCGTAGGCCGTGCCGTGCGGACTGGAGACCACGCCCTCGAAGCCCGCCAGCATCGCCGCGTAGTTCGCCGGGGAGATGGCCACGTGCCCGGTCACCTGCGGGGTCAATTTCTTGACGACCTTGCCCGTCACCGGGTCCACGATCTCGGAGGCGACCTGGGGCGCGTACCGGGTGCCTCCGTTGGCAAAGGTCGAGTAGGCCACCGCCTGTTCGATCGGGGTGAGCACGGTCTCGCCCTGTCCGAACGCCATCTCGATGTTGTCACCGGTGAACCACGAGGCCGCGTAGGGGAACGCCTTGGGCGCCTCGGCGTGCAGCTTGGCTCGTAGGAGGTAGCTGTCGACGCGCCCCTGGGCCTCCCCGGGAAGGTCGATGCCGGTGATGGTCCCCTCGCCGTACTGCGTCGCCTCGTTCTGAATGGGTGTGTCCCCGAACTGTCCCCGGTCCGTCCAGAACATCTGGCCCAGGTTGTAGAAGAAGGAGTCGCTCGACACGGTCAGCGCGCCGGTGACGTTGTAGGTGCCACCGCTGTCGCCCGGGTCGTCGTGCAGGATGCACCCGGTGTCGTTGTTGACCCCGGGAGCGGGGCAGCCGGCGATGTGGAAGGTGCCGGTGTCGTCGTAGGGGGTGGTGGGGGTGATCAATCCGTCCTGGAGCGCGGCGGTGGCCGTGACGAGCTTGAACGTCGAACCCGGTGTGTACTGGCCCTCGATGGCGTAGTTGTTCTCCGCGCCCGACGCCGACAGCGCGGTGTAGTTGGCCGACGAGATGCCCCCCACCCACTCGTTCAGGTCGTAGGTCGGGTACGACGCCATGGCCAGCACCTGGCCGTTCTGGGGGTTCATCACGATGGCGGCCCCGTTGGGCGCCGACGGGAGACGCCCCCCGTCCACCTGGTCGGGCGTGTGGCGGTCGGCCAGGATCTGTTGCTGCAGGTCGTTCTCCACCTCCTCCTGCAGTCCCGTGTCGACGTTGAGGACCGCGGTGTCCCCGATCTGGGGTGCCGTGGTGCTGAGTGTGCCCACGACGGTCCCGCTGGCGTCGACCGAGAGGGCCTGTCGCCCGGCGACGCCCCGGAGGTACGGCTCGTACTGCGCCTCGATGCCCGACACGCCGATCTGGCTGCCCTGGGTGTAGCCCTGGTTGGGATGGGCGGCCAGGTAGGTCGAAGAGATGTCGCCCACGTAGCCGAGGATGTGGGTGGCCGTGGTCCCGCCCTGCGGGTAGGTGCGCTGCGCCACCGTCTCCACGCTGACGCCCGGGTACTCCGACTGGTGGGTCTGGAGGAACTGCACGGTGGCGCTGGAGACCCCGACCGCGACGGGCACCGGCTCGTAGGGGCTGTACTGGTCGTTGTTGATGGACGCGGTGACCTGCTTGGGTGTCTGCCCGACGAGCGCAGCCACCATGCCGACGATCTGGGGGTTCTGTGCCGCCTCGGCGCGCGAGAGCAGGATCTCCTGCTGCGGCGTGTTCGACACCAGCACCGTCCCGTTGCGGTCGACGATCTCGCCCCGCGGCGCGGCGATGCTCACGACCCGCACCTGGTTCCGCGTGACGGCGGCGGCGTAGCTCTTGCCCTCCACCACCTGGAGCGTCCACAGCCGCAGCACGAGGACGCCGAAGAGCAGCAGCACGATGACCCCGACGACGCGCAGCCGGAGATTGGGTCTGGACTCCTCCTCCTCGGGGGAGCCCACGATGGACGCCACGTTGACGCTCTTGCGCGGCCGCATGCGCGGCTGGCGGGCGTCGGCGCGCCAGGAGCTGCCACGCGCCGGCCGCGTCGATGGCTTGGGGTGGAGCCGATCGCCGCGGATCGGATGGCGGAGGGTCCGCTTCACCAGGCCCTGCTGCCGGCATCGGCAGAGACGAGCGAGCGGCGGTTGTTCTCACCGGCCAGAGCCCACCGCATCAGGCGGTTGACGGGCAGCACGAGCACGACGCTCGAGACACCCACGACCAGGCAGACGGCCAGGAAGTCGATCTGCACCATCTGCTGTTGACCGAGAATCGCACCGAGCACGGCGAACAGCATGTCCGCTGCGACGCTCCCCGCGAGCGCGGCCACCGGCTTGAGCCACGCCGCACGCGGGTCCACGGCCGCCGTCAGCGAACCCGTCACGAAGCCGAGCAGGCAGCCCACCAGGGCGGACAGCCCGAAGGGGGTGGGGAGCACGAGGTCGAAGGCCAGCCCGGCCCAGAAGCCCACGATGGCGCCCGTCTCGGGCCCGTCGAGCAGGGCGGCGGTGATGGGGAGCAGCCACAGGAGGTCAGGGTGGGCGCCGCCGATGCGCAACGCGATCATCACGGTCTGCTGCACCATCACCACGACGAAGATCACCAGCGCGACCCGGACCATGGACCGGCCGGTCATGTCGGGGGCACCCACTGCACCACGTCGAGGTACGCCAGCTGGCCCAGGTCGGCCTCGGGGTCGACCTCGATCGTCTCCTGGCTGGCGCCCGCGGGGGTGTGGAACGATCGCACGCTGGCCACGGGGATCCCGGGTGGGAACGCCGCCGCGTCGAGGCTGCTCGTGAACATCACCTCGCCCTTGTACAACGGCGTGTGCGGCGGCACGAGGTCGGCGGTCATGGAGCTGGACGGCCCCTGGCCGTCCACGATGCCGGTGTACTCGTTGCCCGGCCCGAACGTGACGCCGACCTTGGACTGGCCGTCGGTGATGAGGCGCACGACCGACGTGTGGTGGAACGACTGGATCACCTGCCCCACGAGGCCGCCCGCGCCGACGACGGGGTAGCCGACGTCGACCCCGTCGGCACGGCCCTTGTCGAGCGTGATGGTGGCGGTGAAGTTGGAGGAGTACTCGTCGATCGTCTGCGCCGTCACGGTCGTCAGCGACTGCAGGAAGGGCAGGTTCTGCAGCGCCATCAGCTGGCGCAACTGGTTGTCCTCGAACCCGCGCTCGGCCTGAGCGGCCCGCAACTGACCGATCGTCTGCTGCAGCTGCTCGTTCTGGGCCTGCACCGACCCGTAGTTGAACGCGCCGGCGAAGAAGTCGCCGATGGGGCTGATGATGTCGAGGGTGCCCTGGCGCAACGGAGCGTAGACGTCGTTGGCCACCGACTTGACCCCCGAGGTGACGCTGTGCGTCCGCCCGTTGAGGTCGAGGGAGATCAGGGACAGCGAGAGGACGACGAGAATGATGACCGTGAGGGTGCGGCGCGACCGCCGGGACCGGGCCACCCAGAGGAAACCGGTCGCTCGGTCAGCGCGTGGAAGTGGTGATCAGCACCCGCTTCAACGCCTCGAACTCTTCCAGGCACTGGCCGCTGCCGATGGCCACGCAGTTCAAGGGGTCCCGGGCCACCACGATGGGCATGCCGGTCTCGTGCTGCAGGCGCGACTCCAGCCCGTGCAGCAGGGCGCCGCCGCCGGTGAGCACGATCCCCTGCTCCATGATGTCGGCCGCCAGCTCGGGCGGGGTCCGGTCGAGGGTGACCTTGACGGCGTCGATGATGGCGGACACCGGCTCCTCGATCGCCCGCCGGATCTCCTCGGTGGACACGACGATGGTCTTGGGGAGACCGCTGACGAGGTCGCGGCCGCGGATCTCGGCGTGCAGCTCCTGCTCGAGCGGATACGCCGACCCCAGCGTGATCTTGATCTCCTCCGCCGTGCGCTCGCCCAGCGCGAGGCTGAACTCCTTCTTGACGAACGACACGATGGCCTCGTCGAGCTCGTCGCCGCCGATGCGCACCGACTGGCTCGTGACGATGCCGCCGAGAGAGATGACGGCGACCTCCGTCGTCCCACCGCCGATGTCGACCACCATGTTCCCCGTCGGCTCGTGCACCGGGAGGCCGGCGCCGATGGCGGCGGCCATCGGCTCCTCGATGATGTAGGCCCGGCGCGCGCCGGCATACTCGGCCGCCTCCATGACGGCGCGGCGCTCCACGCCCGTGATGCCCGACGGCACGCAGATGACCATGCGCGGCTTGGCGAAACGCCGCTGGTGCACCCGGTGGATGAAGTAGCGCAGCATCTTCTCGCAAATCTCGAAGTCGGCGATGACGCCGTCCTTGAGGGGCCGGATGGCCTGGATGTTCGACGGCGTGCGGCCGATCATCCGCTTGGCCTCCGCCCCCACCGCCAGTGGTCGGCCGTCCTTGATGTCGACGGCGACGACCGAAGGCTCGTTCAGGACGATGCCGCGGCCGCGGACGTACACCAGCGTGTTGGCGGTACCGAGGTCGACGGCCATGTCACGACCAAGGAGGGAAAGGCGGTTTTCGGCCATAGCTGGAAGTCTCCCGAGGGAATTCTGGACGGATGCCGGGCAGTGGCGCCCGTGGTGGTGCGTCCACAGGCTACGGGACTGGAGGGGTGTCCACAAGGCGGTCGGGCTGCTACACCCATCTGACCTGGGATTCCGGTCGGCCCTCCCGGCTCCGCCCGGGATGGCCTACGAAGCCGCCAGACCGGGGAAGAAGAGGGCGATCTCCCGCGCCGCGGACTCGTGCGAGTCGGACCCGTGGACGAGGTTCTCGGTCGTCTCGATCCCGAATTCGCCGCGGATCGTGCCTGGCGCCGCCTCCGCCGGATTCGTGGTGCCCATCATGAGACGCACCACGGCGTAGGTGTCCTCGGGGCCTTCGACCACCATGACGAGCGAGGGCGACCGCGTGATGAAGGTGACCAGGTCCCCGAAGAACGGCCGCTCACGGTGCTCGGCGTAGTGGGTTTCGGCCACCTCCTTGGTGATCGTCCGGAGCTCGGCTGCGACCAGGCGGAGGTTCTTGCGCTCCAGGCGGCTGACGATCTCGCCGGCGAGCCCACGCTCGACGCCGTCGGGCTTCACGATGACAAGGGTGCGGTCCACGAGGGGTCGACACTACACAACGGCACCTGGGCGGTCCGCCCGTCCTCAGCGACCCGCGTCCTCCCAGGGAACGGACGAGGCGAGCGCGTCGGCGCGTGCCGTGCCCACGACGTAGAGCGATCCGGCGACCACGACGAGCCCGTCGGCCCCGACCATCCCGCGCGCCACCCGCAGTGCGGCGCGCACGTCCGGCTCCTCGTAGACGGCCAGTCCGAGCGCGCGTCCCGCTTCCGCGACCGCGGCGACCGGCATGGCGCGCGGCGACTCGGGCTCGCAGGCGATGACCGCCGTGATGCCCGCGGACGCGAGCGGCGCCAGCATGGCGGAAGGGTCGCGACCCGAGAGCATCCCCACCACGGCCACGGACGCCCCGTCGACCGCGAACTCCTCGGTGAGCGCGTCCGCCAACGCGGCCATGCCCGCTGCATTGTGCGCGCCGTCGACCAGCAGCAAAGGCCGACGGCCCAGGACCTCCAGGCGCCCCGGCACGCGCACGGCGGCCAGCCCCTCCTCCACCACCTCGGGGGTGAGTGCGTCGCCGAAGAACGCCTCCACCGCGGCGGTGGCCACGGACGCGTTGACGCCCTGGTGGGCGCCGTGCAGAGGGACCAGCACGTCCTCGTAGCGCCCGCCCGGTGTCCACAGCGTGACGAGACGCCCCCCCACGGCCACCCGGTTGGACTCGCAGCCGAAGTCGCGGCCCGCGATCCACACCGAGGCCGCACCGACCGCCTCGGCCCGCTCGACCACGATGTCGACCAGCTCGGGGTCCATCTCCCCCACCACCACCCGGCTGCCGGGCTCGATGATGCCCGCCTTGTCCGCCGCGATCCCCTCGAGGGTGGGACCCAGGACGTCGGTGTGGTCGAAGCTGACGTTGGTGAGCACCGCCACGTCGCCGTGCACCACGTTGGTACAGTCCCACGTCCCACCCAGCCCCACCTCTATCACCATGCTGTCGACCGCCTCGGTGGCGAACCACGACAGGGCGGCCGCGGTCAGCAGCTCGAAGCGCGTCGGGTGCTCGTCGAGCAGCGGTTCCAGCAGCGCCAACTCGGTGAGGACGGCCGTCAGCGACTCGTCGTCGATCGCCTCTCCGTTGCGGGCCAGGCGTTCCGCCACCGTGTGCAGGTTGGGGCTGGTGTAGGTCCCGACGCTCAGGCCCTTGGCCAAGAGGAGCGCGGTGGCCATGGCCGAGGTCGACCCCTTGCCGTTGGTGCCGGTGATGTGGATGGAGGGGATGTCGTCCTGGGGCTCGCCGAGGAGCGCCGTCAGGGCGCGCACGCGGTCGAGCGTCGGCAGCGCACGGCGCCGCGGCATGTTCGCCTCGAAGTCGACGTGGGCGTCGAGCCATGCGAGCGCGTCGTCGAGCCCGTCGAAGGGCGACTGCACCGGCTGCGCCACGGCGACCGGCTCCGGTCCCGGTTCGGTCAGGACGCGGCGCGGCGGGAGCGGGTCGCCTTGACCGGCGCGCCACCGAGCGGCACGAGCGTCGGCGCCACCCGGTCGAGCACGACGGAGCGGTCCACCACGCACTTGCCCACGTCGGTGCGGCTGGGCAGGTCGTACATCACGTCCAGCAGCACCTCTTCGAGGATGGCGCGCAGGCCGCGGGCGCCCGTGCCGCGCAGGAGCGCCTGCTCGGCCACCGCCTCGAGCGCGTCGGGCGTGAATTCCAGCTCCACGTTGTCGAGCGCGAACACCCGCTCGTACTGCCGCGTCAGCGCGTTCTTCGGCTCGATGAGGATCTGCACCAGCGCGTCCTTGAAGAGCGGTGAGACGGCGCTGACCACGGGCAGCCGCCCGATGAATTCGGGGATGAGCCCGAACTTGATGAGGTCCTCGGGCAGCACGTGGCGCAGGATCTCGCCGTCGTCACGGTCCTTGCGGTGCACCTCGGCCCGGAAGCCGATGCCGCGCTTGCCGATGCGCCCCTCGATCAGCCGGTCGAGCCCCGCGAACGCCCCGCCGCAGATGAACAGGATGTTCGTGGTGTCGATCTGGATGAACTCCTGGTGCGGGTGCTTGCGCCCGCCCTGGGGCGGCACCGATGCCGTCGTGCCCTCCAGGATCTTGAGCAGCGCCTGCTGCACGCCCTCCCCCGACACGTCCCGGGTGATGGAGGGGTTCTCGCTCTTGCGGGCGATCTTGTCGATCTCGTCGATGTAGATGATGCCGGTCTCGGCGCGCTTCACGTCGTAGTCGGCCGCCTGGATCAGCTTGAGCAGAATGTTCTCGACGTCCTCGCCGACGTACCCGGCCTCGGTCAGGGCCGTGGCGTCCGCGATGGCGAAGGGCACGTTGAGCATGCGGGCCAGCGTCTGGGCCAGCAGCGTCTTGCCGCACCCGGTCGGGCCCAGCAGGAGGATGTTCGACTTGGCCAGCTCGACGCCGTCCTCGGCGGTGGGCGGACCCGCCTGCACGCGCTTGTAGTGGTTGTAGACGGCGACAGAGAGGATCTTCTTGGCGTACTCCTGGCCGACGACGTAGTCGTTGAGGAAGTCGAAGATCTCGCGCGGCTTGGGCAGGTCCTCGAAGCTCAGCTCGGCCGACTCGTCACGCTCTTCGGCGATGATGTCGTTGCACAGGTCGATGCACTCGTCGCAGATGTAGACACCCGGACCGGCGATCAGCTTCTTGACCTGCTTCTGCGTCTTGCCGCAGAAGCTGCACTTGACGAGATCCCCACCCTCACCGAACTTGGCCACCAGATCGCTTCTCCCGTCCCTTGTCCGATGGTCCTATGCGGCGCCGATGGCCTCGAGGGAGGCCACGTTGCGGGCCGTGATGACCTCGTCGATGATGCCGTAGGTCACCGCCTCCTCCGCCGTCATGATGAAGTCACGGTCGGTGTCCTGGGCGACCTTCTCCTGCGTCTGCCCCGTGTCCTCGGCGAGCATGCCCGAGAGCAGGTCGCGCATGCGGAGGATCTCCTTGGCCTGCAGCTCGATGTCGCTGGCCTGCCCCTCCACGCCGCCCCAGGGCTGGTGCAGCAGGACCCGCGCGTGCGGCAGCGCGAAGCGCTTGCCCTTGGCCCCGGCCGCCAGCAGCACCGCCGCCGCCGACGCCGCCTGACCGAAGCAGAAGGTGGACACGTCGGCCTTGATGAACTTGAGCGTGTCGTAGATGGCGAAGAGCGCCGTGATCTCACCGCCGGGCGAGTTGATGTAGAGATGGATGTCCTTGTCGGGCTCCTCGGACTCGAGGAAGAGCATCTGGGCGCAGATCAGGTTCGCCACCGCGTCGTCGACCGGCGTGCCGAGGAAGATGATCCGCTCCCGCAGCAGGCGTGAGTAGAGGTCGTAGGCGCGCTCACCGCGGTTGGACGACTCGATCACGGTGGGAACCAGGTAGTTGTAGGCCTTCATGCGGTCCCCCGGATTCTGCATCGTCACTCGTTCTCCTCGCTCTGCTCGGCCTCGCCGTCCTTCGACGCATCGGCTCGGAGGTCGTCCCGTGACATCGGGTTCCCCTCTTCGTCGAAGAGCTCCACGTGGTCGAGCAGCCACTCCAGTGCCTTACCCTTGCGCAGCTCCGAGCGTACCGCGCCGGTCCGGCCGGCGGTGTCGAGTTGCCGGCGCAGCTCGGCCGAGGTGGTCCCCATGCTCTCGGCCATCTTGTCCACTTCGGCATCGAGCTCGCCGTCACTGAGCGAAAGCTCCTCGGCCTCCACCAGGGCGCGAAGTGCCAGGTCGGCCTTCACGGCCGCCTGCGAGTCCACACGCACGGCCGCCAGCAGCTCGTCGGGTGACGTGCCCGTGGCCTGGAAGTACTCGGCCAGGCCGAGCTTCTGGGCCTCCAGCCTGTGCTGCAGGTCGTGCAGCCGCTCGTTGACCTCGGCGTCCACCAGGACCTCGGGAACGTCCTCGTCGGAGACGAGCCCCGCCACCGCCTCGATGGTCTTCTGGCGCAGCGCCATCTGGCTCTGCATGAGCTTCACGCGCCCGATGCGGTCGGCAATGTCGGCTCGCAGCTCGGCCACCGTCGAGAATTCGGAGCTCTCGGCCGCCCATTCGTCGTTCGCCTCGGGCAGCCTCTTGACCTTGACCTCCTTGACGAGCACCCGGAAGGCCACGTTCTCCTCGGGGGTGTTCGGGTTCGGCGCGTCGAAGGCGAGGATGGCGCCGGCCTTGGCGCCGTGGAGCTCCGCATCGAGCTCGGAGACGATCGACGCGGAGCCGACCTCGTAGAGGAAGTCGTCGACACCCACCACCTCCGCGCCGGTGGCGTCCTTGCCGTGGAGGTCGATGGTCACCAGGTCGCCGTCGATGGCGGGGCGCTCCACGACGTCGAGCTCCGCGTCGTTCTCGCGCAGCCGGTCGAGCTGGCGCTGCACGTCCTCCTCGCTCACCGCCAATCCGGGCAGTGTGACCTGGAGACCGTCGTAGCCGGGGATGGCGACGAGCGGGCGCACCTGCACGACGGCGTCGAAGGAGACGGCACCGCCGTCCTCGCCGCCGGTGATGTCGATCTCGGGCTGCGCGATCGGGTCGAGCTCGGTGTCGACGACGGCGCGGGCGTAGAAGTCCGGCAGCGACTCGCGCAGCGCCTCGGCGCGCAGCGCGCCGGCGCCGCCCATGCGGGCCTCGAGCACCTTGCGCGGCACCTTGCCGGGGCGGAAGCCCGGCACGCGCACCTGCTGGGCGAGCGACCGCACGACGTCGCCCAGGGCTCGGTCGAACTCGAGTTCGTCGATCTCCACGCTCAGGCGGACGAGGTTCCCCTCCAGTGGCTCTGCAGTGGCACGCATCACGAGCCGATCACTCTACCGGGCACCGGACGCCTCCCCGGCCGCTCCGGCCCGCTGGCGAGCGCGGGCGCCGGACGGGACACGGGGGCGTCCCTGCCTAGAACATGAAGTTCATTGCGCCGAGGACACGGCGACCGACCGCCGCGTCCCCGGTCATCTCGACCCCGCCTGCGGCCTCCACCTGTGCCGCCGAGGCCCGGCCGCAGCCGAGGCGTGTGAAGTCGATGCTCGACAGCGAGAGGTTGACCACCGGGTCGACGTCGTTCCCGACGGGACGGGCCCGTCCGCCCTCGACTGCGATCGTGAAGGCGCGCGCGTCGCGTCCGGGTCCCGAGACGTCGAAGCGGATCGCCGTGCCCTCGGGACAGCCGGCCTGCTTGCCGACGACGAACGGCATGGCGCCCTGCACGCGGTCGAGCGAGAGGCACGAGGCCCGGTTCCCGCTCCCACCCGGGCGGTCCAGGGCGCGCCGGGCATCCTGCTCGTGGACCCAGCTGTCGAAGGCCCGCACCTCCATGAACACCGCGTAGGGCACCTCGCCCACCGGGCTCCATCCGACGGCGGCCCACTCGTCGTCGCTGCGCCGCTCCAGCTCGGCCAGGCGGGCGCGGGTGACCTCCAGGAACTCGGTGCGGACGAGGGAGCCGGGCAGCGGCCGCCGGACGGCGACCCAGCGCTCGTTCATGGCGGCCACGTCGTTGCGCACGTGCGGCCCGGGCGGGCCGTCCCACTCCGGTGCGGCCTCTCCCAGGAGGGAGCGCTCTATCCCGATCAGATGGGAGAGCTGGTCCTTGACGTCCCAGCCCGGGCACTCCGTCGGCAGCGCCCACTCGGTGGCCGACAGCTGGTCGCAGGCCTCCGCCAGGGAACCCCAGGTCTCGGCCAGCGCGGCCCTCGCCTCCATCCCCTGTTGTCCCCATCCACCGTCCTGACCTGCATGGTTGCCGCTCACGAGGCCGACAGTACCCTCGTCCGGCCGTGTCGGTCGTGTGACCATCCCCCATTTCGCGTGAACCCCCCGCTACGTTCGACAGCCGTCCAGGGCCATCACCGACCAGAGGAGTTGCCATGGCTAACTACGAGGGATACTGCGTGAAGTGCCGGGAGAAGCGTGAGTTCGACGGCCAGGAAGTCGAGCTGGCCAACGGGCGCCGAGCCGCCCAGGGCACGTGCCCGGTCTGCGGCACCAAGATGAACCGGATCCTGGGCAAAGCCAAGGTCTGAACCGGCCTGCCACGCCGGCGGGCGAGCACGCCGCCGGCGTGAGACGATGCACGGCATGCACGAGCTGATCATCAGGGGCGGGACGCTCGTCGACGGGACCGGCGCGTCGGCGCGCACCGCGGACGTCGCGGTCGACGCCGGCCGCATCACCGACGTGGGGCACCTCCAGGGCGGCGCCACCCGGACCATCGACGCCGACGGCCTCCTGGTCACCCCGGGCTGGGTCGACGTGCACACGCACTACGACGGGCAGGTCACGTGGGACTCCGAGCTCGCCCCGTCGTCGTGGCACGGGGTCACGACGCTCGTGATGGGCAACTGCGGCGTGGGCTTCGCCCCCGCCCGGCCCGACCGCCACGACTGGCTGATCGGGCTCATGGAGGGGGTCGAGGACATCCCCGGCACGGCACTGGCCGAGGGGATCGCCTGGGAGTGGGAGACCTTCCCCGAGTATCTCGACGCGCTCGAACGGCGGCGCTGGACCGTCGACGTGGGCACCCAGGTGCCCCACGGCGCGGTGCGGGCCTACGTCATGGGCGAGCGGGGCGCCCGCAACGAGCCGGCCAGCGCCGAGGACATCGAGGCCATGCGGGCCATCGTGCTCCAGGCGCTGCGGGCCGGTGCGCTTGGCTTCTCCACCTCGCGCACCACGGGGCACCGCGCCATCGACGGTGAGCTCGTCCCGGGCACCTACGCCGCCGAGGACGAGCTGTTCGGCATCGGGTCCGCGCTCGGCGAGGCGGGCACCGGCGTCTTCGAGCTGGCCCCACTCGGCTCGGCCGGCGAGATGCTCCAGGACGCCTGGCAGGAGGTCGACTGGATGCGCCGGCTCTCGGCCGCCACGGGCCGGCCGGTGAGCTACGTGCTGCTGCAGCACGACGACGATCCGGAACTGTGGCGCAAGCAGCTGGCGGCGTCCCTCGACGCCTGCGCCGAGGGGGCACAGCTGTACCCCCAGATCGCCGGGCGCCCGACCGGCATCCTCTCGGGCCACCACACGACGTTGTGCCTCTTCGCCGAGTTCCCGGCCTACCGCGAGCTGCGCGCCCGCGGCCTGTCGGCCCCCGAGCTCGGCGCGGCGCTCGCCGACCCCGAGGTGCGGCGCGCCATCGTGGCATGGACACCGTCGTCGCCGGCCCAGGCCGAGGCGATGGAGAAGGCGTACCACCGCACGTTCGTGCTCGGGGACCCGCCCGACTACGAGCCCGGCCCCGAGAGCTCGCTGGCCGGTTTGGCCGCGGCGCGCGGGATGTCACCGCTCGAGGTGGCCTACGACGAGATGGCCCGCGACGGCGGCCAGGGGCTCCTGTACATCCCCATCCTCAATTTCGCCACGGGCGACCTCGACCACGTGCGCGAGATGATGCTGCACCCCCAGGGCCTGCTCGGGCTGGCCGACGGCGGCGCCCACACCGGGACGATCTGCGACGCGTCCATGCCCACCTTCATGCTCACCCACTGGACGCGCGACCGCAGCCGCGGCGAGACGCTGCCGCTCGAGTACGTGGTGAAGAAGCAGACGCACGACACGGCCCGCCTCTACGGCCTGTCGGACCGGGGCACGGTGGAGCCCGGCGCGCTGGCCGACTTCAACCTCATCGACTACGAGGGGCTCTCACTGGGCACCCCCTATGTGACGGACGACCTGCCGGCGGGCGGTCGCCGGCTGCTCCAGAAGGCGTCGGGGTACGTGGCCACGATCAAGGCCGGCACCGTGACCTTCGAGCAGGGTGCCGGGACCGGGGAGCTGCCCGGACGCCTGGTGCGCGGCGCGCGCTGAGCGCAGCCGCCCTCCGCGCCCCCTCCCGGTCGCTCCGCCGGGCTGTCCCGCACGGCAGACTGCACCCCGTATGGACGCGCCACTGACCGAGTACGCGCTCCGTGACGACATCCACATCGGCTACCAGGTGTGGGGGGCGCGTCCCGGGGCGGGCCAGGTCCCCCCGGTGGACGTGCTCGAGCTCAGCAGCGGGCTGATGATCTCCATCGACGAGGCCGTCGACGAGCCGAACTGGCTCCACTACACGGAGCAGGTGGTGGGGTTCTCCCGCCTGCTCCGCTTCGACACCGGCGGGCTGGGGTTGTCGGACCCGCTGCCGGCGGGCTCCCAGCCCTCCATCGAGGGATGGGGCCTCGACGCCCTCGCCGTCATGGACGCGGCCGGTTGCGCCACGGCGGTCCTGCTCGCGTCCACCGGAGGCGCCCTGCCGGCCCTGTGGCTGGCGGCCGTCCACCCCGAACGCGTGAGCTCGCTGGTCATCGTGAACGGAACGGCGCGCGTCGGCCAGGCGGAGGACTACGGCTTCGGCGTCTCCAGCGAGCTCACGGCCACGGCGGCGGACATCGACGTGCCGCTGGTCGAGGGCGACGTCCCCCAGGACATCGCGGTCTTCGCGCCCAGCCTGGCCCACCGCGTCGGGTTCCGTGAATGGTGGGAGCGCGCGGCCCGACGCGGCGCCAGCCCCGCCACCGCGATCGCCTTCAACCTCGTGACCTTCTCGGCCGACATGCGACGGTGCCTGCCCGACATCTCGTGCCCGACGCTCGTCATCGCGCGCACGGAGAGCTACGCCAACCTCAGCGAGCACGGGCGCTACCTGGCCGAGCACATCGCGGGCGCCCGCTTCGTGACCTTCCCGGGACCGGACCTGTTGCCCTGGGCGGGCGAGTTCGACTCCATCGTCGACGAGATCGAGGAGTTCGTGACCGGGGGCCGCGGCGTGCACGCGCCCACCCGCACGCTGGCCACGGTGCTCTTCACCGACATCGTGGACTCCACGGTGCGCGCCGCCGCGGTGGGCGACCGGCAGTGGCGGGCCGTGCTCGACGAGTCCGACGTCAACGTCGGCCGCCTCCTGTCCCGCCACGACGGCGTCCTCGTCAAGACGACCGGCGACGGGATCCTGGCCCGCTTCACCTCACCGGCGCAGGCGGTGCGCTGCGCCGCGGCGATGGTGGAGGCGGCGCGCCGGAGCGGCCTGCAGCTGCGGGCCGGGTTGCACGTCGGCGAGGTGGAGCTGCGCGGTGACGACATCGGCGGGCTGGCGGTCCACATCGCGTCGAGGGTGAGCACCCTGGCGGGCGCCGACGAGGTCCTCGTCACCGGCACGGTGCGCGACCTCGTCGTGGGGTCGGGCATCGCCTTCGAGGACAGGGGCCGGCACGACCTCAAGGGTGTCCCGGGCGAGTGGCAGATCCTCGCCGTGGGGCGGGCCTAGAGCCAGATCCCATCCACGCCCGTCATGGCGGGCCGGGGATGACCGAGGCCGGGTCCGGTCCGTGCTAGGTATTGAGCGCCGATTGCTCGGGGCACCGTGGACATCGGGAGATCGGGAGATCGCTGGCATGGCACAAGGGACTCGACCTCCGGCATCCAACCGCACGCCCGGGCATGCGCAGACAGCCGGGACGGGCAGAGCGGGAGCGCGCCGTCGCCGGCGCACGCGGTTCGACGCCCCGCCACCGCGGCCGTTCACCCTCTCCGGATGGGCACTGCTGCCCCTGCGGGCGTTCCTCGGGTTCACGTTCTGCTTCGCCGGATTGCAGAAGCTGGCCAACCCGAACTTCTTCAACGCCAACAGCCCGTCCGGCATCCAGGCCCAGCTGGTCGCCTCCATCAGGATCAGCCCGCTGCACCTGCTGCTCGCACACCTCCTCCGCTTCGCCGTGCCGATCGGCGTCGTCATTGCCCTGGCGGAGCTGGCCGTCGGCTTGGGAGCACTCCTCGGTCTGTGGACCCGGGTGGCCGCGGCGGGCGGCATGGTGCTGTCGCTCACCCTCTTCCTGACGGTGAGCTTCCACTCCTCGCCCTACTACACCGGTGCCGACATCGTCTTCCTGTTCGCCTGGATCCCGCTCCTCCTGGCCGGCTCGGGCGGGGTGCTGTCCCTCGACGCCGTGATCGCCGCCCGGGTGGCCGCCGAGAACAAGAGCGGGCCGCCGACCGTCGTCCCGGTCCGTTTCGAACTGGTGCAGCGGGTCTGCGGCAATTACGAGGACGACATGTGCACCGCACGGGGGGGCCAGCCCTGCGACGTCCACCGCTGCCCCTTCCTGGTCGACGAGCGGGGCAGCATCGTGCAGCGCGGGCCGGACGCGGTGGACCGGAGGACCCTGGTCCTCGGCGGGACCGCCGTGGCCGCGTCCGCGGTGATCGGCGCCGTGGCCGCGGGGGCGGCCGCAGGTCTGGGCCGGGCCGTGGGCGGCGTCCAGAGCCCCGGCGGGGGTGGCGCGTCCGCCCTCTCCCCCACCGGGCCGAGCAGCGGCGCGGGCACCACGCCCACCGGGCCGGGCACCGGCGCGGGCACCACCTCGACCACTGCGCCGGCCGGGGCGACGACGACCACTGCGCCGGCTGCCGCGGGCACGCGCATCGGCCTGGCGAGCCAGGTGCCCGTCGGTGGTGCCGCCACCTTCACGGACCCGGCGACCGGTGACCCCGGGCTCGTGCTCCAGCTCACCAAGGACCAGTTCGTGGCGTACGACGCGGTCTGCCCGCACGCCGGCTGCACGGTCGGGTACTCGCCCGGCGCCAAGCTCATCGTGTGCCCGTGCCACGGCTCGGAGTTCGACCCCGCCACGGGTGCCGTGGTCAACCCACCCGCGCAGCGGGGCCTGACGCCGATCCACGTGGCGGTCAGCGCCGACGGCTCCCTCCTCGCCGACGGCTGACCGCGGATCGGCCCGCTCAGGCCGGCGTCCCCCCGGTCCCCGACCGGACGCGCCACACTTCCTCGCACGGCCACCGGCTCGCCCACTCGTAGGTCATGTGCGAGTAGCGGGTGGCCGCCCCGAGTGGGGGATGCAACTCCATCAGCTCGAGCACCTCGTAGCCGTTCGATCGCAAGAGGCGGATTCATCGTTGGCATGACGCGGGACCGTGCCGCCTCCTGGCCGTCACGCCAGCAACCGCCTCCTCACCGAATGCCACAATTGCGGAGGCTGAAAGGCATTTTAATGACTGTTAGATCATTTTCTCCCCCTAATAGCTATTTATATATCTATAATATCACTAAGGCATCGGCAGAAGAAAAGCCAGATAGCCACTATTATGGCCGCAGGAGGAGTGAGAAATGCGAACTGACGAGCTGGAGAAGGTGATCGGTAGGCACATCCGCAGCTTGCGGATCGGCCAGGGCCTGACCCAGGTCGAGGTGGCTGAGAGGGCGAACATTTCCCTTGGCGCCCTCAAGCATCTTGAGAGCGGGGCAGGGGCGACGATCCACACCTTGGTCAGGGTTCTCCGCGCTCTCGGTCGCGAAGACTGGCTCGACTCCTTGGAGCCCGGGACCAGCGCGTTCAATCCGCTCGACCTCCTCTCGGCCCGTGAGCGCGAGGGCCGAAAGGCGCGGCCGCGGCGTGCCCCACGTCGGGGGGCGGCGGCGCGGTGAGTTACGAGCCGGCCAACGTCATCGAGGTCCTGGCCTGGGGCCAGCTGGTCGGTGCGGTGGCGCTCGACCCGAGCACCGGCTGGTACGCGTTCGCCTACACCCCTGAGTGGGTCGGGGGCGGCATCGAGCTGGCACCACTGCACATGGCGCTTCGCGAGGCGCCCTACGAGTTCCCCGAGCTGCGGCGCGAGACCTTCTACGGGCTTCCTGCTCTGCTCGCCGACGCCCTACCGGACCGCTTCGGCAACGCGCTCGTCAACGCCTGGATGGCCGAGCAGGGAGTGCCGGCCGAGAGCATCACGCCGCTCGACCGCCTGGCCTATGCCGCCGACCGTGCCATGGGAGCGCTCGAGTTCCGACCGCCGGCGCGTGACGCAGCCGCCGAGGCGCCGACCGCGGTGCAGCTGGCGGACCTGGTGCTCGCGGCACGAGGGGCGGTCCGCGGCGAGTTCGTCGATGACGAGACCACCCACGCTGCCCTCCAACAGCTCATCCAGGTGGGCACGAGTGCTGGTGGAGCGCGGGCCAAAGCCGTGGTTGCCTTCAACCCTGAGACGTTCCAGGTCGACTCGCCCTACGCCGAGCACACCGCCGGCTTCGAGCAGTGGCTGATCAAGCTCGACGGCGTGAGCGGCACCGGCATGGACGGGCACGGTGACGACCTGGGCGAACCCAGGGGCTACGGGAGCATCGAGTACGCCTACAGCCTGATGGCGGGCGCGGCCGGGATCGACATGATGCCTTGCAAGCTCCTCGCCGAGGGCCCACGGCACCACTTCATGACCAAGCGCTTCGACCGCCGCGAGGGCGGTGAGCGCCTCCACGTCATCTCGCTGTGCGCGCTGGCCCACCTCGACTACAACCTGGTGGGCGCACACAGCTACGACCAGTATCTTCAGAGCGTTAAGGCGCTCGGGCTGAGCAACGACGAGCTCGCCGAGGCCTACCGCCGAATGGTCTTCAACGTCATGGCCGTCAACAACGACGACCACGCCAAGAACTTCTCCTTCTTGCGCAGCGCTGACTCGGGATGGCATCTCTCGCCGGCCTTCGACCTCGTGCACGCCTACAACCCGAACAACGAGTGGATCGCCCGACACCTGATGTCGGTGGACGGGAAGTTCGAAGGCATTGGGCTCGAGGACCTCTACGCCGTCGGCGAGCGCAACGACGTGCCCGGCTACCGACGGGTGGTGCGCGAAGTGCGCGACGGCGTCGCCGGTTGGGCCGACTTCGCCGAGGAGGCCGAGGTCGCAGGCGCAATCATCAAACGCATCGCGGCGGACATCGAGCGCTTCGCGCCTCATTAACCATGTTGGAACAACGGACGGAACTTCGCGAGGGGCTTGAGCCACGGCCTTCACAGGTCGGCACTCGAAAGCGAGGCCCCAACCGTCGCTGTTTCGAGTGATCCGCAATTCGCGCGCTCGGATGTCAGAGCGTGCCGAGGCCCAGTTCGACCGCAATGTGTTCAACAGCGAACGGGACAACGTCGCAATCGCTCCAGGTCTCGTGCAAGTCCGGGGCCCTCGGGCCAATAAACGCACGAGCCTGCGGCTACGCGCGTAGGGACGCGCACTTTGCGGGAGCCGAGGTCAGTGACTCCGTCTCGGGTCGTCGGGTGCCTCCGTTGAGGTCGTCTTGTGGGCCGGGAGCGGGTGTGCCCGTCAAACGCGATCCCGGCGATTGCAGCGCGGTCTGGTGTCCCAGTGGGGCTGACCTTGGCCGCGGCCTAACGGGTCCACCTCGTTCTTCAGAAAGCAGACTGTCGAAACGGGCCGACGACGCCGAGACGCAAGAGTTCGATCCCGGAGCGGTGACCGATGCGGCCGCGGAAGGGATCGACAACAGCCTGGTGACGCCCAGCGGAGGGCGGCTTCCGCACCGCCTTCTACGCGGCGGATGGGATCACTCGCTAAGAAGTCTTCCGCGTGGTGCCGATTGGCTAAGGGCTCAGGATGAAGGCGTGGTAACCAACGCCTGGTTCTGACGAATATGCGGTTCCGACGATTTGATCCTTATTGTTGATCCCGTTGGCCGACAGAAGTGTCCATTGCGTAGTAGATGGAAGTCTCGTGTTGAGGTCGATCACGGCACCATTCTTGAAAAGTGCTGCATGGTAGACGCCCGATGGAAGATCAATTTGTCCGACAACCCAATCTTTGCGATTGATAGCGGAGGCTTGGCCGTCGCCGGCCTCGTTGGGTTCGAGGTCGATCGCATGACCGTATTCAAACATCATGGCGTGGAAGGGACCCGGCGCGGTGAAGCCCCACCCGACGGCCACTCCCGCTTTGTTCACGGCGAGAGCAATCGTATTGACGATGCCCGAGCTGTTGTTGTCAATTGGAGTGGCGGTGCCACCGGCAAAGCTCACTGCATGGTTGACGCCATTTTCGACTGTGTATCCGACGACATCACCAGAGCCGTTGACGCCAAATGCTGCACCATCTTGCCCGGGATCGAGATCCACGACCGCACCGTTCTCGAAGGCGACCGGACTGGCGGAACCGAACGGTAGCTCCGAAGAGCCTGAATAACCGACGATAAAGCCGTTGCGGTTGATCGCGAGGGCGGCGCTGTCAGGATCGCCCGGCAAGGCTCCCAAGTAGGTAGTGGTCCCAGCGTCGAAGAGCGCCGCTTCTGTGGTGTCGCTCGATGTCGCAACGTCACCGACGACCTCGTCAGTAGCGTTCAAGGCTTGCGCGGTCGTAGCCCTGTAGTGACGCTACTGGTAGGTGTTAAGTCGGTAAGCTGTCCTGCCTTCCACAAGCAGGCGTGGGTCACTGTCACGCCAGGTGGCTCTGTCGTGCAAGCCACTGCGCCACTTCTATTGATGCCGTACTCGTTGCCAGTGGGCAAGATCGTGAGTGTCCAGTGCTCGCCGGCGGCAGTTGCGGTCGCGGTACTCGGTGAACCGTTGACGGCCAACGTCCAGACCAACACCAACGCGCCGGCTGCCAGTGTCGAGACCCACCTCATTGAGAATCCTTCCAACGTGACTTGGGGGAGATGGGCGAGATGGTACTACGGCGTCCGCTTTGACGATCTTCGCAAAGGTGCTCTCGTTGCTTAAATTTAACGTGTCTGTTCACGAAGTGATCACGTAATTATGTGTTGCTTCGTTAGGCCTTGGTATCCATTAGCGGCCAGCGAGTCGATATATCCCCAAGGTGCGTACAGGGCGAAGGTCAGGAAGTGGATCGTCGTTCCGGCTTCGGACTCGCCGCACCGCCCCCCGACGCCTCCTCCCCCGCTGCCGCGGCTCCCTCCAACTGACGTCGGAGTGCCCTCGCCTTCGGGTCATCGGCGTCAATCTCCCCGGCGTCAATCGCGGCCAGGAGATTGCGGAGAGCCCGGGCCGCTTCTGCAACCGTCGAGCGGGTTGGAGGTCGCGCCACGCGTCCATAGTGGCGCGCGCGGCGCTGCCTAGCTCGCACCTTGAGGGCCTGACCGCGATCCGCTTCAGCCGCATGCCGGTGTCGATGAAGAGGCGTAGGACTGCCTCGTCTCGGACGTTGTCGAAGTCCTTGCCCCTGCACGCCGCCAGGAGTCGTTTGACCTCTTCGACCCCGAGGACCGGCACCGGGACCTCGGGCACGGTCGGCGGCTTCATCCGCGCCATAGGCGAGACGGGGATCTCGCCATCCTCCTCCAGCCACTTGAACAGGGCCACGAGGGCTCGGTAGCGGTTGTTGGCCGTCGCGCGCCGCCGACCCGGTCTCAACGAGCCGCTCTACGAACGCCTCAACGTGCTCTCGTCGGATATTGAGGACGAGAGTGGGCATACCGTGCTCAGTCAAGAAAGCGAGTAGCTGACCCTCCGCCTCCATGTAGGTGGCGATGGTCTTGTCGGTCTTGTTCGCCGCCTTGAGCGAGCGCCGCCAACTGTCGATCAACGTCGAGAGGTCACCTACGCTCTCAGCGGTGACTGGAGTCGCCAGAATC
>Ga0181536_10000415_pt1 | contig 50992 bp, 47 predicted proteins | sample PEATcosm2014_Bin_41_FD_121105 | JGI IMG/M metagenome (GOLD analysis project Ga0181536, IMG submission 121105) | Peatland microbial communities from MTU Mesocosm Facility, Houghton, MI, USA - PEATcosm2014_Bin17_60_metaG | ecosystem: Environmental > Terrestrial > Soil > Wetlands > Peat | place...
ACCGGCGCGACCGATTCGGCACCCGAACCGACCTCGCCGGATGTCCCCCCGTCGCCCGCTGCGGTCGATCGGCCTGTCGGCTCGGTCGGCATCACCCCGTGCAACCCGTTCACGATCCCCCCGAGAAGGTCCATCGGGACGACGATCTTCGTCGACGGCGCCGCGCCGACAAGCTTCAGGGTTTCGAGGTACTGGAGCTGCATGGTGTTGCGGTCGAGGCCTCGTCCGACCACGAAGATCGTCTCCAGCGCGGACGCCAGCCCCTCGGCGCGCAGAATGGCGGACTGGCGCTCCCCCTCCGCTCCGAGGATGGCCGCCTGCTTGGTCCCCTCGGCCATCGTGATGGCAGCCTGTTTCTTTCCCTCGGCCTCCGTGATGGCGGCCCGGCGCGTGCGCTCGGCCGACATCTGGCGCGTCATGGCCTCCAAGACACCAGCGGGCGGGTTGACCTCGCGCACTTCCACGGTGGTCACCTTCACCCCCCAGCGCTCGGTGACCTCGTCCAGGCGGACACGAAGCGACGCATTCATCTCCTCACGTTTCGACAGCACGTCGTCGAGGGGCATATCGCCGACCACGCTGCGCAATGTGGTGGCGGCGACGTTCTGCGCGGCGGCAGCGAAGTTCTGCACCTGGAGCACGGTCATCGAGGGGTCGACGACCTTGTAGAAGATGATGAAGTCGATGGAGATCGAGGCGTTGTCCTTCGTGATGGCCGTCTGGTGCGGGATCTCGAGGAACTGCTCGCGAAGGTCGACCCATGACGTCCTGTCGGTGACCGGGTTGATGATGACGAGCCCAGGGCCCCGGAGCCCGATGGCCCGACCGAGCCGGAACAGCACGATCCGCTGGTACTCGCGGACGATCTTGACCGAGAGCCCGAACATGACGAGGAGGAAGAGGACCACGACGCCGATGATGAGTCCGATGATCATGTGCTGCGCTCCTTGCTCTCGCCCTCGCCGAGGCCGACCGTCCCGCTTCCGGGCACCGCCTCGGCGTCTTCGCCCCAGACTTCCAGGTGGACCCCGGTCACCCGCAGGACCTGGACGCGGGTGCCGGCTCGCACCGTTCCGTTGACCGACACCGCCGACCACTGCTCCCCACGCACACGGACGATGCCCTCCGGAGTCAGGTCGCTGACCGCGATCCCCTCCGCCCCTTCGACGGAAGCGGGTCGACGCCCACCGTCGACCCGCCCCGACAAGCCGAACCAGGCCATGACGCCCACACCCGCCGAGACGACGAGATCGGCCGTCAAGAGGGCCCAGAGGATCGGCGCGGATCGCCCGTCCACGGCCATGACGACGAGCCAGACGGCGGCGAGCACCCCGATGACGCCGGCGGCGGCGTGCACATGGGGTCCCGAATGGAAGCCGACCAGCGAGAACAGAACGACCAGTCCGAGCAGGACTCCGGCGATGATCCACATGGGCGCCTCCTCAGGCGGTTGCGCCCTCTCCATGGTACCGGTGGCAGCCTCGGCGATCTCCGCGACGCCTGGATCGGGCCCGCACCCGCGTCGGAGGCGACCGGTCAGGTCGGCCACGGCTGCGGGTCGATCCGACCGCCGGGACGTCGACGACCTCCGGGCAGTGTCGGCCCCTGGGAGCTCGCTGCACCGGGTCATCGGGATCAATTCGAGACGGCTTCGTTGCATCACGATCTGCGGGCGCGGTATTACCTCGTTCCCACCGGGTTGTCGTTGTCACCGGCCACCAGGACCTCGTTGGCACCTCGCGCGGACGGTCGCGCTTGACCGAGCACTTCCCCGCGTCGACGAGAACGGATGCCGCCCTTTTCCACACCCATTCGCGCGCGTGTCAGCTGCAGTCGTCGATGTTCGCCCATGAGGTTGGGTTAGGCAGACGTCGCCCTGGGCGCCTTGGTGACCCACGGTACGGAGCCGCGCTCACCATGCCGGCGTCGATCCACCATAGGCTCGGCCCGTGCCGGGTGAGGACGTGGACCGGGTGGCGAGGTCCCGTAACCGCGGACGCGACCCATTGCGTTCCGCCGCCCACGCCGTCGCTCGTGGCACCCGTCTCGGGGCCAACACCGCCCGCTCGCGACTGACGGTGGCCCTCGGCGGGCCCACCCGCGCCCAGATCGTCGTCGTGCTCGCCGGCGTGCTGGCCTTGAGCAGTGCCGACGCCGCTACCGTGGGCGCCTCGGCCATCGAACTTCGCCAGCATCTCCACATCGACAACACCGACATCGGACTCTTGGTGGCGGTCAGCTCGTTGGTGGGTGCGATCGCGGCCGTCCCCTTCGGCATCTTGGCCGACCGGGTCCGGCGGACGTGGACCTTGTCGGTCACCGTCGTGCTCTGGGGAGTGGCCATGTTGTGGAGTGCCACGGCCGGCTCGTTCGGCGAGCTCCTGCTCGCCCGGTTGGCCCTGGGGGTGGTGACCGCGGCGGCCGGCCCGGTGGTGGCGTCCTTGGTCGGTGACTACTTCCCAAGCCGGGAGCGGGGCCGGATCTACAGCTTCATCTTGACCGGCGAGCTGGTCGGCGCCGGCGTCGGGTTCGCCATCACGGGCGACATCGCCGCGCTCTCGTGGCGCGCCGCGTTCGTGATCCTGGCCATCCCGGCGTTCGTACTCGCCTATTTCGTGTTTGGGCTGCCCGAGCCCGTCCGCGGCGGCCAGGGAGCGCTGTTCTTGGACCCCGAGTTCCGACCGTCGGTTCCCGACGCCGCCGAGGCCGAGGCGGAGTCAGACGGGGTCACCGACGCCCAGCGCCTGGCCTTGGAGCGGCGCATCGTTCCCGATCCTCGCTTGGTCCGTGAGGGGTCGGTCGAACGTATGGGGTTCATGGCCGCCGTCCGCTACGTGCTCCACGTTCGCACGAACGTCGCCCTGATCATCTCGGGGGCATGCGCGTACTACTTCCTGGCTGGCGTGCAGACCTTCGGCGTCGAGTTCGTGCACGCGCAGTACCACGTCAATCAGGTCCTGGCCAACGGACTCATGCTGGTCGTGGGTGCGGGCGCGGCGGCCGGGGTCCTCGTCTCGGGGCCGCTGAGCGACCGGCTGCTGAGCCACGGGCACCTGAAGGCCCGCATCCAGGTGGGTGCGTATGCCGCCGTCGCCACGGTCGTGCTCTTCGTCCCGGCCCTGGTCACCCACAGCTCGTTCACTGCGCTGCCCTACATGGTCCTGGCCGGCGCGGCCCTGTCGGCGCAGAACCCCCCGATCGACGCGGCGCGCCTCGACATCATGCCGGCGTCCTTGTGGGGTCGGGCCGAAGGCATTCGCACGTTCGTCCGCACCGGGGCCCAGGCGCTGGCGCCCCTGTTGTTCGGCGCGGTGTCCGACCTGTTGAGCGGGAGCCATCCGTATTCCGGCCTGCGGTGGACCTTCGTGATCATGCTCCTTCCCCTGGGTGCGAGCGTCGTCTTCCTCTTCCGGGCCATGCGGAGCTATCCGACCGACGTCGTGACGGCCGGGGTTGTGACCCAGGCCACCAAGACCAGCCGAGCGCCGGGCGATGCCGAACCGCACCCCGGGGCAACCGGTCCGTCCCCATGAGAATCCTGTCCCTGGAGCCGGGACAACTCGAACAACCGAGCCAGGGTGGTCGCCAGGTGAGCATTCGCCAGGTCGAGCGGACGAGCCGCCCGAACTCCCACCGACCGGTGGACGACCCAGTGACCGGAGCCGATCGCTCTCAGCGTGATGTTTCGCCGGTGCTATGCGTCACCACTCAACAACCGGAATACCGAGCTCAGGCAGGCAACGCGTCGACTGTGCGCGCCTCGTCGTGACGACGACGGCGAACAACCACAGAGGAGGCGCGGCAGCCGCACAGCGCTCGGCGAGTCCCAGCAGGGCGCCGTGGCTCTCGAGCGCGTACCAGGCCGCCAGCCCAAGCGAGACTCCCGCCGCGGCAAAACTCGGAGCACGCGTCAACAGCAGCGCAGGATGTCGTCGATGCGCAGCGAACACCGGCCACGTACAGCAGGTCAGCGCTGCCGCGATGACGGCCAGTTCATGCGCAAGCGAGTAGCCCTGAGGAGGCTCACGGAACGCAGCGATCAATAGCGTCGCCACACCTCCGCCAGCGAGCAGGACGCGGCCCACGTGTCTTGCGAGCCGCAGTCCGAGCGCAGCGAGCAGGTAGCACAAGCCCACACCGACGAGCGCTGAAGTCATCACCCACGAGTCGGTAGCTCTCCGCTCGGCAAGTTCGCTGATGGTGTCGCGGACCGGGTTGTACGAAGCCGGCTGCATCGCCGTAGCGACGAAAAAGCCGCCGATGAGCAGTACCGGGGCCGCGCTGGCGGCCACTACCGCCCACCAGGGGATCGCCTTCACCATGGCATCCTACGTGCGACCGACGACGACTCAGGCGGGCGAGATTCTCCCCGACATGGATGCGAACTGCTGCGTGGTGTCGGCAGTCCCGGTATCGGCGCGGACAACAACCCCTAGCGGCGTGCCGGCAGCGCCATGGGTACCCCCCGATGGCACGACCCTCGGCCCTCAGTGCCGTTCCGCTGCATCAAGAGAAGTCTGTCACCGGGTGAGGTGGTTCCACTGCGCATGAGTGCCAGTCACTGCCCAGACCCGGGCAAACAGCCGATAGGAAATGATGGCCCTGGCGACCCGGCGGCCTGCCCGAGAGCCACCAACCGTCGGGGCATAGGCTCTGGCCATGGTCACCGAACGCTACGAAGTGCCCGATGACGAAGTGGCAGTCGAGCAGGAGCGACTACGCCATCTCGGTGGGACGCGCGACCGGCGGACGTTCAGGATCATCGACCGGATCGGGATCAGCGAGGGTTCGACCTGCCTGGAAGTCGGGGCCGGAGCGGGCACCGTCAGCCGAGGCTTAGCCGAGCGCGTTGGCCCGCAGGGCACCGTGTGGTCCATCGATCAGGACTTACGGTTCCACGACGCAATGCCCGCCAACGTCGACATCCGCCAGCTCGATCTCGTGTCCGACACCATCCCCGAGTCCTCTTTCGACTTCATCCATGCCCGTGCCGTGCTCCAACACATTCCTGAGCGTGAGGCCGTGCTTGACCGGTTGGTCGTAGCCGTCAAGCCGGGGGGATGGCTGCTCGTGGAGGACTCGGATATGCGGGCGTTTGCCGAGCAGCCCCTGCCGGAGCCATTCGCCACGGTCCATCGCATCCTGGCCTCCGGCGCGGGTACCCCGTGGCGGGATCCCCACTACGGCACTCGGCTGGTCGCGCATTTCGGGGAGCGATCCATGCTCGACATCGGGGTCGACGGGGCCACGGGTCTGATGCGCCCGGGTGAGTCGTCAGGCGAATGGTGGTTCCTCGCCATCGACCGTGTTCTTCCGCACCTCGTTGAGGCGTCCACCATCACCGCTGCCCAGGCCGATCGGTGCCGCGAACAGATGCGGGCACCCGATCTGGTCATGCTCGGACCACTGATGTTGGGGGTGTGGGGCAGGCGTGATTAGGTCGGCTATGGGTTGCAACCGAGCACCCCGACGACTTCCAGATCTCGCAGTGCACCATCGACAAGGCGAATGGGCGGCAGGTCACATCGCGGTCGGGTAACGCACATCGTCACCCTTCGTGCGCCATGTGGCGGGTCACGGTCGCGCCGGGCGTGGATACGGGGGACCCGCCTGACCGAACCCACGGTCGGAGTAGGACCCAAGCGTAGGATGCCGACATGGACGAGTCCCTCGAAGGCTGGTACACGGACCCCTACGCTCTGCACGAAGCCCGATGGATGTCACAGGGCCGACCGACGGCCTTGGTTCGAGACGGCGACGTCGAGAGCCAAGACCCCGCACCGGACGGACCGTTCAAGGTCACTCCCGTTGGGCTCGGGTTGGACGGCAGCCCATCCGACCTCCTTCGGGCCGACGCCGCCGAGCGGGAATCCGCCCGAGAGAGTCCGGTGGACGCGGCGTGGGACGCCGCGGGCGAGACCATGGCGTGATGAACAACGCACGTACCGGAGTCCGCTGCGGCTCGTAGGCGCACCGGTTGGGTGGGACGATCCCTCGGCGATGGGTCAGTCCGGCTGACGGCGGTTGCCCTCGTAGCACTCGTGGGCAGCACCAGTGGCCGCCGCACCGTGGTGTCGGAGGGGGACTCTCTCCCTGCCCAGCGGAAACGATCCCAGTTGGGCCGCGTTCCATGATCGGCCCCTTCGGGCGGGGCACTCCCCCGCCGCGGGTCGATCCCGCCGTCGGGTCGTCGACGACTTCCCGGGCAGGGCCGGCCCCTCGGGGGCTACTGGACCCGGCGGCTCATCAGGGGGCGCATTTCTCCCGGCAGCGATGGGCGTGGCCGCGAGGTCCTCGCTCCCGGGCAATCCCCGGCTGTCGCGCCCTGTAGGCGACCTCGACGGCCCGCGCCGGCCGGCGTCCCGCTCCCCCGCCGACCTCGTGCGTCGTGGCCGTGGGGGAAGGCCTGAGGTCGCCGCCCGACGACCCCGGCCGCTCGGTGTCGGAGTGCTGCCGCCGCCGGTACTGTGGCCGTGGTGGCCGCCAACCGACTCGCCCAGGAAACCAGTCCCTACCTGCGACAACACGCGGAGAACCCCGTCGACTGGTACCCCTGGGGCGATGAGGCCTTGGCCCGGGCGCGCGCCGAGGACCGACCGGTGTTCCTGTCCGTTGGCTACGCGTCGTGTCACTGGTGCCACGTCATGGCCCACGAGTCGTTCGAGGACGCCCAGATCGCCGAAGCGATCAACACTCGGTTCGTGCCCGTGAAGGTCGACCGTGAGGAGCGACCCGACATCGACGCCGTCTACATGGAGGCGGTCCAGGCCATGAGCGGCCACGGGGGCTGGCCCATGTCCGTGTTCCTGACCCCTGACGGACGGCCCTTTTTCGGTGGTACCTATTTCCCGCCGCGCGACAGTCACGGCATGCCGTCGTTTCGCCGGGTGCTCGACGCGGTCGACGAGGCCTGGCGCCAGCGACGGGCCGAGGTCGAACGCCAGGCCGACGCCCTGACGCTGGCCATCGGGCGGCGCGCCGCCGTTCCCGACGAGCTCGTCACCATCCCCGGCGAGGACCAGGGCGCGGTGGCGGCTTCGGCCCGCCTCCTCGCCGAGGCCACCGGCCAGTTGGCGACGCGTTTCGACTCGACCTGGGGCGGCTTCGGACCCGCCCCCAAGTTCCCCCAGCCCACGTTGATCGAGGTGTGCCTGCGACACCACCGATTGACCCGGGATCGTTCTGCGCTGGCCATGGCCACCACCACCCTCGGGGCCATGGCCGCCGGGGGCATCTACGACCACGTCGGCGGGGGCTTCGCCCGTTACTCGACGGACGCCACCTGGACGGTGCCTCATTTCGAGAAGATGCTCTACGACCAGGCCGGACTGGTGCGCGCCTACCTGCACGCGTGGCAGGTCACCGGCGACGGGCGTTGGCGTCAGGTGGTCGACGAGACGGTCGACTACGTCCTTCGCGACCTGGCCGCGCCCGGCGGCGGGCTGTGCGCGGCCGAGGACGCCGATTCCGAGGGGCACGAGGGCCGGTTCTACGTCTGGACTCCGTCCCAGCTGCGCGAGGCTCTCGGTCCGGAGCTGGCCGACGCCGCCTCGGCCTGGTACCAGGTGACACCCGCCGGGAACTTCGAGGGTTCGTCGATCCTGTGCCGTCCGCTCGGCGCCCCTTTGGCCCGGCCGCCCGAGATCGAAGAAGCCCGCACCCGGCTCCAGGCGGCACGCGCCGAGCGCGTCCGCCCGGGACGCGACGACAAGGTCCTCACCGAGTGGAACGCCATGTTCTGCTCGTCGCTGGCCGAGGCGGCCGCCGTCACCGGCAACCGCCAGTGGGCGCGCTCGGCCATCGACGTGGGCGACTTCCTGTTCGCCTCCCTGCGTCGCAGCGACGGCCGTTGGTTGCGCTCGTGGCACAGCGGGGAGGCCCGGCATCTCGCCTATGCGGGCGATTACGCCTGGCTGGTGGAGTGCTGCACCCGCTTGGCCGAGCTCACCGGGGAACGCCGGTGGCTCGAGCGCGCCCTGGCGAGCGCCCGGGACATGCTCCGCCTCTTCGCCGACGAGCCAGGCCCCCTGCACACCACCGGCACCGACGCCGAGACGCTCGTGGTCCGACCGACGGACGTCTTCGACGGGGCGCTACCGTCGGCCAACTCGGTGGCGGCCACCGCGCTGATCCGACTGGGGACCCTCACCGGCGACGAAGAGACCGCCGACGCCGGAGCCGCGCTGCTCGCGGCATTGATGGACAGCGCGCGACGTCACCCGCTGGCCCTGGCCAACGTCGTGGTGGCCGCCGGCTACGCGCACGGCGCCGCCACCGAGGTGGTCGTGGCCGGGGACCGAGCAGACCTACTCGCCGCGTTCCGCCACCGCTACGAGCCGACGGCCGTCGTCTTGTGGGGCGAACGCACCTCGTCTCCGCTTTGGGAACAACGAACCGACGGCGCCGCATATGTGTGCCGTCACTACCGCTGCCGGACGCCGGCACTGACGGTGGACGACCTCGAACGACACCTCGACGCCGAGCGCGACGCCGATCGCGCCGTGGCCGGTGCATCGTCTCGCGCCGAGGCCGGCGCGCCGGCGGGCGCGGAGAGCGGCTCGTGAGCGATCCCGCGTCCTCGAGCGACGACCTGTCGTCCGCCGGGCCGGCGGACGACATGACGGCACCGGTCGACCTCGCCTCGGCGCCGGTCGCGGCGAACGCCCAGCACTCGAAGCGCCGGGCCGGCGCGCGGCGACGACTCCCGCCGGTGACCACCGGGGCCCGACGATTCCTGGTCCTGGCCTGCCGACCCGACGACACCGTGGCGGTCGACCTCGGGACCGGGGCCGTCACGCGCCTGCGCGTGCCGTGGAGCGAGGGCCGCGAGCCCGACCTCGCGCCCTTCGAGGTCGTCGACGCCACACTGTCCGACGACCCCGAGCGTGACGACCTGGCCCAGCCCGAGGCGGTGAGTGTCGCGTTCGAGCCCCGGCGCGTCGGCACGTTGAGCGGGCGCCGAGCCCGGCGGATCATGCGCCAAGTGGTGGCACCGGTCGAGCGGCACCTGCTCGGATTCCCGGGGACCTCGGCCCCCTACTGGGAGTTCCGCGGCATGCACCCGTCGGTGGCCATCGTGGTGCCCTCGCGCGGGCCGCTGTTGTTCCGCCGGCGCGACCAATCGGTATGGATCCGCTTCGGCTGGCCCCGGAGCGACAACTGGCTCGCCGTCGAGGACCGACGAGCCGTCGCCGCGCTGTGGACGGCCCGTCGCGATCGGTTGTCGGGCAAGGACCTGGCCGGCGCGTTGGGGTACCGACCGTACTTTCTCGTGGTCGCGCTCAGCAGGCCCGTCGCCGGCCATTGCTACAAGACGGTGGTCGCCATCCTCCCGCGCCCGTAGCGACGGGCCGCGGGACCTCAGCGAGCAGACTTGCCCGAGGCCAAGTTGCCCGACGCCAGGTCCTCGGCCATGGCCCAGCCGAAGGCGACCAGGCGGTCGCCATTGCGCAGCTTCATGCCGTTGAACAGCACGGCCAGCGCGTCCGGTGCCGCGGGGATCTTCGGGCCGCCCACGTCGAGAGCGCCGGCGGTCGAGCCGTCGCCGGCCAGGACGAAGGTCCGGTCGTCGATCCGACCCTCGGCGCCGAAGCGCTTGGCCAGGCGGCGTCCCCAGGCGCGCTCTTCGCCCGACGCCTTGTGGTCCGGCCGCGGCACGACGTCGACCAGGCCGCCGAACGCCAAGAACGCGTCGGCCGACGCCAGGCGGGTCCCGACGAGCACGTCCTCGTCGGGGAACGCGAGCAGTGCCCGGCGATACTGGTCGGCGAGCATGAGCCGGAGCGCCTGCTCGGCCTTGGCCGTCCGGTCGACGGTGGCCAGTCCGATGAGCAACGAAGGCGTGCCGCCGATGCGCTCGAGGGTGCTGAAGGAATAGCCCCGGAGTTTCGTCCCCTCGCGGGCATGGGTGATGAGCACCCAATCCTCGACCTGCTTGGACAGGTAACCGATGTCGAATCCGGGCTCCCGGTCGACGCACAGGTCGGCCATCTCGGCCAGCTCGGCGTCGCTCAGGGCTGTGCAGTCCTTCGTCCCGACCTCAAACGGCATCGCGTGCGCTCCGTGCTCGTCTCGTGCTCCGGGTCAGTGCCCAGGTGCGCGGGCCGAGCCCGGTTCCCCATGTTGTGCCCGGCCTGTCGCCTACAGGATACGGGACGCGCGAGGCCGAGGCCCAAACGCCAGCGCTCCGCGAGCGGACGACCACGCTCCGGGGCGCCGACCGGCTCCGCTTTCCGACCGCGATCAGGCCACGATGGCATTGGGGCCCAGGAGCACCCGGAGCTCCCCGACCAGGCCACGGCGGCTGTCCACGTTGAATTCGCTGGGCAGGCGCAGGGTCGTCTCCCCGACATGGAGGTGGACGGGCTGGTCCCCGGGGTGCTCCCCGAGGACCGCCTTGAGCCGGTCGACGACGGCGTCGGTGAGGACCCCGGGGTGCAGCTTGAGTTGGAGCGGGCCCTGGCCGTCGACGGCCAGATCCGGCCGGCTGACGTCCATGCAGACCAGCTTCACCTGGTCGTCGCGGGTGTCCACCCGCCCACGCACCACCACGATGGCGTCCTCGGTCAACAGCGCCCCCACCTCGGCCATGGCCTTGGGAAAGACGAACACCTCGATCGACGCCCGCAGGTCCTCGAGCACGAACGTGGCCATGACGTCGCCCCGCTTCGTGTAACGCCGCGTCAGCGCGGTGACGACGCCGCCCACGGTCTTCACCTGGCCATCGCGGCGGACACCGGCGACACCGGCGACACCGGCGAGATCGTCGATCTCTTTGAGGTCGGCCACCGAGGAGTCGGTCATGCGGGCCAACGCACCCTCGAGCCCGGCCAGCGGATGGTCACTGACGTAGAGGCCGAGCATCTCCTTCTCGAAGGCGAGGCGCTGCGACTTGGTGAACTCGGTATCGGGGAGGGGGACACGCGCTTCGGCGAAACCGACCGGTGGTGCTCCGGCGGCGGCCGGGTCCTCGAGCGAGGAGAACAGCGTCGAGATCCCCGCCTGTTCCTCGCGTCGGCGCGTCAGGGTGCGCTCGACGACGTCCTCGGCCACCAGGCACAGCCCTTGGCGGGGATGGCCGAGCGAGTCGAACGCCCCCGCCTTGGCCAGCGAGTCCACGGTGCGTTTGTTCAGGACCATGGGGTCTACCCGACGACAGAAGTCGTAGAAGTCGACGTACGGCCCGTCGGCCTCGCGCTCGACCACGATGCGCTCGACCAGGCTTTCGCCCACGTTGCGCACCGCGGCGAGCCCGAAGACGATGCGCCGCTGTCCGTCCTCGCCGACGAGCGGCGTGAACTCGGACGCCGATCGGTTCACGTCGGGGACGAGGACCTCGATACCGAGCGCCCGACACTCGCCCAGGTACACCGCTGTCCGGTCCTTGTCGTCCTTCACCGACGTCAGGAGGGCAGCGAGGTATTCGACGGGATAGTGGGCCTTGAGCCACGCCGTCTGGTAGGCGACCAGTCCGTAGCCGTAGGAGTGCGACTTGTTGAACGCATAGTCGGCGAAGGGTTCGATGATGTCGAAGAGCTTGGTGCCCAGAGGCTCGCCGTAGCCCTGGTCCACGCAGCCGGCCACGAACTTCTTGCGCTCGTCCTGGATCATCTTCCGGATCTTCTTGCCACAGGCCTTGCGCAGGTTGTCGGCCTCTTCGAGCGTGTACCCGGCGAATTTCTGGGCCACGCGCATCACCGACTCCTGGTAGATCATGAGTCCGTAGGTCTCGGCCAGGATCGGCTCGAGGTCGGGGTGCAGGTAGGTCAGCGCCTGACGTCCGTTCTTGCGATCGGCGTAGTCCTTGTGCATGTTGGCGGCCATGGGACCCGGCCGGTACAAGGCCACGAGGGCGGCGACGTCGTCGAAGCCCGTCGGTGCGAGCGAACGCATGAGCGAGCGCATCGGGCCGCCCTCGAGCTGGAAGACGCCGATGGATTCGCCCTTGCGGAGCATGGCGAATGTGGGCTCGTCGTCGAGCGCGATGGTGTCGATGTCAGGGCGTTGCCCGGTCGTCCGCTCGATGAGGTCGAGGGCGCGTTCGATCACCGACAGGTTGCGCAGGCCGAGGAAGTCCATCTTCAACAGGCCCAGTTCCTCGACCCCGTGCATCTCGTACTGCGTGACGATGGGGGCGAGGCCCGGGTCCACGCCGCTCTCCGGCTTGCGTTGGACGGGCAGGTAGGTGGTGAGTGGGTCCTTGGTGATCACCACCGCGGCGGCATGGATGCCGTCTTGGCGTCGAAGTCCTTCGAGGCCCTTGGCCACGTCGATCACCTGGTGCGCGATGTCGTCGGCTTCGTACATCTCGCGCAACGACTGCGCCGCCACATACCCGTCCTCGTGGCCCTCCACCTGCTCGAGACAGGCGCGAAGCGGCGTGTCCCGCCCCATGATCAGCGGTGGCATGGCCTTGGCGATCCGGTCCCCCACCCCGTAGTCGTGCCCGAGCACCCTGGCCGCGTCGCGCACGGCGGCCCGGGCCTTGATGGTGGAGAACGTGACGATCTGCGCCACCCGGTCGTCGCCGTAGCGTTCGGCCGCGTAGCGGATCATGTCACCGCGATAGCGCTCGTCGAAGTCCATGTCGATGTCGGGCATCTGCTTGCGGCCGGGATTGAGGAAGCGCTCGAAGAGCAGGTCGTAGCGGATCGGGTCCAGGTCGACGATGTCGAGGCAGTAGGCCACGCAACAACCGGCCGCGGATCCTCGGCCCGGGCCCACCCGGATCCCACTCGTGCGGGCGTAGCGGATGAGGTCCCAGACGACGAGGAAATACGCCGAGAATCCCATGCTCGATATGACCCCGAGCTCGTAGTCCAGGCGCGCGGCCACGGCCTCGGGCAGCGACGGGCCGTAGCGTCGGGCGGCACCGTCGGCCGCCAGGCGACGCAGGTAGGCGTCGGCACGCTCCTCGTAGGTCGCGCCGGTGAACTCGGCCGGTACCGGGAACTCGGGCAACGCGTTCACGCCGAACTCGATCTCGACGTTGGCCCGCTCGGCGACGAGCAGGGTGTTGTCGCACGCCTCGGGGAGCTCGGAGAACAGCGACCGCATCTCGGCCGCAGATTTCAGGTAATGCTCCTCGCCCTCGAATTTGAACCGATTGGGATCACTCAGCTTGGCCCCGGTCTGGACGCACAGCAGCGCCTCATGGGCCACCGCGTCCTCGCGCCGGGTGTAGTGCGAGTCGTTGGTCGCCAACAGCGGCGCGTTGAGCCGCCTGGCAATCGAGACGAGGCCGGGGTTGGTCCGGCGCTGCTCGGGGAGGCCATGGTCCTGGAGCTCGACGAAGAGGCTGTCGGGACCGAAGATGTCCTGGAGCCGTCCCGCCAACTTGTAGGCACGCTCCTCGTCGTCGGCCAACAAGGCCTGGAGCACCACGCCGCCGAGGCACCCCGTGGTGGCGATGAGGCCGGTGTGGTACTTCTCGAGCATCTCCCAGTCGCATCGGGGCTTCATGTAGTAGCCCTCGAGGTACGCGTCGGACGACAGCAACATCAGGTTGCGGTACCCCTCGGTGGTCTCGGCCAACACCGTCAGGTGGTAGTAGAGCTTCTGTCCGCCTTCGACGTCACCGCCGGTGTCGTCGACCTTGCCCCGACGGACGGGGCGCTCGTGGCGGGACTCGGCGGCCATGTACGCCTCGGTGCCGATGATCGGGTTGATCCCTTTCTTCCGGCACAACGCGTAGAAGTCGAGGACCCCGTACATGTTGCCGTGATCGGTGATCCCGAGCGCCGGTTGCCCGTCGGCCAGGGCCGCGTCCACCAGGTCGGTGAGCCGGGCGGCCCCGTCGAGCATCGAGTACTCGGTATGGGTGTGCAGGTGGGTGAACGATCTCGTGGCGGCCATTGCGCCGTCGCATCTCCTCGGCGTGACGAAACCTTCGATTGTCAGGCGCCGTTCCTGGTCAGCACCGCTTCGGCCGCTCCACACCGGTGATATCCACAGGCCTGTGGAGAACTACAGCCGTGTGATTCGACGATACACCCCTCGGGATCAGAGGTAGGTGCCCGGCCGGGGCACGGGCCCGTCGGGCACGGTCCCGGGCGGCAGTCCCCGTTGGCGCATCTCTTCGAGCTGGGCCCGCGCCGCCAATTGCTGGGCCATCAAGGTGGCCTGGATGCCATGGAAGAGGCCTTCGAGCCACCCGACGAGCTGCGCCTGGGCAATCCGCAACTCGGCATCCGACGGCGTGGGCGTGTCGAAGGGCGGGGCCATCCGGTCGAGTTCGGCGGCCAGGTCGGGGCTCAGCGCCCCGGCCAGCTCGCGGATCGACTGATCGTAGATCTCGCGCATCCGGGTCCGACCGGCGTCGTCGAGCGGGGCACTGCGCACCTCGTCGAGGAGCTGTTTGACCATCGAGCCGATGCGCATCACCTTGGCCGGCTTCTCGACGGACTCGCCGATGTCCTCGGCCTCGGGCTCGGCCGTCGCGTCCTCGTGGGAAGGCCCGGCGCCCGGTATCACCAGCCCGGAAGGCCGCTCGCCCGGCTCGAGCAGCACCGCCTCGGCCTGCTCGCCCGGCTTCGGCGTCTCTGGATCGTCGCTCACGACCAGATCCTTGCAAAGAGCGGAAGCAGGCGAAAGCCCGGCCGGTCTGCCGTCGAAGGCGTCACGAACGGCCCCAGGCGACGAGCGGGACCCACATCTCGGCCGACGTGAGCGAGCCATGCCGGGCGAGGAGGCGGGTCTCGCCGGTATCGGCAGGGTCCAAGAACGCGACTGGTGCGTGGGCCACCAGGGCGACGTCACCGAGCCGGGCGGCCACGTGGGGGGCCAGCCGTCCCCCGAACCACCCGGCGTCCTCGATGTCGTCACGGGTTCGCACCCAGGCCTCGGCGCCATGAGCCTCGGTGGCCGCGGCCACCACGTCATCGCGAGCACCGGGGCGCACGTGGAGCCACCGGAAGCGCCCTTCCCCCGAGAACAGCTCCACGCCCTCGAACAATCCCGGGTCCGGCAGGCGGGCCGAAGGGCCCACCTCCACCTGCCCGTGGTCCGACGTGATCACGAGCGCCGATCCCGGCACGAGCGCGTCGAGCAGGTCGGCGACCAGGCGGTCGACGGTGCGCAACTCTTCCGCATAATGCTCCCCCAGGCCGTGCTCATGGGCCACCTTGTCGAGGCCGTCGTAGTACACGTAGACGAAGGCCTCGCCCTCGCGCAACAGCCGGCGGGTCTCGACCACCAGCGTCGACGGGACCGACCACCCCACCAATCGGGTCCCGGCCAAGTGGGCCGCCGAGAAGCCGGTCGCCGCGAACTCGTTGCGCGTGACGACCGCCACCGACCGGCCGGCGAAAGGCGCGACCGGCTGGAACCGTGGCGCCGGGACGCGCCGACGGAGGTCGCCGCGATCGCTGCGCCAGCGCAGGACGTTCATGATCTCGCCGGCCGCCCGTGCTTCGTCGTCGGAGGGGTCCAGGCGCAAGCGGTAGCCGACCACACCGTGTTGCGCCGGCGTCGACCCGGTGGCCAGCGAGGTGAGCGCCGTCGCCGTCGTGGTGGGTGCGACCGAGGTGATGGGGCCGCCGGTCATCGACGCCAGCGTCGGCACCATGCCGGAGGCCGACTGCAGCTTCTCCCACCCCAGACCGTCGAGGGCCACGAGCACGACCTGGCGGGCGTGACGGACGGGCTCGGGAACCCAGTCGTCACCAGCGCCTCGGCGCCCGAGCAAGGCCGGGACCACCGACGACAGGCAGGCACCCCCGTAGTGCGGGACGACGGGGACCGGGGCCACGGGGTCCGCCTCGGCAGTGGCCGACCCCGAGAGGGTCGGACCGGACGAGGCCGCGGGATCCGGGTCGCTGGTGTCCATCGTCGGGCACACTACCCATGCCACCCCACCGCCACCCCGTCGGCGATCCGGAGCATGTCCGCAGGTAGCATCGGAGCGTGAAGGTCTCCACCCGAGGCGACTACGCCTGCCGCGCGCTGCTGTCCTTGGCGCTGCATCCCAACCTGGCCATGCCGACCTCGGTACGCGACATCGCCGAGCGCACGGGCCTCCCCCAGCCCTACCTCGAGCAGATCCTGCTGGCCCTGAAAGGCGCCGGGCTGGTGCGCTCCAAGCGAGGGGTCGGTGGTGGCTACGTCCTGGCCCGCCCGCCCGACGACATCACGCTGGCCCAGATCGTGAGCGCCGTCGACGGACCGATCGTGGCCGGAGACTTCGGCCGCCCCCACGAGAACGGGGCGTGCGAGCACGAGGGGCAGTGCGTGCTGTTGGCCGTGTGGTCCGACGTGGGCGAGCACATGCGCGAGCACCTGGGGTCGTTCACGCTCGCCGAGATGGTCAATCGGGCCCGCGGCACGGTCGTCCCCACCCCGTCGTTGCACTGACGATCCGGCGATGACCGCGTTGCGGCTCCTGGCCATCGCGGCCGGTGTCTTCGTCGTCGTCTACGACGGCTGGGATCTGACGCGCGCCCTCGTCGTGCCGCGTCCACACACCACCGGGCTGGTGTCGAAGACCACCCGCGTGCTGCGGCGCGCCATGCACCGAGTCGCCCTCCGGCACCGGACCTACGAGGCCCGCGACCGTGCCCTGGCCGCGGCCGAACCTCTGCTCATGGTGTTCCGCCTGGGCCTGTGGATCGCCGTCGGCTACGTCGGCTTCGCCCTCGTGCTGTGGGGCATCGGCCATCGACCGTTGGTCCTCGCCCTGGTCGACAGCGGGTCGTCGATGACCACCTTGGGGTTCGCCTCCGAGCCCGGGACGGCCTCCGCCGTCGTCTCGTTCCTCGCCGCCGGCTTCGGCCTGGTCGTGGTGGCCCTGCAGATCGCCTACCTGCCCGCCCTCTACGACGCCTTCAATCGCCGAGAGGTACTGGTCACCATGCTCGAGAGCCGCGCCGGCACGCCGGCCTGGGGTCCCGAGCTCCTGGCCCGCCACTATCTGATCGAGCGAGAGGGCAACCTGGCGTCGCTGTACGCCGAGTGGGAGCGGTGGTCGGCCGACGTCGCCGAGAGCCACACCACCTATCCCATCCTCCTGCACCTCCGCTCGCCCCATGCCACCAACTCGTGGATCGTGGGGCTCGTGTCGGTCCTCGACTCGGCCGCCCTGTACCAGTCGCTGTGCCCGAGCGCGGCACCGGCCGAGGCGCGCATGTGCATCCGCATGGGTTTCACCTGCCTGCGTGACATCGCCCGGGTGATCCGCATCCCGTACGACCCCGATCCACTACCCGATGCCGCCATCGCCCTTTCCTACGGCGAATTCGGCGACGCCGTGGATCGCCTCCGGCGCGCCGGGGTGCCCCTGGAGCGCACGGCCGAGGAGGCGTGGCCGGACTTTCGCGGTTGGCGCGTGAATTACGCGGGGATCGCCTACGCCCTCGCCGATCGGCTCCACGCCCCGGCGGCACCGTGGACCGGCCCGCGCCGCGGTGCCCGGGAGGAGGTGGTGGCCCCGACGCGCCCGGCGCACCGACGCCCCGACGCCCCCGAGGGCGACCCGGCCACCCGGGTCTGAGCGTCTGTTCCGGTCACCGGACCGGTTCGCCGGCGGTGTCGTTCCAACGCAAGACGACCGGCGTCTCGCGCTCGTAGCCGAGGACGCTGATCGAGGCCGCGTCCAGGACGAAGTGGGCGCCGTGGGCCGGGTCCAGCCCCGTCCAGCAGGCGGCCACGACGCGCAGAATGTGGGCGTGGCCGAAGGCGAGCACGTCGCCGGGGGTGGGCCTCGAGCGCACCGAAGCGACGAGCCGCGCCGCCCGTGTCGCCACGTCGGCCAAGGTCTCCCCGTCGATGACGCCGTCCCGCCAGATCGACCACCCGGGCCGCTCGGCCCGGATCTCCTCGGTGGTCCGCCCCTCATAGGCGCCGTAGTCCCACTCGCGGAGGTCCGCGCCGACCACGGCCCCCGCCCCGAAACCGGCCAGGGCGCAGGTCTGCGCGGCACGGCCCAAGGGGCTCACGAGGACCTGGGCGAACTCGTGACCGGCCAAGCGACGCCCGAGCAGGTCCGCCTGGCGCCGCCCCGCCGCCTCCAGCGGGACGTCCGTCGTGCCGGTGTGGCGACCCGTCCGGCTCCATGCGGTCTGACCGTGGCGCACGAGGACCAGGCGACCGGGCATCGCACCAGCGCACCACGGGTGCGGGGCCGCCGCAACCCGACACGGCGCCCCAGCCACCCAACCCGGCCCGGGCCGGAATGCCGGGGACCACACAGGTGTTGTTCCCGGTGACGGCCCCAACCACGAGAAAGGTCACCATGGCCAACCCCACCGGCAGCCCCGACAGCATCCGACTGTTCCTGGACGACCTCGACCGTCACCCCCTGCCCGATCACGACCAACAGGTCGCGTTGGCCAAGCGCGTGGCGGCAGGCGACGACGCCGCCCGGCGCGAGATGATCGCCGCCAACCTCCGCCTGGTGGTCCACTGGGCGCGGCGCTACAAGGACCGGGGCGTCGACTACGCCGACCTGATCCAGGAAGGGACCTTCGGCCTGATGCGGGCCGTCGACAAATTCGATTGGGAACGCGGCTTTCGTTTCTCCACCTACGCCACGTGGTGGATCCGCCAAGCCCTCCAACGTGCCGTCCAACAGCACGGCAACACCATCCGGGTCCCTATGGAGGTGGCCGAACAGGCCCAGCGCATCGACCGCACGGCCACGGAGCTGGCAGCCGAGCTGCGACGAGAGCCGACACTCGAAGAGGTCGCCGACGCCGTGGGCGTCCGGTCCCACGACGTCGAGGTCACCCAGGGTCTGGCGCGCGTCGTGGCCAGCCTCGATCAGCCGGCCGGCGTCGACGGCACCACGCCGCTCGGCGAGCTCGTCGGCGCCGACGAAGAGTCCTTCGACGACGACGTCGATCGCCGGCTCGTGCTCGAACGGGTCCGCCAAGCCGTCGACGGCCTCGACGACCTCGAGCGCGACGTCGTCCGAATCCGCTACGGACTCGACGGCGGCTCGCCGGCGTCGCTGCAGACCACGGCCAGCCGACTGGGCATCGGCGTGCGCCGGGCCCGCCAGGCCGAGCACCGCGCCCTCGAGCATCTGGCCGCGCTGCCGGCCATCGAGGCGGCGCACGCGGCGGCATAGCCACCGCCGAGCGCTACGGCGTCAGGAGCGCAAGCACCGCGCCGAGGTCGTCGGGGAGCTCGGACTCCCAGGTCACGCGGCCACCGTCAGGGTGGTCGATCGACAACCGGTAGGCGTGGAGGAAGACGCGTCCGGTAGCCAGCACCGCGGCGAGCGCCTCGGGGCGCGAGCGCCCGGCGCCGTAGCGGGTGTCGCCCACCACCGGGTGGCCGATGGCGTTGAGGTGGACGCGCACCTGGTGCGTCCGCCCGGTCTCGAGGTCGGCCTCGAGCAGCGTGGACGGCGTGGGCGACGCGAAGCGCGCCCGAACCCGGTACGCCGTGCGCGCCGGGCGGCCTCCGGTGCGCACGGCCATGCGGGTGGGCTCTCGGGCCGAACGGCCGATCGGCGCGTCGATCACGCCCTTGTCGGCTTCGACGACGCCCACCACCAGAGCCAGGTACGAGCGAGCGGCGCTGTGCTCACGGAACTGACGGCTCAGGGCCGCGAAGGCTTCGGGCGTTCGGGCCACCACGATGAGCCCCGACGTGCCCTTGTCGAGGCGGTGGACGATCCCCGGCCGTCCGGGGTCACCGACGCCACCGGCCGCCAATTCGGCCAGGTCGGGGTAGCGGGCGAGCAGACCGTCCACCAAGGTGGCGCCTTGATGTCCGGCGCCGTGGTGGACGACGAGCCCGGCCGGCTTGTCGACGACCACGATCTGGCGGTCCTCGGCCACCACGGTGAACTCGACGCTGGCATCGGGCGCAGGGCCGTGGGGTCGTGCGCGGGCGATGACCACGTGGAGCCGCTGGCCGGCCACCAGGAGATGACTGCGCGTCCGCACCACCGCACCGTCCACCGTGGCCCGGCCCTCGGCCACCAGCTCCGCCACGGCGCCGCGGGCCAGGCCGGTCAGCATGGCGATACTGCGGTCGATGCGCTGCCCGTCGAGCGTGCGGGGAACCTCCAGGTCGATCTGGCGGTCCTCGAGGCCCGGGAACGCCTCGCCGGAAGATCCCTTGTCGCTCACGGCCCCGTCCCCTCGGCGCCCGTGGACGCGTCGGTCCCCGTCCCGCTGGCTGGGGCCGATCGCCACCAGAGGATGCCGACGAGCGCGGTGCCGACGACGATCGACGCGTCGGCCACGTTGAACGTCGGCCAGAAATGCAGCGCCACGAAGTCGACGACGGCGTGATGGGCCCGTACGAAGCGGTCCACGAGATTCCCGAGCGCGCCGCCCATGACAAGCCCGAGGGCCAGGGCCATGGCGTCCGAGTGGGCACGCCCGGCCGCGATCACCAAAACGACGACGAGGGCGATGGCGAAGGCGGCGATCAGCGTTCCCCAGCCTTGCGCCAGGCTGAACGAGCTGCCCGTGTTGGTCGTCAAGATCAAGTCGAGCTTCCACACGACGTGGATCGACCCGTGCGCCAGCCGTCGGACGGCCCACGACTTGGTCGCCTGGTCCACGGCCACCACCACGGCGGCGACCGACAGGCTCACCAACAGGCGCCTGGCGCCGCGGCCGTGGTGCGCGTCCGGGATCAGCGGCGGTGCAGCCCCCCGCTCTTGCACGCCACGTCCAAGCGGGCATACGGGAGCGCGCGCAGACGGGCCTTGGGAATGGCCTGCCCACAGATCTCGCACGCCCCGTAGAAGGTACTGGCGATCAGCTCCAGCGCGATGTCGATCTCCTCGATGGTGGCGAGCGCCTGTGCCGACAACGTGAGGTCGCGTTCACGGTCGACCGCCACGGTCCCGCCTTCACCGGACTCCTCGTCGAACTGCACGTCCCCAGGTTCGCGCTCAAGGGCCAGGGACTCGGCCTCCGCCCGCAGCATCTCGGCCTGGGACAGGTAGGTGGCGCGCTCTTCGAGCAACAGGAGCCGCTGCTCTTCGAGGAACTTCGTGTCCGAGGCATAGGGGCCCTTCACCGGCTTGGGCGGGGCCGCCTTCTTGGCGGGGAGGGCCTTGGCGGGGAGGGCCTTGGCGGGGAGGGCTTTGGCCGGCGGGGCCTTGGCCGCCGGGGCCTTGGTCACCGCCTTCTTGGCCGGGGCCTTGGCCGGCGGCGCCTTGGCGACCGGCGCCTTCTTGGCCGTCGCGGTCTTCTTGGCGGTCGTCTTGGCGGGCGCGGCCTTCTTGGCGCCCGCCTTCTTGGCCGGGGCCTTGGCCGGGGCCTTGGCCGGCGCCGCCTTGGCGACCGGCGCCTTCTTGGCCGTTGGGGTCTTCTTGGCCGGGGCCTTGGCCGGCGGCGCCTTGGCGGCCGATACCTTCTTGGCGCCGGCCTTGACCGGTCCCTTGGCGGGCGCGGCCTTCTTGGCGCCCGCCTTCTTGGCCGGGGCCTTGGCCGGTGGCGCCTTCTTCACGGCACTCATCGGCGCGCCGTGCCTGGCGCCGGGCCGGTGACCTTCGGCGTGTCGATCATCCTGGAATTCCTCCACCCCTTCGACGAAGGTGGGCGACCATAGCGTCGACCCAGGCGAGGGGCAATCCCAACCCGGGAGCGCGCCGGGACCCCGACACGACATCGTCGCACCGGGGTCCCGGGCTCGGACGGGACCGGAATACGCTGGGCCCATGTCCCCGGACCCTGGCGCCGGCGCGCCCTACCCGCAGGTCGCCCGGCAAGCCGACTATCCCAAGCTCGAGGAGGAAGTGCTCGAGTGGTGGTCCCGGGACGAGACGTTCGAGGCGTCGGTGCAGTCGCGTGGCGGCGGCGACAACGAGTTCGTGTTCTACGACGGGCCGCCGTTTGCCAACGGGCTGCCCCACTACGGCCACCTCCTCACCGGCTTCGTGAAGGACGCCGTCCCCCGCTACCAGACGATGCGAGGCCGACGCGTCGAGCGCCGCTTCGGGTGGGACTGCCACGGTCTGCCCGCCGAGATGGAGGCCGAGAAGGAGCTCGAGGTCGCAGGCCGGGCCGCCATCACCGACTTCGGCATCAACCGTTTCAACGACTATTGCCGCGCCCTGGTGCTGCGCACGGCGGACGCCTGGGAGCGCTATGTCACCCGTCAGGCGCGTTGGGTCGACTTCGACGACGACTACAAGACCATGGACCTGTCCTATATGGAAAGCGTCCTGTGGGCCTTCAAACGCCTGGCGAACAAGGGCCTGCTCTACGAAGGCGAGCGGGTCCTGCCCTACTGCTGGGAGTGCGAGACCCCCCTGTCGAACTTCGAGACGCGCCAAGACGACGCCTACCGGCCCCGCCAGGACCCGGCCGTCACCGTCAGCTTCGACCTGGAGCCCGATCCCGGCGCCGAGCCCACCGAGATCGCCGGGGCGCTGCGGCTGCTCGTGTGGACCACGACGCCGTGGACGTTGCCCTCCAACTTGGCCGTCGCCGTCGGACCCGACATCGGCTACGGCGTCTACGACGTCGACGGGGTCGCGACCGTCGTGGCCGACGATCGCGTCGAGGCCTACCCCGAGCTCTTCGCCGAGGCCGAACGCATCGCCGGCGTCGTCGGCTCGCAACTCGTGGGGCGCAGTTATCGGCCCCTGTTCGCCTTCTTCGCCGACCACCCGAATGCGTTTCGCGTGATCGGCGGCGACTTCGTCGCCACCGACGAGGGCACCGGGATCGTCCACATGGCCCCCGGCTTCGGCGAAGAGGACCAGGCCACCTGCGCCGAGGCGGGCATCGCCGTCGTCTGCCCGGTCGACGACCAGGGCCGGTTCACCGCCGAGGTGCCCGATTACGAGGGCCTGCAGGTCTTCGACGCCAACCCGAAGGTGGTCGACGCCCTGCGCACCATGGGAGCGTTGGTGCGCCACGACTCCTACACCCACTCCTACCCCCACTGTTGGCGCACCGACACCCCGCTCATCTACAAGGCCGTCAGCTCCTGGTTCGTGGCCGTCACCGCCATCAAGGACCGCATGGTGGAGCTCAACGCGGGCATCGACTGGGTGCCGGCGCATGTCCGCGACGGGGCCTTCGGGAAGTGGCTGGCCGGCGCCCGGGACTGGTCGATCAGCCGGAACCGGTTCTGGGGGGCGCCGATTCCGGTGTGGAAGAGCGACGACCCGGCATTCCCTCGGCTCGACGTCTACGGCAGCCTCGATGAACTCGAACGCGATTTCGGCGTCCGCCCCCACGACCTGCACCGCCCCGCCATCGACGAGCTGACGCGGCCCAACCCAGACGACCCGAGCGGTCGCTCGACGATGCGGCGGGTCTCCGACGTCTTGGATTGCTGGTTCGAGTCCGGGTCGATGCCCTTCGCCCAGGTCCACTACCCCTTCGAACACGAGGCCTGGTTCGACGAGCACTTCCCCGCCGACTTCATCGTGGAATACGTCGGCCAGACCCGCGGCTGGTTCTACACCATGCACGTGCTGGCCACGGCCCTGTTCGACCGCCCGCCGTTTCGCCACTGCGTCGCCCACGGCATCGTCCTCGGCGACGACGGCCGCAAGATGTCCAAGCGCCTCGGCAATTACCCCGAGCCCGACATGGTGTTCTCGGTGTGGGGCGCCGACGCCATGCGGTGGTTCTTGTTGTCGTCGCCGGTCCTTCGCGGCCAGGACCTGGTCGTCCACGCCAAGGGCATGGCCGAGGCCGTGCGCCAGGTCCTGAACCCCATCTGGAACGCATGGTACTTCCTGTCGCTGTACGCCAATGTCGACGGCATCGCCGGACGCCGCCGGACCGACGCCGCCGGTGTCCTCGACCGCTATGTGCTGGCCAAGACCGCGGCCCTCGTCGACGAGGTCACCGCGGCCATGGACGCCTACGACCTCTTCGGCGCCTGCGCGGCCATCGCCGGCTTTCTCGACGCTTTCACCAATTGGTACATCCGCCGTAGCCGCGACCGCTTCTGGCGCGCCCGCGACGGTTCGGACGAGGTCGAGGCGGACAAAGCCGACGCCTACGACACCCTCTCGACGGTGCTGGCCACCGTGTGCCAGCTGTCGGCACCCCTGCTGCCCCTGCTCACCGAGGCCATCTATCGTCCCCTCACCGGAGAGCGCAGCGTCCATCTGTCGAACTGGCCCGCCGCCGACGCCCTGCCGAGCGACCCGGCACTGGTCGACGCCATGGACCGCGTCCGCGACGTGTGCAGCGCCGCCCACGCCGTGCGCAAGGCGAACGGGCGCCGTACCCGGCTACCCCTGGCCACGCTCACCGTGGCCATGGTCGGCCACGACCGCCTGGCGCCGTACACCGATCTCATCGCCGACGAGGTCAACGTCAAGGAGGTCGTGCTCACCGACGACGTGGCCAGCGTGGCCGACGAAGTGCTGTCGCTCGTCCCCGCCGCCTTGGGCCCCCGGCTCGGTTCCGACACCCAACGTGTCATCGCCGCGGTCAAACGAGGCGAATGGGGCCGCGACGACGAGGGCGTGGTGGTGGGCGGGACCCGTCTGGAGCCCGGAGACTACGAACTGGTCCTCCAGCCCCGCGACGGCACCTGCGGCCGCTCACTGCCCGGCGGCCTCGGGGTGATCACCCTCGACGTGACGGTCGTCCCCGAGCTGGCCGCCGAAGGCCTGGCCCGAGACGCCGTGCGCGAGATCCAAAAGGCGCGAAAGGACGCGGGGCTCCACGTCGCGGACTGGGTCACCGTCGACCTGCGCGTCCCGGCCGACATGGTGGCCGCCGTCGACGCCAACCGGGCCTATGTGATGGACCAGACCCTGGCCACCGACCTCGTCGTCACCGTCGCCGACGAACTGGTGGTGACCGTCACCAAGGCGACGCGGCCCGAGGCCTGACCCACCACCGACGCCGGCGTCAGCGCGGGGCGCCGCTGCGGCTGCCGTGGTCGGTGAGGTGCTCGTAGCCGGGGGCGGCCCCGGGACCGGTCATGGCCGGGCGCTCGAGCGGCGTGTCGACGTTGCCGCGCTCCTCGGTCCGGCGACCGTCGGCCGTCGTCGCGACCGACGTCTCGTCGGCGGCCAGACCACCGCTATTGGTGTCGATCATCGGCCGGCGCTGCGACTCGGCGGTGGCCGTCACCTCGGCGGGCGGCTGGGCCAGGAGCGACGCCGCCGGCTGCACGTTCTCGTCGACCCAGGCCAGCATCTCGCCCAGCGCGGCGCGCAGGCGATTGCGCTCGTTCTCCATGTGGCGGGCCACGGTCTCGACGTCACCGGCCAGCTGGGTGCGGATCGACTCGAGGCGGGCGATGTCCTCACGCAGGCGCCGTTCGGTGTCCTCGGTGAGTGACCGGGCGCGCTCTTCGGCCTCGCGCAGGAGGTTGCGGGCGTGGCCCTCGGCCTCGTGCACCTTGGCCCGCGCCTCGGCCTCCGCCTCGGCCTGGGTCTGGTCGACGAACTTCTGGGCCAGCATGAGCGTGCGCTGGAGCGCGTCGTCGCTCACGGCTGCCGGTTCCCCGGACGCCGGGCTGACCTGTTCGCGCTGGAGTTGTTGGACCATCTGCTCGAGTTGCGCGATGCGGTCCGCCGCCTGCCTGATGCGGTCGTTGGACTGGCGGTATTGCTCTTGGAGCGCCTCCGCTTCCACGGCGACGCGCTCGAGGTACTCGTCCACGTCGTCGATGTGATATCCCCGCAGGGTCTGGCGAAACTCCACCGTCCGCAGGCTGTCGAGGCTCGATGACGACGAGCTCGGCGCTGGGTTGCTCGACTTCGGGCTGTCCATGAAGCGATCCTAGCGAAGGGGGGCGACGATCCGGGGGACGCCCAACCCGGGGCCGGGATCGGGGTCGACGGCGGTCAGAGAATGCTGACGATGAGCGGGCCGACGACCAACAACAAGAGCATGGCGATGATGATCGAGAGGTCGATCGCCGCGCCCCCGGCCTGGACCGGGGGCACGACCCGGCGGATCGGGGCCAAGACCGGTTCGGTCAGGCGCACCAGGACGCGGACCAGGCCCTCGAACGGAGAACCGTGCTCGATCGGGATCCAGCTCATGAGGGCCCGCGCGATCAGGATGAAGCCGTAGAGGTAGAGCAGGTCGTCCAACCACTGGGCGACGGCGCCGGAGGCGGCCAGCAGGGCCCCGAACGAAGAGTCGGCCATGTCGATGCGGGTACGGGGCTGGTGTCGGTCCGGCTGCGGCTACGACCGCAGCAGGCCGTTCTCTTGGAGGCGCTGGCGCTCCTCGGCGGACACCTTCACGTTCGACGGCGTGACGAGGAACACGCGGTCGGCCACGCGTTCCATCTTCCCGTTGAGCGCGTAGGCGACACCGCTGCAGAAGTCGATCATCCGTCGCATCAATTGCTGGTCGGCCACCTGGAGGTTCACGATCACCGGCTGGTTCGCCATCAGGCGGTCGGCGATCTGGCGGGCGTCACCGAATTGCGTCGGGGCCACGACATGGACACGCGCACCGGCATCGGGCCCGGCCACCGGGCGCACCACCGGCCGCGGGGTGATGGTCGAGATCTGGCCGGTGCCGTCGTCGCGCGGCAGGGGACGGATGGTGCTCGGCGACACGGTGGCGGGGACGGCGTCGTCCTCGTCGGCCTCGGCGGACCGAGACGCCACGCCGACGCCGACCGGAGCACGCGGCTCGTAGTCCTCGTAGTCCTCGTACTCGTCGTCGACCAGGCCCAAGTAGACCATGGCCCTCTTGAAGAACCCTGCGGCCATCACGCGCCTCCTGAGCGACAGCGTACCGCCTCGATGCCCGGGCAGGGGGACCGACGCCGGTCCCGGTAACGCCTCGTCGGCCGGCCCCCGATCGCCTCGGCCGGCCCCCGCGTCATCGAGATGGAGGGGGGCGTTCCCCGAACAGGCCGCGTCCGATGCGGATGATCGTCGCCCCCTCGGCGATGGCCAGGTCGACGTCATCGGTCATCCCCATCGAGAGCTCGTCCAAGCCGAGCGCGGACCCCGCCTGCGCCACCGCCCGCATGACGTGACGGACGGAGTCGGCGGGGCCCTGGGGAGCGAGCACCATGAGCCCGCGCACGTCGAGGTCGAGGGCCTGCAACCCGTCCACCAACGCCGGAGCCTCCTCGAGCGCGCACCCGTTGTGACCGGGAGCGGCGACCGGGTCGACCTGGACCAAGACGGCGGCACCGGGAGCGTGAGCGGCGATGGCGACACCCTCTTCGAGGCGGGCCACCGTCTCCCACATCCCCACCACCGCGGCCAAGGCGGGCACCCGCCGGCGCTGGATGGCACCGAGGTAATGCCAACGCGCCACCGGCCCGGCCCCCGGCGCGCCCGGCCGGGCGCCGGCCTTGGCCAACAGCTCCTCGGCGCGGTTCTCGCCCAGGTCGCTCAGACCGGCGGCCAGCGCCGCGTCGACCGCGCCGAGACCGAACCCCTTGGTCACGGCCACGATGCGCACGGTCGCCGGGTCCCGCCCACCGGCTGCGATACGACGTCGCAGTCCGCTGACACGTTCGGCGACGAGGGGCGCGGGTGGGGACGGCGCCAGGGCGCCGAGGTCGATCGGGGTCACCGGCCGGCGCCGTCGCTCCAGACGAACACCGCCTGGCGTTGCCCCTCGCCCCGGGCACGGTGGGAGAAGTAGCCCGCATCGCACGCCGTGCAGATGGAGGTGTCGACCACCAGCTCGACGCCCGCGCCCGCCAACGCCACCCGGACCGCGCCAGGCAGGTCGAGCGCAGGCCGCCCCCGGCGGCTCTCGGCGCGCACGGCTTCGCCGAAGGTGGCACACAACCGGTCGAGATCGGCGGGCGAGAACTCGTAACAGCACGGCCCGATGGTGGGCCCGAGTCCGGCCACGATCTTCTCGGCGCCGAGCTCGCGCATGACGGCCGCGGCGTGCGCCGCCACCCCGGCGCCGAGACCGCGCCAGCCGATGTGCACCGCGGCTCGCACCCCTTCGGGTGACCCGAGCGCCACGGGTGCGCAGTCCGCGGTCAACACGGCCAGCACCGTGGAGGCATCACTGCTCACCAAGGCATCTCCCTCGACCGGCTGGTCCTCGACCGGCTGGTCCGACGGGGACGGCACGTCGGACCGCTCACTCGAAGCCGCTCGAGCCCCGACGACCACGACGCTGTTGCCGTGGACCTGGTGCAGGCGACGGACGACCGCGCCAGCCGGTACCGGAGCCGGCGCCGCCAGGCCCCGTCCGAGGGCCCGCTGGTCGCCCTCGGGACGCCCCGACCACCAAGCCAGGACCGGCGTGGCGCCCAGGCGGGCCGGCGTGTCGCTAGCGGAGGAACGAAGGGACGTCGAACTCGTCATCGCCGAGGTCGATGTCGTCCTCGGCGGGCGAGGCGAAGATGTCCTCGTGCACGGGCTCGAGCCCGAGGACCTTGCTGCGCTCCTCGGTGTGCGACTCACCACTGCGCCCTTCTTCCCATCGTTCGAAGCCCGCGGCGATCACGGTCACACGGACCTCGTCGTCCATGGCCTCGTCGATGACGTTGCCGAAGATGATGTTGGCGTCGGGGTGGGCCACGCCGTGGATGATCTCCATGGCCTCGTTGACCTCGAACAGGCCGAGGTCGGGGCCGCCCGCGATGTTGACCAGGATCCCGCGCGCTCCTTCGATCGAGGCCTCGAGCAGGGGGCTCGTGATCGCGCCACGGGCCGCGTTGACCGCCCGCCCCTCGCCGGTGGCCTCGCCGATCCCCATGATGGCGGTCCCGGCGTTGTTGAGGACCATGCGCACGTCGGCGAAGTCCGTGTTGATCTGGCCGGGCACGGTGATGAGGTCGGTGATCCCCTGGACACCTTGGAGAAGGACCTCGTCGGCCATCTTGAAGGCATTGACCATCGACGTCTTGTCCGTCGACACGGTAAGGAGCCGGTCGTTGGGGATGATGATGATGGCGTCGACCTTCTCCTTCAGGTGCTGGATGCCCGCCTCGGCCTGCACGGAGCGACGGCGACCTTCAAAGGAGAACGGGCGCGTGACGACCCCGATGGTGAGCGCACCGAGCGCCTTGGCGATCTCGGCCACCACCGGGGCGGCGCCGGTGCCGGTGCCGCCGCCTTTGCCGGCGGTGATGAAGACCATGTCGGCACCCTTGAGGGCCTCTTCGATCTCACCACGGTGCTCCTCGGCCGCGGCGCGCCCGACCTCGGGATCGCTGCCGGCTCCGAGGCCCCTCGTCAGCTGGCGGCCGATGTCGAGCTTCAAGTCGGCGTCGCTCATGAGTAGCGCCTGGGCGTCGGTGTTCAAGGCGATGAACTCGACGCCTTTGAGACCCGCCTCGATCATCCGGTTGACGGCGTTCACCCCGCCGCCGCCGACCCCGACGACCTTGATGACGGCGAAATAACTGCTCTGCGCTGGTCCGGTCATCAACTCTCCTCGTCCATCACCCGGAGCTCGGGTCACTCAAGGGACCCCCCCTCCGGTGGTCGGGCTGGACGAGCCGGCGCCGAGCACCAGAGACCTCACCCTCGACCACAACTTCAGTGGGTGCCAGCCGAGAGCTCCCCACGATAAGGCCACACCGGGTGACGGTCAAGCGTGGGAGCCATGAGCACGGTCGGCACCGACGCCCAGGTCACGGGGTTGGGCCCGCCGGCGCCGGCGCCGGCGCCGGCGGGCCCACGGTGGGCTGGTCGGGCACGGTGAGGTCGATGAGCTCGGGCCCGGTGGGCGGGGCGCCGGCCAGCAGACTGGCCAGTGCCTCGAACTTGGCCACGAGCGACGACGCCGGCCCGATCTCGGCGTCGACCCCGCGCCCAAGGTCGAGGGTCACGGTTCCGCCCGCCCCAACCTCCACCCCCACGACGCGGCCGGCCAGGGCGGGCGGCACGGCGGCGGCGACGGCCAGGCCGGGTCGGACGGGGTCGGCGAGCTGGGAGCCAGGCGTCCCCACGAACACCGGCGCGCTGAGCGTGGGAAGCCCGGCCGGCGCCACGGGCTCGACGGCTAGGACCCGCCCGCTGCCGTCGACGAGGGCCGCGTCGTGGCCGTCGACCATGGCGGCGACCGGGGTGCGCTCGACGACCGCGATGGCCAGCGAGTCGGGCCAGTGGCGCGTCACGGTGGCCCGGGCCACCCACGGCAGTCGCTCCACGGCGGTGGCCGCCGCCGCCGTATCGACCTCGATGAGCGGCGGGTCGGCGCCCACCCCGGCGGCGGCGATCACGACCGCCGCCGGGGTGTGGACCGAGCCCGTCACCGTGAGGTGGCGGGCGGAGGCCAAACCGGAGAAATAGAGGAGGGCGACGGCAACGGCAAACAGCACCCCGACGGCGGCCACGACCGTCAGGGCCCGGAGCCGGCGCCGCCCCCGGGCCCGGACGACGGCATTGCGCCGGTCCCGGATGCGAGGGTGGAGAGCCGGACTCCTCGGCCCCGGGCTCGACCGGGCCGCCCCGGCGCGCACACGGGTCCGGGTCCCGATCACCGGCCTCGACCTCCAGTCGAGGTGGAGGTGATGCCACAGACGGTGGCCGGTACGCTGTCGGCGAACCCGACCAGACGTACCTCGGTCTGGAGCGTCACGCCGAGTCGTTCGGCGACCGTGTCCCGGACGTGATCGATGAGTCGGCGCACGTCGTCGGCCGACCCACCGGCGTCGGCCTGGACGAAATTGGCGTGCTTCTCCGAGACGTGCGCGCTGGCGAGGCGCTCGCCCTTGCACCCGGCCGCCTCGACCAGGCGCCCGGCCGAGTCGCCGGGCGGGTTGGTGAACACGCTCCCGGCGTTGGCCCCACCGGGCTGGTGGGCCCGGCGCCAGCGCACGATCTCGGCCAGCGCAGCCTCGGCCTGCTCCCGGTCGCCCGCCGCCAAGGCGAACTCGGCCCACACCACCACCGAGGCCGGTCCGAGGGCCGATCGCCGGTAGCCGAGGTCGAGAGCGTCGGGGCCGTCTTCGGTGGCCACCCCGGAGGCGAGATCGAAGGACCGGTATCGGGCCAAAGAGGCGGCGGTGTCGGACCCGTGTCCACCGGCGTTCATGGCCAGGGCCCCGCCCACCGAGCCGGGCACGCCGACGGCCCATTCGAATCCCCGCAGGCCGACGGCGGCGGCGCGCCGGGCCAGCACCGGCAGTTTCGCCCCGCCGCCGCCTCGGATCGTGGTCCCGTGGACCACCACCTCCGACAGCCCGGGCCCGAGCACGACCGCCAGGCCGGGGAACCCGGCGTCGGCCACGAGCAGGTTCGAGCCCTGACCGACGACGAGGACGGGGACCGGCTCCCCCACCGCGGCCAGGGCGACATGGACCGCGGCGAGGTCGGATTCCGAGTCGGCCTCCACCAGGACCGCCGCGTTCCCGCCGACGCGGTATGTCGTCCGACGACCGAGGGGAGCGTCTCGGGTCCCGAGGTCGCCGAGCGCACCGGCCAGCGCCTCGACCGCGTTCCCGGTGGGCGGGGGGCTCACCGGGCGCCCTCCGCGGCCAGCTCGTCGGCCAGCGAGGTGATGTCGCCCGCCCCCAGGGTGAGACACAGGTCGCCCGGACGCAACAAGCCAACCAGATGGGCCCGTAGCTCGGGGCGGCCCGCCACGTAGGCGACGTCCGCGTCGGGATGGGCGGCGACCACGGCGTCGGCCACCAGTCGACCCGACACGCCGGGGACGGGCCGTTCGCCGGCCGGGTAGACATCGGTGACGACGACCACGTCGGCCCCGACGAAGGCGTCCGCGAAGGCCGCCCCCAAGGCGGCGGTGCGCGAGTAGCGATGGGGCTGGAAGACCACCACCACCCGCCCCCAACCCCCGGCCCGGGCCGCCTCGACGGTGGCTGCCACCTCGGCCGGCAGGTGCGCATAGTCATCGACGAACCGCACCCCGCCGACGTCCCCCCGCCACTCGAAGCGCCGCGACACGCCGGCGAAGCGAGCCATGGCCCGTACGCCGTCGTCGAAGGAGGCACCGGCCCGCATGGCCGCCACCATGGCCACGGCCGCGTTCCGGGCGTTGTGGGCGCCGGGGACGGGCATCGTCACCCGCCCCAGCGAGGCGCCGTCGTGCTCGAGGGCGAAACGCACCCCGTCGCGACCGGCCACCAGGTCGGTGATCCGGTACGTGGCTTCGGGAGCGGTCCCCACCGACACCCCACCGTGACGGAGCCCCAAGGCGGCCGACCTGGCGTCGTCTGACCCCACGATCAGGCCCCCGCGCCGTCCCGAGGCAAACCGGTCGAACGCCGCCTCCAAGGCGGCCATCTCCCCGTAATGGTCGAGATGGTCGGCCTCGATGTTCGTGACCACCGCGACCTCGGGGTCGAGGGCGAGGAACGTGCCGTCGGACTCGTCGGCCTCGACCACCAGCCACTCGCCGTCGTCCCACAGTGCGTTGGTGCCGATCTCGTTCACGTCGCCGCCGACGAGGAAGCTCGGGTGCAATCCGGCCTCGACCAGCACGAGCGAGAGCATCGACGTGGTGGTGGTCTTGCCGTGGGTGCCGGCCACGGCCACGCACCGACGGGTGGCGGCGATGGCCCGCAACACGCTGGCCCGGCGCAGCACCGGGATGTGGCGGCGTCGGGCCTCGACGACCTCGGGATTGTCGTCGGCCACGGCCGTGGACACGGTCAGGAGCTCGGCGTCGCCGACCGCTTCGGCACGGTGGCCGATGGTCACGGTGATACCCGCGGCGCGGAGGCGCTCCCCGGCCGGGGAGGCCTTCAGGTCGCTGCCGGTCACCGAGTGCCCCATGGCCGCCAGCACCGAGGCGATCGCGCTCATCCCGGCGCCGCCCGCTCCCACCACGTGGATGCGTCGGGGCCGGGACAGGTCCACCACGTCGACCTCGCGGGCGGCGCTCACGCCGCCACCGCCGGGCCCGGCGCCGGTCGGGCATGCTCGTCGACCAGCTCGGCGATGGCCGCCGTGGCGTCGGGACGACCCAGGGCGGCGGCCGCCTTGGCCATGGCGCCGAGGCGGCCGGGCTCGGACGCGAGCGCCTCGATCTCGGCGGCCAGGCGGGCGCCGGTGCAGGCGGCGTCGGCCACCAGCACCGCGGCGCCGGCATCCACCAGCACGCAGGCATTGGCCGTCTGGTGATCGCCCGGGGCACCCGGCAACGGCACGAGCACGGCAGGGACACCGATCAGCGCGATCTCGGCCACGGTCATGCCGCCCGCCCGGCTCACCACCACGTCGGCGGCGCTGTAGAGGCGCTCCATGTGGTCCTCGTAGGGCACCTGCCGGTACCACAGCGCCCCCGTCGTCGCCCGGCCCCCGGGGCCGACCGGCGCCTTCTTGGCCACCCAGTCGGCGTCGCGCCGACCGACGACGTGGTACAGCGCCAGATCGTCACGATGGGCCCAGGCGCCGGCGAGGGCCAAGACCGCCTCGTTCACCCGCCGCGCCCCGAGCGATCCGCCGACGGCGGCCACCAACAGCCGGTCGACCGGCACGCCCAGCGCCGCCCGGGCCGCTGGATCGGGCTCCGCCCCGGGCGAGCGGGCGGCACCCGGGGCCACCGCCGCGAGCACCTCGGGACGTACCGGCGCACCGGTCACCGCGGCGTGCGCCAGGGAGGTCCCGGGCCAGGCTACCGCCACCGCCTTGGCGAACCGTCCGACCAGCCGATTGGCCGCGCCGGGGACGGCGTCGACATTGACGAGCACCATCGGCACGCCGAGGACAACGGCGGCCAGGGCCACCGGCACGCTGGCGTAGCCGCCGACGGCCACCACCACCCGCGGACGGCGGCGGGCCACGACGACCAGCGCCTCGAGCGTCGCCAGGGCCAGACCGGCCAGCGCCACCACGTTGTCGACCAGCGCGCCGGGCGCGACCCGCCGGGAGAGGCCTCGCCCGGGCAGCAGCGTCAACGGCAACCCCGAATCGGCCAGGACGGCCCGCTCCAGGCCGCGTCGCGACCCGACCATCTCCACCGAAGCCGGGCCGTGACCCGCCACCAGGGCCCGGGCCACGGCCAGGGCGGGCTGGAGGTGTCCCGCCGTGCCGCCGCCCGCCACCAGTGCGAAGCGCCGGGCGCTCACCGCGGCAGGCCGGTCGGGCCGGCTCGCCGGCGCGACGGGAGCGCCCGGCCGGCGGCGGCCGACGTGGCCGCCCCCGGCCGACGCTCTCGCCCGGCCACGTTCACCAAGATGCCCGCCGCGGCCATGGTGATGACCAGGGAGGAGCCGCCGAACGACACGAAGGGCAGGGGAATGCCGGTGACCGGCAGCACGCCCACGACGGCGCCGATGTTGATGACGGCCTGGCTGGTGATCCAGGCCGTCACGGCCACCGCCAGCAAGCCACCGAACCGGTCCGGGGCCCGGCTCGCAGCGCGCATCCCGAACCAGGCGAGGGTCACGAACAGCGCCAGGACGAACAGCGACCCGATCAGGCCGGTCTCTTCGCCGATGACCGAGAAGATGAAGTCCGTGTGGGCGTTGGGCAACAACCCCCACTTCTCGCGTCCGCCGCCGAGACCCAGCCCGAAGAGATGGCCCGAACCCAGCCCCACCAGGGATTGGACGACCTGATACCCGGACCCACTGGCATGGGCGAACGGGTTGATGAACGACAGGAGCCGGTCGCGTCGATACGGCTGGGCCACGCCCACCACGATCCCGAGCGCCGCCGTGGCGCCCAAGGCCTTCACGACCGACCGCAGGGCCACCCCGCCGGCGTAGAGCAACGTGAACGTGATGCAGACGAGCACCATGGCGGTGCCCATGTCGGGCTGCTCGAGCACCAGGACGGCGGCGGCGGCGAGGACGACGAGCATGGGCACGACCACGGCCCTGGTCTCGTGGGTCCGGTCGGCCCGCCGGGTGAGCAGATCGGCCGCGAACACGGCCAGGGCCAGTTTCATGACCTCGGAGGGCTGGACCCGAAGCAACCCCACCCCGATCCATCGGCTCGACCCGCCCGCCGACACCCCGAGTCCGGGTACCAAGACGGCCAGCAGCAGCGCGAAGGTCCCGCCGAGGAGCACCAGCCGAAAGCGCCGCCAGTGCTCGTAACCCAGGCGGGCGGTGGCGAACATGGCCACGGCGCCGAGGGCCATCCACAAGACCTGGCGCTCGAAGATCGTCCACGCCGACCCGTAGTACTGCTCCGAGGTGTAGGCGGACGCGGACAGGACCATGACCAGCCCGACCAGGCACAACATCCCGACCAGGGCGAGGATGGCCGTCTTGGTCGAGACGCGATCGCGCCGCTGCGGGCGCTCGGCGGGCAGGCGCGGCCGACCGCCGCCCCCGGCGATGACGCGCAGATGCGCCGCCCGGCGCCCGGCGCCGTCGGACGAGGGGGAGGCGGCGGCTCGTTGCGGGCTCATCGCCCCGATCCCGGGTTCGAAGCCACGCCGACGGTGTCACGGACCCAGCGCGAGAAGTCGTCGCCGCGCTCGCCATAGGAGCCGTACCAGTCGAACGAGGCGCACGCCGGTGAGAGCACGACCGCGTCACCGGGGACGGCCAGGGAGGCCGCGGCCGCCACGGCATCGCCCATCGACGCCGCCTCGACCACCGGGCGGGTACCGTCGAAGGCGGCCGCCACTTCCGACGCCGCCTCCCCGATGGCCACCACGGCCCGCAGCCGATGGGCGGCACCGGCGAGCACCGACAGGTCGAGGCCCTTGTTCCGCCCGCCGGCGATCAAGACGACGGAGTCGAAGCCCTCGAGCGCGGCCAGGGTGGCGGCCGGTGTCGTCGCCTTGGAGTCGTCATAGAATCGCACCCCGTTAGCCTCCCCCACCAGCTCGACGCGATGGGGGAGGCCTCGAAACGCGCTCAGCGCGTCGCGACACCCGGCGGTCGTCGCGCCCGCGGCCATCGCCGCGGCCGCCGCGCACAGCGCATTGGCGACGTCGTGCGGCAGGGTCCGGGGCATCTCCTCGAGCCGGACCACGACGTCGCCCGTGGGGGTCACCAAGGCGCCCTGGTGGACGTGGAAGTCGCCGCGACGGCCGAAGGTGACGAGCCGGGCGCCGCGTGCCGCCGCCGTCCGGGCCTCGCCTTCGACGACCGGGTCGTCCGCGTTGGCCACCACGACCATGGCGGGCCCGGCGTTGGCCCACACCCGCGCCTTGGCCGCCCGGTAGGCCTCGACCGTCCCGTGCCAGTCGAGGTGATCGGGCGTGAAGTTGCACCACGCAGCGACCGCGGGTGCGAACGCCTCGGTGAGCGCGAGCTGGAACGAGGAGACCTCGGCCACCACCACCGAGACATCCGCCTCGACCGCGTCGAGCAGCGGCAACCCGATATTGCCGGCCGCCACCGCCTTGATCCCCGATGCGTCGAGCATGGCGGCCACGAGCGTGGTGATCGTCGTCTTGCCGTTGGTGCCGGTGATGCCCACCACCGGCACTCGCGCCCGGCGCCAGGCCAGTTCGACCTCCCCGATCACCGACACCTCGGGCCCGAGGCCGAACACCGGATGACGGGCGGGAACACCGGGGCTCACCACCACCTCGACGACGTCCGAGGCCAGCGCAGCCAGGGTACGGGGGTCGGGTGCGACGACCAGCTCCACGCCCAGCGTCGCCGCCGCCGCCGGGGGACCGGGCCCGTCGTCGTCATCGACGGCGACCACCTCGAACCCGTCCGCGAGCAAGTGGCGAACCGCGGCGCGCCCGCTCGCACCCATGCCGTAGACGAGGACCCTCGAGCCAGGCACGATCCCTCAGTGCAGGCCGCTGATTTGGAGGAAATCGGCGTAGAAGACCCCGAGCCCGAAGGCGCAGAACAAGCCGGCCAGGATCCAGAACCGGACGATCACCGTGGTCTCGGGCCAACCGACCAACTCGAAGTGGTGGTGGATCGGCGCCATGCGGAAGACCCGTCGACCGAACAGCCGGTAGCTCACCACCTGCACCACCACCGACAGCGTGACGATCACGAACAGCCCGCCGATGATGGCCAGCAGCAGCTGCAAGTTCATGAGCAGGCACAGCCCGGCCAGGCCCGACCCGATGGCCAGCGACCCCGTGTCCCCCATGAAGATGCGGGCCGGCGCCGCGTTCCACCACAAGAACCCGAGGCACGATCCGGCCAGGGCCACCGACGTGAGGGCCAGGTCCAGAGCGGACCGCACGTGGTAGATGGAGAAGTGCCGGAACTGCCAGTACCCGATGATGGCCAGGCATGCGAAGCAAAAGGTGGCCGATCCCGACGCCAGCCCGTCGAGTCCGTCGGTGAGGTTCACGGCGTTGGCCGTCCCCACGATGATGAACACGGCCCACAGCACCCAGACGACCGGGCCGAGATCGATGCCGAACGAGTCCCACCGGGTGAACGAGAGGTGGGTGTTCACGCCGGCCCAGTGCTCGGCGGCCAGGGCAAAGGCGACCGCCATGGTGATCTGGGCGGCGAACTTGGCCCGCTTGTTCAGTCCCAGGCTGCGGCGGTGGCGGACCTTGATCCAGTCGTCGGCGAGCCCGATCACCCCGGCGACGAACGTCACCCCCACGACGAGCAGCCCCGAGCGGCTGAAGGCCACGTGCGTCCCGAGGTGCCCCATCCCGTAACCGATGACCACGGCGCCCACGATGGCGACGCCCCCCATCGTCGGCGTGCCCGCCTTGGCCAGGTGCATCGACGGGCCGTCGGCCCGGATCTGCTGGCCGATCCGCTTGTTGGCCAGCCACCGGATGAGCAGCGGGGTCCCGAGGGCGGCCACCCACAAGGCAATGCCGCCCGATGTCATCAGGCTGATCACCGCTGCGGTCGTCCCCCGCCGGCCGCCCGGGCCCGGCGCCGCGACAGGGCCGCCGCGGCCGCCGCCCGATCGTCGAAGGGCACCGACGCCCCGGCCGTCTCGATCGTCGTCTCATGTCCCTTGCCGGCCACGATCACCACGTCGCCCGGCCCGGCGAGGTCGACCGCCCGCTCGATGGCCGTGGCCCGGTCGGGTTCGACGACCACGACGCCTTCGTCGGTGATGCCGCGCAGCACATCGGCGATGATGGCCGCCGGGTCCTCGCTACGGGGGTTGTCCGAGGTCACCACCACGACGTCCGCGCCCGCGGCCGCCACCGAGCCCATGGCCGGGCGCTTGGCGCGGTCGCGATCGCCGCCGCACCCGAAGACACACAGCACGCGCCCTCCGGCGGCGAGGCGGCGGGCGCTGTCGAGCGAGACGCGCAACCCGTCGGGCGTGTGCGCGTAGTCCACCACCACCGTGCACGCGCCATCGCCGTCGACCACCTCGAAGCGACCCGGGACCGGCCCGGCCGCGCCCAGTCCGGCGACGACGGTGTCGTCGGGCACGCCCAGGGCCACGGCCGTGGTGGCCGCGGCCAGCGCGTTCATGACGTTGTGGGCCCCGGCCAGCGCCAGCTCGACGCGCCGACCATGCCAGGTGAACGAGGTACCCGTCGCATGGGTGACGACGTCGGTGGCATCGACGGCGCCGAAGGTGACCACCGGGACCGGAGAGTCGGCGGCCAGGCGGGCGCCATAGGGGTCGTCGATGTTCACCACCCCGAGCCTGGCGCGCTCGGGAGCGAACAGCGACGCCTTGGCCGCGAAGTAGCGCTCCATCGTCCCGTGGTGGTCGAGATGGTCGTGCGACAGGTTCGTAAACACCGCCGCGTCGAACACGATGCCGTCGACACGGGATTCGGTCAGCGCGTGCGACGACACCTCGAGCACCGCCGCCCGACACCCGGCGGCCAGCGCGCCGGCCAGCCGGCGCTGGAGATGGGGCGACTCGGGTGTCGTCCGGTCGCCGTCGAGCGTGCCGACGACCTCGACCGGCATCCGATGCGCGTCGAACACGGCACCGAGCAGGTGGGCGACCGTCGTCTTCCCGTTGGTGCCGGTGACGCCCACCGTCACCAGGGAGCGGGCCGGGTTGCCGTTGAAGGCGCAGGCGATGCGAGCCATGGTGGGGCGGGCGCGACCGGGGCCGACGATTGCCTGGACGACCGGGAGGTCGAGAGGACGCTCGACGAGCAAGGACGTCGCCCCGCGCGCCAGCGCGTCAGGCGCGTAGTCGTGGCCGTCGGTGACGCGCCCCGGCAGACAGCAGAACAGCGCGCCGGGAGCCACCGCACGGCTGTCGAGCTCGATCGAAGCCACGTCCACGCTGCCCGTCTCCCCGCGCGTCTCGACGACGTCGATTCCTTCGAACAGCAGGTTCATGTGCACGGTGGGGGCCCCGCCCGGCGCGTCACGGCCCTTCCGTGACGTACCCCGGCGGCGAAGCGGCGATCGTACCCGTCATACCCGACGATCCCGGGACACCGGCGACAGCCGAGTACGTCGGGAACTGGATCGGCACGGCCGTCCCGCCCGTCGTCCCCCCAGCGGGAGAGGTAGGAACGCCGTAGCGGTGCAGGGCATAGCGCATGACCTGGGAGAACACCGGCGCGGCGACCAGGCCGCCGTAGATGGGCGAGGGTCGGTCGAGTACGACGATGGCCGAGAGCACGGGATGCTCGGCCGGGGCGAACCCGGCGAAGGTGGCCATGTAGGCGCCGGGGATGTAGCCGAGTTGGGTCGCGTTCGGGATCTGGGCCGTGCCCGTCTTCCCGGCCACGGTGTAGCCCGGGATGCCGGCGCTCACCGCCGTACCGTCCTGGACGACCTGCTCCATCATCGTGGTCAGCTGGGCCACCGTGGCCGGGGCCAAGACTCGGTGGGTCGACGAACGGGCCGTGACGATGGTGCGGCCATCGGGGGCCACCGTCGCCTGCACCAGACGGGGCGTGACGAAGACACCGCCGTCGGCCACGGTGTTCACCATGTCGAGCACCTGTTGGGCCGTGACCGCGTCGTCTTGGCCGATCGGGGTGGACCCGATGTCAGAAGCCGACCACTGGCCCGGGTCCGACTTCACGAGGCCGGGCGACTCGCCGGGGAACCCCAGGCCGGTAGGCCGACCGAAACCCAAGGCCGCGATCTGGGCGGCCAGGCCCTGCTTGCCCAGGCCCTGGGCGATCTCGATCGTCCCCACGTTCGACGACTGGGCCAGGATCTGCGTGGCCGAGAGCCTCTCGGTCGGGTGGCTCTCGGCATCGTGGAAGGTCCACCCGTCGATCAGCACGTCGTTGGGGACGGTGAAGACCTCGTGCGGCGTGATCTCGCCCGAGCCGAGGGCCGCCGAGAACGTGACCAGTTTGAAGACCGATCCAGGCTCGTAGACCTGGGTCAAAGCCAGGTTCTGCGGCGCCTCGGCCACTTGGTTGGTGGTGGGGTCGTTCACCAGGTTGGCCATCGAGAGGATGTCGCCGGTCCGGGTGTCCATGACCACGGCGATCCCACTTCGGGCGTGCGACACCCGAATCTCGGACGCGAGCGCCTGTTCGGTCACGTACTGCAAGGACTGGTCGATGGTGAGCTCGATCCCGGCGCCTTGGTGCACGGCCGTCAGGGTCTTCGTCCCACCCGGGAGAGCGACCCCGTCGGGGGTCTCCAATTCCGTGGCCGTGCCGTTCTGCCCGGCCAACTCGTGCTGGTACTCGTACTCCAGGCCGGCCAGTCCGGTGCCCTCGGACCCGACCTCACCGATCACCGGCGACAACACGTCGCCCACCGGATAGGTGCGTTCGGAGTCCGGGAGCAGGTTGATGCCGGCCAGGTTCAACGCCTCGATCTTGGCGGCCACCGCGTCGTCCACCTTGTGCGCCAGGTAGACGAAGCCCGATCGCTGCGACATGTCGCCTCTGAGAACACCGACGCTGACCCCGAGCACGGGAGACAGGACAGCGGCTTCCTGGGCGGGATCGGCGATGAGATACGGGTCGGCCACCACGGTCGAGCGCGGCACCGAGAGGGCGAGCACCGCGCCGTTGCGGTCGAAGATCCCGCCACGCATGGCGGTCAACGAGACGGTGTTGGTCACCTCGGCGTTGGCGATCCGCTGGTACTTCGGACCGCCGAACGCCTGCACGTCCACCAGGCGCAACGCCAAGGCCAAGAAGGCCACCACGATGGCCAGTCGCATCACCCCGACGCGCCCTCGGGGGACGCCGCCGGTGACGGGGGCACGACGTTGCGGCGTCGGACGCGGCGCCCGACGCTCGTAACCGCGCGCTCGGGGGACGGGTCCGGGCCTGGTCGGGGTGCGCCGTTGGTCGCGAATCCCCGACCCGAACTGCCGGGTACTCACCGGCCGGTGCCGGCGGGGACGACCGTGGCCGCGTGGGCCGCGCGGGCCGCGTGGGCCGCGTGGGCCGCGTGGGCCGCGTGGGCCGCGCGGGCCGCGTGGGCCGCGTGGGCCGCGTGGGCCGCGCGGGCCGCGTGGGCCGCGTGGGCCGCGCGGGCCGCGTGGGCCGGTGCGACCTCAGTGGCCTGGGACGCGGGGACCGTCAACGGGACCTGGAGGTCGACCTGGGCCAGGTCGCCGACCGCGGTGGGAGCGACCAGCCCCTGGCGCTCGGCTTGGGTCACCAGATGGGTCGGACTCTCGAGCTGCGCCACCTGCAGCTCCAGGTCGCGGTGCTCATTGGACTGCACCGCGACCTGTTGCTGCAGGCGGGCCAGGAGGATCTGGCCCTGTGTCAGGTAGGCGTTGGCAGCGACGGTGACGAGAAGGCTTCCGCCGACGAGGGCGATAGCGAGCAGCGCCGCGCCGCGTCCCACGTGGCGCGGCGAGCGCCGCGGTGGTGGCTCGACCACGCGGACGGCGCGGGCCCCGGTGGCAGTGCGTGCCGGCGGTGCGGGTTCGGCCTGACGACGAACCCGAACCGGGGCGGTGACGGCCATCAGCGCTCCCCGCTGCTCGCCAGGCGCTCGAAGGCGCGCAGACGGGCACTCTCTGCTCGGTGGTTGCGGTCGATCTCGGAAGCGGTCGGCTTTCGGGCGCCGCGAAAGACCAGGCGGCCGGTCGGTGTCGCCCCGCACACGCAGGGCCACCCCGGCGGGCACACACAGCCTCCGGTCTCGGCCAGGGCGAACGCTGACTTGACGACGCGGTCCTCGCCCGAGTGATACGCGATGGCTACGCAGCGACCACCGGGGGCCAGGAGGTCGATGGCCGCCGGCAGGGCGCGTTGGAGGACGTCGAGCTCCTCGTTGACCGCGATGCGCAGCGCCTGGAAGACACGGCGAGCGGGATGACCGCCGGTGCGGCGTGTGGCTGCGGGGATGGCGGTACGCACTACGTCGGCCAGTTGCGTCGTCGTGGTGATCGGCCGGGCGGCGACGATAGCCCCGGCGATGCGCCGGGCGAAGCGCCCTTCGCCGTTGGCGGCGAACAGTCGAGCCAACTCGTCGGCCCCAAGGCCGTTGACCAGGTCGGCGGCGGTCGTGGTGGGAGCCGGCCCCTGGTCCATGCGCATGTCCAGGGGCCCCTCGACCCGATAGGAGAAGCCTCGTTCCCCCCGGTCGAGCTGGGGCGAGCTCACGCCGAGGTCGAAGAGGACACCGCGCACCGACCCGCGAGCCGCACCGACTGCGGCGGCGGCGGCGCGCTCGATCTGGTCGAAGCGGGCCATGGTCACCGTGGCGCGCTCGCCATAGGCGCGCAGGCGTTCGCCGGCGGCGGCCACGGCGGCGGCGTCACGGTCGATGCCCAGGACACGCAGGTGGGCATGGGCATCGAGCAGCGCGGCGGCGTGACCTCCCCCGCCCACGGTGGCATCGACCACGAGGCCCGGCGCAACGGGGGCGAACAACGCCACGACCTCGTCGACCATGACCGGTTCGTGGGTGTACACCTGGCGCATCTGCAGCCCCTCGACTGGCGGGATGCCGCCGGGAGAGGTGCTCCTGCGACTCGGTTGGAAGCGGGCGGAGGAGGAGTCTTCCACCGATCCAGTCGAGGGGCTGCGCATGTTCCAGGTGTGACCACGCCCGTCGGTGCGGGCTCCATGCGTGGTGTTGATGGGGCTGATCGAGATCGCGCTCCTTTTCGTGTCGTTCAATCGTCCGCGCCGTCGGAAAGACGGCGCTCCTCCGGTCGCACCTTCTCCTCCCATCGAGCGGGGGCCCACAACTCCACCCGGTCGATGGCCCCGTGCACGAGCACGTCGCCCTCCAGCCCGGCGAACTCCCGGAGGTGGACCGGGATGGCCATGCGACCCTGCCGGTCGACCTCCACGTCGATCGTCGTCGACGCCCACATCCGGGCCAGGTTGCGTTCGCTTCGCCCCTCTCCGGCCCGTTCCTGCATGTTCTGCATCTGCTGTTCGAACTCCTCGGGCGCCCACAGGGCCAGGCACCCGTCGTAGTTCTGGGTCAGATAGCCCCCGCGTTCGAACGCGGCTCGGAACTTGGCCGGCAGGATCACCCGACCCTTGCCGTCGAGCGTGTGCCCGAATCTCCCGAAGAACCGTGCCGCCACCTTCTCGAGCTCCCACGTCGCTCCCCCGTCCTCCGGCGGGCCCTCCCCTTCAAACCACTTCACGCCACTCTATGCCCTATATCCCCACCCGTCAACACCATTGCGCCCCATTCGGTGCCACCGCCTCCACCCGCCGACCACGCCCGGCCGACGCGTGAAGTGGCAACCGGCGCCGCTCCGTCGCGCCCGCGGGACGGCAACGTGGGACGGCAACGTGGGACGGGAGCGGCGAGCCGGCGCCGAGCGGCGAGCCCGAAGAGGAAGCGCCGAGAAAACGGCGCCCGGCGCCAGGTTGGCGCCCTGGTCGGCGATCGTCAGGGGCGCCGAAATCCCGGTAGGGGCTCTCGGGCCACGAAAGCCACGAGTGCAGGCGGAGGGGCGTCCTTCGTGACCGTGGTGCACGGCGACAGAACCTTCGCTCGGTGACGCGGCGGGTGCGTCGCCGCCGCGACCCGCCCTCCTCCAGGCGTCCGGGGTGACCTCAGGGCAACGCCGACACCACGGCCGCCTCGACCGCCCGGACGATGCTCGCATCCGTATCGACGACGTCCCCGAGGACGAGGTCGAGGCCGACGGCCACGGCGGCCAGCGCAGCCGGGTCGCGATGCGGGTGCGCCACCGTGGCCCGGCCGTCTCCCACGAGCAAGGCGATGGCTTCACCGTCCCAGCACAACGGGGCCACCGTGTGGATCCTCACCCCCGCACTGGTCCGGCGCTGCGATAGGCCGACAACCTTGCGCCCCGCGACCAGAACTTCACCGGGCCCGATGCCGGCGAAGCACACGGTGTCGGACCAGGCCGTGCGTGTCGCCCGCCCGCCGTGCACCTCGAGGTCCCGGGCCCCGAGCGAAGCCAGTGCGCGTGCCCAGGTCGCGCCCACCCACTGCGCACCGGCCACGATGTCGTCGTCCCACAGGGGGTCCGCACGCGGCACCCAGAGCTCGACCCACACCTGTGCCCCGGGGGCGACGAGCACGGCCCCTCCCCCACCAGAGCGCCGTGCGACTTCGACATCGCGCTCGGCGGCAACAGCGCGGTCGACGTCGTTCTCCGCCTGCGCGCTCCCGAGGACCACGGTCGAGGGGCCGACGACCTCGCAGACCCCGGCGCGGCGCGTCCCGCGCTCGCCGAGCGGCGGCCACGGTCCGGCCAACGTGGCGGCCCGGCCCCGGCGCCGGTCCGTCACCCAGCCCGGTCCCGGAGTCACGCAGTCAGCGATTGCTCGCCGAGATAGGGCACCCAGTCGCGGCGAGCTCCTTCGCTCATCGCCAGGAGCCACACCCGCTGACGGGGGGCGACGGGTTGGCGGCGCAGGACGAGGCCCACCTCGCTGGCCGAGCGGTCCTCTTTGCGCGTGTTGCAGCGCCGGCACGCAGCCACGACGTTGTCCCACACGTGCAGGCCACCGCGGCTGCGCGGCACCACGTGATCGATGCTCTCGGCGGCCGAGCCGCAGTACTGGCAGCGATGCCCGTCTCGCGCGAACACCGTCCTCCGGTTCACGGCCACGGAGCGATCGTGGGGCACGCGCACATAGCGGGCCAGACGGACGACCGACGGCTCGGGAACAGCAGTCCGCTCGGAGCGAAACAACCGCTCCGTGGCGTGGACCACCTCGGCCTTGGATCCGAGCACCAGAAGCAGCGCCCGGCGGGTGGAGACGATCCCGAGCGGCTCGAAGGTCGCGTTGAGGACGAGCGCTCTGCTCCCGCCTTTGGCACCGGCCCCCGTCGCCGACATCGCACAAAGGCTACCGTGCCCGGCGCGATCACTTCCGCCAGTCGCGCATCCCCGAGCACCAGTGGAGGAACGAGCGAAGGTCGGCCACCGACGGCGACGCGTCGCCGGCCCCGCCGTAGGCCGTCTCCATCCGGAAATGCCACAACACCGGGTCGGGCAGGGGCAAGAAGGGCGGCCGACGCCACCACCCCGGGCGCGCCAGGCGCAGTCCCTCGGCGACGGCCACGGGCGCCAGCCAGGGACGCCCGACCACGCTGCGCACCACGGCCCCGGCCAACGCGACGGTCGGGGCGTCGGCGCGCCCGGGGACGGCCCCGCCGACGTGCTCGGCGGTCATGGCGCGATCGCGCCCACGGGACGACCGACGGTCCGCCAACCCACCGCGCCGGCGCCGACCAGGGGGCCGCGGGCGCCGAGGGCTCCGGGGACGATCTCGGCCGAACGCGCGAACGACAGGCCGGCGCGCTCATGCAGCTCGCGATTGGCGGCGGTGAAGAAGGGTGCGCCGAAACCGAGCGCGACGCCGCCCGACACCACCGCCAGCTCGAGGTCCAAGAGCGCCACCACCGACGCCACGGCCCGTCCGACCAGGCGTCCCGAGCGCTCGATCACCTCGTCGCCGGCCTCGGCCGGCGGACGACCGCTCGTTGCCGCGATGGCGGTTCCCGAAGCCTCCGCCTCGAGACATCCCCGGCCGCCGCACGCGCAGCGCCGGCCGTCGGGCTCGACCACCACGTGGCCGACGTGCCCGGCGTTGCCGGCCGCCCCGTGGAGCAAGCGGCCGTCGAGGACGATGCCGCCGCCGACACCCGTGGACACGACCATGGCCATGAAGTCCTGTCGGCCGTGGGCCGCGCCGCACCACCCCTCGCCCAGCGCCAACGACTTGGCGTCGTTCTCCACGCCCGTGGGGAGGCCGGTGAGGGCTTCCAGCCGACCACGCAACGGGAAGTCGCGCCAGGCCGGGATGTTGAGCGGTGACACCGTCTCGCCGCCGGCCGACATGGGGCCGCCGCAACCCACGCCGCAAGCCGCCGGTGAAAGGACACCGTCTCCCCCGCCCTCGGCCAGCACGAGCCCGACCTCGGCGGCAAGGACGATGAAGAGCTCCTCGGCGTCCTGGGTGTCAGGGGTCGCCACCCGGCGCGAGGCGATCAGTGCTCCGTCCCGGTCGACCACGCCGACGGCCATCTTGGTCCCACCGATGTCCACGGCTAGGCAGCACTCCACGGGGCGGCACCCTAACCGCCGGTGACTCGGCAGGCCGGTCTACTTCTCGGGCTTGCCCCGGTGGAATCGGTCGCGGAACCAGCCGCCGGTATCCTTGAGCGCGTTGCCGATCCCCTGGGTCCGCAGGGACCGGCCGATGTCGTCCCACCCCGCCTTGCCCATACGCCGGATGTTCGTCCAGAACGCCAGCAGTGAGACGAACATGATGAGGACGCCGAAGAAGCCGAGGAAGAGGCTGGTGGTGAAGAATCCCACCATGACGGCGAGACCGACCACGAAGGCGACGATCGACCACTTCAGGTTCCGGCCCGCGTACCGGTAGACGTTCTCCGAGCGGACCCGGGCCGCGAACTCTGGGTCCTGCTGGTAGAGGGCCTGCTCGAGCTCTTGCAGCACCCGTTGCTCATGCTCAGAGAGCGGCACGCTCACCCCCTTCCCGGTACGGTCCTCGACCGATCAGACAATCTTCGCGCAGGGGCCGGGGCGATGACAACGGCATCCCGGTGGCCGCCAGCGCGATCGCCGGGCCCATTCGACGCCGGTGCGGAGTCTGCGCCGGCACCGACGCCGGGCCTCTACTCGTCATGACCCCATTCTCGCGTCAATCGGGACGGGCCGTGGGTCGTGTCGTACTCATCGGTCCGGACCCCAGTGCGTATCGCCGCGGCCCTTGACCACGAGGCCCTGCGACCCCACCAGCGTGGCGGGGCCCACCGACGACTGTCCGTACCGGGCCCGTATGGCCTGGAGGGCGGCGCCCACATCGGCCCAGGCCTCTTCCCGGTCCGGCCCGGGCGATCGGTCCGGCCCGGGGGCACCGGCCGGGGCGGCCTGGTCGAAGCACAATTGCTCCGCCGTCCGGACATCGTCTTCGAGCCCCGAGACCGTGACGCCGAGCAGGCGGACGCCCGGGGACACGTCGACCCCGTCGAGCAGCGCCCCGGCGATGACGGCGAGGGTGCGGGGGGCGTCGACCGCCACGCCCACGCTGTGCGACCGGGTAATGGTGCGACGGTCGGCGAAGCGCACCTTCACCGTGATCGTACGGCCGCGCCGACCCGATTCATGCAGGCGCGCTCCCACCGCGTCCGCCATGCGCACGAGATGCTCGTGCAGCTGGGCCGGTCGGTCGTAGTCCACGGCGAACGTCTGCTCGTGGCCCACCGACTTGACCGGTCGTCGGGCGACCACTGTCCGCGGGTCCTCGCCCCGGGCCAGCGACGCCAGATGACTCCCGTGGGCCGAACCGACCGCACGTCGCAACGTGTCCGGCGGCACCCGAGAAAGGTCGCCCACCGTCGCCACGCCCAGCGCTTCGAGACGGCGCGCCGTCGCCGGGCCCACCCCCCACAGTGCGCGGATCGGCATGGGCTGGAGAAAGTCGCGTTCCCCGTCGGGGACGACCAGGACGACGCCGGGCCCCGGCTGCGTTCCGCGCCGCGCCGCCACCGGCTTGGCCGCCCTCGATGCCAGCTTGGCCAGCATCTTCGACCGGGCCACCCCGACGGAGCAGTCCAGTCCCAGTTGCTCGTGCACCGAGGCCCGTACGGCGTGGGCGATCGCCACCGGTCGGCCGAGGAGGCGCAGGGCACCCGAGACGTCCAGGAACGCCTCGTCGAGCCCGACGCCTTCGACCTCGGGGGTGAAGGAGGCGAGGACGCGAAACAGTTGCTCGCTCATCTCGGCGTAGCGCCAATACCGGCCCGAGAGGAACAATGCCTCCGGACACCGTCGCCGGGCCTCGAGCGACGGCATGGCGGAACGGACGCCGAAGGCGCGGGCCTCGTAGGTGCAGGAGGCGACCACGCCACGGGCCCCGGCACCGCCAACGATGACGGGGCGCCCGGCCAAGGCCGGGTCGTCGAGGACCTCGACCGCGGCGAAGAACGCGTCCATGTCGACGTGCAACACGGTGCACGACGTGTCGTCGCGCCCGGTCGCGGCGCCAGCCTCCGACGGGCGCGACTCAGCCACCGAGGCGCAGCCGGCGGAATCCCTCGGCGAAGGCCACGCCGGCCCCCCGACCCTCTTCCTCGGCGCGGACGCGCACGGCCCGGGTGGCCCACTGCCCGCCGTCGGGGAACTGGCTCTGGTGGCACGCCAACGCCGACACCTTGTCGTCGATGGTGCTCGTGATGTCGATCCATACCGTCGGCTCGAGCGTTCCCGACAGCAGCGCCGTCTCGACCTGGTGGGCCGGTCCCTCTTCGGGGTAGTAGTGCGGTAGGGCCGCCGCCGGCGCCAACGCGTCGAGCACGGCGAACCCGACCGCCCGATGGTCGCGGTGGTTGTAGTAGTCCTCGCCGAAGAACACGGCGGTCGGGTCGGGACACAGCACCATGGCCGGCCGCACCCGCCGGACCCATCCGACGAGCTCCCGCCGGAGGTCGGCGGTATTCTCGATCTCACCGTCGGGATAGCCCAGGACGTGACTCGACACACCGAGTTGCTGCGCCGCGGCCGCCGTTTCGCCCGCTCGCCGGCCGGCCAGCTGCGCCGGCTCGATGGTGGCGTCGACCGTCCCTTTGTCCCCGTTGGTACAGATGACGACATGGATCTCCGCGCCCCGCCGCGCCCAACTCGCCAAAGTGCCACCGCACGAGACGTCCGGGTCGTCGGGGTGTGCGTAGACGGCCAGCGCGCTGGCGGGCACGTCGGCGAACAATTCGGCCACCGCCCGATCAGCTCCGACGCTTGGGCTCGGTCGTCTTGGTGAGCAGCCCGACCTCGCGTTCGAAGTCACCCACGTCCTCGAAGCCCTTGTACACGGAGGCGAATCGCAGGTATGCCACCTCGTCGAGATCGCGAAGGCGCTCGAGCACCGCCCGACCGATCTGTTCGCTGGTCAGTTCGACACCCTCGCCGCGCAGCGCGTCCTCGACCTGCTGGGCGAGCTCCTCGAGCTGCATCTCGCTCACGGGTCGGTTCTTGGCGGCCGAGCGCACCCCGGAGACGAGCTTGGATCGGTCGAACGGCTCGCGCTCCCCGCCGCGCTTGATCACCCACAGCGGCGCCTCTTCCAGGCGTTCATAGGTCGTATAGCGGCGGTTGCACGACAGGCACTCCCGGCGACGCCGGATGGCCCCGCCCTCCTCGGCCAGGCGCGAGTCCACAACCTTGTCGTCGAGGCTCTGGCACCATGGGCACCGCACGCGGCCAACCGTAGTGCCCGCATCGCGCCGACCCCGATGATCAGGGCAGCATGAGGCGCTCGCCCGCGACCACCGTGTCACCACCGACTTGTCGGGCGAGAATCGCCACGTCGGGCCGAGGGTCGGATCCGGGGTCGAGGCGCTCGGCGATCGACCACAGCGAGTCGCCCGGCTGGACGACGTAGACCGCGTGGTGCGCAACGGGAGCGCCCGCCAGGGCGGAGCCGGGGGTGGCGAGGAGGCGTCCCCCGGCACCGCCCCAAGGCAGGGCGAGCAAGACGAGCAGCGCCGCCGCGACGGTCCCGAGCAGGACCCGGCGCCGACGGACCGCGGCGGTCGGGCCGCCGGCGCGCTCGGGCCACGAACCACGGTCACGCGTGGGACGCGACCGACGGCCGTGGTGGGCCTGCTCGGACCGATCGGGGCCAGCCACCAGGTGGTACGCGCCGGGCCGGGGCGCCGTCGCGGACGAGCCCGGGGTGCGTCGGCGCCGACTCGCGCCGACCGACGATTCGGTCACGGTGTTCATCGTCGCCCCCGCACCGGGGGCCCACTGAGGCCGATCGACCTCGAACGCATGTTCGCCATGTGCTCATCCCATCACGAACAGGTGTTCGTGTCAAGGGACCTGAGGTGGTGGCCGATCGAACAGGTGTTTGATCTGTCTGCTCGGGCGGGTTAGGGTTTAGCGAACAGGTGTTCGACCGCACCAAGGCCGGTCGCACCCCGATCCGGAGGCAACGATGGCGGAAGCACTGACCGGCAAACGCCAGGAGATCCTCGAATTCATCGGGCAGCGGGTGCGCGACCACGGCTACCCGCCGTCGGTCAGGGAGATCGGGGAGGCCGTGGGGCTCACGTCCTCGTCGACCGTGCACGCCCACCTCGCCGTGCTCCAGCGTGAGGGGTACCTGGTGCGCGACCCGACCAAGCCCAGGGCCATCGAGGTGCGCTACGACCCGGCGTCGAAGACGGCCATGGCGGCCAGGCCGGTTCGCAACATCCCGCTGGTCGGCGACGTGGCGGCCGGCACCGGCGTGCTCGCCAGCGAGAACGTCGAGGAGCTGCTGCCGCTGCCCGAAGACTTCACCGGCCCGGGCTCGCTGTTCATGCTCAGGGTGCGCGGGGAGTCGATGATCGGTGCCGGAATCTTCGACGGAGACTACGTCGTGGTCCGCCAGCAGCCCGAGGCCGAGAACGGTGACGTGGTCGTGGCCGGGATCAACGACGACGAGGCCACCGTCAAGACGTTCGCCCGGCGGCGGGGCAAGGTGGTCCTCACGCCGGCCAACCCGGCCATGAGCCCGATGGAGCTCGACCCGGACGAGGTGACCCTCTACGGCAAGGTCGTGACCGTGCTGCGCCGGCTCTAGCCCCGGTCGCGGCTCTCGCCGCCGGCGCTCTCGTCCAGGGCGATCCGGTACCGCACGTCACGCGCGGTGAAGGTGACCCAGTCGTGGATCTTCTCCACGCCGTCGGCCTCCCACCCGCAACGTTCGTAGAAGTGCCGGGCCCGGACGTTGGTTCCCAGGACCCACAAGGTGGCCTGGGCCAGCCCGGCGCCGTAGAACTCGGCCCGGGCGGCGGTCAACAGGGCCCGGCCTCCTCCGCCGCCCCAGGCCGAGGCGCGCAGGTACAGCGCCGCCACCTCACCCACCGGTTCGACGCCGACGTCGTCGTCCTCGCTCGGCCGCAGGAAGACGAAACCGACCACCCGACCCTCGTCCTCGAGCACGAACGTGCCGCGTCGCGG
>Ga0181536_10000420_pt1 | contig 50747 bp, 55 predicted proteins | sample PEATcosm2014_Bin_41_FD_121105 | JGI IMG/M metagenome (GOLD analysis project Ga0181536, IMG submission 121105) | Peatland microbial communities from MTU Mesocosm Facility, Houghton, MI, USA - PEATcosm2014_Bin17_60_metaG | ecosystem: Environmental > Terrestrial > Soil > Wetlands > Peat | place...
CCAAGCACTCGACAACCTGGTCCGGGAAATCGGTCTCGAAGTGGCGGCCTGAGGTTCCATGAAGGTAACGAGAACATAATTCTCGTTTCAAGGCCTCTTTCATGCTAAAGCTTGCGCCACGCTTCCGCGGCACTCACCGTGTTAGCCATCAACATCGCGATGGTGAGGGGGCCGACTCCGCCCGGCACCGGCGTGTAGGCTGCCGCCTTCTCCTGCATGTCCAGCGGGTCGACATCTCCTACCAGCACACTGCCTTTGCGCTCCAGCGTTGCCAGGCGCTCCGGCGCGTTGCGGAAAATGCGCGCGGCTTCGGTGCGGTCCGTAATGCGGTTCATGCCCACATCGATCACCACGGCGCCCCGCCGGATGTAATCGGCCGTCAGCATAGCGGGCCGTCCCATGGCGGCCACCAGGATCTCGCCCTCCCGGCAGACGCCTGCCAGATCCACCGTTCGCGAGTGGCAGATGGTGACGGTGGCGTTCGCGTGCAGCAGCAACAACGCCATCGGCTTGCCCACGATGTCGCTGCGTCCCACCACCACGGCGCGCTTGCCGGCCACCGGAATCTGGTACTGCTTCAAAAGCTCCATGATGCCGGAGGGCGTGCAGGGCCGCGGGCCGGGACGTCCGGCCACCAGATTACCCACGTTCATGGGATGGAACCCGTCGACGTCCTTTTCCGGCGAGACCGCCAGCAGCACACGGCGCGTATCCACCTGCGGCGGCAGAGGCAATTGCACCAGGATGCCGTCGATATCGGGCCGCTGGTTGAGATCTTCGACGATCGCCAGCAATTCTTCGGTGGAGATGGCGGCGGGAGGCGTCAGGCTGTGGCTCGCGATGCCCAGTTCCGCGCAGGCCTTCACTTTATTGCGCACGTAGATTTGCGACCCGGGATCGTTCCCCACCAGCACGACGGCCAGTCCCGGCGGGCGCGAGGCCGCGGCCAGCGCCGCCACGCGCGGACCGAGGTCGCGCAGGATCTGGTCGCGTACGCGGTTTCCATCGAGAATGATAGACATGTCTCCCCCAATGATAGCGAGGCGCGCAGCGCACCGGAACCTTGCGGTACTTGACGTGCAATCATAAGAGAGATGCGGCTGCGGTGTGTAATTCTGTCTACTTTATCAGCTTTATCAGGATGGGCAAGCCTCGTCCTGTACGGCCAGGAAGCTACGTTCCGGACCGATACGCGCCTGGTGGTGCTGAACGTTTCGGTCTTCGACCAAGGCGGCAAGATCGTCAGGGACCTTGCGAAGAGCGCCTTCACGGTTTACGAAAACGGCGAGAAGCAGACACTCAATGTCTTCCGGCAGGACGACGTGCCCATCTCGCTCGGGCTGATCATCGATACCAGCGCCAGCATGACCGATAAGCGCGACCGGGTGGCCTCCGCCGCACTCGCCATGGTGAAGGCGTCCAATCCGCAGGACGAGGTGTTCATCATCAACTTCAACCAATCCGCGGTGCTGGCAAAGGAATTCACAAACGATATCAAGGATCTTGAAAAGGCCTTGCGCAATCTCGAGCCGAAGGGCGAGACCGCCATGCGCGACGCGTTGCTGCTCGGCATCGAGCACCTGCGGAACGGCGCCCACAGGGACAAGAAGGCGCTGCTGGTGGTCACCGACGGGGAAGACAACAGCAGCGTAGAGACGCAAGCGCACCTGGTCCAGGTGGCGCAAAGGAACGACGTGATCATTTACGCCATCGGCCTGCTGGGCGCCGAAGAGCCCGCCAGCGCCGCGCGCGCCAGGAAGCAGCTCGATGAGTTGACGCAGCAGACCGGCGGCCGCTCCTGGTTTCCGAACGACGTGGCGGAGATCGCGAATATCACGCCCGCGATCGCGCACGAAATCCGCAATCAATACATCCTGGCCTACACGCCTATGAACCTGGCGGCCGACGGCAGCTTCAGGAAGATCCGGGTCGATGTGGACGTGCCCGGCGCGCTGGTGCGCACGCGCGCGGGATATTACGCTCCGAAGTGAGAAGAGCGGGGCTGAGAAAGCCCCGCGCAGGCTGGGAGCCTGCCCGACTAAGACTAAGGAAACTGAAAGAAAACTCCAGCCGACGCGCGCCCCAACCGGTTGTGCTGGGCCATATAGCCCTTCGCCTCTATTCCAAAGCCAACATGCGGCGTGACGTAATAAAGCGCGCCCGCACTGGCATTGCCGGCCAGATCGTCGTTGCTCCGGTTGACCGTTGCAGTGGTGTTGAAACCGCTCGAATAAGTGCTCGACGACAAACGTAAGAGTCCGGCCCCCAACCCGATGTACGGCACCCAGTCGCTCTTGTTGGGAAAGCGGACCTTGAGTCCGCCGTTGACATCCAACAGACTCGACGTGTACAGGCCCTTGCCCGTAAGGTTCGTGCCATAGGTGAACGCATAGCTGGTGAGCGGAGAATAGGAGAAATCGATGAACGGCACCAGATACTTCGAAACCGGAGATCCCAAGCTCGCGCCGGCCGATCCGTGCGCTCCCAGCCCGAAGATCCCTCCCCCCGAAAGGGCGGCGATTCCCACGTTGGTATCCGTCTGCTGAGCTATCAACAAACCGGCGGCCACCGAAAAGAGAACCGATCCGCGCGCGGCGTAGTGCATTGGCAATTTCCTCATGTCTTCAACGGGACAGGCCAGGAGGCCTGTCCTACAGGCTGCGTACACCCATGTTGACGATGTCATCCACCTGCATGGTTTCCTTCACCACGAATGGCTCGCCGTATTTCGCGCCGATCAGGTTGCCATAAAACCGGGCGGCGGCGCCCAGCCGCTCGCGGATTTCCTGTTCCTGTGGAAACAAGCCGCTGCCCTCGTCCTGCGCGCCGTACTGCGATCGGTAGCTCAACAAGGCCGCCATGCGGGCCTCGAACTGGCCGCTGATATCCACCACGAACGAAGGCTTCACATTGGCGTATAGCGACGCATAGATCACCTTCTGAGGGCGGTGCGGCGCGGAGTATTCGTCCAGCTTTTTCAGACCGGCCAGGAAGCAGGCTTCATAGCCCAGCTCGCTGGCGCGGTAGTGATCCGGATGGCGGCCCTCCCAATACGGCAGGATCACCACGCGTGGGCGCAACTCGCGGACCTTCACTGCCAGCGTCATGCGGGCGCCGAGGGTGTTCTCCAGGCGCGCATCGGGGAAGCGCAGGTTGCCGCGCCAGGCGAGGCGCATGTGCCGCGCCGCCACTTCGGCTTCCGCCAGGCGCTCTTCCGGAGTACCGCGCGTGCCCATATCGCCGGCGGTAAGGTCGAGCGCTCCCGTGCGGTAGCCTCTTTCCGCCATGCGGATCAGAGTTCCGCCGCAGGTCTGTTCGATATCGTCCGGATGGGCGGCGATTGCCAGAACGTCCAGGCTCATGCGCGCGCCGCCAGCCGCTTCAGGAATTCGTCCATGGACACCTTATATTTGAAAGCCTTGCGCCCGTCAATCGCGATCACCGGCAGCTCCTCGTTGTAAAGCGGCAGCCACTCCGGATGCCGGTCGATATCGATCTCGTCGAACTCGAAGGCCGCGCGGGCGCGGGCGGCCGCAAGCACCTGTTTGGCCTCCTCGCACAGGCAGCATCCCGCGCGCGTGTAGAGAGTCACTCGGGTCATTCCCAGTAACGGTCCCGCCGGCGATTGTACCGGTCGCTGGCGCCCATCACTTTCACCAGCACGATGCCCGCCACAAATCCGGCTATATGCGCGAAAAAGGCTGTCCCGCCACCGGAAACGTGCGTTCGCGCAATCGAGCCGATGCCGCTGAATAACTGGATGACGAACCAATATGCCAGCATGATGGGCGCCGGGATTTCGACGGTAGTGATGAAGATAAAGACAAACACCAGCGTGAGAATCCGGGCTCGCGGGAACTTTACCAGGTAGGCGCCCATCACACCGGCGATCGCGCCGCTGGCGCCCACCATGGGAACCGTGGAGAATGGGTTCGCAATCACCTGACCGAGCGCCGCCACCATTCCGCAGAGCAGATAAAACAACAGGAACTTCGCATGTCCCAGCAGGTCCTCGATATTGTCGCCGAAGATCCACAGGAACCACATGTTACCCAACACGTGCAGCCAGCCTCCGTGCAAAAACATGGAGGTGAGCACGGAGCTGAACCGGAAGTGATCCGGCACCAGCCCGTAGTGTTCGATCAGGCTATTGCGGGCGTAAGGTGGGAGCGAGGCTTCGAACAGAAAGATCAGCAGGTTCGCGGTGATGAGCGCAATGGTCACCATCGGCCGCGAATAACTGCGCTGCGTATCTTTGAGCGGGAACATTTAAGTGGTAGGGGCCGCGCGGCCGATGCGAGCCTGCATATCCGGATATGCCCGGCGGGGCGCGCGTTCGAGCAACGCGCGGACTTCCTCCAGGCCGCAAATTCCGCCGCGCGCGCCCATCGCCGTACAGTTGAGCGCCGCCATGGCGTTCGAGAAATCCAGTGCGTCCGCCAGACTCATGCCCTGCAAAACAGAATAGCAGAAGGCGCCGTGGAACACGTCTCCGGCGCCGGTGGTATCGACGCAGTTCACTACAAACGCCGGCGAATACAGGAAGCGGCCGTTTTCCAGCGCCAGCGCGCCGTGCGCGCCCAGAGTCATGGCCGCCACCCGCATGCCATACTCCCGCTGAATCAGTTCCAGCGCGCGCAGAGGATCGCGCTCGTTGGTCCACTGCGCCGGGAATTCGGAGCTGGCGATGAGGTAATCCACATGCGGCAAGACCCGGTCGAAGCCGTGATAAATGGTGTCCACATCCACCGTCACGGGAATGCCTGCGCCGTGCGCGATGCGCGCGGCGTGCGCCACGGCGGGAGTATCGTGCCCGTCGATATGCAGCAGGCGCGCGCACAGGATCTGGTCCGGGGTAATCTCGGCGGGATCGATGCGCAGGCATTCGGACCGCGACCACAGCACGGTGCGCTCGCCCGTGCCGCGATCGATGATGATGTAAGCCGACTGATTGGGGCAGCCCGTGCGGCTCTGCACATGATCCACATTGATGCCCGCCGCGCGCAGGCTGGCCAGTTGGATGCGCGCGCGCTCGTCGTCGCCGATGGTGCCGATGTACTTGGTACGCAAGCCCAGCCGTGCGCACGCCGCCATGGCGCTGGCCACCTGGCCACCGGGACTGACAATCTCCTCCTCGAATGGAACCTTGCCGGCATAAGGGGGGAAACGGGGGACGACAAGCAGGGTGTCGGTAGCGTTCAGTCCTACGCCGACGACGTCGAATTGGGGGGGCACGGAACTATTGTAGATGGAAGTCGGGAAACAGGAGACAGGAGTCAGGAGACAGGAGTCAGAATCGGTATCGAAATTGAGGTGGCTCAGGGCCAAGGACACGCATTTGCGGGCCTGGTGGCGATTTCGAGAACTTACCGGTCCGGTGGCACCCCGATGAAGAATCTTCTCAGGTCTTTCCGATATGTCGTCTGGACGATTTGGCGCACGCGCCCTCCCAGAGGCGGGCAAGCTCAGCAATGAGAGGTCTCCTCGACCTCGCCGCGATCGGCAGCCTTCATGGCGGCTACGGTGGTTGCATTCGGCGTCTTAGCCACGAATGGCAACCCAATGGGCGCCCCTCTCTTTTTGGCGGGACCAGTGCGGGGAATGATGGTCACGGTGCCACCTACGCAGCTACAGAATAACCACATTCTGCGGAGCGGGCAATCGCAGACTGAAAGCCGGCACGGCGAACCGAAGTTCGCCGCTGCACGCTCTCTCCAGAGAACTACTGCGCAAGTCACTGATCTAGCGGGACTAACGTCCCGCAGGGCGAACTGAAGTTCGCCCCTGCACGCTAAAGCGTGCGCCACGTTGGTGACGGCCCGCAGGGTCGTTCGCGCTAAAGCGTGCGCCACTTAGTTCTTCGCGCCGATCTCGTAGACGTAGATGTAGTGGAGCACGCCGCCGGCGGTGATGGGGACAATGCCGGAGGGCGTCCACCCGCGGATCTCGTAGTCGTTCGACACCACGCGCGCGCCGGGCTTCAGATACTTCTCCAGATTCGGACGCAGGCGCTCGTTGGAACTGGTCAGCAGGTAGAGCGTCACCACATCGGCCGGGCTGAGGTCCACTTTCAGCATGTTCTCGTGAATCAGCCTGACGCGGTCCTGCAGGCCCAGCGACTTGATCCGCGCTTGTGTGGACTTGCAGAGATCCCCCCGCAGTTCCACACCTACCGCGCGCGCCTGGAATTTCTGCGCGGCCGTGATAATGATGCGGCCGTCGCCGCTGCCCAGGTCGTAAACCATCTCGCCCGGCTTGACCCGCGCGGCGCTAAGCATCCTGTCCACCACTTCCTGCGGACTGGGGATGTATGGCGCCAGATTGTCTTTACTGAACTGCTGGGAATAGGAAGGCGCCCAGGCTCCCAAGGCCAGAAACACCGCCGTCGAGACCGTCCTAGAGAACGCTTGAACCCGCATGGGCTATTGGGAAGCGCCGTTCGCCGCGCGCTTACCCACTCTTGATTTTACTATACGGGACATGATATCGCCCCATGCATTCCACAAGTCGCGCGGCCGGGTGATGGTGTACTCGATTCCCTTGAGGTATTTCACCGCATTTCCGATGGCGTCGCGCCAAGGCACCGCTTGCGGGTCGAGGTTGTAGTTCATGTAGAAAAGCGGGTATTCCACATCCGCGACTTTCTTGAGCGACTCCTGCGGCACACCATTGTCCAGCAGCACTTTCGGACCGGCGAAGATCACGGCATCCGGATGATCGCGCGTCTTCAGCTCGTCGGTAAACAGGTTGGTCAGGAACTCCGTTTCCCCGCGCTTCTGGCTGAGTCGCTTTACATCCACCGTTCCCAGATTGAGCGAGCGCAAAGCCTCGCCCAAGGCCGGGAAATCGATCCGCGACGCATCCTCCTCCCGGTAGACGACCCGCCGCTCCTGGAGATTGAAGGCCACTATCGAGAACTTCCCGATGCGCGGTTCGCGCGCGATGCCGCGCAAAATCGAGATCAGGGCATTCACGTCCAACGGGTGCAAAACAGCCGCCGCGGGTTCCTGGGGCGCGAAGTTCACAATCACTTTCACATTCAGCGGAGCGCCACGCGCCTGACGCGGCACGGGCGGCTCGTCCTTGAAAGGCTCGTTATCGGCGCTCAGGATGGTGTTCGGCGGGATGTCCAGGGTCACCGGCTTGTCCTTCAGCGGCACGCTGGCATCGATATCCCAGAAGGCCGAGCAAACCCGCTCGGTGCGGTCCCGCATCAGCCAGGACACGTGATACTTGCCTTCGCCCACGTCGAAGCTGCCTTGCAAATAGGCATCGCCGTGCGCGTTTTCTTCGATTTCCGGCACGTTCACCCGTTGCGACATGTAAACCGGCTCGTCGGGATGCGCTTCGGGAGTGACCCTGTAGATCATGGTGAGGAGGTCTTGCGATCCCGCGAGTTCCTTCAAGGGGACATTGACTTCGTAACCGGAATGAAACTTCAGGTCGAAGCCGAGGGTGGGTTTGACGGACGTGGCGGTACACGGAAGGTCCTTGCGAGGCTCCTGCGATTCCAAAACGGCCGCGTCGGTGTTAAAGAGGTGCGCTTCGCCACTTGGGCCGGAGCCCGGCAGAATAGACTGAGCGCGCGCGGCGCCTGCCAGCAGCAGCAAACCGAGCGCTGCGCGCAAACTCCGAGTCGGAGGACCTTTTAACGATGACATGGCCGGAACCCTGGCACCCATTTCAGTTTATCCCCAACGGCGCTTCGCCGAGCACCGATTTTTGTATTATGGCGCATATTTCCAAAAGAGCGAAGTTAAATCGCGCCCCTTCGCAATTCAAGTACTGTAACGAAGGTAACCTTCTCACGCTGGTATCGGGGTGGAAGCCCCTAACGCCGGCGGAAAACCGGCGAAGCGCGGACTGAAGTCCTCGCCATGGCGAGCTTCGCTCGCCAGCGGCAAGCTTCGCTCGCCGAAGAGCGGGGCTAAAGCCCCGCGCGGGCTCAAGCCCAATGCCACTTAGTTTTTCGGATTCGTGAGCTGTACACAATTTGTGCGGCGGGCAATCCTGCCCGCAGCCGGCTTTCAGCCGGCTCTGGCCGCCTAAAAGGCGGCTGCGGCCACGATTGGCCGCCCCACGATTTATGCAGAATCACGTCTGGTTTGGAAAACTAAGTGGCATTGGGCTCAAGCCCGCCCTCCATTGTTTCCAGGCCGGGACATCCTGCCCCTCCTTAGGTGTGAAGCGCGCGATAATACGGGCTATGCTTAGATTTGCTGCATCCCTGTTGCTGCTGACCATGAGCGCCACCGCCGCCGTCAAAATCGAGAAGACCAACTACAAGGGCTGGGCCAACAGCTATTGCATCACCAACGGAGAAGTCGAGCTGATCGTGACCAGCGATATCGGCCCCCGCATCATGCGTTACGCTTTTGTGGGCGGGCCGAACTTCTTCAAGGAATTCGCCGAGGGCCTCGGCAAATCCGGCGAACCAGCCTGGGTCGCCCGCGGCGGACATCGCGTTTGGGCCGCTCCCGAAGACGCCGTCCGCACCTACGCCCCGGACAACGGGCCGGTACACATCGAAATCAGGGGCGACGTGCTGAAAGCCACCGAACCCGTCGAGCCGCTCACCGGCCTCGAAAAACAGATCGTGGTGAAATTGTCGCCGGAGGGCACGGGCGTGGAAGTGCTGCACCGCATCAAGAACGCCGGCAAACATTCGCTGGACCTGGCGCCTTGGGCGCTCACCATGATGGCGCAGGGCGGCGTGGGCATCCACGGCTTCCCGCCGCGCGGCAAGCATCCCGAGGTGCTCTATCCCACCAACCCGCTGGTGATGTGGGCCTTCAGCAACCTCTCCGATCACCGCTGGCGCTACACCCGCAAATACCTGATGCTGCACCAGGACCCCGCCAACGCCGAACCGACCAAGCTCGGCAGCTTCAACAAGAACACCTGGGCCGCCTATGCGCTGGGCGGCGGGCTGTTCATCAAGCGCTACGACGCGCAGGATTCTCCGAAGAACTACCCGGATTTCGGCTGCTCGTTTGAAACCTTCACCGGCGCCGATTTCCTGGAACTGGAGACTCTCGGTCCGCTGCAACATCTGAAGCCCGGCGCTTCGCTCGAACACGTCGAGCATTGGACGCTGCACAAGAATGTCCACCTCCGCGACTTTACCGACGCGGAGTTGGATCGCGTGGTGGCGCCGCTGGTGGGCGCCCGGTAGACCCGGCGGGCCAGTCTGAACAATCAAAGCCCAAGTGGTTGGATCTTTGGGGCGCGCGTTGCGCTCCGGGGCTGGGGGCGCGCGTTGCGCGCCGGGGCTTGGGGCTTGGGCTGGGGGCTACGAATAGCGGCAGTCGCTGGCCAAGTAAACCTGGAATTGACGGAGATCTTCCAGGTTCAAATGCTCCGGGCTGGTCTGGTAGAATTGGGCCAGACCGGCGATGTGATGCAGGGAGGTTCTCTGCGTCTGCGGCGAGAAATTGCGCAGTTGCATATCTTCGATCATGCGTTTTCGTAGTGGTGTCATGCGATGGCTCCTGGTTCAAATTGGATGGGTCTATTTGGGAATAAACCTGATCCAGTTTGCCTCAGGAGCTTCGCGCCAGGCTACTCGCCGGGCCTAGCACAGCACTTCGCACGCGAGGATACCGCGCAGCGGTTTAGTTCACCGGTCAACCGGGCGTTCAACCGGCAACCCGTCCGAATTTAAGGCGCTTACGCTGAAAATGTCGGTGCGGAGGATTGGACCGTTTAGCGACCGAAAGCTCACATCACTGCCGATGTGGTTTTGGCTACGAACAGGCCATCCTCACGCCCACCGTCGCCCTTGTGCGACCATATTTGGCCATCTGACCAACGACGGTCAGCGCAGCGTCAGGGCGCGAAGCGCCAGTCCTACTACAGGTCTACGGGCTGTAACCGGCCCGAGGCGGCGGCGCTCCCGATGGGCCGCGTCCGCCCGGCGGGATGGCCAGTGGTGAGTTGTAAGGCGGTGCCTTCCGGACGGCGCGCATCCCCATCCGCGGTGCGGGCGGTCGCGGCGACGGACAGCGGGCGGCTGGCGCCGGACTTGGCCGCCGGCATCAGGCTGCGCGAAGAATGGTGCGCCAATACGCCACCCGCCGCCCTGCAAGCCATGGATGCGGGCGCCTTCCACCCAGCGCGCATCCCCATCCGCACGCGGGCGCACGCGGCGACGGGCGGCTGGCGCTGGAACGGGCCGCCGGCATCAGGCTGCGCGACGCGCCAGCCGTGCTTCTGTGCCGCGTGCTGCGCCGGCCCGAGGCCGCGGCCCTCACGATGGGCTACAACCGCGGCGGAAGCTGCGCTCAATGACTCCTCGCGCCGAAGCGCCTGGACAGCAAATGATATACTGCTGTCTATGACCGTCAAAAATGCGGCGTTCTTCGCATTCATCGGCATGGCGCTGCTGACCGTTATGCTGGCGGTGGGCTTCATTCGTGACATGTCGGCTATTCTGGCCGGTGCAATTGCCGCGATAACAGTGTTAATATCGCTAATCCATTTGCTGGCAAGCCTGAGTATGGCTGTGTTCCTGTACGTGTTCTACAAAGCCCAGCGTTGAATCCGCAGAGCACAGGCTGAAGACCGGGCCGACGAATCGTTAACGGTCTTTTTAGTGAAAATCGTTCTCGCTCTGAAAAGCGACGACGCGGCGATGTTCCTTACGGGCCATCGCCGAACGTGACTGAGGGGGATGGTCATGAAAGCGAATAAGGCTCTTAAACGACTGGCCAAGATCGAGGAGAGCGTGTCGGATGTGATGGAGCGATATTCAGCAAGTGCGCCCCACATACGAGAGGCGCTTCAAGATGCGAAGGCTGCTGTCACTCGGGCGAAGGAAGCTGTGAGTTCGCAGGCATCCTCCGGGACGACGAACGCCCCGCAGAAGGCCGCTACCAAAAAGGCGCCAGTGAAAGTGCCACCAGCGAAGGCGGTAAAGAAGCACGGCCCAACAAAACAGGATTACGAAGGCTAAGATTCACCGCCCGCCGACAATGGGAGTAACGGTCCCGGCATGCCGCCATCAAGAACGATTAGCGCGGATGAAGGTCCTGGTGATGGACAGGATCTCATCGCCGATCCTGTCGGCCATCCCTGTCGCCCATCCGCCCGCTGGCGGTCGCGGCGACGGACAACGCGCGGCGGGCGCCGGGACGGGCCGCCGGCATCAGGATGCGCGAAGCGCCGGCAGTGCGCCTGGGCTGCGGGCTGCGCCGGTACGAGGTTGTGGCGCTCGCGATGGGCCGAGCGGCGGGACGACCGGCGGGGTGCATCGTGGAAGGGGCACGGCCCGCCAAGCGCGCGCCGGAGATTCACTCCTGGTGTGCGGATCGGGAACGTCACCGCCAGCGATGCGCCTGGGCTGCGGGGCGCGCCGGTCCGAGGAGCGGCGCTCACGATGGGCCGCGTCCAAGTGGCGGGATGGCCGGTGATGCACCGTGGAAGGGGCACGCCCCGAGGCGCGCCCTACCGCTCACACCCGTGCAGGGCGTCGCGTCAAGCAGCCTGCGCCGTTGCGGCGCATGAAGGCCCTGGTCTTGGACAGCGCCTCGCCGCCGATTCATTTCGCGCATCCGCCCGCTGGCGGTCGCGGCGACGGACAAAGGATGGTGGGCGCCGGAACGGGTAGCGCGAAGCGCGTTATGACACCCAACCCCATCTGCACGCCGCGATTCGCGGCGACGGGCAACGGGCGGTGGTTGGCGGGCTGCGGTGTGTTCGCATAGAGACGTTCCGAAAATGGTCCAACGGTATGTGACTTCACAAGCCGGCCACATAGACTATCACTGCGTCGACTTCCTGCTTGGTGAACATCTGGCCTCGGATCAGGTATTCGTCATTGATCGCTGCCATCCGCAGTTTCTCGCGGATCTGCGCTTCCGTGAACCGCCGGCCGATACCCACCAGCGGCTTCACATCCTCGCAGATGTGCAAGTCTCCTTCTTCGCCGTGGCAGCGGGCACATTCGGCATTGAAGACCGTCTTGCCGAATTCCCAGAGCTTGACGAACCCAGCCAGGTCCGGCCCGGTTAAGGCCCTTCCTGGCAGAATGCGGCGAACGACATCACCAGGGTCGACCAATAGCGTCGCGGGCGGGTCGGTTTCCAGCAATCGCCGGTTCTCCGCGGCTTCGCCGGCCAGCACCAGCACGACGGTATCACGTGCTGCCAGGTCGCGACACGTGTCATTGAGAACTGCTGGCACGAGTTTAGCGCCTGGCGCTTCGATCAATATGACGGCGTGTCTCTTCTGGTGATACGCGGAAAGTCGCACGTCCGCGCCCGAACAGTCCCGAAGGGAGACGTCCGGCACGGTCTCACCCAATTTCACTGCCCAACCGAGCGGCAGGGCACAGTGCGCGAGCGCGAGAGCAGCCCAATATTTTCGGATGCGCATGTCTCCAACTTCCTCGTTTATAGTGTATGCCCAATCGCCAGCCGGGGCTGTTCATCTTCAGTTCTGGCTCCCTATGGCTGCTCAGGCTGGGCGGTCTTTAGCTTCAGTCGCCGATCGCGCCGCCCATCCGCGCACCCGCGAATCGCGCCGGAGCGGCAGTTGGTCGGGACCTTTCTCACCCGAAGACGTGGCCAAGAGAAATACTCGCCCGAAGACGTTTGCTTCTACCGTGACATCGTTGCGATCCACCTTGGTCCCGGGCTCGGGAGATACGCGCTCTCGAAACTTGGGCCTCAACTCGTACAGGCGTTCATGAATGCCAAGCTCGAAGCAGGCCTGTCACCCCGCACGGTAAAGCACCTCCGCGACACCCTTAGAAACGCTCTGAACGTGGCCATGAAATGGAACCTGGTGGTCCGGAACGCCGCCGCCCTGGTCAATCCGCCGCGGCGGGAAAAGCAGCCAGTCCGCGCGTTCACCCCAGAAGAGGCCCACCAATTTCTCGAAACGATCCGCGGACATCGGCTGGAGTCGTTGTTCTCGGTCACGCTGTCGCTTGGCCTGCGCCAGGGTGAGGCTCTCGGGCTGCAGTGGTCCGACGTGGATCTGGAGAACGGGATGCTAAACGTGCGGCAACAACTTCAGAGAATTGATGGGCCGCTGCGCTTGGTCGAGCTGAAGACCGCGAAGAGCCGCCGGACGATTCGATCTACCCCAGGTCGCCATTTCGGCTCTCGGTGCGCATTTCGCCAGGCAGGCCGATGAGAAGCAGTTTGCCGGCGCCCGATGGGTCGAAACGGGAATGGTTTTCACGACCAGGATTGGAACCATGCTGGACAGGCGGAACCTTCTGCGGGCCTTCTACGGAATCGTCAAGAACTCCGGCATGCGGAAGTTTCGATTTCACGATCTCCGACACTCGGCCGCTACCCTCTTGCTCGTACAAGGAGTCCACCCGCGGGCCGTCATGGAATTGCTGGGACACTCCGATTTCGCCACCACCATGAACATCTACAGCCACGTCATTCCGGTCGTCAAGAAGGATGTGGCAAACCAAATGGACGCCATTTTGAAGCCGGTGGCTTCCAACTTGGCTTCCAGCGATGCGTCCAAGAAACTCAATTAACTTGTAAGTGATTGAAAAGGATTGGTCGGGGCGAGTGGATTCGAACCACCGACCTCCTGGTCCCGAACCAGGCGCTCTAGCCAGGCTGAGCCACGCCCCGAACCTACTAGTGTAGCGGTTCGCAACCTCCTGGACAAGTGGTGCGGCCGCTCTGTACTATCAAGCGAGTGGCAAGCAAGTGAGCGATAGCGAGAAACTGCGCGAATTGCCGGCCGTCCACGAGGTCGCCGAGCGCGTCATCGCGCCGGGGATTCCGCGGCATTTGGTCGTGGCGGAGATCCGCCGCGTGCTGGATGAAGCGCGCCGCGAGATCCGCGCGGGCGCCGCCAACGGCATCACCAGGATGGCCATCGAAGCGCGTGTGGAGCGCGCGCTGCGGGCGCTGGCCATGCCTTCACTGCGGCGCGTCATCAACGCCACCGGCGTAGTCCTGCACACCAATCTCGGCCGCGCGCCGTTGGGGCCGCAAACCATCCATCCCGGATACTCGAACCTCGAATACGACATCGCTACCGGCCTGCGCGGCAAACGCGACGTCCACACCGGCGCACTCATCGAGCGACTGCTCGGCGCGCCTGGCATCGCGGTTAACAACAATGCAGCCGCCATCTACCTGGCGCTGAATGAACTTGCCAGCGGCCACGAAGTGGTCGTCTCGCGTGGCGAGTTGATCGAAATCGGCGACGGCTTCCGCATCCCCGACATTATGCTGCGCTCGGGCGCCCTGCTGCGCGAGGTGGGCACGACCAATCGCACCAGCGTCGCGGATTATCGCGAGGCCATCACCGGCGGCACACGCCTGCTGCTGCGCGTCCACCCGAGCAATTTCCGGATCGAAGGCTTCACCGCCCGCCCGTCGCTGGAAGAGCTGGTTGCGCTAGGCCGCGAGCGCGGCATTCCGGTGTATGAAGATCTGGGCAGCGGCTGCCTGGTGGACCTGCGCCCGTTCGGCGTCGACGAGCCGCTGGTTTCCGATAGCTTACGGGCCGGCGCCGATCTGGTTTCGTTCAGCGGCGATAAGCTGCTCGGCGGTCCGCAGTCCGGCATCCTGGCCGGAAAGCCGGAGATCGTCGCGCGCCTGCGCCGCAACCCGATGTTCCGCGCGTTGCGCCTGGATAAGACGATCTACCAGGCGCTGGAGACTACCCTACGCAACGTATTGCTGGAGCGCTGGGAGCAGGTGCCGGCGCTGCGCATGATCCGCCAAAGCGCCGCCGAAATTCGCGCACGCGCCGAGCGGCTACTGACTTCGCTTTTGGCAGCGCTGCCCGGTGTTAGGGCGGAACTCACGCCCGGTGAATCCGTGATCGGCGGCGGAGCCACGCCCGAGCAATCCATTCCGACCTGGCTGATTGCCATCGCGTGCGCCGATGAAGGCGCCGCACAACGGAAGCTGCGCGCCAACGATCCGCCGGTGATCGCGCGCATCGAAGAAAAGCGGCTGTTGCTGGATCTGCGGACGGTGCTGCCGGAAGAAGAGACGGAACTGGCGGCGGCCCTTCAGGCCCTTTCCTGATAAGTGCCTTCCGCGGTCGAGACGCGGATCTTCTCGCCCTCGGTGATGAAGGGAGGCACCTGCACGACGAGCCCGGTTTCGAGCTTGGCGGGCTTGGTCACGTTGGATACCGACGCGCCCTTCATCCCCGGCTCGGTTTCGACCACGGTCAGGTCCACGGTGGCCGGCAATTCCACGCTGATGGGTTTGCCTTCGTAGAACTCCACGGCCACTTTCAACTGCGGAACCAGGTAGCCGACGGCATCGCCCAACAGATCCTTGGTCAGGTGCATCTGCTCGTAGTTCTCGGTGTTCATGAAATAGAAGTACTCGCCGTCGTCGTACAGATACTCCATTTCGTGTTCTTCCAACGCCGCGCGTTCGACGCGATCTTCCGAAGAGAAGCGGTGCTCGATCATCGTTCCGCTGCGCAGGTTGCGCATTTTGGCCTGCACGAAACCCCGCAGGTTGCCGGGCGTCCGGTGGTTCACGCTGAACACGGAGAACAAGTCGTTGTTGAACTTGACCACCATGCCGGGACGCATTTGTGTGGATGAAATCATGAACTGCTAGTATAACAAGCTTTCAGCTATCAGCTTTCAGCTCTCAGCTTTCCGTGTACTCGATGCTGTTTTCCTGGCACCATTCGATGGCGATGTCACGGAGGGCTTCGGCGCGATAGGCATACCAATCCTTTTCGCGGCGATAGCGGCGCAGCGTGTCCTTGAAATAGCGGAAAGCGCCAGCGCCGTGGATGGCGTTTTGCAGCTCGTCGCTAAGCCGCTCCGGCTCGACGGACTCTGCGAACTCACGCATGATCTCCCACTCGTGGATATCGAATTTCGTGGGCAGCTTCTCGAAACGATCCCAATCTGCAAAGATGGCCTCGGCTACCTCGAACTCGTCTTCTTGCCAGTCGAGCACGTCGTCGAGGGTGCCGCCTTCTTCCGCAATCCCCAACACTTCACGGGACACGAACTCGACTTTTCCCGTCTGGCGGTCCAGAAAGTAAAAGTGCTCGTCAGACGGCATTTCCAAAGCGTCGACGATGTCTTTCAGCGCGACCTTCATCTCAGAACGGCAGGATCTCCTCGCGCACCGGATCGAAGTCGATGCGCCGCTTCTGCATGTACGAGATATTGCCCAGGTGCGAGGCCTGCGCCGAGCGGTGCCCGATCAGCACATCGCCGTTGGGCCGCTGGCGGGAGCGCACGCAATCCAGGAAGTTGTTCACGTGGTCTTCGTCGATCTTACTGAATGCCTGTACGATCGTCTGGTGCGCGCCCCGGCCCACCGGGTGAAATTCGTAGCGGTGGCGATCAATCCACAAGCGCCCATCCGTTCCGCAAATCTCCACCCCCTCGCCCGTGATTCCCGGCACCAGCGTGGCTTCGAAGGTGGCGGTGAACTCGCCCGGATATTCCAGCAGCACGTTGATGGTGTCCGGCGCGGTGCGGCCATCCTTATACTTGTAGACGCCACCCGCGGCGGAGGCGGAGAATGGCACCTCCTGGCCCATGAACATGTGCACCACGTCGATCCAGTGCGTGAACAGGTCGGTCACCTGGCCGCCACCGAAATCCAGGTAGGCGCGCCAGTTGAAGTATTGCTGCGGATCGTAGTCGCGCCACTTCAACGGTCCCAGGAAATGCGCCCAATCGAGATTGAATGGCTGCGTCTGTAGCGATTCCGGCGCGCGCCGCAGGTGATAGCTGTTGCCGTGCCACCACGTGCGCGCCAGCGTGATCTTGCCCAGCTTGCCCGTGTCGAAATACTCGCGCTTGGCTTGCAGATAGTGCTGCCCGGAGCGTTGCTGCATGCCCACCTGGCAAACGCGCTCGTTGACCCGCGCGGCCTTGACGATGAGCGGGCCTTCTTCAATCGTGCGGGTCAAGGGCTTTTCGACATAGACGTCTTTGCCGGCGTTCAGCGCGTCGATGGCGGTCTGCGCGTGCCAGTGGTCGGGCGTGGCGATCAGCGCCACGTCCACTTCCTTCATTTCCAGCAACGCGCGATGGTCTTTGAAATCCTTGGCGTTGGGCGCTTTTTCGCGGGCCTTGTCGATCTGTGCGCCATAGATGTCGCAGACCGCGACCACATCGGCTTTGGCCTTCTGGAAATTCTCCATGTCGTAGCGGCCGCGATCTCCGCAGCCGATCACGCCCAGTTGGATGCGGTCGTTGGCTCCCATCACGCGGGAGTAGGAAAGCGCCGTAACGGCGGAAACGCCGCGCAGAAAATGGCGTCGGTCGAGGGAAGTTTCAGACATAAAGCTCATTATACGGCTGCGCGCCGGGCGGCTGCGATCCGGTAGAGTTCCGATCCGGGCTCGCTGCGGTGCAGGGGTTCGCAGTAAGACTTGGCGGCCTCCGCGGTGGACACATCGCTCACCAATGCGAAGCCGCGCGGCCGCAAGTAATCCGCCAGCGCGGCGGGATCGAAGCCGAAGATGAAGGGCTCGCCGCTCGACCGCACGGACGACTTCCATCGGCGCGCTTCGCGGAACGCGACCGAACCGTCCAGCGCTCCCTGGTGCACATAGCTGAAAATCAGTTGACTCCCCTGCGCACCCTTATAAGCGAGGATGCGCGCCAGAGTGCGAAAGTTCTGGTCCACGGCAGCGGGCGTCAAGTAGCTCACGACGCCCTCCCAGACGGCCACGGTTGCGACGGTGGTGTCGAAGCCGGCGTGCAGCAACATGGTTTCGAGATCGTCCTTCTCGAAATCCACCGGCACGAAACGCACGTTGGCGGGCAGGGGACTACAGCGAGCTAGCAGTCGCTGGCGCTTGGCCCTTTGCGTGGAGGGATGGTCGACTTCGAAGAGCGGAACGCCGCGGAGTTCTTCCAGGCGATAGGGACGGCTGTCGAAACCGGCGCCGAGCAGCAGCGCCTGGCGCGCGCCGCTGCGAATCGCGTGGCGTACGTGGTCGTCGATGAGACGGGTGCGCACTACGGCAGAGCTGCGCGTGCGCGGCCATCCGAGATCGAGGAAATACGTTGCGAGGCGGCCTATGGCGGGCAGGCGCGCGAATGCGGCCAACGCTTTGAGGCGGCCGGTGAGGAGCGCCGCGGCGTGGGGGTCGTCGAACAGGCGGCGGTCCGGGCGTTCGGCGGTTTCCACGGCTCGAAACAGCGCCATGTATTCGGCGGTGCGGCTGGGTTGGTCTCCGGTCATGGGCGGGGCTGAAGCCCCACGCGGGCTAAAGCCCGCCCTCCAGCTTAGATCGGCTTGCCGTCCGCATCCAGGAACTTCAGCTCGCCGAGATTCAGCTCCCGCACGCCGGCCTCGATTTTGGCGCGGTCGCCCACGACCACCCACACCAGGTTATCGGGACGCACCACGCGCCTGGCGATGGCTTCGATGTCGGAGATCTGCAGCGCGCGCACGCGGCCGGCGTACTTCTCGTAGTAGTCGTCGGGCAGGCCGTACTCGACCAGGGTCTCGATGGAGTTGGCCACCTCGCTCATGGTCTCGCGCGAACCCGGCAGGCTCAGCGTCTCATTCGCCTGCACCTTGGCCAGTTCCTCCGCCGTGGGCGGCTTTTCGCTCAGGATGCCGCGCAATTCCTTGTTAATCTCCGCCAGCGATTCCTTGGTCTTGTCGGTCTGCACGGGCGCGACCACCACGAACGGCCGCTGCCCGCGCGCGCTGATCAGACGGCTGGATGCGCCGTAGGACCAGTGCTTGTCCTCGCGCAGGTTCATGTTGATGCGCGCGCCGAAGTTGCCGCCCAGAATATTGTTCATGGTCTCGATGCCGATTTCATCGGGGTTGTTCCGGGGCGGCGCGATCTCCCCAGCCAGAATGACCGACTGTAGCGCGCCGGGCCGGTCGAGAAGGTAGACCACCGGCTTCGGCTGATACTCGACCGTGCCGATGTTCTTCGCCGGAATGCCGCCCTGCTTCCATCCATCGAGGAGCTTTTCCAGCTTCGGCGTCAGTTCAGCGAGCGTTGTGTCGCCGACCACGATAAGTGTGGCGTGGTTGGGCTTGAACCAGGTTTCGTGGAATTTGACCAGATCGTCGCGCGTGAGCTTCGAGACGCTGGCTTCGGTGCCGGAACCGGTGAGTGGATTGCCATACGCGTGCTGTGCGCCGTACAGCAGGCCCGGAAAGACGCGCAATCCCATGGCCTGGGGCGTGACCTTCTCGCGCTGAATGGCTGCGATCTGCTGCTTCTGCTGCCGGCGGAAATCGGATTCCGGGAAAGAGGGATGCAGGATCACATCGGCGTATAGCTCGAGCGATGCATCCAGGTTACTCTTCAGGGCGGAGAGCGAAACGGTAGAGCTGTCCAAGCCGGAGCCGGCCCGCAGTTGCGCGCCCTGCAACGCGGCTTCTTCGCTGATCTGCAAGGCGGTGCGTTTCGCGGTGCCGCCATCCAGGAGCGCCGTAGTCAGGCTGGCGGTGCCGGGCGACGCGAACTGATCGGCGGCATAGCCGGCATCCAGTTGGAGCCGGAAATCCACTACCGGGATCTCATGGCGCTGGGCCAGGATCACTTTGAGACCGTTGGAAAGCGTGACGCGTTCGAGCTTCGGCAGCTTCAGCTCCGGTGGCGCGCCCGTCTCCGGCATCTTGGAGCGGTCCGCGCTAACGGTCGAGGTCTTGTAGCTCGGGAACGGATGCACTTCCAGAATGTAGACGCCATCGGAAAGCCAGCGCCGGGCGGCAGACTTCAAATCCTGAACCGAGGCGTCCTGTACGCGCTGCAACTGCGTCTTATAAAAGCCGGGGTCGCCCAGAAATGCCTGGCCGCGCGCCAGCACGTCCGATTTGCCGCCGAAGCCGCCGATGCGGTCCACGCCGCGAATGAAAGCGGCCGCGTACTCCGTCTTGACGCGCTGTAGTTCCTGCGGCTCCGGACCGCCTTCGAGAAAGCGGGCCATTTCCTCATCGATCTCTTTCTCGACTTTGGATAGCTCCTGGCCGCGGCGCGCCGTGGCCGTGATTAGGAACTGGCTACCGATTTCGTTCGCATCCACCATGGCCTGCACACCGGTGGCGATCTGGTCGTCGTAGACCAGTCGCTTATACAGGCGCGACACTCTCCCTTGGGCCAGGCAGCGGCTCACCAGCATCAGATAGTCCGCGTCGGCCGTGCCGTATAGCGGAACGTTCCAGATCTTGTAGATGCGGGCCTGCGGCACGCGGTCCTGCACGGTCCCGCGATGCGTGCCGGTCATCTTGGCGACCCAGGCTTCCTGCTTGCCGATGGGCGGCCCGGCGGGGATGTCGCCGAAATACTTCTCGACCTTTTCCTTCGCCGTGTTGAAATCGATGTCACCGGCCAGAGACAGCACGGCATTGGACGGGCCGTAGTAGGTCTTGAACCACTCCTTGACATCGGACATGGAGGCGGCGTTGAGGTCTTCCATGGAACCGATCACCGTCCAGGAGTAGGGATGGCCGGCAGGATATGTGTTCTCGGTGATGAGCTGCTCGGTGACGCCATAGGGCTGGTTCTCGCCCTGGCGCTTTTCGTTCTGGACGACGCCGCGCTGGAGGTCCAGCGTTTTCTGGTCGAACGATCCGAGGAGATGGCCCATGCGGTCGGACTCCAGCCAGAGCGTGTAATCGAGCGCCGAGGTGGGGACGTCCTCGAAGTAGTTGGTGCGGTCGTTATTGGTGGTGCCGTTCAGGTCGGTGGCGCCCACGCGCTCCATGGCATCGATATAGCGGCCATGGAAGTTTTCGCTGCCGCCGAACATGAGGTGCTCGAAGAGATGCGCGAAGCCGGTCTTTCCGGGCTTCTCGTTCTTGGAGCCGACGTGGTACCAGATGTTGACTGCCACGATGGGGGCCTTGTGGTCTTCGTGGACGATCACGGTGAGGCCGTTGTCGAGCACGAATTTCTTGTATGGGATGTCGATGCCGGCGGTTTGGGCAAAGGCGGCCGCGCATAGGAGGAATGATGGGAGAAGCTTTTTGGGCATAAGGGTTGCTTACTATGATATGACGATTCTGGCGGCGACACGCGCCATTATTATATTAGAGGATGGCAATAAGATGGCGAGCTGAACCTCGTCACAGCACGCTAAAGCGTGCGCCACGATCCCCGGTTGCCGCGGGGCTGAGCCGTGTGCTACCGTTTCGTTCGCATGAAATCCTGGCAAGTTCACGCGTTCTGCGAGCCGGAGCAGATGACGCTCGACGAGATTCCGGTACCGGAACCCGGTCCGAATGAGGTGCGCATCCGCAACCGCGCGGCGGCGCTGAACTTTTTCGACATTCTGCAGATTCAAGGGAAGTACCAGATCCGGCCGCCCTTTCCATTCACTCCCGGCGCTGAAGTCTCCGGCATTGTGGATGCGGTGGGACCCGAGGTGAAGCACGTATTTCCGGACGATCCAGTGACGGCCATGACGCACAATGGCGCATTGGCCGAGTACTCGCTGGCGGCGGCGGGCCGCACGTTTCACGCGATCGCGGGAATGGATTTCCCCGAAGGGGCCGCGATGCCGGTGGTGTATCATACGTCTTACTTCGCGCTCGATCGCCGCGCGGGCCTGGGGCGCGGCGAATGGCTGCTGGTACACGCGGGCGCGAGCGGCGTGGGCATGTCCGCGATTCAGATCGGCAAGGCCTACGGGGCGCAGGTCATCGCCACCGCCGGCAGCGAGCGAAAGCTGGACTTTTGCCTGGCGCAGGGGGCCGATCACGCGTTGCCGTACACCGACCCGGGATGGGTCGAGCGGGTCAAGGAAATCACCGGCGGACGCGGCGTGGACGTGGTCTACGATCCGGTGGGCGGCGAGGTGTTCGACCTGTCGACGCGGTGCATGGCCGCCGAAGGACGCATGCTCGTCATCGGATTCGCCAGCGGGCGCATTCCCAGCGTGCCGGCCAACCGCATCCTGCTGAAGGACATTTCGATCGTGGGCGTGCATTGGGGGCAGTACGTGGCGCAGCACCCGGAGTTTCTTTCGCACACGCACGAGGTGCTGACTGCCATGTATCTGGGCGGACAGATCCATCCGGTGGTGGGTAAGATCTTCCGGCTGGAAGAGGCGCCGGCGGGCTTGCGGGAACTGGCCGAGCGAAAGATTCTGGGGAAGGCTGTGGTGGCGATGGGCTGAAGCGCGGCCTGACGCGCGAAGCGCAGCGCGGCCGGACGGCCGGGGACCGGCTTGCAGGCCAAGGCATGGGCGTTAAATGAGGCCGACTAAGACTCTTGCATTCTCTGCCTCGTGCCGGTTTGTCCCGGCGCGCCGGCTCAATTTCGCTGCCTGCTCCTCCTGCTTGTTAGGAGAAAGGGTTAGCGACCCAGGCGCCGCTCGCGTTCTTGTATAATCCAAGATGGTCGGGCAAGAGAAGTGTCAGACCAGAAGGGTGGTGTTATGCGAAGAATCCGAATGCCGCGCTTCGTCCTGTTCCTTGCGATGCTGATGACGGCAGGCTCTGTCACGGCGGCGGATCGAGCCGTTTTGGCACAGAAGTTGGGAGCCAAATACAAGCTTTCCAGCGTGAATGCGGAGGGCGAATTCGTGGTCAAGGGCACCACACTGGTTTTGCGGAAGGGCGGTTTCACGGGCGGCGCGGACCCCCTCACTTGCATCCACCAGTACAACGATGGGAAAATCTCGCTGACCGGTCCATCCAAGGCCGCCTGCACCGGCGCGGTCCGTTTCCTCTCCAAGATTCCCGGCCTCAAGCTGATCCCCGGCGTGGGCACCGCCAATCAAACCGCACAAGGGGCAGTTGTCGCAACACGGCCCTTCGTGGCCGGGGAAAAGCTGTACATGACCAAGATCGAGGTGGTCAAGGATGACATCGATTTGACCTTGATTTCCGAGGAGGTGAGCTCGGTGCGCTACAGAGCGGAGATCCGCTTCCATAAGGCGGCCAAGCTGGAGGTCGCGGAGGCGGAAAGCCTCATCGCGGAGGTATTGGGGATCGGCGCTGGGGGCGGAGGCGGGGGTGGGAAATCCACGCCTTCTCAGCAGCCCGCCGCCGCCCCAGCCGAACCCGCTGCCGCGGCGCCAGTTGCGACTGGCGCCCCCGCGCATGCCGCCCCGGCGCCGATCGCCGCGCCTAAGCCGGCTCCGGCAGAAACGCCGCTTCCTCCCATTGAGCCGCCGCCCCCGCCGCCGCCGGATCAACCTGTCGCCGCGCCACCCAAAATTTTACCGGGGATGACTATCGATCAAGTGGTGGCGCTGCTCGGGCAGCCGGGCAAGATCGCGGATCTCGGCTCCAAGAAAATTTACGCGTATCCGAATCAAAAAGTGACCTTCATCGACGGCAAGGTCACCCCGACTGAGGACTCTTCCGGGAGCCAGCCCAGCTCCATCCCGAACCAGCCCAGATCCATCCCGAATCTGTTGCTCTACGAAGCTGGGCTGGGTGTGCTGATCATAGGAGCCGCTGCGTTCTTGTTCATGCGCAGCCGCAGGCGCGCCGGTATGGTCCCGCCCGGGCCTCCGCCTCCGATGCCTCAGGCAGCCAGGCCGCCTCAGGATCAAGCCGCGCAGCAGACTCCGCCGCCGGCCGCGCCGGCCCCGCCCATCAACCTGATCCAGCGTCTGGACGAATTAGAGAAACTGAAGGAGCGGGGAATCCTCACGCAGGAGGAGTTCGAGAGGGAAAAAGGGAAGCTGCGGTCGATGTAGCCGGCGCCCATGTGGGAGGCATCGAAATGTTGCGCCGCGGCCTCCATCTTTTCGGGTTTGCCCCATGTCATAACGACAACGTGCGAAGCGGGTCTGGCGACTCGCTTTGCTTCGGCCAGCGCGGCACCGGGATTCGCAGCGCATTGGAAGGCGTTGAAGCCCGCGACTAGAATGTGAAAATCCGGGTTCGGCACACGAGCACCAGCGATCGCCAACAAGTTCCCGGCGACATCAAGGGCGGAGACCTGTGCGCCTCTTTCGGCGGCTAGCGCTAGCTGGCGGCCGTTCCGGCGCCACATCCCAAATCCAAATAGTCAGACCCGGGCTTCAGGACGACGCGGTCGAATGCAACTATGTAGACAGGGCGACAGGTTTGCTCCTGGAACGCCGCCCAATCGGCGGCAGGCTGAACCCCAGAATCCACCGTTCACCGTCGAGCTGGTTGGCTTTGGTTCCGTGGCCACACCGTCTCCCTGGAGCTGAGTATATAAGCTGGCCGGGCGGGTAGATCCTGGATTACGGCGCGCTCGGAAGGGATTTGCTTGGTAGTGTAGCGCCTACTCGTAGAAATGAATCTGGCTGGTTGTGCCCACGCCCGACTCGGGGCAGAGACTTAGCCGGGCAAAGCGCTCTTATCTTGGAGCCACCTTGCAGACCACGGGTCCGCCTCACAGCTTCCGGCGGAAGCCTCTCTCGATGACGGGCAGAGTGCCGGTAGTGATTTGGTAAGTGGACAGCAGGCGGCGTGGGACCCAGGCGACGCGGCTGGCATCGTCGGCGGCGCGGAGGGATCCGCCGGTGATGCGGCAGATGTAGTCGATCAGGACGTAGTGATATTCGGGTGCGCCGTGGGAGTCGCGGATGATACGCTCGAAGATTTCGAGCATCTGCAGCGGCTCGACTTCCAGGCCGGTTTCTTCGCGCACTTCGCGGATAATGCCTTGTTCCAGCGTTTCGCCGGTTTCGAGCACTCCGCCGGGGAGGGACCAGTAACCCTTCAGCGGTTCTTTGCCGCGTTCGACGAGGAGGATCTTGCCGCGATCGAAGATGAGCGCGCCGATGCCCAGGACGGGGCGTTGGGGATAGCGGCGGTTATCGGGCATTAGCGAGGAGAGGCGGGTCCTGGAGGACAGACCAGGAGGTCTGTCCCACCAGACGGACGCGATATAAGGATGTTCTCGCGGTGATGTAGAGGGTCTGGAGATCGGGGTCTCCGAAGGCGCAATTGGAGGGCGTCTCGGCGAGCGGGATCGTCATCAGCAGTTGGCCTTCAGGGCTGTAGACGGCAATGCCTTTGGCGGCGACGTACAGGTTGCCCTTATCGTTGGTGCGGATGCCGTCCGGAATGCCGTCGATTTTGGAAACTGCCACGCGCTCATTGGAGACTTCGCCATCGCGGTCCACGTCATAAGCGCGGATGTTGCGCTCGTCGGAGTTCGCGACGTAGAGAATGCGCCCGTTGGGCGACAGAGCGATTCCGTTGGGGCGGCCGGCGGGTTTGGCGATCACGGACAACTGGCCTTTGGGCGCAATGTGATAGACGCCGTAGAAATCGAGATCGCGCGTGTCCTGTTGGTTGCCGAATGCCGGATCGGTGAAGTACACGTGGCCGGACTTACTCACGACAATGTCGTTGGGCGCGTTGAGCCGCTTGCCGTCCCACTTATCGGCCAGCACTTCGATGCGGCCTTTCTTATCGGTGCGGGTGACGCGGCGGGCGTGCGTTTCGCAGGTGTACAGGCGGCCCTGCGCGTCGAAGGCGTTGCCGGCTGCGCCGTTGGAAGACTCGCGGTATACTTCGGTGGCTCCATCGGGCACATGTTTCATGATCTTGCCGCTGGGGATGTCGCTGAACAGCAGGTAGCCATCGCGCGACCAGACGGGGCCTTCGGTGAAGCGGAAGCCGTGGGCCACCTTTTCCACTTGGAGATCGGGGACGTCTTGGGCGGCTAGGGGGAAGATGATCAGAAGGAAGAAGACGGCGAACTGAAGTTCGCCGCTGCACGCTAAAGCGTGCGCCACGGCACTTGTCATCGGGGGTTGCCTTTGCCCACCACGACCAGTTCGTTGTTGACGTGCTTGACGCCGGAGACTTTGCGCGCGAGCTTCTCCGCCTTGAGCTTTTGCTGTTCGTATTCTACTTTGCCCTTTAAAGTGACGACGCCGTCCTTGACCTCAACCTCCATAGCGCCGCCCTTGACCACCTGGTCGTCGGCCAGCTTGCGCCTGACCAGGTCGTAGAGCTGATCGTCGGAAGGGTGCTTATCGGCTGCCCAAACACCGGCGGCCAGCACCAAAATTACGAGTAATGAGACTAATGTTTTAATTTTCATCTGCTCCGGCCATTGTACGCCAGTCGAGGGCCGCGAGGAAGCCCGATTCCTCGCGCCAGCGAGGCTGCACTTTGATGTGAAGGTCGAGATAGACGTGGCGGCCGAAGAGGCGCTCCATCTCGTGGCGGGCCAGGGTGCCGATGTTTTTCAGCATGGCGCCGCCTGCGCCGATGATAATACCCCTCTGTCCGCCGCGCTCGACGTAGATGGTGGCGTAGATGCGAATGAGTTTGGGCGTATCTTCCCAGGAGTCCACCGCGACGGCCACGGAGTGGGGCACTTCTTCGCGCGTAGCTTGCAGGATTTTTTCGCGGATCAGCTCGGCGGCGAGGAAGCGCTCGGGCTGATCGGTGATGTGGTCCGGCGGAAAGTAGGCCGGGCCTTCGGGGAGGCGCTCGATAATGGCCCGGCGCAATTCGGCGAGACCGTCGCCGGAGCGCGCCGAGAGGGGGATGTAGTCGGCGAATTCGTACAGCGCGCGGTATTGCTCGATCAGGGGCAGCACGGCGCTTTTGTCCTTGTGCAGCAGGTCGGTCTTGTTGAGGAGCAGGAGGCTGGGGGTAGCGGCCTTGCGGATGAGGTCGACGGCGTGGCGGTCTTCGACGCCGAACTTGCGCGAGACATCGACGACGAGGAGCAGCAGGTCGCGCTCGCCGAGGGCGGCGCGCACGGCGTCCATCATGCGCTTGGTGAGGAGCGAATCGGCTTTGTGGATGCCGGGGGTATCGAGGAACACGATCTGGGCATCGGGGAGGGTGAGCACGCCTTGGATGGAGGTGCGGGTGGTTTGGGGTTTGTTGGCGACGATGGCGATCTTGGCGCCGATGAGCTGGTTCAGCAGCGTGGACTTGCCGGCGTTAGGGCGGCCGAGGATGGAGACGAAACCGGATTTCATGTTATTGTGCCGCGGGACTAAAGTCCCGCGCGGGCTTAAGCCCGCCCCCCATCGAGCGGCGCACGCGGACTTGGGCTACGCGCAATTCGTCGCTGGCCAGGATATCGATATGGATGCCGTCGCGCTCGACGGATTCGCCCGATTGCGGCACGCGGCCGAGCCATTCGGTGACCAGCCCGCCGACCGTGGTGGATTCGAGATCTTCCTCGGGGTGGAATTCGAGGAGATCGCTCAGGCGCGCCACGTCGAAGCTGCCGGAGACGATGTAGCCGCCCTGGCCGTCTTCCTGCACGTCGGAATCGGGCTCGTGCTCGTCGCGGATTTCGCCCAGGATGACTTCGACGAGATCCTCCATGCTGGCGAGGCCGGCAGTGTTGCCGTACTCGTCGATCACGATGACCATGTGGGTGTTGTCCTGCTGCATTTCGCGCATCAGGTCGTTTACGGGCTTGGTTTCGGGCACGAAGCGGATGGGGCGCACCAGTTCGCGGACAGCGCGGTTGACGCGCTGGTTTTCATCGAGCTCGAACATGTCGCGCACATGCACGAAGCCGACGATCTGATCGATGGTTCCTTCGTAGACGGGGATGCGCGAATACTGTTCGTTGATGACGAGCTGCCGCAGTTCTTCGAGGGTGGCGTCCGCGGAGATGGCCACGATATTGGGGCGCGGCGTCATGATCTCGCGCACCACCTTGTCGCCGAACTCGACCACGGACTGGATGAGCTTGCGGTCCTCCTCTTCGATGAGGCCTTCCTCGGTGCCGGCGGAGATCAGGGCTTCGATGTTTTCGGCCTGGGTGGGCGGCTCTTCGTCGCCGTTGGTATTGTCGGTGATCTCGACCAGCGACTGGAAGAAGCCGAGTATCGCGACGAACGGTTTGGCGACATGGCCCACGGCGCGGATGAGGCCCGCGAGCGGGGTGAGCCATTGCGCTCCGGTGCGGCGGTAGAGCACTTGCGGGAGCACGTAGGCCATCACGATCATGGTGAGCCAGGCGGAGGCGGCGGTTTCGAGCGCTTCCGGCCAGGTCCAGGCGTGACCGTCGGCAAAGACGAGGAAGTATAGGACGGCGATCAGGAGAATGGTGGTGTGTTTGACCAGGGTGAAGGAGCCGGCGCCGTCTTCGGTTGGGAATCCGATTTTGTCTTCCAGGTTTTCCTTGAAGAATTTGATGGCGGGGAAATCGCGGGTGCGCAGGCGGAGGCTCTCGAGATAGAGCAATTGGACGAAGGTGACCAGGCCCAGGAGGAGGGCGAGGAGGGCGATGAGGAGGGAAAGGGCGAGGGTCATGGGCGGGCCGGAGGCGAGCTTCGCTCGCCGTGGTTAGTAGCTAGTGGCTGGTGGCTGGTGGTTGTGTCACACACGCGTTCAATCAGGCTGGTGGGCAGGGAGAGGCGCTGGCGCCAGCGGGCTTCGGCGCGCTTCATTTGGCCGCGGTCGGTTTCGTGATCCATGCCTAGCAGGTGGAGCAGGCCGTGCAGCATCAGGATGCGGATTTCGTTTTCGAGAGAGTGGCCAAAGGCGGCGGCTTGGGCGCGGGCGCGGGTGGCGGAGATGGCGATTTCGCCGAGGGTCGGGCAGGCAGGCAAGAGGACAGGCCGGGAGGCCTGTCCCACTGGGAACGACAGGACGTCGGTGGCGTAGTCTTTGCCGAGGAAGTCGCGGTTGAGGCGGCGGAGTTCGGTGTCGCCGGCGATGAGGCAGGTGAAGCCGGCGTCCTTAGCGACTTCGCCGCGCAGAGTTCGGGCGAAGCGTTCCAGGTTGCGGCGGTTCAGTTCCGCCGGGGCCCGGCGGAACAAAACTATGTGGTCGTCTGAGGCAGACATGTATCGGGAGCCGGTTCGGCGGGTGGTTCGGTCAGTTTCAGGCTGAGCTGGCGGCCGGCGCCCACCGCTTCGTTATAGCGCTCGTAGGCCTTCACGATGCGCTGCACCAGGTTGTGACGGACAACGTCGCGCTCGTCGAACTGCACGAAGCTGATGCCTTCGACGCCGCGCAGCACCTCCAGCGCGTCGATCAGGCCGCTGCGCTTGCCCGGTGGAAGATCGATCTGGGTAATGTCGCCGTTGACCACCATTTTGGAGTTGAAGCCGGTGCGGGTGAGCACCATCTTCATCTGCTCGGTGGTGCTGTTCTGGGCTTCGTCGAGGATGATGAAGCTGTCGTTGAGTGTGCGGCCGCGCATGAAGGCGATGGGCGCGACCTCGATGGTGTTGCGCTCGAGCAACTTGTCGACCTTGTCGGATTCCATCATGTCGAACAACGCGTCGTAGAGCGGGCGCAGGTAGGGATCGACCTTTTCCTGCAAGGTGCCGGGAAGGAAGCCCAGGCGTTCGCCGGCTTCGACGGCGGGGCGCGTGAGAATGATGCGCGAGACCCGCTTCGAGAGCAGAGCGGACACGGCCATGGCCACGGCCAGATAGGTTTTGCCGGTGCCGGCCGGACCGACGCCGAGGACCAGGTCGTTGCGCTCGATGGCTTCGATGTAGCGGCGCTGGTTCACCGTTTTGGGCGCCAGCATCTTCTTGCCGAAATTGCGCTGGCGGCCGCTTTGGACCAGAGCGCGGAAACTGACTTCGGGGTCTTCGGTGACCACGCGGAGATAGCTGTTCAGGTCGCCGTTATTGAAGGCGTGCCCTTCGCGAACGAGCGCCGCATAATCCTCGAGAATGGTTTCGGCGCGCGAGACGGCATCGGCTTCGCCTTCGATTTCCAACAGGTTGTCGATGAGTTGAGTATTCACTTTGAGGCCCGATTCGATCAACCGGATGTTTTCATCGCGGGTGCCGAACAGGCTTTCGATGCCTCGGCTGATTTGCACACTGGATTTCATTTAGTTGGTGTGTGGGTACCTCCAAGGGCTGCAAAACGCAAATAAGGGATGACGACCGGTGCTTCGCGGCCGGTTGGTAAACAGGATGTCCGCAGTGCGGGGTGGTCAAAAACCATCCGTCATCTATTATAGCAGGTGCAGGGAGGGAGATGCCTGCCGGGTGGGTATCACGTTGCTTCTTGGTGGACCTCGGCCGTGGCGGGGCTCAAGCCCCGCGCGGGCTGAAGCCCGCCCTCCATCGCGCTGCCCCACGATGAAGCACGATGCGGTATAACGGAATCATTTGAATAACCAAGCCGCCAGAACCATCGCCACCCTGCTCACGGCCGCCGCGCTCGTTTGCGCCCAGCCCGCTCGCCGTCCGCCAACTACGCCGTACAAAGCGCCGGATGCGCGCGAGGTCATGGGTCCGGCGGCGGCCGATCTCGGCCCGTTGCTGGAAAGATATGCGAGCGATCTGCAGAGCCTCAGAAGGTTCTACGATTTGCCTCTCTCTCCCACCACCGAGCGGGTCATGCGCCAGTTCTACGAAGCGTGGCGGCGCGCGCTCGAACAGATCCGGTTCGACAGCCTGCCGCAGGAGGGCCGCATCGACTATCTTCTCTTCCGCAATAAGCTGGACCACGAGATTCGCCAGCTCGATCTGAACCGGAAGCGTTCCGCGGAGGTCGCGGATCTGGTCCCGTTCGCGCCCGCCATTATCGAACTGAAAGAGGCCCGCCAGCGTGTCGATCCGCTGGACCCGTCGGCGGCCGCCGCCACCTTGGAACAGATCTCCAAGCAGATGGAGGATCTCTCGAAGCGCATTAGCGAACCGGCCAAAGGGGCTGAGATCAAGGTCGCGAAGACCGCCGCATTCCGCGCGGCGCGCACGGTCGACGGCCTGCGCGACACGCTGAAAGCCTGGTTCGAATTCTACAACGGCTACGATCCCTTATTCACGTGGTGGGTGACGCAGCCGTATCAGAAGACCGCGGCCGCCATGGAGAAGTATGCCGTCCTGATTCGTGAAAAGCTGGCTGGGATCAAGCCTGGCGACCGCGACACCATCGTCGGCGATGCGGTGGGCCGCGACATGCTGGTGAGCGAACTGGCCTACGAGATGATTCCCTACACACCCGAGGAGATCGTCGAGATCGCCAACCGCGAGTTCGCCTGGTGCGATGCCGAGATGCTGCGCGCCTCGCGCGAGCTGGGGTATGGCGACGATTGGAAGAAAGCGCTGGAGCACGTGAAGTCCGATTACGCGCCGCCGGGACAGCAGCCGGCCTTCATCCTGGGGCTGGTCGAGGAGGCCATCGATTTTGTGCAGTCGCACAACCTGGTGACGGTGCCGCCGCTGGCGGCCGAGACCTGGCGCATGGAGATGATGACGCCGGAGCGGCAGCGCATCAATCCGTTCTTCACGGGCGGCTCGGTGCTGAGCGTTTCCTATCCGGTGGAGAGCATGACTGAGGAGCAGAAGCTTATGGGCATGCGCGGCAACAATAAGCACTTCTCGCGCGCCACTGCGTTTCACGAGGTGATCCCCGGCCATTTCCTGCAGGAATTCATGAGCGACCGGTACCGCCCCTATCGCCGCATATTCGACACGCCGTTTTCGGTGGAGGGCTGGGCGCTGCATTGGGAAATGCTGCTGTGGGACCAGGGCTTCACGAAGACGGCGGAAGACCGCATCGGCGCCCTGTTCTGGCGCATGCACCGTTGCGCGCGCATCATCTTCTCGCTGAGTTTTCACCTGGGCAAGATGACCGCCCAGGAGTGTGTGGACTTTCTGGTGAAGCGCGTCGGATTCGAGCGCGAAAACGCCGCCGGGGAAGTGCGCCGTTCGTTCGAGTCGGGCTACTATGGGCCGCTGTATCAGGTCGCCTATATGCTGGGCGCGCTGCAGTTTCGCGCGCTGCACAAGGAACTGGTGGGCTCCGGGAAGATGTCCGACCGCGAATTCCACGACGCGATTCTGAAGATGAACGCGATTCCGGTGGAGATGGTGCGCGCCAGTTTGACGAAGCAGCCACTGGATGCGGGGTTCGTGTCCAACTGGAAGTTCTACGACGCTGCGCGTTGACAGTTAACCAAGCCGGCCGTGGCACTGAGTTGCCCAACCGCGTGCTGAAGCTCAGACGCCGCCAATGATATATCGACCATGATGAACGCAGAATGCTCTCTGGTGGTCCAGGTGAATGCGCACCGGCGTCTTGTCCCCGGGCTTCATTCCAGCGGCGTAATCGGGCCGGCGGGAGCAGGCCGGCTCGCTCGAACGCGGCCTCGAGTTGGGGAATCAGTTGGAAGGCTTGAATTAGCCTAAACTAAGGAGAACATATGTTCAAGAAGACTATCGCGGTCGCTCTCACCGCTATTGTGAGCTGCCTGAGTAGCATTGCGCATGGGCAGCCAGACAAGGCCGCATCGGTGAAGGCCGAGGTGCGGAAGATCGGCATAGGCGAACGCTCTGCAGTGCGCGTGAAGTTGAAAGACGGAACCGAGCTTCGGGGCTATCTCAGCCAGATCGAGAACGACTCATTTACCATTACCGACAAGGGGACCAAGAAAGCCAGCTCCGTGTCTTACGGGGACGTTCAGAGCCTGAAATTGAAAGGAAAGAGGCTGTCAATTGGGACTAAGATTTTAATCGGCGTTGGAATTGGGGTTGCCATTACCGCAGGTATTATAGCCTACGCGGCCACCCATTTGAAGTTCTGACCTTCGAACAGACCGGCACTGGCCCTAGCTGAAACAGTTTTCCGGACAGGCCGGGAGGCCTGTCCTACTTGAGCGCGTCGGCCAGTTGTTGGGGGGCGAAAGGTTTGGGCAGGAAGCTGACCCGGCGGCAGTCCAAAGTCTCCATTCCGCTCAATCCCGCTGGATAGCCGCTCACCACCACCAGACGGATCGATGCATTCGATTCCAGTATCCGGCGGACCAGTTCTTCTCCGCGCATGCCGGGCATATTCAGATCTATCAGCGCCCCTGCGTATAGGGACGGGCTGGCCTGGACCAAGGCCCACGCTTCCGCGCCGCTGGGGCAAGCGTCCACCCGATAGCCCAGCCGCGAAAGGTAGATGTCCATCAACCTCAGTAGGGCAGCGTCATCGTCCACGATCAGGATGCGGCCGGCCGCGGAAGCCATCAAGAGCATGCTATCAGAGTTATCATCCCCATATGCAATTTCACACAGAATATTTGACTTTCCGTACCGCCAAACACCGCGAATTCCTCAACATCACGTCGCAAGTGGAGAGCGCGCTGCGCAAAAGCGGCATTCAGGAGGGCATGATCCTGGTTTCGGCCATGCACATCACCGCGGGAGTTTGGGTGAACGACGCCGAGGACGGCCTGCTCGCCGATATCGACGAGTGGCTGGAGAAACTGGCGCCTTTCCGGCAGAACTACCGGCATCACGCGACCGGCGAAACCAACGGCGACTCGCACTTGAAGAGCCTGCTGGTGCACCACCAGGTAATCGTGCCAGTGACCAAGGGCAAGCTGGATTTCGGCCCCTGGCAGCAGGTCTATTATGCCGAGTTCGACGGCCAGCGGTCCAAGCGCGTCATTATTAAGGTGATGGGCGAGTGAAGTGAAAGGAGCGCCGCGCAGGCGGCATTTACGAATTATGAAACGAAGCTTCTCATTTGTGTGCGCCCTGGCGCTGGGCGCGATGGCGGCGGAACTGCCCGTGCGGCAGGTAGTCCTTTACAAGCACGGCGTGGGCTACTTCGAACGGGCCGGCGAGCTGGCGCCGGGCGAATCGGCGCGCCTGGATTTCAAGGCCGCCGAGATGGACGATGTGCTGAAATCGCTCACCATCGAGGAAAAAGGCGGCGGCAAGATCTCGGGGTTGCGTTACGATTCGAGCGAGCCGCTGGCCCACAAGCTGGCGGACTTCCCGTTTCAGCTTGGCGCGGCGCAGCCGTTGAGCGCGTTGCTCGACCAGCTTAAAGGCGCGCAAATCGAGCTGAAATTCGCGAATGAAACCGTGGCGGGCGCGATCGTGGCCGCGCGCCTGGTGCCGGGCGACGACAAGCGGCCGGAGCGCGAGCAGACGACCCTCCTGATGGATGCGGGCGACCTGCGCAACTTCGACCTGGGCGCCGCAGCCGGCATCCGCTTCACCGATGCCCGGCTGCAGACGCAGTTCAAGGATTACCTGGCCGCCCTGACCGAGGCGCGCTCCAAAGAAAAGCGCACGGTCTATATCGACTCCACCGATTCCAAGCGGCGCGAAGTGGTGGCCAGCTACATGGCGCCCACGCCGGTCTGGAAATCCAGCTACCGGCTGATCTTCGGTGAAGGCGCGCAACCCACGCTGGAGGGATGGGCCATCGTGGACAACACCACGGGCGAAGATTGGAACAAGGTGGATCTGTCGCTGGTCTCCGGCCGGCCCATTTCGTTTATCAGCCGTCTCTACGAACCGCGTTACGTCGCCCGGCAGACGGCGGAGTTGCCGGAAGATTACGCGTCGGCGCCGGTGGTTTATGAAGGCGCCATGGAAACTGAGGCCCAGGCTGCTGGGGGTGTAATTGGCGGAATCATTGGCTCGGTCCCGGTGCAGGCCCCGCCGCCTCCTCCGGCGGCGCCGGCGGCCAAGGCCTCGAAAATGTTCGCTTCTTCCGCGGGGTTGAGCATGCGCGAGCAGATGCAGGCTTCCGACCGTATGGCGAGCGCTCCGGCGTTTTCCACCATCGCGTCGTCCGCAGCCGGCCGTGAAGTCGGCGAGTTATTCGAATACCACATTCCTACGCCCGTCACGGTGCGCCGCAACGAATCCGCCATGCTACCCTTTCTGCAACAGAAGGTGGACACCCGCAAACTGCTGATCTACTCCAATCCGTCCGCCGCGCATCCCATGGATGCGGCCGAAATCTCAAACTCCACTGGCAAAACGCTGGACGGCGGCCCGATCACCGTTTACGAGGCCGGCGCTTATGCGGGCGAAGCGTTGATGGAGACCGTCAAGACCGGCGACAAGCGGCTGATCAGCTACGGCGTGGACCTGGGCACTCGCATCACCACTCAGTGGGACAGCAAGGCCGAACAAATTCGAGAGATCCACGCGCGCCGCGGAATTCTCACCACCCGCAACGCCGTCGTCGAAACGCGGACCTACACGATCCACAATGTGGATCAAAAGGCCAAGACGCTGGTGATCGAGCATGCAGCGCGCCCGGAATACAACCTGCTCGACCGCAAACCCGCGGAGAAGACCAGCAACGCTTATCGCTTCGAGGTGAAGCTGGCGCCGGGTGCGACCGAGAAGTTCCCGGTCACCGAAGAGCGCGTCTATGAGCGGGCTTTTACGATTACCGATCTCACGCCGGACGTGTTGTTCACTTATGTGCGCAACAAGACTTTCAGCGACGCAGCGCGGAAGCAGCTCGAGCAGATCGCCAATCTGAAACAACAGATTGCCACCGCCGGCCGCGAGATCCAGAGTTTGGAAAGCCAGATCAACGAGGTCACCAGCGACCAGGAACGCGTGCGGCGGAACATCGGGAGCCTCAACCAGGTCAGCGGCCAACAGCAGCAGGTGCAGGCGTATGCGCAGCGGCTGGCAAGCCAGGAATCGCAGCTTGCGTCGTTACGCGACCGCCGTGCGGAGCTCGACAAGAAGCGCGCGGCGCTCGAGGGGGAAGTGAGCAGCGCGATCGAGAGCCTGGTGTTCTGAAAGCGGCAGACCACGACAGCGGAGCTCCGCTTGAGTGTGCGCGACACAAAAACGTGGATTACCGCAACACGAGTCGAGCCGATGGATTCGAGCACCCTTAGTTTTGTCTGCGTTCATCGGCGTTCATCGGCGGCCAGATATGCTTTTCCTCCGGCCGAACACGAAAATCAAAACCCGATATTGGCCGCCGATGAACGCCGATGAACGCAGATAAGAAAACTAACTGAGGTTGCAAGTATCCGACAAGTGCGTACAAACAGCGGCGCTTAGAGAGTCAGCGGCCCGCGACCCCGCGTCCCCTCGCCCGGAGTGACTGGCCTACCGGCCTGAAGTACGATTACGCAGGATATAGTGATACTACTATATAGTGTTACTTCCGACTTCTGGCTCCTGACTCCCGACTTCTAACTTGTGACTCCCGGCTCCGCAAGTATCTCCAAAGCATCCAGCCCAGCGCCACCGTGGCCAGCAGCGCCACGATCATCCAGGTGAAATCGCCCAACGCCGCATCCAGTTCCAAGACCCGGTCGCTGAAGATACGGCCCAGCACGATATAAAGGACTGCACTCAGCGCCTCGCCCAACACATCCCACAGCAGAAAACGGATCCACGGGTATTCCGCGATGCCGCTGGTGAAGTTGATCAACGAGCCGAGTGGCGTCACCAGCCAGCGGCTGAAGAAAACGCCCGGTCCTCCCCAACGCCGCGCGTGGGCTTCCGCTTTGGCCATGCGCTCGGGACCGCCCAGCATGCCGCCAAATCGGGAGACTAGCCGGGTACCGCCCCACCGGCCGATGGCGTATCCGATTTGATCGCCGATCACCGAGCCGGCGCAGGCCAGCATAATGGCCAACCACAGGGGCATGACACCCTGCGCCACCAGCGAGCCGGTAACGATCAGCAGCAAGGTCACCGGCAATGGCACGCCGATGGACGCAATCATCACCACGGCGAACAGCGCTGGGGAGCCGTATTGCGCCAGCGCCGCTAGAATCTGTTCCCGCATCAGGGGGCCTTGCCCTCGGGAGATTCCGGCGCGGGATGCGTGTGACCCGCGCTGGCCAAGGCGCGCTCCAGATCCCGCACCACATCTTCGACCGGCCGGTGTTGCTGGCGCGCGATCACCCGCAACGGCCGCCGGTCATGCTGCTGTGGTTCGAGCCCGAGGGCGTGGAACAGCAGGGCGGAAGGCACGTGGTGAGTGTGCGCGATGAACGGCACGCTCATCCAGGGGCGGATCGGCTCATTCTCAAAGTGCAGGCGGCGGGCGTGCCGGCCGGCCCTGAACGCGAAAATGAAGGTCCCGGCGATGGCCACGCAAAAGGCCACCGCCAGAATGAGTAACCTGGATGGCCGCTGCACGATTCCATCATAACCGGGGCGCTTGTTCCATTCCGGGGGACTGCCGGCTGAAGCCGACAGCGGCACGCTGAAGCGTGCGCTACTCGCGCGAACCGTGCCGCCCTGCGCCTGCCGCGAATTTCCGGGCGCCCGCCGTGGTTTCGCCGCTGCCGAGCACTGCCAGACCTCGCCGGTATTCGTTGCGTATGGCCTCGTCAGTGGAAAGCCCCCACTGCTCGTAGCACGAGAGCCGGTCCGACCGCATACACGTTTGCGGGAAGCTGGCGAGTATCCGCGCCAGTTCCAGGGCGCTCTCCAATGCGCGGCCGGATTCCACCAGCCGGTTGGCCAGTCCCATGCGCAAGGCTTCTTCGCCCGAGACACCGCGTCCGGTCAGGATCAAGTCCAGCGCCTGGCTTTGCCCGACCAGGCGCGGCAGCCGGATGGTCCCCAGATCGATCAACGGCACGCCGAAACGCCGGCAATAGACACCCAGCGTGGCGTCGCGCGCCACCACGCGCAGATCGCACCACAGCGCCAGCTCCAGGCCGCCAGCCACGGCGTGGCCTTCGATGGCGGCGATCACCGGCTTCGAAAACAGCATGCGTGTGGGCCCCATGGGACCGTCGCCCGCTGCGCTGAGCGCGTTGGGCCTCCCCGCTGCGACGGCCTTCAGGTCCGCGCCGGCGCAGAAGGTTCCGCCCGCCCCGGTCAGCACGGCCACGTCCAGTGTTTCGTCGGCATCGAACGAGCGGAAGGCGTCCGCCAGTGCGGCGGCGGTGGCGGCATTCACGGCGTTGCGCACCTCCGGCCGGTTGATAGTCACCGTCAGAATAGAATCGCTGCGGCTGGTCGCGACAACTGGCATCTCAATGCACCTGCCGCTGGCGGAACCAGGCGATCTCGTCGCGCAAGGTTTCTTCGAGCGGCCGGAAAGCCGCTCCCAATTCCCGCATGGCCTTGGCGGAACTCATGTCATAATCCTCCTGCAGGGTCCGGATGGCTTCCGGCGTGACCAGGGCGGTCGCGCCCGTGACACTCAGGATATCGCGCGTGCCATCCACATTGGTGCGGTACAGCAGGTCCCAATGGTCGCCCGGCGCGTAGTACTCGCGAAAATAGGCGGCGGCATGGACCAGCAGGTCGCAGCCGGCGAGTTGCCCCGCGAAATCGCCGATGGCGCCCAGATCGCCCTGGACTACCGTCACATCACCGGACGCGTAAAGGCCGGCGGTCTTGGCGGGCGTGCGGGCCAGCGCTTTCACCGCATGGCCGGCGGTCAGGAACGCATTGACGATGTTGCTGCCCAGCAATCCGGTGGCGCCGGTGACGAATACGCGCATGGACCCATGGTACTCGAAGCGCGAGGCCCCGCAAGCGGCGACATTCCGAAAATCTACTCAATCACACGGCCAATCGTTTGATTGGTACGCGGCTGATGGAAAGCGCGGGATAATGAAGACTTCGCAAGAGGATGTTCTCCATAGAACAGTTGTGGGACGCGCGGAACCGAACTCCTGTCTTAGCGATAAGCGGCGCAATCATTTTGATAGTCGCCGTCGTGGACTGGTGGACGAAGCCTTACCTTTCGCTGGGTTTTCTTTACTTGTTTCCCATCATGTTGGCGTCGGCGTTCCTGCCCCGGTGGCTGGTCGCGCTGCTTGGATTCGTCTGCGCGGGCCTGGCCGAGGTGTTCAGTTCACTCGACCAGTCATTCGCTCGTTTGGGCTTTGAAACCCTGGCGCTCGCCGGATGTGGGTTGTTCGTTGGCGAGTTGATTCGTAACCGGCGCCTCAGTACGGAAGGGCAGGCGCGGCTAAACGCGTTGGTGGAGACGAGTCCAGCGGCGATCGTGACCGTCGATGAGCACGGTTTTATCGAACTCGCTAATCGGGCGGCTCTGGAACTGCTGGCGCCGCGAGACGGACATTTGATTGGCAGTCCGATTGCCGCGTTCCTTCCCGAACTACACCACGCCCTGCGATGGGAAGAGGCGCCCCAGTTTCGGGCATCGATGCAATGCCGTGGGCATCGCGGCAATGGCGATACCTTCACCGCCGACGTTTGGTTCTCCACGTACAAGGAGGGGGCGACGCCCAAAGTGGCCGCAATCATCGCGGAGGTCAGCGAGGAGGCTGAGGTGACAAGCCCCGCGGCGGAGCAACCGGAACTCCCCGCGATGAATGCCCGGGAGACGGAGGTTCTGAGATTGTTGGTCCAGGGCTTGGCCAACAAGGAAATAGCTGCGCGGATGGAGATCTCGGAAAGCGCGGTGAAGAACGCGATTCAACAATTGTTCGGCAAAACCGGCGTCCGTACGCGCAGCCAACTCGTGCGGGTCGCCCTGGAACAATACCGTAGTTCTCTATGAGCCGCGTGACGGCGGGCGGGAAGAGATTCAGGGCGCGGTGGGCGGCGCCGGTTTGCCGCGACCTTCCGGAGTTACGGCCGGTAAAGCGCTTCGCGCCTGTTGCGCCAGTTCGTGAGCGGCAGACAACGACCCTTCCAGCGCCACGCGCACCAGTTGGCCCCGTTTGCGCACACGAGCCTTGCGGAACAACTGCTGCACTGCCGATTTCACGGCGCTTTCCGAAACGCCGAGGTTTTCTCCGATCTTCCGATTCGTAAGACCTCCAAGGATCCCCAGGATCACCTTTTCTTCTCTATCGGTCAGAAGATTCCGCGACGTTCGATAGGCCAGTTGGGGGCGGTCGACTAACCGATCAACCAGAAGTTGAATGACCTTTTGGTCGACCCACATTGCCCCGCTGGCCACCAGCCGGATGGCTTGCACGAGACGATCCAAAGACTCGGATTTCAGAAAAACACCGGAGGCCCCAAGCTTGATTGCGGCGGACAGTTCGCGCGCATCCGCGGCTCCGGCAACGATCAAGAAACGGCCTTTGTAACCGGCGCTTCGCGCGGCAGATATGAGATCGTCCCCGCGCTCCGTCCGTAGATTCAAATCCGAGAGGACGATATCGACCGACGAACGATTCAGGAGCTCAAGCGCTTCGGCGGCAGTGCCGCACTCGCCCGCCAATTCAAAACCTGGTTGGGTTGCCAGAAACCGGCCCAAGCTCGCGCGCAACAGCACTTGATCGTCTACGAGGACAAGCCGAATTCGATTATCCGCTCTTTGTTCTTCCATGCGGGTCTCTGGTTATCTTAATGGCGGATCGTTAAGCCTGCCAAGCACTTCGCCTGAAAGATCCGTCCGTTGTCACAAAGAGTAATCGATCGATATGCCGATTGGGCTGGAGCTATCGCCGGATCGCGCGCCTAATCGGCGAGTGATCCGAAGACTGTCGCCATTGGCCGGAAGATCTGCCGCCGTCGAGCGCGGAGCGCGCTAAAGTCGAACTCTACCTTCTTAGTCCTATGCTACGGCGCACGTGCCATCAACTTCTCATTGCGGGACTCCTGCCGGCCTCGGTCTTCGCCCAGACTGCCTTGACGACGTTCACCTGGCAGCAGATCAAGGATAAATTCGAGGCCGCTAATCCGACGTTGAAGGCTGCTCAACTGAATATCGACGAATCCCGGGCTGCCGAGATCACAGCCTATCTTCGTCCCAACCCGGATTTCACGTTCTCGACGGATGGCACTGAGCTCACTCGCTCTCCGGAGGGAGTCTGGCGCCCGTTCGCCGGCACCCAGTTCTCGTCCGCCTTCAGTTATCTCCACGAACGCCTGCACAAGCGGGAGTTGCGGCGCGACCAAGCCAAGGAATCCACCGCCATCGCGGAGTCGACTTCTCTGGACCAGGAGCGCGGTCTGATATTCACCCTGCGGAGCGCGTTCGTACAAACATTGCAGGCCAAAGCGGTGCTTCAGAATGCGAAAGAGAACCTGGATTACTGGGACAAAGAACTCGATTTGGATCGCATTCGCTTCAAGGCCGGCGACCTCGCTCAAGTGGATCTGAATCGCCTGGTGCTGCAGCGCGTTCAGTTCGAATCCGACTTCGAGACCGCTATGGTGAATCTCCGCACGGCCAAGATCCAGCTTCTGATGCTCTTAAACGACTGGACTCCGATCGATCGGTTCGATGTCTCCGGACCGTTCGATTTCAACGACGAGTTGAAGCCCCTTGAGGAATTCCGGAACATCGCCCTGGAAGCACGGCCGGACCTGAAGGCCTCGGTCCAGAACGTGGAATTGGCACGAATCACGTACCAGTTGGCCGTAGCAAACGGCTCGACCGATCCGACGTACAGCGTCTGGTGGACGGAAAACCCTTCGTTCAACAACCCACATGACAACAACACAATAGGCGCCAGTTTCAGCATTCCCTTACGTATCTTCGACCGGAATCAAGGCGAGAAAGCGCGCACTCAGGTGGACATCAGCCGCAACGAACGATTGCGGGACGCCAACATGGCTCTGGTCTTCAACGACGTGGACTCCGCCTATTGGACGCTGGTCCAAAACGTGAATCTTCTGAAGCCGTACAAGACTACGTACTTGTCCCTGGCGACCGACGTTCGCGACACAACCGCCTTTTCTTTCAAGAACGGAGGCGCCTCGTTGCTGGATTACCTGGACGCGGAAAAAGCTTATCGGGACACTCGATTGGCCTACTTGAATCTGATTGGCTCGTACTTGACCGCCGCGGCGCAAATGAATATGGCCGCGGGCCGGGAGGTTGTGCAATGAATCGTCTGCTTATTTTCGAAGCAACCTTGTGTTTGGGTGTGAGTTTTCTCATCACCGAATGCGGAAAAAAGGTAACAGCTCAGCAAACCCCGGAAGCCACCGGTCCAGCCCCTACAACCGTGCAGCCCGACTTGGATTCCAACAACTTCAAGGTGGATCACCCGGAGCAGTTTGTCCTGGCGGCGGCAGGTGAGCACGTTGCCACGCCGGAGTTGAACGTCACCGGAGTTGTAAATCCCGACGTCTCGCGGCAGGTGCCGGTACCATCGCTCGCCACCGGGCGCATCGTGGAAATCGACGCGCGGCTCGGCGACGAAGTGAAAAAGGGCCAGCTTCTATTCAAAGTGAGAAGTTCGGACATCGCGAACGCGTTTTCCAATTACCGCCAAGCCGTGAAGAACGAGGAATTGACGAAGATCCAACTCGAGCGCGCCAACAACCTGCTCCAGCATGGCGCGATTCCCAAGAGCGGTCAGGAGATCGCCCAGAACGCCGAGGACGACAACCTCGTGGTTCTCGAGACAGCCAAAGAACAACTCGGACTGCTGGGAGTCGACCCCCAGCATCCCACGGGTATCGTCGAAGTTTTCGCTCCCGTGGCGGGCACCATCACGGACCAGGAAATCACGAACCAATCGGGCGTCCAGGCGCTGACGCCGCCGAACCCTTTCACGATATCCGACATGTCGCGAGTCTGGATTATCTGCGATGTGTGGGAGAACAACATGTCGCAAGTTCACATCGGCGAGTACGCGGACATACATCTGGTCGCCTATCCGGAACGGGTCCTGAAAGCGCGGATCAGCAACATCCTGCCGATCGTAGACCCCAACATTCGCACTGCCAAGGTCCGCCTGGAAGTAGAGAATCCGGGCCTCATGCGCGTGGGGATGTTCGTCACCGCGACGTTCCATGGCCAAACAACGCAACGGCACGCGACAGTGCCGGCCACCGCGATTCTGCACCTGCATGACCGTGAGTGGGTCTATGCGCCGCTAGGAAACGGCCGCTTCCGGCGCCAGGAAGTGGTCGCCGGGAATACGCTCCCAGACGGCACGCAGGAAGTGGTCTCGGGCCTGAAGCCTGGCGACCAGGTGGTGGCGCGCGCACTCGTCCTCCAGAATACGGTGGAGCAATAAACCCATGATTCGCAAAGTAGTCGACTTTGCCCTGGACAAACGCCTCTTCGTTTTGGCTTTCGCCGTGCTCCTGGTCATCGGGGGCATCGCCGCGTTCCATGCTCTTCCCATTGAGGCTTATCCCGACGTCGCGGACAATTACGTGGAGATCGTCACGCAGTGGCCGGGAATCTCCGCCGAGCAGATGGAGCAGCAAATCACGGTTCCGCTTGAGATCGTGATGAACGGCATACCGCACGTAACCCACTTGCGGTCGTTCTCATTGTTCGGTCTCTCGGACATCAAGCTCATTTTCGACGACGAGGAGCTGAATGCCTGGGACCGCGAGCGGGCGCTCGAGCGGCTTACGCAAGTCAGTCTGCCGCCTGCCGCGGTTGCCGCCGGCGTGTCGCCGCAAATGCAGACAGACTGGAGCCCCGCCGGCCAAATCTTCTTCTTCACCTTGCACACCAGCAACCCGGCGTATGACGTGATGGAACTGAAGTCCATTGAAGACTGGGTAGTGGAAAAGAATTTCAAGGCCGTTCCCAACATCGTGGATGTCGCCAGTTTCGGCGGACCCACGCGCGAGTACCAGGTGCGGGTCGACCCCGACAAGCTGATCTCCTACGGACTCAGCATTGGCCAGGTGGAGCAACAGCTCACCAACAACAACGCCAATGGGGGTGGCAGCTTCATCGAAGCCGGTCTGCAACAGGTCAATATTCGGGAAGTGGGTCTGGTGCGGAATGTTCACGATATCGAAAACACCGTGATTCTGACGAAAAACGGCACGCCGCTCCGTATCGGCGATATCGCGGTGGTTTCACAAGGCCCTAAAATACGCCTGGGCCAGTTTGCCCGCGCGACCCGGCATGACGACGGCCGGGTGGTCGATAACGACGATGTGGTTTCCGGCATCGTACTCCTGCGAAAGGACGCCGAGGCAGACGCGGCGTTAAAAGGTATCCACAAGAAAATTGAAGAACTGAACGATCATATCCTGCCTTCCGGCGTAACGATCAAACCGCTCATCGATCGCAGCGATCTGGTGAAGTTCACCACGGAAACGGTGCTGCACAATCTGACGGAAGGCTTCATCCTGGTCACGCTTATCCTGATACTGTTTCTGGGAAATGTGCGCGCCGCCCTCATCGTGGCCATCACCATCCCGTTTTCACTGTTGTTCGCATCCATTTGCCTGCAACTCAAAGAAGTTCCGGCAAACCTTCTATCGCTGGGAGCTTTGGATTTCGGGATGGTTGTGGATGGAGCGATTGTGATGGTGGAAAACATCGTCCGCCACTTAGGCCACGAGGAGCGGGTGACCAAGTCGGTTCGCGACAGAATCCGCGACGCCGCGCATGAGGTCCAACGGCCCGTGTTCTACGCCATCACCATCATCATCACAGCCTATCTGCCCATTTTTACTTTGCAGCGCGTAGAGGGCCGGTTGTTCCGGCCAATGGCCTGGACCGTAGCATTCGCGCTTTTGGGCGCAGTGGTATTCTCCATGACCATCGCTCCGGTCCTGGCAAGTTTCGCCTTCCGCAAAGAGACGCGCGAATGGCAGAATCCGGTGCTTGTCTGGGTTACAAAAGGATACCGGCACGCAGTTACGTGGACCGTACATCACCGCTGGTCGATGGTTGTGGTGTCGATAGCCGCGGTGTGCTGCAGCGCGTGGCTGTTGCAGGGCGAAAGAATTGGAAAGGAATTTCTGCCGCACCTGGATGAAGGCGCGCTGTGGGTGCGCGGCACGCTGGCTCCCAGTACCGGACCTACTGAAGGCATCCGGCTATCGAACCAGGCACGACTTATCCTTTGTTCGTTTCCCGAAGTGACTCAATGTTCCAGCCAAACGGGACGTCCGGATGACGGAAGCGACACCACCAGCTTCTTTAATACGGAGTATTTCGCCGATCTGAAACCCAAGGAGAAATGGCGCCCGGCGTTTCACGAGAACAAAGATGAGGTGATCGCGGCTATGAACCGCGAGTTGTCGAAGCTGCCAGGAGTGGTCTGGGGCTTCTCCCAGCCGATCGCCGACAACATGGAGGAAGCGGTCAGCGGGGTCAAGGGACAGCTTGCCACCAAGATCTACGGCGAGGATTTGCGGGTTCTCGAGGACAAAGCTGAACAGATCGTCAACGTCATGCGCGGAGTCAGGGGAATCACCGACCTGGGAATTTTTCGAGTTACCGGCCAACCCAACGACAACTTCGTAGTAGACCGTCAGCAGGCCGCGCGCTACCAGATCAACGTGGCGGACGTTCAGGACGCCATTAATACCGCCGCGGGAGGAAACGCTCTCACCCAGGTGTTGCAAGGCGAGGCGCGCTACGACCTGGTCATGCGCTATCTCCCGCAGTTCCGCAGTACAAGAGAGGCCATCGAAAACATCCGCTTGCTGGCGCCCACGGGCGAGCGCGTTTCGCTCGGGCAGCTCTGCAAGATTGAAGAGCGGGACGAAGGTTCGGAAATATATCGCGAATCGAACGAGCGGTACGTCCCGATCAAGTACAGTGTCCGCGGGCGCGACCTGGGCGGCGCCGTCGAAGAGGCCATCGAGAAGGTGAACAAGCAGGTTCAGCTTCCGCGGGGTTATCACATTAACTGGGAGGGCGAATACGAGAGCGAAAAGCGTGCGGACGCGCGGCTGCTCATCATCGTCCCCTTGACCATCTTCCTAATTTGGCTGATTATCTACGGCGCCTTCGGTTCCGCCAAGTGGGCGTGCCTGCACCTGGTGAACGTGGGGGTGGCGCGCGTAGGAGGCCTTTTGGCGCTTTACCTTACCGGGACGCACTTCAGCGTGTCTGCCGGCGTAGGCTTCATGGCTTTGTTCGGCGCTTCCATCCAAACCGGCGTCATCATGGTCGAATACATCAATCAGTTGCGCTCCAGAGGCATGCCGATCGTGGATGCTGCCATTGAAGGCGCAACGCGCCGCCTCAGACCGATTATGATGACCATGCTGGTAGCCACGCTCGGTCTGCTGCCGGCTGCCCTATCCCACAGGATCGGCTCCGATTCTCAGCGCCCCTTTGCGATCGTGATAGTAGGAGGCCTGATCGCCGACCTCGCCATGAGCATCTTCCTGCTGCCTACCTTCTATGCGTGGTGGGCGCGCCCGACAGATCATCTGCCGTCCGTGGAGGAGGCGCGGAGCGTATACGAGCCAGGTGAAGGCGCACATGAATAGGTTCCCCATGACAATCCGAATATTGGCGGCGATTGGATTCGGCGCCGGTTGTCTGCTGCTGGCCGCGGACGGACCCAAGCAGAAGGTGCAGGTGAGCAAGACGGAGCGCACGGACTTTCCGTCCGGCGGCACGCTGCGGCTGACGCGATCGATTGGCGTGCTGACCGTGGAGGCATGGGACCGGCCCGACGTGGAGATCACCACGATCAAGTCCACGAAAGCCGAGTACGAAGCCCGCGAACGCGAAAAAGCCACGCACGAGCTGGAGAGGGTGCGCGTCACGGCCGCGCGCCACGGCGATGAGTTGGTCATCAGCACGGATTCTCCCCGGTATCGGCCTTCGAGCGTCGATCTGGAATGCCGCATCAAGGCGCCCAGAACCGCAAGAATCGTTGCCGCTCATGGCGTTGGGGATGTGAATATCGACGGGCTGACAAGCGACATCCAAGTGACACTGCGTCAAGGAGAAATTATGCTGCACCTTCCCGAAGAAGGCCAATACAACATTCATGCGAAGAGCCAGTTCGGCAACGTGAACTCCGACTTCCCCGGACCGGAGAAACGCAGGTGGTGGCTTTTCGGCCATCAGAGCGTAAGTGAGAACGCACAGGCGGCGCACAAGCTGAATCTAAGGGTCGCGTTCGGGGATATCGTCATCCTCAAAACGCGCGTGCCTAAGCCGCCCGGACCGGTGACTCCGGCTCCGAAAGCGGGTGGGTTATGAACAAAGAGACAATCCGGGCGCGCATCGAGGAGATTGGGATCATTCCCGCGATTCGCCTTTCCTCCGCAAACGATGCTTTGTTTGCCGTGAAGGCGGTGGCCGACTGCGGGATTCCAATCGCGGAGATCACGATGACGGTTCCCGGAGCTATCGAACTGATTGCCGAGATCGTGCGCGACAGGCCCGAGCTGATCGTCGGCGCCGGCACCGTCGTGAACACGGAAACGGCGCGCCGCTGCCTGGACGCCGGCGCTATGTTTCTGAGCAGCCCGGGGCTCGATCTTGAAGTTGTGGAATTCGCGGTGAAGCAGAATGTGGTCGTCCTTCCGGGCGCCTTGACACCCAGCGAAATCATGGCTGCATGGAAGGCCGGAGCCGACATGGTCAAGGTCTTTCCGTGCTCCCGGCTCGGTGGCGCCAGTTACATCAACGCCCTCAAGTCGCCGTTCCCGCACATACCCTTGATCGCCTCCGGAGGCGTAACTCAAGGGAACACCGCCGATTTCATCCTGGCGGGAGCCGCTGCAGTTGGAATTGGCCGGGATTTGATCAATCGGGAGGCTGTGCGGCGGCGTGAACTGGATTGGATTCGCGAACTGGCGGGGCGTTTCTTGCAGATCGTCAAGCGGGCGCGCAGTGAAAAGGCGACGTGATACCTGCGTGGGAGCCTGTGCGAGTGAGCTGGCTGGACAGAGGCCTGGCCCTGGCAGCCGGTTTAGCGCTGCTTGCAACACTGGCTGTCTGGTGGCATACCCGGCGCGAGCTGGGCGAGGTGCGCCAGAAGTTGGAGGCAGCGACTGCGGCAAACGTCTTTCTTAAAAAGACGCTCGGCGACATGACGATCGCGATTACCGCAAAGGACAGGGAGATCGATCGCCTGGAGCAAGCGCCGTGCAACGGGCGGGAAAAGGCGGGGCCCGGTTCTACGAGGGGAACGGATCGCAGCAAAGCTTCCGCCTCTTCTGCCAGCAGCCGGGGGAACCGCGGCACGCACGTCGATGCTGAGGAAACCCGCATGGACTGGGACTCGGTAAACGATTAACCACACGATTGATCTCGCATCCATTGCGGCGGTCTATAGGCATAAACTGCCGAATCGCGCCCATCGGATAGATCACCCTAACCAGACCATTGCCATTGAGTCATGCGCGGCAAGCCCGGCCGAGATGACACCGCCCAGGGATGGCTGCGTCAGATCAACCGACTGATTGAAAGGCCACACACCAGATAGCGATTTGATTCGTAGCAATCTTGAGGGCGGTGGCGCATAATGCTGACATGACCAGCACGATCTTGCCTGTGGAAAAGTTCTGGGATCGGCCGAACAAAACTCCCGTCCTGCTGGCGAGCGCTGGGATGATTGCGGCGATCGCACTTGTGGACTGGTGGACCAACTTCGACGCTGAATACGGTAATTACTTCGGCGGCTTGATCAGCGTTGTGACGAAGTCCGGCATAAACCAACACGTTTAACCACGCTCAGTTCTTCGGCGCGAACTCCGTGGATGGCAATATCAACGATTCGACATTCGGACAGGTTGTCAACGCAATGTCACCCCGCCGGACGCAGGCGGCGCTGAAGTTCCGCTTTTGATAGGCGGCCTGGGAGGCCGCCGTAGGCAGAGTGCCTGCCCCACTACAGAAACGCCATCGTCTTCACGCCCGATATGTCGAACCGCTTCCGGCAGCGCAGGTTCTTGCAGGCCACCTTGTCGTCCAGCAGCACCATGTAGCTTTGCGACTTGGCAAAGCGGGCGCGGTCGCGCTCGTCGGCGCCAGGCGGCAGGCGGTCCTTCTTCTTGCGCACCATCCAGCGCAGTTCGTAGGTCTCGGCGGACCGGCAAAAAGGGCAGTTCAACGAAATGGGCTTCGTTGTCGGCGATTCCGTGTAGTACGCGCGCTCGTCCATCAGCGTTGGTCCACGGGAATCCAGCTCATGCCGTCCGGATTGCCCTTATACTCCGCGCGCGGGCGGATCAGGCGGTTGTTCTTGTATTGCTCCAGCGTGTGCGCCGTCCATCCGGACATGCGGCTCACCGCGAAGACCGGCGTGAACAGATCCACCGGAATGCCCAGCGAATAGTAGGTCGAGGCCGAGTAGAAATCCACGTTGGCGATCAGCCCTTTCTCCGCCTTGACGGTCTGCTCCATGGCCTGCGACATGCGGAACAGCTTCTCCTGGCCGGTGCGCCGCCCCAGTTCCTCGGAGAACACGCGCAGGTGCGTGGCCCGCGGATCTTCGGCGCGATACACGCGGTGCCCGAAACCGGGGATCTTCACCTTGCGCGCCAGCGTGCTCTTCACCCGGTCGATGGCGGCTTCCTCACTCGAGAGCTGCAGCAGGATCTTGATCACGTCCTGGTTCGCCCCGCCGTGCAGCGGGCCTTTTAGCGCGCCGATGGCGGAGGTGATCGACGAGTACATGTCCGACAGCGTAGCGGCCGTAACGCGCGCGGCGAAAGTGGAAGCGTTGAGCTCGTGGTCCGCGTGCAGGATCAAGGCCACGTCGAAAGCGTGCTCCATCACGTCGTCGGGCCGCTTGCCGGTCAGCGCGTACAAGAAGTTCTCGGCGAAGCTCATGGACGGGTCGCCGCCGATCACGTGCAGACCTTTGCGCACGCGGTCGAACGTGGTGACGATGGTGGAAGTTTGCGACATCAGGCGCAGCGCCTTGCGCGCGTTGGCGTCCGGCGTCATGTCCGGTGTCTCCGGATCGTAAATGCCGAGCATGGAAACCGCCGTGCGCAAGACATCCATCGGATTGGCTTGGGGCACCGTCTTTAGAAAGTCCACCACGGCGGTTGGGATTCCCCGGTTGACGGCCAAGTCCTTCTTGAGCTGATCGAGCTCCGCCCGCTTCGGCAGCCATCCATTCCACAGCAGGAAGATGACTTCTTCAAAGGTCGCATGGTCGGCCAGCGTGTGGATGTTATATCCGCGGTAGCTGAGGACGCCCGCGTATCCGTCGATGTAACAGATCTCGGACTCGCCGGCGACGACGCCTTCCAAACCCGCTACTGTTGTGCCCATTTCTGTTTCAGTCTCTCTTCTATTCCTATTCTATGACGCGCGCTCCGATCCGGCCCGCGCCGTGTCACGACCCTGCCTGGCATATCGGGTACGGCGAAAAACCGATCGTCAGGTCGCTGCGCTGTACCCACAGTGCGTCCTCCTGGTTGTGGCCGAGATCGACCGTCACGATCACGCCCGAGCCGCAGGAGCGGCTCTTCGGAATCGTGTACCCCGCAGCGCGTGGACTGTTTGGACCCCAGTCCTTCATGAACTCGGTGAAGGGGTAGTCTTTGCAGGGGTTGGCATCCGTGCAGTTCCACAGCGCGTACGCCGCCTTGTAATCCTGGTGCTGCAAAAGGTCGAAGAAGCTCTTGACGCGGCTTTCCTGCCGGTGATTGCGGAGGATCTGCGCCAGCCTCGCCACCGGCTCGGCCTTCAGCACTTCCGTCTTGTCCCAGACGAAGAAAAAGAACCACAGGAACAAAACTGCCAGCGCGCAGACTCCCAAAATCAGAAGGAGCTTGTTGCGCTTCTCCCGCCGTTCTTCGCCGGCTCCGTAATGATCGAGATAGCCAGCCATGGCGGGCGCCTATTTTGCCGGATAGGCCTTATCGTAGGCGGCTATGGCGTCAGCCGTCAGATCCAGCGCGGGTTTGAAGAACAACGTGCTTTGCTCGTCCACGATCACGTCGACGCCCTTCTCCTCCGCCAGTTTCTGCACGATATCCTTCATCCTCCTGCCGCTGGAGCCGAGGATATCGTTGCGTTCCGCGGTGACGTCCGCCTGCAGGTCGTCGTTCGCGCGCTGCAAGTCGCGTTGCTTGCGCTGGCCCTGGGCTTCCAGGTCCGCCTGGGCCGCCGGCGTGAGCTTGTTGGCGTTGGTCTGCAACTGCTGCCTAATGCCCTCCAGTTCCCTTTGCAGCCTTTCCATTTCCTGTTGGCGGGGCTTGTACTTGGCCTCCATGGCGGCATTGGCCTTCTTAATCTCGGCGCATCCCAGCACCGCCCGCTGCAGGCTGACGATCGCCACCTTAGTCTGGCTCAGACCGGCTTTTGAAACCGAAATCAGGGCGAGGCAGGCCATCGCCAGCCGCAACCCAAACCTTCCTGACATGCTTAACGGACTCCTTATTGAAGTGTGCGAAGCATTAAGGTTAGCACAGCGCGGCTTCGCCGCAAGCTATCAGCTTTCAGCCGTCAGCCGGGTGCTTAACCGTATGGGGGAAACCGCTCCCTGACGGTCGCGGCTCGGTAACAGTCGCGTTGATGTCGCAAGGCTTACCGAGCCGCGACCGTCAGGGAGCGGTTTCTGTCAGTCAGGAATCCCCAATACGGTTAACCACC
>Ga0181536_10000421_pt1 | contig 50686 bp, 59 predicted proteins | sample PEATcosm2014_Bin_41_FD_121105 | JGI IMG/M metagenome (GOLD analysis project Ga0181536, IMG submission 121105) | Peatland microbial communities from MTU Mesocosm Facility, Houghton, MI, USA - PEATcosm2014_Bin17_60_metaG | ecosystem: Environmental > Terrestrial > Soil > Wetlands > Peat | place...
CCGAAACCAATCAAAGACAGAGCTCATAGCCAAACCCCGTCAACAATCAGACCCGGTGCCCAGACTACCCTTCGCCCAAAAGCGAAAGATACAGGGGCGCCGCCAACGTATCCCTTCCATAGAATATGCGATTGTCAAAGAACGGAAGACACACAAACACCGACAGCCCGCATCGCGCGGTGCTTCCGGCTTCGTCTGCCCTGCTGAGCACCTTCCCGGCGCAGATCGGGAAGGATAGCCGCCCGACCGAACGTTTGCAAGCGCTTTCGTTCAACACGGGAGGCCGCGATGTAAGCCACCCGACCCACGCCGTCAAGCACCAAGCCGCGGATTTTCAGCGCATCCCATTCCAGCCATAGAACCACGCCACGAAACGCGGAATTCCCTCGGCCAATGACGTACTGGGCCGAAACCCGGTCAGCGCGCCAATCGCGTCGATGTCAGCATAGGTTTCCTCGACATCCATCGGCGGTCGCGGCACCGAATGAACGATCGCCGACCGGCCAAGTGACTGCTCCAGCAGGGCAACCAACTCCCGCACTTCTTCACATTGGTGATTGCCAATGTTCAGCACCCGAGCCGGGACGCTCCCCTCGGGCGGATACGCCAGGCAGCCGACAATCCCGTCGACAATGTCGTCCACATACGTGAAATCGCGCTTCAACCGGCCGCCGTCATACAGCGTGATCGGCTCACCGGCGACGATCGCCCGCGCGAAGCTGAAATACGCCATGTCCGGCCGGCCCCAGGGGCCATAGACGGTGAAAAACCGTAATCCGGTCTGCCGAAGGCCGAACAAATGCGCGTAGGCGTGGCTCATCAACTCATCCGCGCGCTTCGTGGCGGCATACAGCGACACGGGCGTGTCCACCCTGTCTGTCTCACGAAACGGTAGGTTCTGGTTCGCGCCGTAGACCGATGAGGTGCTCGCGTAGACGAAATGGCGCAACCCCGAAAGCTGGCGCGCGGCCTCCAGCATGACGAGATGGCCCATGACGTTCGACTGCACATAGGAATACGGGTCTACCAGGGAGTGGCGCACACCCGCTTGCGCCGCCAGATGGACGATCTCAGAAATACCTTTGTGGCGTTCGAATAACGCCGCGACCGCATGGCGGTCGGAAATGTCCATTTGATGAAAGACAAAATTCGCCTTGGTACGGAGCCGTTCAAGCCGCGCCGCCTTCAACCGCACGTCATAATACGGATTGAGATTATCCACCCCAACCACGGTTTCGCCGCGCGCCAGCAAGGCTTCGGCGAGGTGGTAGCCGATGAACCCACCCGCGCCGGTCACGATAATCGTCACGAGAGGTCACCCAGGAAAATGGCCACGGAACGCCGCCACCGAAAACGGCCAAAGGACGCCGCCAACGAAAATAGCCACGCGACGCCGCCGCCGACGATGCTCATGCGTTACCGCTGGCGATCAACCGGTCCTCCAGCAATTCCAGGATCGCGTGGCCCAGAGCGATGTGGCACTCCTGGATCCGCGCGGTTTCGGTATCCGGGACCAGCAGAACATGGTCGCAGGCATCGATCGCGGGTTTTCCGTCGCCGCCCAGCAGCCCGACGGTGATGATGCCCATCTCGCGCGCAGCCTGAAGGGCGAGGACCACATTCCTCGACCGGCCCGAGGTCGTGATCCCGAACAGCACGTCGCCCTCCCGGCCAAGGCCGCGCAACGGCCGTTCGAACACGCTGTCATACCCATAATCGTTGCCACCCGCGGTCAACAACGCCGGATCGAGGGTCAGCGCCAGCGCGGCGATCGAGCGTCGGTCCTTGTTCGGGCGCAGGCGCACCAACATCTCGGTCGCCAAATGCTGGCTATCCGCCGCGGACCCGCCGTTGCCGCAGAACATGAGCTTCCCGCCATTGGCCAGGCTATGCTCGCAGGCCGCGACCACGCCGACCACGGCGCCGCCGAGTTCGCGGGCGATCCGCAGCTTCAGCGCGGCGGACTTCTCCATCATCGCGGCGAAGCGATCGCTCTCGGTCATAGGTTCCGGCGCTCCCGTTCTCACGGGAGCGCTTCTACAGACGACCCCAGCGCTATGCCAGCGATTCAGTTATTGCGCGGTCCAGCCGCCATCGATCGATAATGGCACGCCGGTGATCGTCTTCGCCGCGTCCGAGCACAAAAACACCGCCAGGCCGCCGATTGCCGCGGGAGTCGAGAACTGGGCCATGGGTTGCTTCTCGGTCACGAAGGCGTGGGTCTCCTTTTCAACCGTGGTGCCCAGTTCCTTGGCGCGATCCTCCAACTGCTTCTGTACCAATGGTGTCAGCACCCATCCTGGGCAGATCGCATTGACCGTCACACCGGTATTCGCCAGCTCGATCGCCGCCACCTTGGTCATTCCCAGCACGCCGTGTTTGGCGGCGACGTAGGCGACCTTGAACGGGCTGGCGACCAGACCGTGCGCCGAGGCGATGTTGATGATCCGCCCCCAGCCCTTCGCCTTCATGCCTGGGATCGCCGCCTTCATCCCGTGGAACACCCCCGACATGTTGATCGCGATGATCTGATCCCATTTTTCGTCGGGAAAATCCTCGACCGGCGCGGTGAACTGAATGCCGGCGTTGTTCACCAGAATATCCAGCGAACCCAGAGACTTCTGAGTTTCGGCGACCATCGCCGCGAGTTGCTCGGCTTTACTGATATCCGCGCCATTATAGAGTGCCTTCACACCGAACCGCTGCTCGAACGAGGTCCGGAGACCCTCGATCTTCGCGGCGTCGCCGAAGCCGTTCAGCATGATGGAGGCGCCCTCCGCCGCGAGCGCCTCGGCGATGCCCTGCCCAATCCCGCTGGTCGATCCGGTCACCAGCGCGACCTTTCCCTTGAGGCTCATGTGATTGTCCTTCTTGCTCGGCGAATGCTGCGACGCAATATGGCGCCTCGGATAAACCAGGATCAAGGACCGGGCGATGGACGCGGTTTCATCGCGCGGCCCGGGGCAACTCTGGCATTCGCCCGGGACCGATCACCTCGCGCTGGTGCCGCGGGGGGCGGTGCCCTGGGGGCCTATCAGGGGGGAGTATCAGGCGTTGCATGAGGCCCCCTTGGCCGGACAGTGTGGCGGGCGTGTCAATCGGTGGGATCAACAGCGCGATCATCGGCGGGAACCGACCCGAACGTCGCATCGAGCAGCTGGGTGATGGGTCAGTTTGAACGTGCGCGGTGGGTGTAGAACGGACGTACGATGCCCCACCCGCCTGCGGCTGAATTGCGCCCAAAGCGGTCATACTTGCGGGCTGCTGAGCTTCTCATAAGCGGCCATTTATCCAGGATTGCAGCTGCGACCTGGTTCGACCCCTCACGGATGGATCGACTGCGGAAATTCAGGCATCTTGGCGCAATATCCCGTTTCTCACGCCTGGAGCGGAGGATGACCAAGAAACCTGCGCGGTACGCCGCCACGTACGAGAACTTGATCGGGCACGCCCTCGAGCCGGCCATGAGATGGCTCATCGCCACCGCTTTGGACGGCGCTACGATGGCGTACGGGGATTTGAAGCATCGTCTGGAGACGGAGGAGACCTTCTCGACTGTGTTCACAACGCGGATTGGATTCGTCGCCGGCGAGCTGATGAACCGGATTCAGGAGGTCGAGCCCGCTGCGCCACTGATCAACGTGCTTGTGGTCAATCAAAGAGATAGGCAACCAAGTAAGGGCGCCGGCTCGTTCATGGCGACCCGATTTAATGACCCACTATTGAAATCCGAGAACTACAAACAGCGCAACTCGGCGAAATGGAAGTCATACGTCGAACGCGCCGCTGCCCAGGTCTATGCCTATTCGCCGGACGAGTGGTCGAGCCTTTACCAGCGCGTTTTCGGTCGCAGATTGACTACAGGCGTAATAGAGAAGGAGCGCAAAAGGCGACGGGAGGGGAACGAACATGATTTCGGCGTGGGCAAGGGCAAATACGGCGCAGGCGGGGAGGGAGAGCACCACAAGTCCCTCCGGCTTTGGGTCACAGCCAATCCGCAGAAGGTCGGGCGATTATTCGCAGGGGCCCGCACGGAAACGGAGTCCGATCTGGATTCAGGCGACCGTGTCGACGCTGTGTATCACTTGCCGGACCGGACGGTGGTGGTTGAAGTGAAATCACGCATCTCGAACCTGATCGATCTGAGGCGCGGAGCATTTCAATGCATCAAATACCGGGCAGTGAAGGCGGCAATGGATGTACGGATGGACGTGTCCGTTCAAGCTATTCTCGTCACCGAAACGAAGCTTCCGGGCGAGATCGCTGCACTTCTAAAGCGGCACGACATCCTGCACTTTGAAGCTCCGTTAACCCGATCCTGACGGTGGCAAAATGAACTCGCGTATTCGATCCTGCTATCTAACAGCGCCAGCTGGCAGCAACCTCGGCGTCCTGACCAAAGCGCTGCGCCAACGGGACATCCAGATCGTCGTGCCGCAAGGTCTGCCGGTTGAGACGGATCTCGCACCAGAAATTGCCGGTCTTCTGGCTGAAGTGGACCTAGTGATCGGCGTGGTGACACGCGAGCGCCGCTCGGACTGGGTGTTGTTCGAACTCGGTCAGGCCTGGAGCATGGGCAAGCGGATTTTGTTGTTCACGCCGCCGAACATCACCTATCTACCGTCCACCCTCCAACGCTTCCTGACGGTGCGTGCAAATCTGTCGAACCGCGAAGCGATAGAATTTGCGCTCGATCAACTCCTCGCCGCCCCTGAGCGCACCGTAGCCTCAGAGCCAGCGTTGCCCCCCAAGCGGATTTTGGGGCCTGCGGCCGACCGCTACCTCCAAGGTAGTTTTCAGGTCGGAACGAGGATGCACCCCTTCGAGCTGGAGCGTCTCGTCGCGGACGCCTTGCGGGACGGTGGCGTGGACGTGCTGTCGACTAAACCCGGCGCGAATCAAGGTGCCGATCTCGCTATCTGGTCCGATGCCTTGCAGCCCGATGTCGGTAATCCGCTCCTAGTGGAGATCAAGTCCAGACTGCGCGACTCCAGAGTCGCCGCTGACGCTGCGCGCCAGCTATCGAAGCAGGTTGCCGCCTCCGGAAGCGCTTGGGGCCTACTGCTCTATGGCGAGAGCACGCCGTCGGCGGCACGGACTTCGCTGCCGCCCAATGTCCTGCTGTTGTCGCTTGAGACGCTGTTCAAGCGTATGCGATACGAGTCGTTCGACGGTATCGTCCGCGACCTGCGCAACCGTCGCGTCCATGGCGAGCCGATCTAGTGGTCGCCATCAACCAAACCACCTGCCGAGCCTATGTCCACGCTGGCGTGAACGCAGCGACGACAGCCGCAAAGGGTAAGGCCCTGGAGGACCTGATCTGTTACTTATTCGGCCTCGTTCCGGGTATCACGATCACGCACCGCAACGAGAAGAACGAGTTCTTGACCGAGGAAATCGACGTCGCCCTATTCAATGACGGCTTGGGGTTCCTGCCCAACATAATCCTGGTGGAAGCCAAGAACTGGTCGAGCCGCGTTGGCAGCATCGAGGTCGCATGGTTCCTGACGAAGCTTACGAACCGTGGATTGGACTTTGGCATCCTTGTGACGAGCCTGGGCATCACGGGTGATGCCGCCGATCTGACGGCGGCCCATCAGATCGTAGCGATGGCCCTGCCGCGGCGTCGTAAGCTGATTGTGATCACCATAGACGAGATCCAAGGCCTGGCAGATACCGACGACCTGGTGCTGCTGATCAAGACAAAACTCTGCGATCTCGCGGTCAAGGGCACCATTGGCTAGCAAAACCACATTCAAACCTGCCCAATTCAGCTTGATGCGCGCGAGAAACTGGCGCGTCATCGAGTGCGTTGCACTTACGCCGTAAAGGGAGGCGATAAAAGCATGAAGGCCGCGGCGACGGCCAGGCGAGTTGGCTTCCTCTATTTCCTTCGTGCGCCATCGCTCGTTGCGCCGCGCATCCAGTCGGCAGGCAATGGTTTGCCCCAAGCCTCATAGATCGGCGCGAATGCGAAGTGCGCGCCCCCTCTCGCCTCGACTGTCGGGTTAAGCGTCACGGCCTTCCCGTTCCGCTTGATCTCAGCCGCAAGCTCAAGGGGCTCCCCGGCCTTGCTCACGACCGTACCGGTCAGCTGCTCTTTCCGGTCAGGAGAATCGACCGCACGCATCATCGGCTTTGAAGGATCGGCGGGGGCCAACCAGGCCTCACTAATCAGGATCACGGCGTCGGCACCGCGCTTGGCGACCTCGTGGGCGAGGCTACGCAGCATCAGGTATTTGTGACCGTGCTCATCCGGGCGAAGCTCCCGGATATCGACCGGCCGTCCATCCCGCAGCAGGAAGGCAACCATGACGTGGTAGCCGTCCTTCTCGAACATCGTTCTCGCGGTGGCGAAGAGGCTCCGGAGACGATCCTCGGCGGTATCGCTCGCTCCGAAAATGTCCGCTGGCTTCACGCCGTAGCGAGCTTCGAGTTCGGGACCTTTTTGCATATCGATTTCTTGTTCAATGACCTTGAATTCGACTGGCACGCCGGTCGCCAACCACACATCGAGCGTTCGCGAGTCGGCGTGTCCGATCATGCAGGGCAATCGTCCGCCGCGCTCACCTTCAGGGTAGGCCGCGCCCGTCGGGGTATGAATGGTTTTGGGCTTGGGAAGGCCGAGCCGATGGTGCGCATCGTTAACCAGCAACGACAGCCGACCGTAGGCGAGTGCCACGGCGTCGAGAAGTTCGTAGTCGGGTAGTGTGTTCTCGATCCAGCGTCGCTGAATTCTGACGATCCCGTCCTTCCGGATGTGATCGCCAACAGCGCCGGTCGGGATGCTCTTCACGAGCTGAAGCGGCGCGTCCCACAGCTTCGCGGGCACCTCAACCCTGGGGCCGTTATCCAGATACGAGGCAACGATCTCGGCGCGCACGAAGCTATGCGCGTCCAGATCGCCTTCCTTCTCGATCGTGTTCCGGGCATCGCGCATCCAGACCATCAGCGGATCTGCACCCAATGTCTTTTGCCACTCGCCGTACCAGCGGTCGAAGTCGGGGATGATCGCCTTGTTCTTTTGGACGATGAACGTGACCGATCGCATGGTTTGAATGGCTGATTGGATTGCAACCCGAAAGGCGTCAGGGTCGAAATAGGCATCAGCAGCCTGATGCCACAGCCGGTGCAGGTCATCGAGCCGCTGATCGACAGCGGCTAACGGGCAGCGAATTTCGTCGTGATTCCAAGCCATGAGTGATCCCATATGGGTGCAGGACTTACAGTTCAAAAGATATCGGGCGAGTTCTCCCGATTCGATTCATAGCGAATGTCGAAAATTGCATTCTCGCGCCTAGTACCGGACCTTCCCGTTTCGGCCAATCTCCGCCGTTTGGGCCGCGGCTGCGAAGGACCGCAATGGGTCGACGGCAGCGGCGCTTCGGGCCGGACGGCCCGACTACCGCGGCATCGAGGTCCACGACATTCATCGCCAAACGGACTGAGCCCCCTCACTCGGACTCGAACCCGGGCGGGATGCCGGCGCCAGGCGATACCAGCGCGATCGCCTTGAACAGGCGTCCCATGCGATCCGGTTCGGCCAGACGCCGCGCCCCCTCCATCATCGCCGCGGCCTGCCTGGGCGGTAACTGCCGGGCGAGTTGATTGGTCCGTTGGAACAACCCCAGCCGCGCGAGAAATAACCCCTGCGGGACAGGGCCGTGGACCTGGGCTCCCACCGCCTTCGCCGCCGCGCCGAAACGCGCGAAGTCGACATGCGCCGTCAGGTCCGCCGCACCAGGCGGACCCAGCGGATCGGCGGGCTGGCCACCGGCGATCGCTTGCAGGCTATCGCCTTTGGCGCTGATCTCCGGGCCGTAATCGAGGAAAAGCGCCGCGCCCTTGTGGCGTAGCAGGCGGACGGCGATCGCGGCGGCGATTGCCTCAGCCGGCTCGCGACGCTCGGCGACGTCGCCGTCCGCCATTTCGATCGCCGGGTCATAATCCGAGGGCTCTTCGACAAAACCAGTCGGACCAACGAAACGCTCGGTCCAGCCGGAGCGGCGGCGCACGAACTGGCGGATCGGCAGAGCGTCAAGAAATTCGTTGCCCAGCAGAATCATCGGACCATCGGGAACGGTATCGATGGCGTCATGCCAGACGGCCTCGCCAATCCGCTCCCGCTGCACCGCGCGCAGGCGTGGCGAGGTTTCGATCAGGTGAATCGCCGCCGCCGCGCGAAAGTCCGGGGCGGCGCGGGCGATCGCCCGTAGTGCGTCCACCATGAGCGTGCCGCGGCCCGGTCCCAGCTCGACGATCGAGACGGGGGAAGGAGCATCCAGCGATTGCCATGTCACGGCGGCCCATAGGCCGAGCAATTCGCCGAACACCTGACTGATCTCGGGCGCGGTGGTGAAGTCGGCGAACGGATCGTGCGTCGCGTAATACGCGGCGTTGGCTCGGGCCATGAAATGATCCAGGCGTTCTTTCATTGTGCGGTCAGCCGCGGATTGCCGCGAAGGTACTGGGCGATAGCGGTCAAGCCTCCAGTTGGCGGTGCGCCGCCGTAACGACGACCATGCTATCGTTCAACGGAGGGTTCCGGCAACCGATGGAATGACCGAGGTACCGTCAAAGCCTACGGATGAGGCTGGCAAAGGCGTTCAGGCCGTACGCCGCAGCACGAGCCACAATCCGACCAGCACCATTGGGATCGAAAGCAGTTGTCCCATCGTGGCGCCGAACCAAAGGAAACCCAGAAAATCGTCGGGTTCACGGAAGAATTCGCCGATGATCCGCGCCACACCATACCCGATCAGAAAAACTCCGGTCAGCGACCCAACCCGGGCGCGGACCGAGTCGCTGCGAGACAGCAAGAACATGATCAGGAAAAGGATCAACCCTTCCATCAGCGCCTGATAAATCTGGCTCGGATGGCGGGGCACCGTGTCGGCACGGGGAAATATCATGGCCCAGGGCAGGGATTCGGGCGCGGGGCGGCCCCAAAGCTCCCCGTTGATGAAGTTGGCGACCCGCCCAAGGCCGAGACCAATTGGCGCGCAAACCGCCAGACGATCGCCGAAACCCAGAATGGAAATATGATAATGGCGGCAGAACAGCAGGATCGCGATCGTGACACCCAGCATGCCGCCGTGGAAACTCATCCCGCCGGTCCACACGCGCAGGATGCCGATCGGATCCGCGAGGTAGACCGACGGCTGGTAAAACAGACAGTATCCAAGCCGCCCGCCCAGAACGACACCGAGTGTCGCCCAGGACACGAAATCATCGACCTGAGCTGTGGTAGCGACCTCCGGTGATCGGGCCACCAGACGGCGCATCAGACGCCAACTCAGGATGATGCCGGCGATGTAGGCGAGTGCGTACCAACGAATCGCCAACGGCCCAATTTGAACGGCGACCGGATCGATATTCGGAAACAGGAGGACCGGAATCACGCGTAAAGGTCCGCCGCCAAATGCTCCTGGATGTAACGGCGAACGCCTTCTTCAAGCGGGGTGAATTGCCCCGCATATCCCGCGGCTCGCAGGCGGTCCATCGGAGCCTGGGTGAAAGACTGATATTGCCCCTTGAGCGCCTGGGGGGTGTCAATGAATTCGATCGCATGCGGCTTACCGGCCGCGTCGCAGACCGCGCGCGCGAGGTCCAGATAAGTCCGCGCCCGACCGGTCCCGAGGTTGAACAGCCCGTTCACATTGGGGTTGTCGAACAGCCATAACATCACGTCGACCACGTCGCCGACCCAGATGAAGTCCCGCGCCTGCTCGCCATCCGGAAGGCCGGGGACCTCAGACCGGAACAACCGTGCCGGGCCGCCGGCGGCGATCTCATCATATTTGACCTTTACGACGGAAATCATATGGCCTTTGTGATACTCATTCGGGCCGTAAACATTGAAGAATTTCAGGCCAACCCACTGCGGCGGCCGTTCCCGGGCCACCGCGAGGCCGCGCGCGACAGCCAGGTCGAAGGCGTGCTTCGTCCAGCTGTACAGGCTCAACGGCCGCAGTCGCTGCAACGCCGCCAGACTGCCATCGTCGTCGAAGCCGTTGGTGCCGTCGCCATAGGTCGACGCCGAGGAGGCGTAGATGAAGCGGATCTCGCGTTCGGCGCACCACGTCCAGAGGCGGCGGCTGAGTTCGACGTTCGTGGCCCAGGTATGATCGCCGTCCGTGGCCGAGGTGCTGCTGACCGCGCCCAAATGAAACACCATCTCCAGAGCCGGCCGCGTCTCAAGGAACGCGTCGAGCCCGTCGGGATGGATGATGCGGTCTGGTGCGTGTTTGGCGAGGTTCTGCCACTTGCCCTCGCGACCAAGTGAGTCCACCACGATGGTTTCCAGGCCGCGTCGTGCCAACGCGGCCTGTAGATTGGAGCCAATAAAGCCGGCGCCGCCGGTGACCAGGATCATGGCGGCGGGTTATAGAAGTCCGGCGCGGCCGGCGGAAGCCGTCCCCTGCCGGGAACGTGACGCGAAAGGAAACATGTCAATGACCGACCGTCCGCGGTTCTTCGACGACCTCGCCGGGGTTGCCGGTGGCGCCATCTCCGCCCTGACCGGTCTGCGCCAGGAAGCGGAAGCCATCGTCCGGGCCAGGATCGACGAGACGATTCGCGCGCTCGAACTGGTGCGCCGGGATGAATACGACGCGATCGCGGAGATGGCGGCGCGTGCCCGCGATGGCCAGGAAGCGGCCGAGGCACGGATCGTGGTGCTGGAAGAACGGCTGGCGGTGATCGAGGCGCGATTGGCGGGACTGGAAACCGCGCCGAAGCGCTCTGATTAAGCTCGTCACTCCCCAGCCCGGCTGGTTAGTCCCGAACGGTTTGTCGCCGGGGACCTGTCACGTGGGCCTTGCGGCGCGGCACGACACCCCTATAGGCTAACAAATGTGGCCAACCCCAAGGGAATCCAGAATTTCTCGGTTCCCAGACAGCTTGGGGCAGCTGGCCGCGCCAGGCCTTCCTCCAGACGGGAGACCCCGCATGTCGGCTTCAGTGATGACGACCCGCGATGCCGCCGCCAACCCCTTGGACATCATGGAGCAAATCGTAACGGCGAATGACTGGGCTTTCGATCGGCGGGGCGAGGCGGAGATGGTCGCGGAAGCGCCCGGACGCTGGTGCGACTATGGGCTGTATTTCAATTGGTCCCATGAAATCAGCACGATGCACTTCACCTGCGCCTTCGACTTGAAGGTGCCAGAGAAGCAACGCGCGGGCCTCTATGAGTTGCTGGCCCTGGCGAACGAACGGCTCTGGATCGGCCATTTCGGGATCGAACGCGAGGACGGCATGCCGGTGTACCGCCATGCGGTGCTGCTGCGCGGTGCACCTGGGGCCTCGGCCGAGAGCCTGGAGGACATGATCGACATCGCGATCACCGAGTGCGAGCGGTTTTTCCCGGCCTTTCAGTTCGTGCTGTGGGGCGGCAAGTCGGCCACTGATGCGCTCGACGCGGCCATGCTGGATTGCGTGGGGGAAGCGTGAGCGAAATCCCTTCTCTGCTGCTCGTCGGTTGCGGCCGGATGGGCAGTGCGATGTTGGCCGGTTGGCGCGAACGTGGCCTGGATGCCTCTTTTGCCGTTGATCCCGCACCTGACGCGGCGCGCAACGCAGGCGCCGACCTGACCGTCGTCGGCGACCTCGCCTCGGTTCCGGCTGGATTCGCACCCGCCGCCGTGGTTCTGGCGGTGAAGCCGCAAAGTGCCGCCGAAGCACTGCCAGCTTATGGCCGGTTCGCCGGCTCGGCGGTGTTTCTGTCGATCATGGCCGGCCGGACGATCGGTGGGATCCAGGCGCTTCTCGGCGGTTCCGCCGCCATCGTGCGGGCGATGCCCAATACGCCCGCCGCGGTTCGCCAGGGTATAACGGTCGCCACTCCCAGTGCGTCGGTGACGGCGGGGCAACGTAAACTATGCGAAAACTTGTTACGTGCGATCGGCCTGGTCGAGTGGGTGGAAGCGGAGGGACTGTTGGATCCGGTCACCGCGGTGTCCGGGAGCGGTCCAGCCTATGTGTTCCTGCTGGCCGAACTGATGGAGCAAGCGGCGATCGAACAAGGTATCGCACCCGATCTCGCTCGGGTGTTGGCGCGACAGACGGTGGCGGGGTCTGGCGCTTTGCTCGCGGCAAGTGCTGAAAGCGCGGCCGAACTGCGCAAGGCGGTGACCAGCCCGGCGGGCACGACCGAGGCGGCGTTGAAAGTGTTGATGGCGCCGGATGCGCTGCCAAAGGCGTTCAGCGAGGCGATCGCGGCCGCCACACGGCGGTCCCGCGAACTGGCTGGTTGAAGCTTCGGTCCGCGTTACCGCGGTGCCGCGTCCCCCAGCCGCCGGACCCTGGCGGCAAACTCAACCGTGCCGAGCGTTCCGTTCCAGTAACCGATCAGCGCGTCCTCGTTCAGCGTGATCCATGCCGCGACCGGCGCGAAGTCGCTTTGCGCCAATAGGCCTTTCACGACGCGGGGTGCTGGGTGGATCGTAACGACGGCGAGGTTGGTCCCGTCCATCCTATCGCCGTGGGTCCGGCGTACCTTGATACGCGCGTCATGGCGGGCGCGGCCACGCGGACTAACCCACACTGTCATCGGCAGGCCGGTCTCGCGGGGGTACAGGTTCGCCATCTCGTACGTGTCGGCGTCCGTTTTAGCGGACCGGGTCTTAACGAGCCGTTGACCTGGCGGACGTTTCTTCTCTCGCGGCGTGGTCATCGCAACCTCACGCGCATCAGTCTATCAGGATTGGCCAGCCGGACCATCGAAGAACCGGGGTCTGACGTGGGCCGGATTGGGCTCTGCGCGCGATCATGCCGTGGTTCGCGCGAACTCATGGGTTGAAGCCCGCGCCCATGCCGCCCACAATGGCGCCATGAGCGGCCAGGATTTCGACCATGAACTGATCGCCGCCGCCTTCCAACGGGCGGCGGAGGTCGGCTGGGCGCGGCTCACCATCGTCGATGCCGCGCGCGCCGCCCGCCTGGCTCTGGGTGAGGCGCGGACGCGGTTTCCCGGCAAGCTCGCGCTGCTGCGGCGGTTTGGCATGATGCTGGACCAGGCGGCGCTGGCCGCGGACTCCGGCGAGGGATCGGTGCGGGACCGGCTGTTCGATCTGCTGATGAGCCGTTTCGACGCGATGAAACCGCATCGGGAGGGGCTGCGGGCGCTGCTGCGGCACGTGCCGGGCGATCCGGCGACGGCGCTGGCGCTTGGCTGCGCCACGCGGCGGAGCATGCGGTGGATGTTGCAGGCGGCCGGTGTTTCGACCGCCGGGTTGCGGGGTGCGTTGCGGGTGCGCGGGTTGATCGCCGTGTGGCTCTGGGCGCTACGGGCGTTCGAACGCGACGACTCCGAGGATTTGTCGGCCACCATGGCGGCGCTGGATACCGCGCTTGGCCGGGTCCATCAGATGGCACCGTGGATTTCCGGCGGGCGTCCGAAAGACACAGAGCCGGAGGACCAGGCGGCAGACGAGTCGGCCGCCCCGGATTCGGCGGACGAACCGGCCTGACGTCGTGCGTTGCGCGTTGACATCCCCCATCGCCCCGCCCAATTTCCGCCGCCGAACCAGCCAGGGAACGTCACGCATATGGCCGCACATAGCCTTCAGAAACCCATCGAGGACCTGTGGGAACAGCGCGACAGCCTGTCCTCCGCCACCCGCGGCGAAGCGCGCGACGCGGTTGAGGCCGCGCTTGAAGCGCTCGACAACGGGACCGTCCGGGTGGCCGAGAAAACCGGTGCCGGCTGGCAGGTCAATCAATGGCTGAAAAAGGCGGTGCTGATGTCGTTCCGCCTGACCGACTCGACTCCCATGGAGGGACCTGGCGGCGCTCCGGTCTGGGACAAGGTGCCGATGAAGTTCGCCGGCTGGGGTGAGAACCGCTTCAAGGAAGCCGGATTTCGCGCGGTCCCCGGCGCCGTCGTCCGCCGCTCCGCCTTCATCGCGCCCGGCGCCGTGCTGATGCCAAGTTTCGTCAATGTCGGTGCCTATGTCGGCCGCAACACGATGGTCGACACCTGGGCCACGGTCGGCAGCTGCGCGCAGATCGGTGCCAACTGCCACCTCTCGGGTGGGGTCGGCATCGGCGGCGTGCTGGAGCCGCTGCAGGCCAATCCCGTCATCATCGAGGATGACTGCTTCATCGGCGCCCGCTCGGAAGTCGCCGAGGGTGTGGTCGTTGAAAAAGGCGCCGTACTGTCGATGGGCGTGTTCATCGGCGCCTCGACCAAGGTCGTCGATCGCGCGAGCGGCGAGATCCATATTGGCCGGGTGCCGTCCTACTCTGTCGTGGTGCCTGGCTCGATGCCCGGCAAGCCATTGCCGGACGGTTCGCCCGGCCCGTCGCTCTACTGCGCCGTGATCGTCAAAATCGTCGACGCGCAGACCCGCGCGAAGACATCCATCAACGAACTGCTGCGCGATTGAGCGGCCTGACCGATCCGCTGCCGCTGGCCCAGGGGCTGATCCGGTGTAACTCGGTGACGCCCGCTGACGGCGGTTCGCAGGACATGCTGGCGGGGGCGTTGAGCCGCCTCGGCTTCACCATTCACCGGCTGCGCTACGGCGAGATCGAGAACATCTTCGCCCGCCTCGGCACCGAAGGCCCGCATTTCTGTTTCGCGGGTCACACGGACGTGGTGCCGGCCGGCGCGGTGAACTGGCGCGACAATCCCTTCGGCGGCGAAGTGCGGGACGGTGTCCTGTATGGCCGCGGCGCCTGCGACATGAAGGGCGCGATCGCGGCTTTCGTCGCCGGCGTGGCGAAGCATCTGGAAAACGGCAAACCCAAAGGCTCCATCAGCTTCCTCATCACCGGCGACGAAGAAGGCCCCGCCGTCGACGGCACCGTGAAGGTGCTGGAATGGATGAAGCAGCGTGACCAAATCCCCGACTTCTGCCTGGTCGGCGAGCCGACCTGCCCCGTAAAGCTCGGCGACATGGTGAAAATCGGCCGCCGCGGCAGCGTGAACTTCAAGATCGAGGTACACGGTACACAAGGCCACGTCGCCTATCCGCATCGCGCCGATAATCCGGTGCATCGTCTGGTCTCAGCGCTTCAGGCGCTCACCGCCGCGCCAGTGGATGCCGGAACGGACTGGTTCGAACCATCGACCTTGCAACTGACAAGTATCGATGTCGGCAACACCGCCACCAATGTCATTCCGCCCTCGGCCAGGGCAGCGTTGAACATCCGGTTTAACGAGAAACATTCCGGCGCCTCGTTGATCGCCTGGGTCAAGGCAACGCTTGGACGCTACGCGGAACGGTTCGATGTCGAAGCGTCGATCAGTGGCGAGTCGTTCGTGACGAAGCCGGGGCCGATGGTCGACCTCCTGCGGCAGGCGATCGTTGGCGCCACCGGAATCGAGCCGAAACTCGACACCGGCGGCGGCACGTCGGATGCGCGGTTCATCGCCAACTATTGCCCGGTCGCCGAATTCGGCCTGGTCGGCGCGACGATGCACCAGACCGACGAGCGGGTGCCGGTCACCGAGTTGCGCGACCTCGCGCGCATCTATCACGACGTGATCGCAGCGTTCCTCGCATGACGGCAACGCCGCGCGGGACGTTTCCGCCCATCCTCCGGGGAGTGGCCCTGATCGCGCGCGGCCGGGCGGAGGGACTGAACTGCTTCCGCGATACCCCCCAGGCATTTCTCTATAGCCTGGCGCCAGGTTTGGGCATTCTCGTGGCTGCCGTCGTGCAGGGCTTCGCCGAGGGGGCGGGCGGGAGCGCCATTGCCGAAATCCCGGGCACGCTCTGCGTCCTTCTGGCACCCGCGGTGTTGTCCTATGAACTGGCTCGTTTCTGGGGCCGCGAGGCGTTCTGGAACCGTTACATTGTCGCCTTCAACTGGTGTCAGTGGCTGCTGCCGGTGATCGCGTTCGTGTTGATCGTCGGCCTGACCCTGGCGCGGGCCGCCGGCATGGATGCACAAGGTGGTTTGCAGGTCCTGTTGGTTTGTCTTGCTTGCTATGCCTTGTGGTTGAACTGGTTCCTCGCTCGCCACGGTCTGGCACTGAGCGCCTGGCGTGCCGCTGGGTTGGTGGCCGCGGTCAACCTGGGCACCATCGCGATTGTCTTCGGGCCGGCCATGTTGGCGCGGGGCTTCGAATGAGCGTCGTCGGTTCGGTGTCCGCCGGTATCCAGGGTGCCCTCTTGCTCGCGCGTGGCCGGCCGGAGGGGATCCAACTGGTCGACACCGATCGAACCGCCGCGATCCGCTCGTTTTGGGCGATCCCGCTCTGTCTGCCGGCCGTGGTTTGTTTGAAGCTGCTCGACTGGCTGGCAGCCGGCATTCCCGCCAATGCCCCGTTGGCCCTGGGCCGCTATCTGCTGCTGTTCCTCGTCGGCTGGCTGCTGTTCGTTTGGGTGTCGCACCACCTGGCCACGATCCTGAATAAACAGTCGCAATGGCCGCGGTTCATCGCGCTCTGGAGCTACTGCGCGGTCATCGAGAATACGCTCGTCGCGATCGGCGGACTCCCGGGCGCTCTTGGCGCGCCGTCGATCGTGGACCAGGCGTGCCAGCTGGTGACGGTCGGGTGGGCTTTGTGGCTGGAGTGGTACGCAATCCGCCTGTCGTTGGAGGTGGGGCCATTGATCGCCGCGATGCTGTTGATCGTTGATTTCAGCATTGGTGTAGCCATGATGGCGATCGGAGCGCTGTCCGGGTAACGGCACCTCCCGCCGCCATGCGCGGGCCGGGCCATGACGTGGTCAGGGATACCGTGCGTCATTCTTGTCAGCGATTGGCATTAATACCAACCCGCTGAAAGTGTGACTCTCACCCCATCACGTCATGGCCCGGCTCGTCCGGGCCACCTATCGCCGCACCGTGCTGGTCCAGGTGGCCCGGACGAGCCGGGCCATGACGTGGAAGAGAGGACGCCATGTGTCAATCTTTAAGGGGGTTGGTTTAAGCCCGCCGGCGATGTGATTGACCCACCGCCCGCCGCTTCTTCCGCGTCATGGCCGGGCTTGACCGCTCAGGTATCAGACCGGATCCTTGAGCCGCTCCACCGCCCGCCGCACCAAAGGATCCAGTTCCGCGGTGTCCAGTTCGTCCAGGATCTGCTTTCGCATGCGCGGATCCCAGAACTTCCGCAAATGGTCGTTGATCGACGCGACCGCCTGCTCCTCTTTCTGATGTGCGAAAAAGCGACCAATCTGGTTGGCCATATAAGCGAGTCTGTCATGCGACATGGCGAACCGGTCCCGGTTTGATACGATTGGGATGGGTGAAGACCTCGAAAGCGTCGGTGCGCGCGACGCCGATCAATGTCAGGCCCGCCGCCTCCGCGACGCGGACGGCGAGGGCGGTTGGCGCGGAGACCGCGACAATCATCGGTGCGCCCAGTACCGCGGCCTTTTGCACCATCTCCACCGAAACCCGACTGCTGAGCAGCACGATGCCTTTGGCCGCGCGGTGTCCCGACGATGCCATCGCCCCCAGGAGTTTATCGAGCGCATTATGCCGGCCGACGTCCTCGCGCAGCGCCACGATGCCATCCCGTGGCGTCCAAAACGCCGCCGCATGCACCGCCCGGGTGAGCGCGTTGAGCCGCTGCGCCTCCGGCATCGAGGCCTGCGCGGCCCGGATTTCCGCCGCGGTGAATGCCACATCCGTCCCCACCGCGGGTATCGGACGAAGTGCTTCCGCCAGGCTGTCCAGGCCGCACAGTCCGCAGCCGCCCGGTCCGGTGATCCGCCGTCGCCGTCGCGCCAGCCCCGCCCGCCGCTCCTGGGCCAGGTCCATACGCAACTCGATTCCGTCGTCGAGCACGACGACCTCCAGCGTCTCGATCTCCGCCGGACTTTGCACGATCCCTTCGGACAGACTGAAACCGAGGGCGAAATCCGTGAGATCGGCGGGGGTCGCCATCATGACCGCATGCGTGGCGCGGCCGTAGGTCAGAGCGATCGGGGTCTCTTCCGGAACGGTCCGCGCACCCAAGGTCGCGGCGTCGTCGCGCCAGATCAGGCGCTCAACCGAAACAACAGGGGAAGGAACGGCCCGCATGGGCGAAGACCTGCGCCGCCGCGAAGCGGACGTCAATCGTCGCGATGCACCCGCTCCATGCGCTCATGCCGTTCCTGTGCCTCGATCGACATGGTGGCGATAGGACGCGCCTCGAGTCGGCGAATGCCGATCGGCTCATCGGTTTCCTCGCAGTAACCATAGGTGCCGTTTTCGATCCGGCCCAGGGCCTGGTCGATCTTGGAGATGAGTTTGCGGGCGCGGTCGCGGGTGCGAAGTTCAAGGGCCCGATCGGTTTCGACACTGGCGCGGTCGGTGATGTCGGGCTCCAGGATGCCGCCCTGAGACAGGCTTGCCAGGGTTCCATCGGCTTCCTTCAGCAATTCGGCACGCCAACGCAACAGCTTCTGTCTGAAATACTCGACCTGCGGAGGACTCATGAATTCCTCGTCCTCGGAGGGCCGGTAGTCTGGGGGCAAGGTTAGCAGCATCGGCGCCGGTCCTGTTTATTCTGTTTCCGCCGCAAACAGGTGAGCGGCGGCATCCGGCCCTCGAAGCGCGCGACCCGGACGGGCGGGCTTATAGCGATGGCCTGGTGCGGCGCCAAGGGGCAAGCGCGAGCCATCAAATATCCGTAACAAAACCCCGCTCGCCGGCATCCGGTGCGTTGCTCGCGGCACCTCGGGCGTCCCGGCGCGCGATTTCGACCCGTGAGCGCAAGACGACCGCCCGCAAGATCGCGCCAAGCCCCGGATCATCGGCGAGCGGGCCGTCGGTGGCCAACTCACTCAGAGCACGCAACGCCGTCGACGGGTCCTGCTCCGCGAGCATCGCGCGCTGCAGGTTGGTTAAGGCGGCGATCATCGCGGTCCCGCGCTTGCGTGCGGCACGATCGCGTTCGACTGCCTCGTCGACCGCCTGGAGCGCCAGCATGCTTTCGAGCCCGATGCCGGCCACCGTGGACAGTCGCGCCTGGCGGCTCAGGGCCGCGGCTCCATCGTCCACGGAGAACAGGCCCCCGGCCGTTTTCATGCCGTCACGAGCCAAGGGCGCCGGTCCGCCGATGCCAGGAGGTCTCACGCCGTCGACCATGTTTGCTACTCCAACCAGGTCATCCGTGCCGGTCGGCAAACTCTGCCTCACGGTGACCTGAAAATAATCGCGGAATGCCGTGCTTCGCGCCTGGCACGGGACATGCCTCATTTACCCCGGTGGATCGGCTGGTCGAATGTGACCGCTAATCCTTGCGAAATTCTTACCGGGAAGGCCTGGACGTGGCTTGGGGTCGTCGAATCTTTATCATTGTCCGGACATTGCTCGCTTTGCTGCTGCTGGCGGAACCGCCCGCGCACGCGCAGGTGCGCATTAAGGACATCACCGATGTCGAAGGCGTGCGGGCAAATCAACTCATTGGATATGGGCTGGTGGTCGGGCTGGCCGGCACCGGTGACAAGCTCGATAACGCGGTGTTCACCCGTGAGTCGCTCATCGGCATGCTGGAGCGGTTGGGCGTCAACACGCGCGATCAGGTGGCGAAGCTCGAAACCAAGGACCTCGCCGCCGTGATGGTAACCGCCGAACTGCCCGCTTTTACCCATGGTGGTAGCCGCATCGATGTCTCGGTATCGGCGCTTGGCGACGCCACGAACCTGACCGGCGGCACGTTGCTGGTCACGCCACTGCTCGCGGCGGATGGCGATGTCTATGCCGTCGCGCAGGGTGCGGTGGCGACAGGGGCCATCGCGGCGCGCGGCGCGGCCTCTTCGGTGAGTCGCGGTGTCCCCACGGCGGGCCAGATCGCCAACGGTGCGATCGTGGAGAAAGAGGTCGCGTTTCGGCTCGACAAGGGCGGCAATACCATCCGGCTCGGGTTGCGGAATCCGGACCTGACGACCGCGCTTCGGATCTCCGCCGAGATCAACCGTGCCGTTGGACCGATCAGCAAGGCAATCGACCCGCGCACCGTGCAGTTGGAAATCGCGACCCGCGATCCGATCGAGGTCTTGGGAAAGATCGAGAACTTGCGCATCCAGCCGGATAACCCGGCCATCGTGATCATAGATGAGGCGAGCGGCACGATCGTAATGGGGGACGCCGTCCGGATCAGCACTGTCGCGATCGCCCAGGGCAATCTGACGATCCGGGTAACGGAGACGCCCCAGGTCAGTCAGCCCGGCCCGTTTTCCAACGGGACGACAACCACCGTGCCGCGCACCCAGATCCAGATCGACGACCAGCACGATCGTAAGCTTGGTATTCTGGACAGCGGCGTGACGCTGCGCGATCTCGTCGCCTCGCTGAACGCCCTTGGCGTGGGGCCGCGCGATCTGATCTCGATCCTGCAGTCCATCAAGGCCGCGGGAGCATTGCAAGCCGACCTGCAGGTGAAATGATGGCTGGTAACGCGATGGGCGCCATGCCGGCCGCGGCGCGGTCGTCCGTGACGGCGGTGGCGCGGCCATCGACGCCAACGGACCCGGCGAAATTGTGGAAAACAGCGCGGGACTTCGAGGCGATGGCGCTGGGGGAGTTCCTGAAGCCGATGTTCGAGACGGTGGATACCAAGAATAATCTGTTCGGTGGCGGCGACGCTGAGAAAACCTGGAAGCCCATGCTGGTCGATGAGATCGGCAAGCAAATCGCCGCGTCCGGCGGGCTCGGTCTGGCGGGACCCATTCATGATGCGATGTTACGGATGCAAGAAGGAAAATCATGATGCCCAGGCCCTTGATCGTGGCGGCACAGCGTCTCGCCGATGTCCTGGATCGGGAAAATGATGCCCTCAGGGCGATGGATCTTCGTCGCGCTGTAACATTATTGCCCGAGAAGACCGCCGCGATCGCCGATCTGACGGCATCCGGCGAATCCGCGTTCGGGCCGGCAAATCCGGCCCTCGTCCTGACCGCCCAGAGGTTGGACGGTCTCGCGTCGGAGAATCGCCGCCTGCTCCAGCGCGCGATCGCCGCGCAGCAGCGCGTGATCGGCATCGTCGTGCGCGCGGCGGCCGCGGCCGCGGTGGAGCCCTCCTATGGGGGCAGGGGGCGCCAGGCCCACCTGACTGGGCCGATGGCGTTATCGACCCGCGCCTGACCCTGTCAGGCGCGGAACCGTCTGAAAATGGGCTGGTGCACTCAGAATGTCAGGTTCCGGAACCAGCCATTCGGGCATGTCGTGGAGCGGCGCGACCACGGTCGAATGTTGAACAAAGCAGGCGGCTCGCGGGAATAACCGCTCTCCCGAAGGATACGGATAAGCAGAGCGGTGGCGCCCGGTGCAACTACCGGCACCCGAAGCGGCATGGTAAGGGCGCGTCATGGATCATATCGTCGAGGTCTCTCCGCGGCCGGCGCCCGATGACGCATGCGACCCGTTGTTCGCGCCATTGCACGCACCGGTGCCGGCCGGCTGTTCATTTGTGCTCGGCCGGGTCGCGCAGTCCCTGGACGGATATATCGCGACACGCGGAGGCGAGTCCGTCTGGATCAGTGGGCCCGACGATTTGCGCCATACCCACCAGTTGCGCGCTTTGTGTGACGCCGTCGTGGTCGGGGCGAAAACCATCCGCGCCGATAACCCTCAGCTCACGACGCGCCTGGTCGACGGACCGAGCCCGGTCCGGGTCGTCCTGGACCCCGATTGCCGCCTGAACGACACCTATCGCGTCTTTCACGACGGCCCCCAGACGTTGCTGCTATGCGCGGCCGAAATGGCCTACCGGGATTGTCTCGGACGCGCGCTTGTATTGCCGGTGCCGCGCGGGCCGGACGGGCTCGACATCATCGCGATCCTTGCCTTGCTGCGCACGCGCGGGCTGCGGCGGATCTTCGTCGAGGGAGGCGGGGTCACGGTATCGCGCTTTCTCGCGGCGGGGGCGCTGGACCGGCTGCATGTGACCGTGGCGCCTCTTGTCATGGGCGGTGGCGTGCCCGCATTCCCGCTGCCGCCGGTCGAACGGCTGGAGGAGGGACGGCGTTTCGCCTGGACCGCGCATCGGATCGGCGCCGACCTTCTGTTGGACATTCCCCTGGTGCGTGCGGTGTGAAGGTGGCCCGCGGAGCCAGCCGTCATGGGTCGGGCGAGGCATTTCCTGTGAACCAACGGCGTGCCGCGCCGGATGGCCCGAACCGTGACGTGACAGCACCGGCTCGCGCATTTTGGACGATCGGGCCGGGAAGAGGCGAACTTCGCTCGGAAACGCTCGCCGAGGCGGACCCGGGGAAAGTGGTGGTACGGGCCCGTGCCTCGGGGGTCTCCCGCGGCACCGAAGCGCTCGTCTTCGCCGGCCGGGTTCCCCCTGGGCAGTTCGCGGCGATGCGAGCTCCGCTCATGGACGGAACGTTCCCGTTTCCGGTTAAATATGGCTACAGCGTCGTCGGAGAACGCGACGATGGAGGCCGGGTTTTCGTTCTGCACCCGCACCAGGATCGCTTCCTCGCGCCGGTCGCGATGTGCGTGCCCGTGCCCGACGCGATCCCCACGCACCGTGCCGTGCTGGCCGCGAACATGGAAACCGCGCTGAATCTCTGTTGGGACGCCGTGCCCCTGGCCGGCGAACGGATTCTTGTCATCGGCGCGGGGGTCGTCGGCCTGCTGACGGCATCGCTGCTCGCGCGCGTGCCGGCCACCGAAGTGACGGTCGTGGATGTGAACCCGTCGCGGGCGTCACTCGCGAAGCAAATGGGATGCGCGTTCGCCTCACCCGAAGCCGCGCCGGCGGAGCAGGAACTGGTCATTCATGCCTCGGCTTCCGAAGCCGGCCTCCGCCTGGCACTGGACCGCGCCGCGTTCGAGGGGCGGATCATCGAAGCATCCTGGTACGGTGACGTCGCGCCAGTCGTGCCATTGGGTGAAGCATTTCACTCGCGTCGCCTGCGGTTGATCGCGACCCAGGTGGGTGCTGTCGCACCGAATATGCGCGGCCGGCGCACCCACGCGGAACGTCTGGCAACCGCTCTCGCCTTGTTGGACAATCCCGCCTATGACGCATTGCTGGAGGGGCCGACACGGTTTGACGACCTGCCGGACGCGATGCCACGCATCCTGGCCCCGGGCGGGTTATGCCATGTCATCACGTATGAGACATAAACGATGTACAGCCTGACCGTCTGCGACCACATCATGATCGCCCACAGTTTCCAGGGCGAGGAATTCGGACCCGCGCAGCGCATGCACGGCGCCACGTTCGCGGTGGAGGCGGAGTTCCGCGCACCGGCGCTCGATCACCACCAATTGCTGGTGGATATCGGCCTTGCGAAGACCGAGTTGCGGCGGGTGCTCGACACGGTCGATTACAGCAACCTGGATGAAAATCCGGTGCTGAAGGGTATCAATACGACCACCGAATACATGGCGTTCCACATTCATCGGCTGCTCGCCGCCGCCTGCGCCGAGGGGCGGCTAGGGCATGGCGGCCGCGCCGTCACGTGGTTGAAGATTCTGCTCCGCGAGGCGCCGACCGCATGGGCGGCGTTCGAAGGACCGCTCACTCCAGGGGAAGCATGATGTCCGCTGTCACCGTCGAAGACAAAGGCGCGATTTCCATCATCCGTATCAACCGGCCGGAACGGTTGAACGCGATCAACCAGGACGTGGCGATTGAACTTCAGCGAGCATTCAAGGCGTTCGACGCCGATGACGGCAAACGCGTCGCGGTGCTGAGCAGTGTCGGTGACCGGGCGTTCAGCTCGGGCGCGGATGTGTCGAACCTGCCGGAGTTATGGCGCGCGATCCCGACGGTTGGTTACGATACTGAAAAACCGATCATCGCCGCCACGACCGGCTGGGTCATTGGCGGCGCGATTGTCATGGTCATGATGTGCGACCTGATGGTCTCAACGGAGAACACCATGTTCTATTATCCGGAGGCCAAACTGGGCACCACGGCGGGCGGTATCAGTTCGCTCGTCACGCGGATGCCCCATAAACTCGCCATGGAAATCATGTTGCTGGGCTCCAAGGTGCCGGCGCGGCGCGCCTACGACGTTGGGTTCGTCAACCGGGTCGTTCCAAATGGCGAACATGAAACGGTGGCGCTGGAAATGGCCGCGGAATTGCTGGAGTCCGCCCCGCTGGTGATTGGCGCGCTCAAGCGGTTGGTCGCCGAGGTCATGCCGGTGGGCCCGATCGAGCGCATGGTTGGGATCAGCCAGACGATCGCCCGCGTGCGGCAGTCGGAGGATATGCGGGAGGGCATCGCCGCGTACAAAGAAAAGCGCAAGCCGAACTTCAAGGCGCGTTGATCCGCCGCGCGACTCGGCTGCGGCGCCCGTGCGTTGGTTTCATCCGCGCCAGACCCTGCTATGATCCTGACAAGTTGGGTTTGCCACCGAGCAGCAGAACCATAGGAGGGCGTGATGGACCCCATTGTCGGCAGCGGCAAGTACACCTACGACGTGAACGAAAACTGGGCTCGGGTTCCGCATGGCATCGACATGAGACCCGCGGCCGTGGCCGTCGATTCGCGGGACAGAGTGTTCTGCTTCAATCGCTCCGGCGAACATCCCGTGGTGATCTTCGATCGTGATGGCAATTTTGAGTCATCGTGGGGCGCGGGGATGTTCCGGTTCCCGCATGCCATCCGCTTTGATGAGCAGGACCGCGTCTGGCTGACGGACGAACATAACGGGCAGTTCATGCTGTTCACCAACGATGGGAAACTTCTGCGGACGATTGGTGTCAAGGGCCAGCGATCCGATACTGGAGTCCCGGTTGACGACTTCACCGCCGTCGCCTGGAAGAAGGTGACGCATGGCGGCGGTCCGTTCAATCTTCCCACCGATATCGCGGTCCTGCCCAGTGGCGAAATGTATATGACCGATGGTTACGGAAACGCACAGGTCCACAAATTTTCCGCCGATGGAAAGTATTTGTTCTCGTGGGGCGAGCCGGGCAACCAGCCTGGCCAGTTCAACCTGCCGCACGGGATCTGGTACGACAGTCGCGGGCGACTGTTGGTGGCGGACCGTGAAAACGACCGCGTCCAGGTGTTCGATCTCAACGGTAAGCTGCTGACGGTCTGGCCGACCGAGCTGATCGGTCCCGCTTTCTTTTATGTCGACGATGAGGACGTCGTTTATATTCCGGAACATAACGGAGGCATGGTCAGTATCCTGACCCTTGATGGGGAGCGGCTGGCGCGATGGGGCGCGCCGATTCACAGATCCATCCATGGAATCTGGGGCGATTCCGAGAAGAGCATCTATGTTGTGCAGCCCGGCGACTGGGGACGCGTGCGCCGGGTCGTCAAATATACGCGACGGCAACAAACCGCGATCCCGCGGCAGGCAACGTCCCAACCGCGAGCGACAACGGCGCCAACCACGAACCGTGTCGCGTTGATCACCGGGTGTGGCAAGCCGATAGGGATCGGAGCCTCGACCGCGCGGGCGCTCGCACGGGCAGGGATCACGGTTGTGGTGACCGATATCGCTCCCGCCGGCCTCGCCAACGAACACAATGTCCAGGGAGACGTGGACCCATCCTGGCGCGGGGTCGACAGCCTCGTCGAACAAATTGAAGCCGCCGGGGGTCAGGCATCCTCCGCGATCGGCGATGTCAGCCAGGAGGACGACGCGCGCCGGATCGTCGAGACCGTGATGGCTCGTTACGGCCGCCTCGATATCCTGGTGAACAACGCCGGCGCTCCGCAAGGCGCGGATCGCAACGAAATCGAGAATGTGCCGGTCGAGGCCTGGGACCAGACGATGGCGGTTAATGCTCGTGGCGCATTCCTGATGTCGCGCGCGGCCGTTCCGGTCATGCGGAAGGCCGGATGGGGGCGGATCGTCTGCGTATCCTCCAAGGCAGCGTTTCGGCCGGGCCCGCGGCGAGCCACCTATGCCGCGTCCAAGGCGGCGATCGTTGGGTTCGTGAAGTCTCTGGCGCTGGATCTGGCGCCGCATGGCATCACGGTGAACGCGGTACTGCCGGGCCCCATTCGCACCACGCGGGCGATCAGCACCAACCGGCGGGAATATGGCGATGATCTGGAACGAGGCTTCGCCGAGCGATCCAAGGCCATTCCGGTGGGCCGCTTCGGCACACCCGACGAGGTCGCGGCGGCGATCGCGTTCCTGGCCTCGGATGGCGCCGCGTTCGTGACCGGCCAGGCGCTTGGCGTGGACGGTGGCTGGTGACCATGACAGCGACCATCGACGTGCCGGCCGGCGGCTATCGGTATATTCCCGGGGTGTTTCAATACTCCGCCGGTGCTGGCGCGCTCAATGGGTTCCAGATCGAGAGGGTGACGTTTCAAACGCCGGTTCCCCTGGCGGACGGGTTCATTTTCATCGAACGGTATCTGGCGGAGCAGGGCGTGCCGCTGCCTGGTTTCTGCGCTTGCGAACTGCGATCCCCCGCGCCATTCACGGACGCCGGGTTCATCGCGTTCAACCGGCACTACTGCGGGACCCTTGAGCGCTGGGGCGTCATGACCGGCGACAAGAACCCGGTGGCTCGCAGCAACGTCTGCCCCGAGGTCGATAAACCAGCCGAGCCATCGTTCCACGCCTTTTGTTTCGCGCGGCCGTCGCCGGGCGCGGCTGGGTCCTTCGTGATCTCGGGCAGTGGCGAGGCCGAAGAAGGCCATGCGTCGTATCGTGAGCGGACGGTCCGCTTCGGTGACACCAGTCCAGCGGGGATGCGCGAAAAAGCTGCCTTTGTGCTCGGGCGCATGGAGCAGCGGATGGCCGCCCTGGGCGCGACCTGGTCCGACACGACGGCGGTCCAGGTTTACACGGTGTACGATCTGCATCCATTCCTTCAGGACGAGATCGCACGCCGGGGCGCGGCCCGGCATGGGTTGACCTGGCACCTTGCCCGGCCGCCGGTTCAGGGTCTCGATTACGAAATGGATTGCCGTTCGGTTCCGGTGGAGCACCGCATTCGTCTCTGAACCGCGACACGCATCGGTGGTCCGGGCATGCCTGGCCAGGAAGCGGCCAAGGACGCGGGTCAAAGACGCGGGTTGCCTCCATCCGGCATCGGTGGTCGGATTGTCGTCACCAGCGAGTGAGTCCCGAGAAATGCCCGATCCGATCACCGAGGAGCTGTTCCGCAACGCGATCTCGGCCGTCGGCGACGAGATGGTGCTGACGATCTATCGCACCGCCTATTCCGGTGTGTTGAAGAATATCATGGATTTCAGTGCCGCGATCTGTGACGCGGAAGGCCGGTTGGTAGCCCAGGGATTATCGTTGCCAGGCCATTTGTGTTCGATACCGGTGGCGTTGCGGGCGGTGCTGAAGCATTTCCGGGATGATATCGCCGAGGGCGACATATTCATCAACAACGATCCCTATGACGGCGGGATGCATCTACCGGATATCTTCATATTCAAACCGTTGTTCGCCGACGGCGCGGTGATCGCCTACGCCGCGACGATCTGCCATCACACCGATGTCGGAGGGCGGGTGCCAGGCTCCAATGCCTCGGACAGCACCGAGATTTACGCCGAGGGCCTGCGGATTCCGCCATTGAAGCTTTATGAGGCCGGCGAAGCCAACACCACCTTATTTCGCATGATCGAACGCAATGTCCGCATGCCGGGACGGGTGTTCGGCGACATCCGGTCGCAACTCGCCGCGTGTGAGATCGCCGCCCGCGGGATGGCGGACCTCGTGGCCCGTTACGGTGCCGCCGAGGTACGGCGCCTGATGATCGCGATGATGGACTATTCTGAACGCCTGACCCGTCATTGCCTGGCCGAACTTCCGGACGGCGAAGCGACCTTCACGGACTGGATCGATGACGACCAGATCGACATCGGCGTGCCGATCAAGCTGGTCTGCACCATTCGTAAACACGGCGACACGATGGAGGTCGACTGGACCGGCAGTGCTCCGCAGGTCAAAGGCGCCATCAACAACACCTGGAGCTATACCGCCGCCATGAGTTTCACCGCGGTGAAGTCGGTGCTGTCGATCAACATGCCTAACAATGACGGTGTGTTCCGGCCGATCAAGGTGATCGCCCCGCCCGGCACGATTACCAACGGCAAGCTTCCCGCCGCCTGCGCCGCACGCGGGCTGACCGGGTTCCGCGGCGTCGATTGCGCGTTCGGCGCACTGGCACAGCTTTATCCCGACCGCGTGATGGCGGCCTCGGACGGCGGCAACACTGGCCTGACGATCGGCGGCTACGACAAGGAGCTCAATCCCTTCATCTACGTTGACTTCATCTCCGGTGCCTGGGGCGCCCGTCCCTGGGCGGACGGACTTGATGGCAACACCTGCATGTTCGCCAACATGGCGAGCTTCTCGGTCGAGGTGATCGAGGCGGAAAACCCGCTCGAAGTGCTGGATTACGAGTTCGTGCCCGACACCGGCGGCGCGGGAAAGTTTCGCGGCGGCATGTCGCAACGGAAAACGTGGCGGATGCTGGCCGACGAAGGCATCCTCCAGGTGCGCGCCGATCGCCAGACGCATCGCCCCTACGGCCTGCAAGGCGGCGGCCCAGGGACGTTCGGACGCAACGTCCTCGATCCTGGGCTGCCGACGGAGGAAACGCTCCACGCCAAGTTGACCATGACCCTGCGTCGCGGCCAGGTGTTCCGTCACGATCTGCCGGGGGCCGGCGGTCACGGCGACGCGTTGACCCGAGACCTGGCGCTGGTGGCCCGCGATCTGCGTGACGGCCTCGTCACGATCGACGGCGCGGCCCGCGACTACGGCGTGGTGGCTCGCGGCGACCCGCCCGAGATCGACCTCGGCGCCACCGAGGCATTAAGGGCGAAACTGCGTGCGTTTCGAAAGCCGCTGCCGGCGGTCGCCTGGGAGCCCGCCGCATGACTTTGCGGATCGGCATCGATATCGGCGGCACCTTCACCGACCTCGTCGCCGTCACCGAGGATGGGCGTGTCGCGACCCACAAAACCGCTTCGACACCCCACGACTACGGTGAAGGCATCATCGAAGGCATCCAGGCCCTGCTGGCCCGTGAACCTGGGCCCGTGACCGAGGTGCTGCATGCCACCACGGTCGGATCGAACACGGTGCTGGAGGCGAAAGGCGCTCGCACCGCGCTGATCACCACGCGCGGATTTCGCGATATTCTGGAAATCCGCGACCTGCGCATGCCGGTGCTGTACGACCAGCGCTGGACGAAACCGGTGGCTTTGGTGGAGCGCCGCCTCCGTCTGGAGGTCACGGAAAAAATGCGGCCGGATGGGTCGGTGGCGGTCCCGCTCGATCCCGCCAGCCTCGCTGCCGTCATCCGCCGGTTACGCGACGAACGAGTCGAAAGCGTCGCGATTTGTTTGCTGCACAGCTACGCCAACCCGTCGCATGAACGGGACGTGGCCGATGCCGTTCGCGCCGCGCTACCGGATGTCGCCGTCTCGGTCAGCAGCGAGATCCTGCCGGAGATCAAGGAATATCCACGTACCAGCACCACCGTCATCAACGCCTATGTGCAACCCGTCGTGCGCGCTTACATCACCGCGTTGGACGCGAGGCTTCGCGGACTCGGGATCGATGCGCCGTTGCAATTGATGCAATCGAATGGCGGTTTGGCCTCGGTCACCTTCGCGGCCGCCGCGCCGGCCCACATCATCGAGAGCGGTCCCGCCGCTGGAGTGGTCGGCGGCGCGGCCCTGGCTCGGCGCCTCAATGAGCCGGGCATCATCACGTTCGACATGGGCGGCACCACCGCGAAGGCCGGCCTTGTCGAGCACGGCGAGGTGATCCGAACCGAAGCGATCGAAGTGGGCGGCGGCGTCATGGCCGGATCGCGGTTGCTGGTTGGTGCGGGTTATATGCTGAAGCTGCCGGCCATCGATCTCGCCGAGGTGGGCGCCGGTGGCGGATCGATTTGCCGGCTCGATGCGGGCGGCGCGCCCAAGGTAGGACCCCAAAGCGCGGGTGCCGATCCGGGGCCGGTATGTTACGGGCGCGGCGGTGTCTCGCCAACGATCACGGACTGCAATCTGGTGCTTGGATATCTTGATCCTGGCGGTCTTATTGGGGGTGCGCTGAAGCTGGATCGGGATGCGGCCACCGCGGCGATTGCTCGCGACCTGGCGGACCCGCTCGGCTGTTCGGTTGAGGACGCGGCGTTTGGAATGCTCCGGCTGGCCTCCGCGACGATGATGCGGGCGATCCGCGCGGTATCGGTGGAGCGTGGCCGCGACCCGCGCAAGTTCGCGCTGCTGGCGTTTGGCGGCAATGGTCCGCTGTTCGCCGCCGGCATCGCCCAGGAGCTTGGGATCGAACGGGTGATCGTGCCGCCTTTGCCCGGTGTGTTCAGCGCCTTTGGCCTGCTGGTGGCGGACACCGAGCATCACGCCAGCCAGAGCCTGCGTGTTCGTTTGGACGCGGCCGATCCGGCGCGGATCGCATCGGTTCTGTCCGCGCTGGCGGATGCCGGTGCCAGGCAGTTGACCCGCGATGGTTTCACGCCCAACCGTCAGTCGTTCAGCCGGGCGGCTCAGGCGCGATACCTTGGACAGTCGAGTGAAATCGTGGTGCCGCTGCCGGATGGCGATGTTTCCCCGGCGAGGATCGCGGCCTTGTTCGGCGAACAACATGAGCGGATCTATGGGTTCCGTGCCCCGCCCGATGAACCCGTGGAACTGATCGGCCTGTCCGGAATGGCGCGTGGCCTGCCGGAATTTCCCCGCCTGCCGGAACGGATCCCGCCGCTCGCGGCCGAGGTTCCCGCGACGCGGCGTGCCTGGTTTCCCGGGGAAGGCTGGATCGACACGCCGGTGGTTGATCGCGCCAGCCTTGGCGCGGCGCCGCGAGTTGGGCCGTTCATCGTGCAGGAATATGATGCCACCTGCCTGGTCCCCCGCGGGGCACGGGCATGGGTGGATGCGTTTGGTAATGTCGTGATGATAGTGAGTGCCGGATCACCAGGGGGTGGATGATGGAGATCAAGCGAGAGCACCACATCAATTTTTGGTATGTCATCCTGGCGTTTCTGGCGATCTTGTTCATTCAGGATCTGCTGGTCCGGTCGGCGTCAACCAAGATAATCCCGTACAGCGAATTTCAGTCTCTGCTCCAGCAACAGAAGCTGACCGACATTGTCGTCGGGCCGACGACCATCACGGGGAAATACAAAGATCCCGCGGACGCCACCGTCCCGGGCTTTTCCACGACGCGGGTGGATCCGGCCCTGGTGCAACAATTGACCCAGGCCGGCGTTACTTTCACCGGTGAGCCTGGGCCCGGCCTGCTTGAGACCGTCCTTGGCTGGTTCATGCCGGCGGTCGGCTTCTTTCTGCTCTGGATGGTGCTGATCCGGCCCATGCTATCGGGGCAGGGCGGCGTCGGCGGCCTGATGGCGATCGGCAAGAGCCGAGCCAAGGTCTATGTCGAAAAGGACGTAAAGGTCACGTTCGCCGACGTCGCGGGAGTGGATGAGGCGAAGGACGAACTGAAAGAAGTCGTCGCCTTCCTGCGTGATCCGGTGCGCTACGGCCAACTCGGCGCGCATATGCCCAAGGGGATTCTCCTTGTTGGGCCGCCAGGGACCGGCAAAACGCTGTTGGCTCGCGCCGTGGCGGGCGAGGCGGGGGTCGCGTTCTTCTCGATCTCCGGCTCGGAGTTCGTTGAAATGTTCGTGGGCGTTGGGGCCGCCCGTGTGCGCGACCTGTTCGAGCAGGCACAGCAACAGGCGCCCGCGATCATCTTCATCGATGAACTCGACGCTTTGGGCCGTGCCCGCGGCGCTGGCATCCCGGGCATGGGCGGGCATGATGAAAAGGAACAAACCCTCAATCAACTGCTCAGCGAACTCGATGGTTTTGATACGAAATCGGGCATCGTATTGCTGGCCGCCACGAACCGGCCGGAGATTCTCGATCCCGCTTTGCTGCGCGCGGGACGCTTCGATCGCCAGGTACTGGTCGATCGTCCCGACAAGAAGGGACGCATCGACATTCTCCGTATCCACGGGGTTAAGGTGAAACTGGCGCCCGACACGTCGATCGAGGCGGTCGCGGCGTTGACCCCGGGATTTACCGGCGCGGACCTCGCGAACCTGGTGAATGAGGCGGCCTTGCTGGCGACGCGGCGCGGGGCCAACGCGGTGACGATCGCGGACTTCACTCAGGCGATCGAACGCATCACCGCTGGGTTGGAGAAGCGCAACCGTCTGTTGAACCCGCATGAGCGGGAGGTCGTGGCGCATCATGAAATGGGTCACGCGCTGGTCGCCCTGTCATTGCCTGGCGTCGATCCCGTGCAGAAAGTCTCGATCATCCCGCGCGGTATCGCCGCCCTGGGTTACACCATGCAGCGTCCGATCGAGGATCGCTTCCTGATGGACCGCGGGGAGTTGTTCAATCGCATGACCTTGCTGCTCGCCGGACGCGCGGCCGAGACGTTGGTGTTTCCGGATGTGTCCACCGGAGCGACGGACGATCTGACCAAAGCGACCGAAATCGCCCGCAGCATGGTTACCCGTTTTGGCATGGATCCGAATCTTGGGATGGTCGCCTACGAGACCGAGCGCTCGACGTTTCTGAACGCGCCGGGCATGGAAGACTGGCAGCCTCGTCATTACGGTGACGCCACGGCCGGCGCGATCGATCTGGCGGTCCGGCGTTTGATCGATGACGCCTTCGCGCGCGCGCGAACAATTCTCGCCGCCAACAAGCCATTGCTGCTGGAGGCCGCCGCCGCGCTACTCGTGACGGAAACGCTCTCCGAGGAGGACCTGCGTCCGTTCGCGGCGCGGCTGGTTCACGTGGAGGGCACCCGTGGTGAGCCGGTTGTGGGCGCCAGCGTGGGGGTCGCGACGCCGGCCGCCTGAATCAGGGACAGATGTAGCCGGTCCCGCCTGGCGCTTTGAAACAGCCCACGCTCTCGGGGAACACGGTCTTCGGCAGCCATAGCACCGCCGAGGGGAAGAAAATGGTGAACGCGATGGTGGCGAAGAAGATAATATAGATCGGCAGACTGGCCCTGAGCGCGCTGTTGAAGCTGGTACCGACGAATTTCGATGCCATCAGCAGAGCCAGCCCATAGGGCGGCGTGATCAACCCAAACGCCAGCGTCACGATCAGAACAACACCCATATGCACGGGCTTGATATCCGCCGCGTCGGTCAGCGCGTTCACCACCGGCATGAAAATGATGATCGCCGGGATCGGCTCGATGAAATCGCCGACCACCACGAATACGAGAACCAGCAGAAACATGATCATCACCGGGTCGGTGCCCGCGACACTACCGATCCAGCCGGCGACGACGATGGGACCGCGCAAATAGGCCAGCATCCAGCCGAATGCCGAGGACAACGCGCCAGGCCGGTGATGACCTCTCGGCGCTCCCTCGATCGGAAGGCCGGACATGTGATGGCCATTCCTGGTCTGGCGTGCGGCGGCGACGCGTGTGGCAGGTTCAGCGTTCGGCGCAAGCTGCTGCCGCCACTGCCTTTCGCCGTGCCGCGTCGAGGTCGGCGGGGCAGCACCGCGAGCCCGCCCAATGCGTCCTGAACCGCCGGGAGGTCGCCCGCGGATTCCCAACGGTGCCGGCGAAGATCGTCGCTTCGCTGGCGTCCGGCACCCCGAATTCCGCCTATCGATCCCTGCTGAGGTTCGTGGGAATTGACGCCCACGGGAACGGTCCCGTAACTCCGTCCCTGGACGGCGCCTTGTCCGGTGCCATGAAATTCTGACGAGGAAACATACTATGAGTCTTCTGCTCGCAGGCCGCGTCGCCATCGTCACTGGCGCCGGACGTGGGATTGGCCGGGAACACGCGCTCGCGCTCGCCAAACATGGCGCCAAGGTGGTGGTGAACGACCTCGGGACCAGCGGGGACGGCATCGGCTCGGACGAAACCCCGGCGCAGGAGGTCGTGCGGACGATCAAGGCGGCGGGCGGCGAGGCGGCCGTCAACACCGACAATTGCGCCGACTTCCTGGGCGCCAAACGGATGGTCGATCAGGCGATCGAGACGTTTGGCGGGCTCGACATCCTGGTGAACAACGCCGGCATCCTGCGTGACCGCGTGCTGGTGAACATGATGGAACCGGAATGGGACGCGGTGATCGAGGTGCATCTGAAGGGGACGTTCGCGCCGTCACGCCACGCGGCGGCGTATTGGCGGAATAGGTCGAAGGAGATCGACGGACCGGTGCACGCGCGGATTATCAATACGTCCTCGGTCTCCGGCATTTACGGCAACACCGGGCAGACCAACTACGGCGCGGCCAAGGCCGGCATCGCCGCCTTCACCGTGATCGCGGCGCGCGAACTGAAACGCTACGGCGTGACGGTGAACGCCATCGCTCCGCAGGCGCTGACCCGCATGACCGAGGGGCTGCGCGAACGCACCGAGGAACAGAAGGCGGCGATGCATCCTGGCCGCGTCTCGCCCGCCGTGGTGTGGATCGCCAGCCTCGAGTCGTCCGACTTCACCGGCCGCATCGTCGAGGCGGGCAGCGGGCTGCTCGCGATCGCCGAGGGCTGGCATCGCGGACCCACGGTCACACCGGAAGAGGATCCGACGAAACTCGGGCCGATCATGATGGAGTTGCAGGCGCGGGCGCGGAAGAATGCCGGGATGAACGGCGTGGACCTGGATTGATCCCGGAGGATTGACCCAGGGGAGGAGCGAGCATGACCGAGCCGTTGTTCGCCGGCCTGAAGGTCATTGATTGCGCGAGCTACGTGGCCGCTCCGGCGGCGGCCACCGTGCTGGCGGACTTCGGCGCCGACGTCATCAAGATCGAGCCGCCCGGCGAGGGCGATCCCTGGCGGACGGATCATCGGACCATGCCGGCGCGCTCGGTCGCCGGGATGGGCGACCGGCCGACGGCGATGGCGCTGTATGGGGCGATCGTGACGGCACTGTACCGGCGGGAGAAGACCGGACGCGGCGGCGAGGTGCCGGTCGTCGCGGCGCCGGGGTTTGGCGAGCACGGCGGGGCGATCTTGCGGGAGGCGGGGTATTCGGAGGGGGAGATTTCCGAGCCGCGGGCGGCGGGGGTGGTTGGTGGGGGAGAGGCGTTGCCCGCTCCACGTCGTGCTCGGGCTTGACCCGAGCATCTATCGCGGCACGCACGTCCGGCGTTACGGAGCCGGACGAGTGAAGGGGCCGGGAAACGCGGTGATCAGCCTCGGCGGTTGACCGTTCTCAACTGCCCATATCGTCGTGATCCACGGGTCGCGGCCGTCCGGGCTACCGACGCGACGTTGACCAGGAAGGGGCGCCGCGCGGAAAGCGGGCTGGCGTCGGTGCGGCAAAGCGAGAATTACGCCGCGGTTTTCAATGGCCGGGCACGCTCGACCCGCTCGCGCTCTTTGGGCGAGTGCATCGCTTCCCACAGGTCGCCGCGCCGCTGGACATTCAGCCAGAACTCCGCGCTGTTGCCAAAGACCCGGGCGAGAATGAGTGCGGTCGGAGCGGTCACTGCCCTACGGTCGTTGCACAACTCGTTGACGTGTTTGCGCGGGACGCCCATCGCCTCGGCCAGCGCGCCTTGCGTCAGGCCCATGGGCCGCATGAACTCCTCAATCAGAATCTCGCCAACTGTCGCCGGCTTACGTGTGGTCATCAACATCGGTCACCTCACCGGTCGGCGTGGTTGTCGAGATAAATGCCGGCCGCTTCGCCCAGGCGGCTGTCCCACTGGAATATGAGGCGCCATTGCTGGTTGATACGGATGGAATGGAGACCAGCCAGATCGTCTCGCAGTTTCTCGAAGTGGTTACTGGGTGGTGCGCGGAGGTCCTGATCGGTGGTTGCGTCGTCGATGATCAGCAGCTTGCGGAACAGGCGGGCTTCGAGGTCGGGCGGGATCGCGCGCAAGCGAACGTCATCCACGAAAACCCACGGAGCCACTCGTCCCGGAAGCTGAAAATCATTTCAGGCATTCCCGGCGCTTCGTGATTGACCTGGCGCTTTGTAGTGGAGGTTATGTACCACTCAATGGGTCAGAGGTCAACCTGCGGTAGATGTTAGCGCAGCTTGCCAGGGTAGGCGGCGTCTGCTAGTCGTTGCTAGCAAGAAAGCTCCGGGAGGCCTGTGTGCCCAGCGTACTGATCAGAAATGTCGACGACGCGCTGCACATACGCCTCAAGGCCAGCGCGGCGGCGCACCGGCGGTCTCTCGAGGAGGAGGCGCGAGAGTTGCTTCGGACCGCGGTCGCTCGGCAGGAGGCCCCGCCAAGAGAGAGCCTGACCGCGGTGGCGCGGCGCCTGTTCGGCCCTGAGCATGGCGTCGACCTGGACATCCCGCCTCGGGGCGCCGCTCTCGTCAGAAGCCCACCGGACTTTTCCCGCCCAGAGTATGATCCACCGAAAAGCGGATGATCCTCGTCGATACCAACGTCATCTCGGAGTTGATGAAGGCGGCGCCGAACCCGGCGGCCGCCGCATACATGGACGGACTGCCGCCCGATAGCGTTTTTACCGCCGCGGTCTGTGAGGCTGAAATTCGCTATGGCCTCGCGCGCATGCCGCGTGGCCGAAAACGCGATGAGCTGATCACGCGCGTGGATATGTTTTTCGAGACCTGCTTTCAGGATCAAGTGCTGCGATTCGATCGTGCCTGCGCGGCACTGTATGGCGAAATTCGACATGCCCGAGAGGCCGCGGGCAGGCCGATCATGATCGAGGACGCCATGATCGCGGCAACCGCCCGGGCCTACGGGGTGCAGGCGATCGCCACTCGAAACACGAAGGACTTCGTGGACTGCGGTATGACGTTGATCGACCCGTGGTTGGCGACCTGACCGTCATGCTGAAACACCCGGAAGTATGACCGCCCCAACACCTCCGGCCGCGCCTCGAAATCGATCCCGTTCCGAGACGTCGCCACCCGCGTGACCTGCGTCCCAACCCCTTCCAGCCCATGAAAATACATTACGATCCGCCGCCCGACCGCATCCACATGCACGTCCGGCGAGGCGATGTGCGGTGTCGTGATCTCCGCCAGCACGTCATGCGAAATCGCCGCGCCGCGCGCCCGGTAGCGTGCCTCGAACGCCGCCAGCTCCTCCGCCGAGGGCACCGGCGCCTCGGTCAGAAACCCCGAATGGGCCAGCTGCAAGCTGCCCGCGGATGCACAAGCCACGGCCCGGTTAGCGCGTCGGCATACGCCAGCCGGATGTAGCTGCCCTTGTGATCGGCGAAATACAGATAATACGCACCCAGCCGGCCCTCGACCCAGTCCGGCACGCGGATCAGCGCCGGGCCCTGGATGTTGACCCCGATGCTCGGATGCATCTCTGGCGAGATGATCGGCCCATCAACCAGCCGAACGACCCGCACGCCCGTCATCACGAAGCATCGCGCCACATCTTCGGCCGCGCCCGCACCGGATCGAGCAGCGACCAGTCCCCCTGCTCCAGCGTATGCCCCTTCGGGAACGGCGCCCGCGGCTCCAGCCCCAGAGAACGCACCACCCGGTCGTCCCGGTAGTAGCATTGCAGGATCACCCGCGAGAGCGTCGCCGCCGCTGCCCCGCCCCGCGCCCGGAACGCCGCCACCACGGCATCCCGCCGCGCCGGGTCCAGGTCGGCGAACGCCCCGCCGGCCAACGCCACCAGCGTGCCCAGAGCCTCCCGCACATGCCCCAGATCGCGGCCCATCGTCCCCACGATGTCGGCGAAAATGACAGCGTCATCGGCACCAGGGACGCCGAACTCCGAAGACGCCGGGATCATCATTCCGGCGATGCAATGCAGGTCCCGGCTTTCCGCCGGCGTCAGCTCGTTCATTCCACACCTCAATCGAACAAGGTTGCCAACCGCCGCTTCATGCTGTCCGCGACATAAAGCGCCAGCGCCTGAATGGTGGAGGTCGGGTTCACCCCGCCCGACGTCACCCAGATGCTGCCGTCGACGATGAACAAATTCTTCACATCGTGGCACCGCCCCCACGCGTTCACCACGGAACGTTCCGGATCGTTACCCATTCTTGCCGTTCCCAGCAAATGTCCTGGGCTGTTCAGCACCGTGCGCGACGTAAACAAACCGGTGGCCCCCGCCGCGGTCAGAATTTCAGACGCCCGAGCGATCCCATGTTCCATCATCCGCCGCGTATTCTCGCTGATCACGTAATCGATCTTCGGCGCCGGTATGCCATGGCTGTCCTTCAGCACCGGGTCGAGCGTGACCCGGTTGTGTTCCTCCGGCAGATCCTCGCAGGCAATGCCGATCCGCAGGCGGCGGTGAAACAGTTGGCGATAGACGCAGTGATGGTCCTCGCCCCAGGGCAGACGGCCGCCGGCCTCGCTGTCGACGGCCTCGCTGACCACGCCGCCACCGCGAGCGAACTGCAGCGTGTAGCCGCGGACGAAATCGCGAGACGGGTCGGTCTCGTAAAACTCCTTGCTCCACAGGCTCAGCATGGGTGCGTGATCGCCGTCCACTCGTTCGTCGACATAGCCGCCAACCTGCGGCCACGGATGCAGCATCAGGTTCTTGCCGACCAGACCGCTGGAGTTCGCCAGCCCGTTGGGAAACCGAGACGACGCCGAATTCAGCAACAGCCGCGGCGTGCCGATGCCGTTGCAGGCCAGGATCACCACCTCCGCCGGCTGAAACCGTTCGATCCCATCCGCATCGTAATAGATCGCGCCCGAGGCCATGCCGTGTTCGTTGGTGGTGATCTCCCGCACCCGGCAGCGCGGGCGCAGTTCGACCCCGGCGCGGATGGCATGCGGCCAGTAGGTAATGTCGGTGCTCGCCTTCGCCCCCTGGGCGCAACCCGGCGTGCAATGGCCGAGATTGATGCACGCTGCCCGCCCGTCATACTCGGTCGTCGCGATCGCGGAGTCCGAGGGCCACCAGTGCCAGCCAAGCTTGTTCATCGCCTTCGCGTAACGGGTGCCGGTCTTGCCCAGAGGCAGCGGCGGCATCGGCGGCTGTCGAGGCGGATAGGCCGGATCGCCGGCGAGGCCGGAGACGCCCATCATGCGGTCGTTCTCGGCGAAGAACGGCTCCAGCGTCGCGTAATCGACCGGCCAGTCATCGGCGACGCCGTCCAGCGAGCGGACGCGAAAATCCGACGGGTGCATGCGCGGGAAATGCGCGGTGAACATGATGGTGCCGCCGCCGACGCCGTTGAAGTTGGCGACCTTCATCGGCGAGTTGTCGTCGTTGACCGGGTAATCGGTCGGCCGCGCCCGCCGGTTCGGGCTGATGTCGAAATCGCCGTAGCGCCGCGCCTCCCAATCCCGCCCGTTGCTTGGGAAGTCGGATTGTTTCATCCAATCGCCCTGTTCCAGGCAGAGAATGCGCATTTTCGTTTCGGCCAGGCTCCAGGCCACCGCGGCGCCGGAAGCGCCGGAGCCGACGATCAGGACGTCGACGATCTCATTGGTGGGCCGGATGCCGCCATTCGCCGTCTCGGACATAGCCATTTTACTCTTTCCTACTTAATGCCAGGCCGGTCTCGCGAACTCCGTATGGCCGCCAGGAACCCCGTCACGGCTCTCACGAATTTCGTCATTGCTCTTACCAGGACCGTCATGGCCGGCCACCGTGCCGGCCATCTCGATCGGCACCGGTCGCGATAGATGAGCGGTTCGGTGCCCGGCCACGACGGAGGAGAACGGCATCAATCGAACAGCGTCGCCAGGCGCTGCTTGATGCTGTCCGCGATATACAGCGCCAGCGCCTGAATGGTGCAGGTCGGGTTCACGCCGCCGGAGGTAACGAAGATGCTGCCATCGACAATGAACAGGTTCTTCACGTCATGGCAGCGGCCCCATTCGTTCACCACGGACCGTTCCGGGTCAGCCCCCATGCGCGCGGTGCCCAGCAAATGCCAGCCGCCATTGAGAATGGGACTCTGCACCCCGACATTCGTGGCGCCCGCCGCGGCCAACACTTCTTTCGCCCGCGCGATGCCGTGGTCCATCATGCGTAACGAGTTCTCGCCGATCGTATAATCGACCTTCGGTGCCGGAATGCCGTGCCCGTCCTTCAACACGGGATCGAGCGTCACCCGGTTGTGTTCCTCCGGCAGGTCCTCGCAGATCGCCGACAGGCCGATGCGCCGTCCCACCAGTTTTCGAAATGCGCGGTGGTGGTCGGCGCCCCAGGGCAGGCGGCCATCCGCTTCGCTGATGATCGCCTCGGTGACCGGCCCGATGCCGCGGCCAAACTGGAAGGCGTAGCCTCGCACGAAACCGCGGCTGAGGTCGGTTTCATAAAATTCCTTGCTCCATAGGCACAACGGCGGCCCGCGATTGCTGTCCAGCGGCTCCGCCACATACCCGAACACCTGGGCGTACGGATGGAACATCAGGTTCTTGCCAACCAGGCCGCTGGAATTGGCCAGCCCGTTGGGGAACCGCCCCGACGCCGAATTCAGCAGCAGCCGAGGCGTACCCACGCCGTTACAGGCCATGACGACCACCTCGGCCGGCTGGAATTGCTCCACCCCCGCGGCGTCATAATAGATCACGCCCGAGGCCATGCCATGTTCGTTGGTGGTGATTTCCCGCACCCGGCAGCGCGTGCGCAGTTCCACCCCGGCGCGAATCGCGTGCGGCCAATAGGTGATGTCCGTGCTCGCCTTCGCCCCCTGAGCGCAAGCGGGTGTGCAATGACCGAGATTGATGCAAGGCGCCCGTCCATCATACTCCGTCGTGGCGACCGCGGTATCCGACGGCCACCAGTGCCAGCCGAGCTTGTTCATCGCGTGCGCGATCCTTGTGCCGCTTTTGCCCAGTGGCAGTGGCGGCATGGGCGGCTGCTTCGGCGGATAGGCCGGATCGCCGGCCAGCCCCGAGACGCCCGTCATGCGGTCGTTTTCGGCGAAGAACGGCTCCAGCGTCGCATAGTCGATCGGCCAGTCATCGGCGACCCCGTCGAGCGAGCGGACCCGGAAATCCGACGGATGCAGGCGGGGATAATGCCCCGTGTACATGATGGTGCTGCCGCCCACGCCGTTGAAATTGACCACCTTGATCGGCGAGTTATCGTCGTTGATCGGATAGTCCGTCGGGCGGCCGCGCCGGTTTGGGCTGGTTGAGAAATCGTCGTACAGCCGCGCCTCCCAGTCCCGCCCGTTGCTCGGGTAGTCCGCTTGTTTCATCCAATCGCCCTGTTCCAGGCAGAGGATGCGCATTTTCGTGTCGGCCAGGCTCCAGGCCACCGCAGCGCCCGAAGCGCCGGAGCCAATGATCAACACGTCCACCGTTTCGTTCATCCCGCCGCTCCTTGATCCGCGCGAACGCGGCGATCCGGTTCGTCAACGCGAGTACTCATACCGTCCTGACGCCAATAAAGTCGATCCCGGCCACCGCCAGGGTCGCGGCATCGGCCTTCGCGACTGTTTGGGCGATGCGATCGGCCATGGTAGCAGGTGTGGTGCAGTCACCCCGCGCCGTCATGCTCGCGCCTGACGCGAGCATGTGCCGCGGCACGGAATTTTGGCGCGGCCCGCGCGCGACGGGTCGTGCCCAAGGATGGCGATGAAAGGCGAATTGGTCCTGGTCCGCGCAGTGCGGTCCGGCAAGATCCAGTATCTGGAGGGAATGCGCGGCATCGCGGCGGTGCAGGTCGTGCTGATGCACTTCGTCACCGCTTTCCTTCCTCAGACCGCGGAGCACGCCGCGCCGCCACTGCGCGTGCTGTGGGATGGGCACACCGCGGTCTATGTCTTCTTCCTGATCAGCGGCGCGGTACTCACGCCATCCTTCGCGCGCGGCGGCATCTGGCCTCGCCAGGCCGCCAAACGGTTGGTCCGTCTTGGCGTCCCGACCACCGGCGCCGCGGTCGTCGCGCTGGTCTTGCTGACGGCGATGCCGGACGCGCACCTTGTCGCGGCGCGCGTCTCCGGTTCAGGCTGGCTCGCCATGGATTCCAGCGGCGCGACGACGCTGCCCCACCTGCTGCGCGAGATCACCCTCGACAGCCTGTTCCTGGGCTACCGCGAATACACGCTGTTCGCGCCGATCGCCGACAGGCTGCCATTGCTGGAACACGCGCTCAACGCGCCGTCATGGTCGTTGCATATGGAACTATATGGTTCGTTGCTGTTGCTTGGGCTCGTGAAGCTGCGCGCGCGGGCGCCGCGCATGCATGCGGTTGCCGTGGTCGTGTGCGCTGTCTGGTTCGGCACGCACCCGATGTTTTTGTTCGTGCTGGGGCATCTCTGCGCGGCCTGGTTGCGAAAACCGCCAAAGCCGGCGATCGGTGTTAGCCTGATCGCCCTGGGCCTGGCCATGAGCGCTACCAAGGACTGGGCTTTGGTCGAGGCCACGCGCGTCGCGATCGCCCGGCTCGCACCGGTCGCCGCACCGAGCCTGTTTCAGTTCCAGAGCCAATTGGCCGCGGTCGCACTGTTCATGGGCGTACTGCTTAGCCCCTTCGCGCAACGATTGCTGTCGCCTTGCCACCATCTCGGCCGGCTGTCTTTCAGCATCTATCTGTTGCACTTCCCGATCCTGTTCACCCTGGCCTGTGCTGGCTTCATTCCCTTGTCCGGCGTGTTGCCGCAACCGGCCGCGGTTGCCGTCACTTTCATCGGTTTCGCGTCCTGCGTCTGGCTCGTCGCCACGGGCTTCGAGCGCGTGGTCGACCGGCCAGCGGTCCGGTTCAGCCAGCGTATCGATCGGCCGGCGTCTCTTTGATGCGCCGCGCCGCCGGCCTGTTTGGCGGGAGCCTCGCCGCGGTGAGTCTGTAGCTGCGGTGTTACGCTTGCCCGTCCGATCCGGGCGTTTCGTTTGTTCTGACCGGCGGGGTGGCGGCTGAACCAACCGGTCAAAGGGCATAGCCTGGTTATTTCGTCTGTTTCCTCTTTCCCCGTGCCCCGGCTTCGCGGCGCGATGGCCGGGAAGCCCCGGTTTTCGCAACTCTCGCGGTCTTCACTTTATCGCGGGGCCGCCTGAGCGCCAGGAACGCGGCAAGCGCTATCCCACCAGCCCCGATCGCGAGCCACAGGGGACGCACACCGCAACCGCCGGTGACACAAAACGCTGTCAGACGCATCAACGCCGTGGTGTCGAAGACGAACATCGCCCCGAAGACGACGACAACGACCAGTGCTACCAGGATGCGCATAGGCGGGAGTCGTTCCTGGCGTACTTCATCGAGGGGGGCGGCGATGATTTACATGGTTGAGATGGCACTGATCGATGCGCCGGGTTTGGCATGTGGGCTCGCCTGTATCAAAGTCGTTGGCACGTTCCGCCTTGACTGCCGCCGCCGTGTCCAGCCCTGAGAAACACTGTTCGAACGGGCTCCTTCGCCGCTGCCGGGGTACTGGAGCAATTCAGGCGCCGGATCGGTAGCACGTGAGTTCCCGTTTTCGCAGGGCCCAACGAGGATGTCCCCTGACCGTTATGCGGTATATACCATAGACCGTTTTGCAATGAGATCCGGCCGGCGCGCACGATAGCGTCTGCCGGCCGGCCGCGCGATATGCCGTCGGTGTCAGGTCAGTCCCTCGGGCGATCAGGCGGCCTCCCGACACGCATCGCACGATCGCCAAGTTTGCCTGAATTGCGCGGCTGGGTCATTCCTGTTCCCAGGGCGTTTCAGCCGCCGCGTTCCGCCCGGACACGCGGCCAAACGCCAGGCATTCCCCGATGTTTCCGGTGCCCTGATACAAATAGCTATAGATGGAACCTAACTCTCCCGCGCTGTACAGCCGCGCGATCGGGGTACCGTCAGGCCGCACGATCTGCGCTTTCTCATTGCGCCTTGGGCCGCCTTGCGTATTGAGCATCGAGGGCGAGAGCTCAACCGCGTAGAACGGGCCGGCCACGATCGGCGCCATCATCAGGGTTCGACCGAAATCCGCATCGTGTTTCGCCTCACAGGCGCGGTTCCATCGGCTGACAGTGCCCTCCAACGTGACGGGGTCGAGCCCCACGATCGAGGCGAGAGAAGCAAGACTGCCGGCGGTTTTGATCCAACCTTTCGCCAGTTCCGCGCTGTTGTCCTCACTCCAATCGTAACGTTCGATGATTTGCGTCCAACCATGGCTCGGGTGTTTGTCGTAGAGTGGGCCAGACGTGAACAGGGTGTGATCGAAGATCAGAAACATCGGGCACGGGGTGGACTGCGGAAGCCAGACCCCGTTCACCGGGACTTTCCCGTGCCGGGTCTTAAACTTCTCGTCCGTGAAGCGCCTGGCGTCGGGGCCCACCACGACCATGCCACCGGGGATTTGCTTGCTATAGTGTAATGCCTGCATCGAAAACGACGTCCTGACTTCCGGGACCTTCAGCGCCATCGAGGGACCCGCGTAATTGTTCATGTGCCAGAGGTCGGCGCCGACCGACATCGCCATCGTGATGCCGTCGCCTTCGTTGTACGGCGAACCTGACGTGTAACAGTAGGGGACGCCAGGGAGGTAATCGCGAATCATCCGCTGATTGTTTTCGAAGCCCCCGCACGTCAGCACCACCGCCTGGCGGGCTTTGACGGTAATCGATTGCTTCCCTCTCTGAGCGCGCACCCCGAGAATTTCCTTGGTGATGTCGTGCTGGATCAGCTCTCTCCCCGGCGTTTCATAGAGAATGCCAATCGGGCGTTGCTTGACCAGCCGCTCGAACAGATGCCAGGTGTAGGAATAGCCATAGGTGGGTCCATCGTGGAATTTATGCACACAGTCCGAGCCGGGTAGATTCGGAAACTCGATTCCGACCGGTGGATGCTGATGTTCTTGCGGGTCGCCACCAAGGCTTTTGAGCCATGCGTTGTTTTGGCACATCTCCTCGGCCCACACCTTCACCATGGCCTCTGGCACAGTGTAGTGGCCGCACAAAGCGGTGAGATAGGCGATGGCTTTTTCGACCGACGACGTATTCAGATAGCCCTGGCCGGCGACCCGTGTGTTGCCGCCTTCCTGACCTTCGGGGGCTTTTTCCAGGATAACGACCTTGGCGCCCAGATCGTGCGCCGTGACGGCAGCGGCCATGCCCGCGGCCCCGAATCCGACGACGATGACATCGGCTTCCATGTCCCATTTATGTGGCGGTGAAGGTTGGTGCGGCATGACGTGTTCCTGTTGGGGAAGTGATACGATGTTATTTCAAATCCGGACTGGCTCATCCGGTCCGATCGAACGCGAACTCCTGGTAGCCCTTCGCCGCCACTTCCTCGGCTTTCTCGCGGTATCTGACAGCGCTGCCGTTGTCGCCGAGGACGTGGCGGACGTTCTTGCCCTCGACATTCCGGTCGATGCCGGTCTGCCAGGAATTCACCTGGCTGGACAGCAACATCGAGGCGATCCTGATCACCTCGGCGGTCCACGCCTCCACCGCCTCCGGCCTGGGTTCCACGCGGGTCAGATTGTGCGCGCGCATGTAGCGCATCAGGTCGGTCAGCCACTCCACGCTCTGTTCGATGCTCCAGGGGATGTTGCCTCGGGCGGTGTGCGGCCCCATCAGCATGAACATGTTGGGAAATCCCTAGGCCCGCGGACCGAGGAAGGTGCGTGGGCCGTCGGCCCAGGCGTCCTTCGGGCGGCGCGAATGTTGATGCGGTCATAGGCCCCGGCGAAGCCATCGAAGCCGGAGGCGTAGATCATCATGTCGAATTCGTATTCGGTGTCACTGGCCTGGATGGCGGTGGCGCCGGTGCCGATGATCCCCACGCGCTTGCCCTCCAAGCTGGCCGCCTCATGCGGCCAGCGGGCGGTGTGGTAGGCCGGACCCTGGAAACTGTCCACGCCGGGAATGTTCGGCATCGTGTCGGCCGAGAGCGGGCCGAGCGCGGTGAACAGGAACCGTGTCCGGAACCGCTCGCCGTTTTCCAGGGTGACCGCCCAGTACCCTGTCGCCTCGTCGTAATGCGCGGCGGCGACGCGGCTGCTGCACTGGATGTCGCGGCGCGGGTCGAACCGGTCGGCGACGCGGTTCAGGTCGCGCGGCGTATCCGGTCGCGCCGCGAAATGTTCCTTCCAGTTCCGTTCCCGCGGCCGTTCCTCGGAGAAGCAATAGCCGTAGGTCCAGCTTTCCGAATCGAAGCGCGCGCCCGGGTAGCGGTTCCAGTACCAGGTGCCGCCGACATCGGTGCCGGCTTCGAAATCCGTCACCCGCATGCCGCGTTCGTGGAGGCGGTAGAGTTGATACATGCCGGAGATGCCGGCACCAATGATGATCGCGTCAAACGTGGCGGTCGTATCGGTGGCGGCCTGGTCCGCGACCGCCCGTGAGGCAAGCATGCTGTCGTTCCCTGATCCGAGGCGACCGCCGCATCCCGCGTTGACCGCCGTGCCGGTATTTCACGACCTTTCCGTCACCTCGGCAATCGGCACGTCTCCGGCGGGGGATTGCGGCCCGGAGCGAGGCGCGGGACGATCGGTGAAACGGCAATGGGAGAGAGACGATGACCGGGAGCATGGCGACCTCACGGGTGCCAATGGTGTCGCTGGAGCGCGCCCGCGAACTCGGTGATGCTATGGGAATGCCGGCGCGGCGGACGCAAAGCGAGGCGTTTCGCGTGGTGGCCAATAATCCCGGTGTGGCCAGGGTGGCGTTCAGCCAATTGATGCAGTTGTTGGAGAACAACAAGTTCGACACGCGGCTGCGCGAACTGATGATCATGCGGATCGGCTGGGTCACCGGCTCGGCCTACGAGTGGACGCAGCACTGGCGGGTGGCGATCACGGCGGGGATCCCGCCCGAGGATATTCTGGCGGTGCGCGACTGGCGGAACTCCGGGCGGCTGACGCCGGCGGATAAGGCGATCCTGGCCGCCACCGATGAATGTCTCGCCGGCAAATCGATTTCCGATGAAGTCTGGGCCGAGGTGGCGAAGCATGTCACCGATCCGGGACAGCAGGTGGAATTTGTTATCGCCATGGGAAATTGGATGGCGTTCTCGTTGCTGTTCCGCAATCTGCGCATTCCGTTGGCGGAAGGCATCGCGGTCTGGCCGCCCGACGGTCTGGCGTCGCCGGCGGCGGTAGGATAGCGACCGGCGAACCAGACCATGCCGGCCAGGCCGACCCGGCGTAAAACCCATAGCTACCACACAAAGGAGATCGCGATGTCCGACGAAGCAAACATTCCGCTGTTGGATCATGAACTGGCGGAGGACGAGTTGGCGTGGATGCAAGCCGTCTACGAGGAGTTCAGTAAAATCCGCGCCTCGTTCTCCGGCCGGGAGGCGGCGTTCAACCCGAAGCAAACGCTGCGGGACGTCCTCGGCCGGGAAGAGCACAGGTTCGCGACCCAGGTGGAGTTGTCGGGACCCGGCCCCTGGCGTCTTGGCCAAAACCGTCATGGCCGCGGCGTTGCCGCTGTCTTCTTGCCAAGAGTGGAGTTGCATAAGCACGCGAAAAGCCGGACCGATCAGTTTCCCATGTATGTGGTCGGCGAGGCGGATGGGTTCTCCATCGGCGAAGATGGGCAGCCCGTGCTGACCCCGGTGACCGGCGGCGATCATTTCCACAACTCGCCAGGCGCGCCGCATGCGTTCGTGCCGAAAGTGGGAAAGCCGATCCCTGACAACTGGGAAATCGCTTTCATCGCGATCACGCCTCGCAATCTGAGGGAGGATACGCAAAGCGTCTCCGATGAAGTCAGGGCGGCCTATCAGCGCGTGGTTGGAACCGCGGCACCACTGGGCGTGTAACGCCTCACAGTGCTGTGGATTGGCTGCCCGTGGGGAAAGGAAAAAAGAATGGAAAGCCAGACTTTTGATTACATCGTGGTGGGCGCCGGATCGGCCGGGTCGGTCCTCGCCAACCGCCTGAGCGCCAATCCAAAGTACCGCGTGCTGGTGCTGGAAGCCGGGCGGGAAAGCCATCCCTGGTCGCGCATCCCGGTCGGTTTCGCGAAGCTGATCGAAAACCCCGCCGCCAATTGGCTGTATTCGTCGGAGCCCGAGGCGGGCACCGGCAATCGCCGCATTCCAATCCCGCGAGGAAAACTGTTGGGCGGCTCGTCCTCGATCAACGGCATGGTCTTCGTGCGCGGCCAATCGCAGGACTACGACACCTGGGCGCAGCTCGGCAATCGCGGCTGGAGCTATCGAGAAGTGCTGCCGATTTTCCGCGACATGGAAAGCTACCAGGGTGACGCGGACGACGAATACCGCGGCCGCGGCGGGCCGCTGAAGGTCACCGAGAGCAACGAGAGCGGACCGCTCTACGATGCGCTGATCAAGGCGGCCGGCGAGGTCGGCATCGCCTACACCAAGGACTATAACGGCGCGAAGCAGGACGGGATCGGCATGACCCAGGCGACCATCCGTAAGGGCCGCCGGATGAGCACCGCCTTCTGCTATCTCGATCCCGCGCGAGGGCGGCCCAACCTGACGATCCAGGCCAATGCGCTGACCGAATGCCTGCTGCTCGAAGGCAAGCGCTGCGTCGGGGTGCGATACAATTTAAACGGACAGCAGCATGAGGCCCGTGCAACCCGGGAGGTCGTCGTCTGCGGCGGCTCGATCAATTCGCCGCAGCTGCTGGAATTGTCCGGTATTGGCCAGCCAGAACTGCTGAAAAGCGTCGGTATCGAAGTGCGTCACGAACTCAAGGGTGTCGGCGAAAATTTGCGCGATCACTACTCGCCGCGAATGAAATGGACGGTGCCGGCCTCGCTCGGTATGACCTACAACGATAAGGGGCGCGGACTGGGCCTCGTCTGGCAGGCGCTGCAATACGCGCTGACCAATAAGGGGTTGCTCGGGCTGCCGGCATCGCCGATCCGTGCTTATATTCGCACCCGGGCCGGGCTGGACGCGCCGGACGCCGCGATCTCGTGGATTCCGTTCCTGGCCGATACGAATTTCAAGTTGGCGAAACAGTCCGGCATCACCGCGATCATGAACATCCTGCGGTCGGAAAGCACCGGCAGCATTCACGTGTCCTCAAAGGCGCCGCATGCGCCGCCGGCGGTTCGGTTCAATTTCATGACAGCGCAGTTGGACCGGGAGGTGACGCTGGAGGCGATGCGGATCACGCGGCGGATCATGACCGCGCCTTCGATGCGGGGAATCGCCACCGACGAAATCGCGCCCGGCGTGCACATTCAGGCCGACGACGAGTTGCTCGACTGGGTCAGGAGGAACGCGGAAACCACTTATCATCCGGTCGGCACCTGCAAGATGGGCTCGGACCCGATGGCGGTGGTGGACGATCAGCTTCGGGTGCATGGGATGGAGGGGCTGCGGGTCGCGGATGCCTCGATCATGCCGACGCTGACATCGGGGAATACCAATGCGCCGTCGATCATGATCGGCGAGAAGGCGTCCCGGATGATGCTGGCCGCGGCGTAACCGGACCGCGGGCCAGAGTGGTGGGACAAGGCGGATTTCAATCCGCTTCATTTATGGCAGCGTCTTACCAGGTCATGATCGATAGAGGCAATGTAATGGCAATCAAGGACACAGCCAGGCTCTCGAGCAAATTTCAGATCTAGATCCCGAAAGCGATCCGGACGGCGCGGCATTGGCAGGCGGGCCAGGTTTTCGCCTTCATCCCCAAGGGTGAGGGCATGCTGCTGGTGCCGGTACCAACACCTGAGGAACTTGCCGGGCTGGCGCGCGGCGCGAAGCCGAAGGGCTACCGCGACCGGACCAGCCGGGTCTGATGCGGCTCGTCGATACCTCGGCGTGGATCGAAGTTCTGACCGGCTCGGCCCTGGGTGTGACGCTGACGTCCGAACTGCCCGACCGTACGCAATGGTTGGTGCCGACCATGGTGCAATTGGAACTGGCGAAATGGTTGACTCGCGAGGTCGGCGAGGACAAGGCCGACCGGGTGATCGCGTTTACCGAGACCTGCGTCGTTGCTGATCTCGACACGACGATCGCTCTGTCCGCGGCGGACCTATGCGCCAGGCACAAGCTGGCGACAGCGGACGCCATCGTCTACGCGACCGCCCTCGCGCATGCCGCCGGCCTGCTGACCTGTGACCGGCATTTCGCGAAGCTGCCCGGTGTGCGTTTCGTCCCCAAATCGGCCGGATGAGGGCGCAAGCCCAGGGGCTGCACTCCTGTCGGTTGTTTCAAGTGATATGGTAACGGAAGCGTGACCACTCATCGCACGGGGTTATGGGCGATGACCCAGGTTTCGGCAACGGGTCGTCCAGCAAGGAGTAACTGGCTCGGTCGTTGTTGACAGCCCCCGGGCTCAAGCTGACTGTCAACGGGTTCGATAAACCGACAGGGGGTCAAAATGCCACGGCTGAACGGCAAGATCGCTCTCATTACCGGCGCCGGGACCGGCATCGGCCGCGCCACCGCGCGCGCCATGGCGGCGGAAGGCGCCAAGGTCGTCGTCGCCGAAATCAACGCCGCGTCCGGCGAGCAAACCGCGCAAATCATAACCCAGTCTGGTGGCGACTGCATCGCCGTCGCGACGGACGTGACCCAGGAGGCAAGCGTCCGGGCGGCGATCGACACCGCCGTACGGCACTACGGCGGCTTGCACATTCTGCACAATAACGCGGGCGGATCGACCCCGGTGGACAGCACGGTGGTCGACGTGCCGATCGAGGAATTCTGGCGCGCCATTCGCCTCGATCTGTTCGGCACGTTTCTCGGCTGCCGGTTCGGCATTCCGGCGATCATCGCCTCGGGCGGCGGCTCGGTGATCAACATGGCGTCGAACGTGGCGCTGATGGGCGTTGCCGGCCGGGACTGTTACACCGCCGCGAAGGGCGGCATCGCCGCGATCACTCGCTCGATGGCGGTGGAATTCGCGCCCCAGAAAGTGCGGGTCAATGCCATCGCGCCGTCCGCGACAATGAGTGCGTCCGCGAGGACGTTTCGTCTGCACGGTGCAAGTCCGTGCCTGGGTTGGTCGCAACCCGGAAATCGAAGGTAACCGCGTCATCGCGAGGTGGCGTGGAGAGCAACCGGAGGTGAA